>Ga0126377_10000054_pt1 | contig 49866 bp, 42 predicted proteins | sample PanSoiMetPlot_22_FD_92647 | JGI IMG/M metagenome (GOLD analysis project Ga0126377, IMG submission 92647) | Tropical forest soil microbial communities from Panama - MetaG Plot_22 | ecosystem: Environmental > Terrestrial > Soil > Tropical forest > Bulk soil | place: Panama | collected 2016-02-17 | reverse complement strand
CGCGACGAGCCCGGCGTGGCCCCCGATTCGCGGGTCGAGACCTTCGCGGCGCTGGCCATGGAGATCGACACCTGGCGCTGGGCGGGCGTCCCGTTCTACATCCGCGCCGGGAAGTCCATGCCGCTCACCGCCACGCAGGTCGTGGTCGATCTGAAGCCGCCGCCGCTGGCGATCTTCGACCAGATCACGCCGGTGGAGTCGAACTACTTCCGCTTCCGCCTGGGCCCCGAGGTCGTCATCTCGGCGGCGGCGCGCATCAAGCGGCCCGGCGACGAGATGGTGGGCGAGGGCGTCGAGCTGGTGGCGCACCACACGCACGGGGCCGAGGACACGCCCTACGCGCGGCTCCTGGGCGACGCGATGCGCGGCGACGGCTCGCTGTTCATCAGCGACGAGAGCGTCGAGGCCGCCTGGCGCGTGATCGATCCCATCCTGGGCAGCACCGAGCCGCCCGCCGAGTACGAGCCCGGGTCGTGGGGGCCGGCGGCGGCCCGCGGCGTGGTCGCCAGCGAGGAGGGCTGGCACGATCCGAAGGCGGAGGCGACCGCGCCCGATCGCGCCGCCTCGGCATCGACACCCTGAGCGGAAGTTGGCCGTGCTCGGCCGCGCCCGCCCGCGCCGCGAGTCGTGCCTACCGGGACTCTGGGTCGACCGGCGCCGCGGCCTTCGCGGGCGAGCGGCCTCCGGCGACGTACAGCTCGTGCTGTCGCCTGGCGTCGTGACACCCGGCCACCTCTGCGCCGCCGTAGGCCGCGGACGTCACCGCGGCGAGGGCGACGACACCGGTGGGGATCGCGGCGGGCCGGCACTTCACATAGGTGTCGTCGGGATCGCACTTCACGATGAACAGCACCGTCAACACCGAGGCGATGCCCGCGAGCGCGAGGTCGGCGACGGGCGCGCCGACGCCGGTCGTGCATCGCTGGGAGCTCGCCGGATCGACCGGGCGCCTGGGACCGTCGACGAAGACGAAGGAGCACGCGGCCAGCCACAGCGCGGCCGCAGCCGCAGCCGGGCGCGCAAGCGCCGCCCCTCCCCGCACCCGCCCCACGCCGCCAACGTTACCAGACGGCGAACCGGCCGCCACCGCTCGGCGTGGCGCGGCGCTGTGGTAAGCAACGTGGCCATGCAGCCCTGGCGGATGATCGACAGCGTCATGACGCCGGAGGGCCTCCTCGAGCTGCGCCGGCGGGGACAGCGCAGCTTCCTCATCACCATCGCCGGGCGCGTGCTCATGACCAGCGATGCTCACCGGTCGGAGGACGCGCTGGCCGAGCTGGCCTGCGCGCCGCTGGCCGGGCGAGCGCGCCCCCGCCTCCTCCTCGGCGGCCTGGGAATGGGCTACACCCTGCGCGCCGCGCTCGATGCGCTGCCGGGGCCGGCGCATGTCACGGTCGCCGACCTCAACCCGATCGTCGTCGGCTGGTGCCGCGGTCCGCTCGCCGCCCTGACCGCGCGGGCGGTGGACGATCCGCGGGTGACGGTGGTCGTCCGCGACGTCGCGGCGGTCATCGCCGCCGCCCCCGCCGCCTCGCTCGACGCCATCGTCCTCGACCTCTACGAGGGGCCGCACGAGGCGAGGAACCGCGAGTCGTCGTCGCTCTACGGCGCGGCCGCGCTCGAGCGAGCCAGGCGCGTGCTCGTCGCCGGCGGGGTGCTGGCCGTGTGGTCCGAGGAGCCGGATCCTCCGTTCGAGGGCCGGATGGCGGCGGCCGGCTTCGAGGTGGAGCGCCACCGGCGCGGCCGGGGCGGCCGCGCTCACATCATCTATACAGGGCTCCGCCGCGCCTCGCCCCCCGGGGGTCAGCGGCCGCGGCCGCGCCGATCGCGGCCGGTCAGCGGATGACCAGCTCGGCGGGCGCGGCGGCGAGCTGGCGGCGCGCCGCGCGGTGACCGGCGAGCGCGGCGCGGCGCAGGAGCGCGGCCCGCCGCCGTTCCGCCGGTGGAGCCGAGGCCCACACGACGAGCGCGCCGGCGTCGAACGCGTCGCCGGCTCCGGTCGTGTCGGCGGCCGCGATCCGCCGGGCGGCGACCGCGAAGCGCCGCCGACGACCGTCCTGCTCGACCAGGACCGTCGCGCCCTCCCGTCCGCGCTTGACGATCGCCGCCGGCGCGAACGCGAGGAGGTCCTCGAGCGGCCGCCCGGCGCCGATCAGCGCCCGCGCCTCGGCCGCGGTCGCGAACAGGAGGTCGGGCCTCGCGTCGCGGACCAGCGCGCCGGCCCGGCGGCGACCGCCGGCCATCAGCGGACCCGTCGACGACAGATCGAGGCTGAGCGGCACGCCCTTCGCCCGGGCCAGCTCGATCGCCCTCCGCCCGGCCAGCCCCAGCGGATCGCCGAGCAGCGAGTAGACCGGCAGGTGGAGGCCGTCGAGCCCGGCGAACCACGACGCGCGCAGCGAGCCGGGCACGAGCCGGTCGGCCGCGCCGCGATCGGCGACGAAGCTGCGCTCGCCATCGGCGGCGACGACCACGCCGATCCGGCCGGTGGGCGCGCCGGCCACGCGCGACACCAGCACGGCGACCCGGTCGCGGCGCAGCGCGTCGACCAGCGCCCGCCCCTCGCGATCTCGACCGACGGCGGTCACCAGGGTGGAGCGAGCGCCGAGCCGCGCCAGCCAGCGCGCCGTGCTGGCGGCCGAGCCGCCCTGCCGCAGCTCGACCCGACCGGGGACGTCGGTGCCCCGGGCCAGCACGCGCGCCGGCGCCAGCACGACGTCGACCACGAGGTCGCCGAGCACGAGCAGGCGGGGCGGTCGGTGGGCCATCGCGGCGGCGAGCTCTGCTCTACAGGAAGAGCTGGCCGCTGGCCACGACGATGGCGCGGGCCGAGATCTTCACGCTCTTGCCCTGCACGTCGACCTGGATGACGCTGGTGCGACCCATCGCGGTCCCCTGCTCGACCCCGATCGGGCCCGGCCTGGCGAGGCCATGCGCCACCAGATGAGCGGCCAGCGGACCGGCAGCCGTGCCGGTCGCCGGATCCTCCGAGATGCCGACGGTCGGGTTGAAGAAGCGCGCGTAGGCGACGGCGTCGGCCTGCCGCGGATCCAGGCTGAAGGCATAGCAGCCCTCGCCGCCGACCCCGCCGAGCACCGCGAGGAGCGCCCTGGCGTCGGGCCGGATGCGGTCGACCGCGTCGCGGTCGCGGATCGGCACCATGAGATGTGCCGCCCCGGTGGAGACGACCTGGCAGGGCGCGCGGTCCGGCGCGAGGTCCGCGGCGCCGAGGCCGAGCGCCGCCGCCAGACGGGCCAGGTCCTCCACGCGCCTGCCGGCGACGGGCGCGTCCTGCTCCATCACCACGCTCGCGAGCCGCCCCCCGGCGCGCGCGATGGTCACCGGCAGCACGCGGTCGCCGATCTGCTGGTGAAACAGCGCCGCGTCGCCGGCGAGCGCGAGCTTGCCCGCCTCGGCGAGCCACCACCACGCCCCCAGCGTGTTGTGGCCGCCGGCGCCGAACACCTCCACCCCCGCGGGCGTGAACGAGCGGAGCCGCCAGTCCGCATCCGGTCGCGTCGGCGGCAGGACGAACGTGGTCTCCGACTGGTTGAACTCGCGCGCGATCCGCCCGAGCGTCAGGTCGTCCAGCTCCTGGTCGGCCAGGTCTTCGGTGCCCTCGACCACGGCCAGCGAGTTTCCGGCCAGCGGCTCGACCGCGAAGACATCGACGATGTGAAACGGGAGGGTCACGCGCCGGGAGGACGTCATGGGTCGGAGTATGACTCCGCGGCGAGCCCTGCGTCGCGAAGCGGATCTCAGCGGTCCACGAGGCGCTGCCACACGTCGGTCGCGTGGTCGTGGAGCGTCTTGGGCCACTTCTGCTGCGGCGGATCGGAGGTGAAGTCCCCGCCGACTGGCTTGCCGCCGCCCGGATCGACCCGGCTCTCGCCGCGCAGGATCCACTTCTCGCCGTTCTCGAGCACGACCACCTTGCGCCCCTTGGGGCTCACATCGCTCATGCAGCCGAGGTCGTAGGCGAACGTGATCTCGCCGAGCCCGTCGCCGTCGAGATCGGTCACCGCCAGCGAGCCGTCGACGAAGCGGGCCGCGTTGTCGAGCTCGCAGTTCTCCTCCTTATCGCGCACGGTGCGCAGCACGCGCCGCTTCCCGGCCGCCTCGACGTAGTGGTAGGCCCACAGCCGGCGGTTGTTGCGATCGCCTCCCTCCTCCACCTGATGGACGAGGACGATCACGTTGTCGCCGTTCTTGTCGCTGAAGCGAATGCCGGCGACGACGACCCCGTCCTGCCCGGCCTCGGGCGGCCTTTCGAAGGTGGCCGGGTCGAGCGGGGACTGGCGCACGGGAGGCGCCTCCGGATCGGGCTGCACGCCGGCCGCGATCGCTCCCCCGGCATCGCGAGCGGCGGGGGCGGGCGCCGGCGCCTGCTCCGGACTCGCGGACGCACGCCCCGCCGCCGCGCTCCCCGTCTTCTCGACCGCGGGCGGCGCGCCCTCCGGCGTGCCCTTGCGGTCGCCGCTGCATGCCAGGAGTCCGAGGGCCATTGCGGCCAGCGCTGCGCTCGTCGTCATGTCGGCGACAATACGTCCACCGGTGCAAATCGCCCACGCCCTGACGGTTCGCGACGCCACCCTCGGGCTTGACCCATCGCGCGCCGTGGAGTCCTATGCCGTCGTGGTCGATGGGGCGACCACCAAAACGGAGGTACGCACATGACGCACCGTGGTCTCCTGATGGCGACAAGCACTGCGTTCGCGATGCTCGCGCTGGCCCTGGGCGCCCGGAGCCTGGACGCGCAGGCGCCCGGCTTCAAGCGCGTGGAGCTTCAGCGGCACGATATCGGCGCGACCGGCCGGGAAGCGGTCATGGTGCGCGCCGAGTTCCAGCCCGGCGCCGTGACGCCCAGACACACTCATCCCGGCGAGGAGGTCGCCTACGTCCTGCAGGGCGAGCTGACGATCGAGCTCGAGGGCAAGCCGGCCGCCAAGCTCAAGACCGGCGACTCCTTCTTCGTGCCGGCCTCCACCGCCCACATGGGCAAGAACACGGCCAAGGGCGAGACCATCGTCATCTCGACCTACATCGTCGAGAAGGGCAAGCCGCTCGCCACGACGGTCAAGTAGTCGCCGGTGGAGGTGAGGCGGCGGCGGCGCCCGCGGCCCGCCGCCCTCTCCCCCGCACCAGCATCGCGCAGCCGGCGAGGATCGCGGCCCCGCCGATGACCTCTCGCGGCGAGAGCGCCTGACCGCCGGACAGCACGGCGCCGAGCGGGATCAGGACCACGTAGATCATCCTGAGGATGACCACCCTGGCCACGCTGAGGCGGCGCAGCGCCTGATAGAAGCAGAGCGTGTTGAGGAACGGGCCGACCAGGCCCATGGCCGCGACGAGCCCGGCGGTCCGCGCGCTCGGCGCGGTCAGGGTGCCGCTCGCCGCCGAGATGCCGAGCAGGCCGAGCGCGACGATCGCGGTGCGGACGAACGCCACCTCGGCGGGCGAGCGCGAGTCCAGCGTCCGCTTCGCCAGCACGGTCCTCGCCCCCGAGGCCAGGGACGCCACCAGGATCCAGGCGAGACCGGCGCGGCCGGCCGTCACCGGGCTCCACTGGATGACGACGACGCCGGCGGCGGCGACCAGCATCCACAGCGCCTCGGTCGACCGGTAGCGCTCGCCCAGGACGAGGACGCCCAGGGCGATCGTCACCACCTCGCCCAGGAGCGAGCAGAAGCCGTGCGCCGCCGACGTCATCGACCGGAGCGCGGAGAAGAGCGCCACGTTGTAGACGAGGTCGAAGGCGCCGATCCATGCCGAGCTTCCGATGCCGCCGGGGCCGAGAGTCAGGCGAGATGTCCGCCGCTCGCCCGAGAGGAGAAGGTGCCCGAGGAAGAAGAGCGCCGAGCAGGAGTAGACGCTCGTGACCAGTTGCAGCGCGGAGAGCTCGCCGAGCACCTGCTTGCCCAGGAGGAAGGCGGCGGCGGTCAGGACCGCGCAGCTGGCGGCGAACAGGACGCCCTCGCGGCCGGCCGCCCGCGAGCCGCGCGTCAACAGGAGCTCTTCGCCGAGCCCTCCAGGAGGAGGCGCCGGATGTCGGCTGGCGTGAAGGCGAGCGAGCGCAGGATGGCCTCCGTGTCCTGACCGAGGACCGGCGCGGCCCGCACCGTGCCGAAGCGCGCGCCTCCGTGGCGGAGCGGCGAGCCCATGGCGGTGTAGCGCCCCACCGAGGGATGGCGGACCCGCTCGAGCGCGCCGGGCGACCTCAGCTGAGGGTGCTCCCACACCTCGGCCCCGAGGAGCACGCGGCCGGCCGGGACCTTGTGGCGCGCGAGCAGCCGGCACCAGTGGTCCGTCGACTTCGCTCGCAGGAGCGGGGCGAGCCGCCTCCTGAGGCGGCCCTGGTTGGCGAGCACTCCGTCCCAGGTCGAGTAGCGCCGGTCCCGCCGGATCGACTCCATCCCGAGCGCGCGCAGAAATCTCACGAACAGACCCTCGGACACGGCCCCCACGCTGAGCCAGCCGTCTGCCGTCTCGAAGTAGGTGTAGAGGGCCGCGTAGGCGTCGGCCGAGCGGACCGCGGGCGACAGGTCGGGCGCCGGGGTCCCGTCCATCCACACCATGCGATGGGCCATGAGCGCCATGCACACGCTCAAGAGGTCGGTCTCCACGCGCCGCGTCCGCCCCGTCCTCTCTCGATCGAGCAGCGACACGACCACGCCGAGCGCGAACATCACCGCCCCGGCCGTGTCGACCACCGGCGACGCGTTCGAGCGCGGCTTGCCGCCCTTGCCCTGGAGCCAGAGGCCCGACTCGCCGCACAGGTTGATGTCGAAGCCGCGCCGGGACGCCTGCGGCCCCGTGGTGCCGTAGGCGGTCAGCGTGGCGCTGATGAGGCGCGGATGGCGGCGCCCGAGCGACCGATGGTCGAGCCCCATCTTCGCGAGCCACTCGCCGCTCAGGTTCGAGATGAAGACGTCTGCGGTCGCCAGCAGCCGGTGAAGGACGTCGCGGCCGCGGCGCGACCGGAGATCGAGAGAGAGGCTCGACTTGTTGCGGTTGAGCGCCAGGAACTGCGTGCTCATGGTCGAGCCCAGCGTGGGCGCCAGGTATCGCCTCGGGTCTCCTTCGGTGGTCTCGACCTTGACGACCTCCGCGCCGAAGTCGCCGAGGTACATGCTCGCGAGCGGACCGACGAGGTGATGGCACAGCTCCACGACGCGGTATCCCGCCAGCGGGCCGGCGCCCCTGCCCGCGGGGCGCGATCCCGGCGCGCGCGTCCTGCGCTTCACCGGCGGCTCCCGGCCGGGTCGCTCAGCCGGAGATCGTCCCAGGCCGGCGCCTCGGGGCGATGCGCGTCCCACATGCGGATCGCGTTTCGCCGCTCGCTGCCGATGTAGTGGGCCTCGTACAGCTCCTGCCGCGTCCCGAAGTCGGACAGGAAGAGATCGTAGAGGCAGGCCGTCAGCCGCTCGCGCGCCGCGATCTCGCCCCCGGCCAGGCCCCAGCGCGCGCCCAGGATCTCGGCCGCCCCGCGCTCCATCGCCTCGGTCGAGAACAGGTGATAGAGCTCGCCGCCGATGATGTGCCGGAGCTGGCCGACGATCCGCGGGTAGGCGTCGATGAAGAAGACGCGCGCGGAGTTCAGGGGGAACAGGGCGGGCGTGAAGACGCCCAGCGCGGACAGGGCTCCGTCGTCGATGGCGCTCCGCTGGCAGGCGACCAAGAGGCCGAGGTCGCGGATCGCGCGGCCGGCGGCCGCCTTGAAGTCGTCGCTCGTGTCGAACCCGTAGACGTCGGCCGCGTATTGGGCGAGGCCGATCAAACTCTCGAGCTTGGCGATCGCGCGCGCGTTGGTCTGCAGGCACAGGTGGGCCGCGCCGTCCGACCGCGTTCGCCACGCCTCGGTCGGCACGTCGGGGTCGTAGACGAACACCCGCCCGCGCGGGATGAAGACGTCCTCGAACACGGCCAGGCAGTCGCACTCCTCGTAGGAGCTCGCGATCCGCGACCGCCCGGGGAAGGGCTCGCGGCAGACGAAGTGCAGGCCCTCCGTCTCGATCGGGATCGAGGCGACCAGCGTGGCGCGCGAGCGGACCCCGCCGGGCGGCTGCGGCAGGATGAAGATCTCGTCGCTGAGCGGCGCCGACGTCGCCATCGCGCGCGCGCCGCGCACCACGAGCCCGCTCTTGCCGTGCTCGACGACCTCCAGATCCGTGTTCGCCCCGGTCCTCGATCGCAGCGCGGTGGTCGAGTGCGTCACGAACAGGTCGTACGTCGCGACCGTGGCGGCGAACTCCGCGATGTTCTCGCCGTACTCACCGAAGTGCGCGCTGGCCGAGCCGTAGGCGGGGATGAGGACGCCCATGTAGTCGGGCGCCCGGCCCAGAAAGCCCTCGTAGCCGCGCGCCAGCGCCAGCAGCGCGTCCGACTTCTGCCGCAGCTCGTCGCGCGTCCGGGGCAGATGGTGGACCCAGCCGCGCCGCTCGCCGCCGGGCATCCTGACCGAGGTCGCGGGCGAGGTGGCCTGGCGCTCGTAGTACCGGGCCACCTCGTGCGCCTGCCGGACCAGCGCCGGCTCCTCGATCCGCGTCGACCGCCTGGTCCCGACCGTGAGCTCGATGCGGCGCCTCTCGATCTGCTCCAGGTACTCGTTGCCGGTTCTCAGCACTGTGCACGTCTCCTGTGGCCGCACGCCGGCGCGCACCCCGGAGGTGCCGGAGCGGGCGGGCGTCGGTGTTTCGCCCGGGAGGAGGCGCCGCGCCGATTGTCGCGCCGGTCGGCTCGACAATCGCGAAGTGCGCTCGAGAGTTGCAAGACGAGACCCGACCGCCCGCCCGCGGTATGCGTCTCGTTGTCCATTGAGACCCGCGCAGTCGCCGTGCGACTATCGCGATCGCGGAGTCCCGGGAGGTGGGTCGTGATGGGCGATGGGTGGTGCGGGGCCAGGCCCCATGAGTGACGCAGCTCGGCCCCGTCGGGCCAGCGTGGCGCCGGCGGCGATCGTCGACTTCCTGGCGGCGACGCGCCTGTTCGCCGGCTGCGACCGCGCGACCATCGAGAAGGTGGCGCCGCACGTGTACCCGGCCGAGGTCGCCGCCGGCGTGGTGATCGTCCGGGCCGGGACCCCCAAGCCGGGCATCGGCTTCGTGTTCGCCGGCCGGGCCGCCGTGCGCGACGGCCGCACCGTGGTGGAGGAGATCGCCTCGGGCGAGGCGTTCGGCGAGACCGGCGCCTTCAACGGGACCGCCCCGCTGCACGAGGTCGCCGCCACCGAGGACAGCGTCGTGCTCCTGCTCGGGCACGACGTCGTGGTGCAGCTGGCGACCAAGGTCGCCTCGTTCTCGTTCGCCGCCGCCCGCCGGCTCGCGGCCCGGGCGATCACGTCGCCGCCCCCGCCGCGCGTGGCGACCGCGACCATGCCGCCGCCGCCCGAGGACATCATCAAGTTCGTGCGCGTCTCGACCTACGACCCGACCGCCGACCTGGTCGCCATGGTGCCGCCCAAGCTCATCCAGCAGCACCGGCTGCTGCCGCTCGAGCTGCGCGACCGCACCCTCACCATCGGCATGGTCGACCCGACCAGCTCGGTGTCGCGGATGGAGATCCAGCGGGTGATGTCGACGATGAACGTCGTCGTCACCGCGATCAGCCAGGACGACTTCAACGAGGCCTACGTGCGGCTCCGCATCGACCCCATGCGAACCGCGCGCGGCAAGCGCACCACCGAGAGCGCGGTCGCGCCGGACCAGCTGGTCTTCGATGTGACCGACCTGGAGCGCGACGCCAAGCAGCCCGGCCCGCTCGGCGACGAGATCGTCGCGCTGGCCAACCGGGTGATCGCGCATGCCATCGAGAACGGGGCGTCCGACGTCCACATCGACCACAACACGAGCGGACCGCGCATCCGCTACCGCGTGCACGGCCAGCTGCACGCCTGGGATCAGCCGGTCTCGCCGCACCACGGCAAGGGGCTGGTGGCGCGGCTGAAGGTGCTGGCCGGGCTCGACGTCACCGAGCGGCGGCTGCCGCAGGACGGCCGGCTGGGCGTGCGCATCGGGCGGCGCGAGGTCGACATCCGCGTGTCGACGGTCCCGAGCAGCCGGGGCGAGAAGGTCGCCCTGCGCGTGTTCGAGGCGGCCACCATGCTGCGGCCGCTCGAGCAGATCTTCCTCGACCAGGACATCCTCGAGGCGGTCCAGCTGACCATCCAGCGCCCCTACGGGGCGATCGTGGTGGCCGGACCGACCGGCTCGGGCAAGACATCGACGCTCTACGCCGCCCTGGGCGAGCGGCTGCGCACGCGACCGGACACCAACGTCCTCACGGTCGAGGACCCCATCGAGTACCGGCTGTCCGGCGTCACCCAGATCCAGGTCAACCACGCCGTCGAGCTCGGGTTCGCCAGCGTGCTGCGCGCCATCCTGCGCCAGGACCCGGACGTCATCATGGTGGGCGAGGTGCGCGACGACGACACCGCCCAGCTCGCGCTCGAGGCGGCGATGACCGGCCACCTCATGCTCACCTCGCTGCACGCGAACAACGCGGTCGGCGTGGTGCAGCGGCTGCAGAACCTCGGCTGCCCGCTCCCGCTGGTCGGCCAGTCGCTCGCGCTGGTGCTGGTGCAGCGCCTGGCCCGCCGGCTGTGCCAGCGCTGCAGCACGACCGAGCTGCCGCCGCCCATCGTGCTGGCCAACCTGGCCGCGCACGGGCTGGTCGAGCGCGACCAGCGCATCCCGATGCCGCGCGCGATCGGCTGCGCCGAGTGCAACCACTCCGGCTACGTCGGCCGGGTCGCCGTGGTCGAGATGCTCGCGCTCGACGACTCGCTGCGGGCCCGCATCACCGCGGGCGCGCCGGTGAGCGAGCTCGAGCGCTACGCCACCGAGGCGAAGATGCTGCGCTCGTTCCGGCGCGCCGCGCTCCACCTCATGGGCCGCCAGATGATCAGCCCCGCCGAGGCCCTGCTGCTGCTCGCGTAGGCCAGGGCGCGGGGCCGATGCGATGGGCTGGCCGACCGCGGCCTGCCCGGAGATGCCGGCGCGGTCGCGATCGGCCAGCGGGCCTGGTCGGCCCGATCAGACCATGTGGATGATGCCGGGCCGTATCAGGGGCTGCCGTACAGCGCGGCGGCGCCCTGGCGGTCTCTCGTCGTCAGCACGAGGTCGCCGCCCTGGGTGCCGTTGCACTGCGGGTAGTGCATGACCGAGCTCGAGTCGTACGTGGTCAGCGCGCGCCAGTTGTTGTCCTCGAAGCAGACGCCCCCCGCCTCGGGCCGGGTGTGCTCGTGGCGGAAGCCGAGCGTGTGGCCGAGCTCGTGGCGCAGGACGCCGGTCAAGGTCCAGGGCGAGATGTTGCCGAACGAGGTGGAGTCGATCAGCACCTCGCGGTTGCGCCGGCTGGAGCTGGGGAAGAACGAGCGGGCCAGGAAGCCGGCGCCGCTCACCTGGCGCACATTGAACACCACGCTGTTGTTGTTGCGCGTGCAGTTCCCGTCCTGCCCGGACGAGTGGACGAAGTTGACGTGCGCCGCTCCCTCCCACGCTCCCGACGCTCCCGACATCGCCGACACCACCGAGTTGAAGCGCGAGCCGAAGCTCGACTGCGAGACGCAGTAGGTGATGTTGAGAGCGGCGCTGGCCGACCACTTGTCGTCGCGGCCGCCCACGCGATTGACGATGAGGCCTTGCTCGATGGTGCCGATGCCGTTCTCGGCGGCCTCCTCGGCATCGACGGTGGCGAGGTAGTTCTGGTAGGCGTCGTGGAGCTGGTCCAGGTTCTCGGCCAGCTCGTCGCCGTTGACGACGTAGGTGCCGCCTGGATCGACGGTGGCCTGGGCCTGGAACTCCTCCCAGGTCAGGGGCGCGACATCCTCCTGTTCTCCTGAACAGCCGATGGTGGGTAGAACGAGTCCGACAGCGACACACAGAGCGGCGATCTTCATGGTTCCCCCTTCTGCGGACGCACCGATGGCATCCGGCGGCGGCTGGCGCTGCAACAGAGGTGCCGCTCCTGTGGGGAATTCAACACTCCATTTTCAGGCCGCCGCGCGCAGAGACTGCCGCATCGACTTCCCACTCCGGTGCGCAGCCGCAAACGCAGCGCGTCGGCGCGGTGACGGCGCATTCGCTGCGCCGATGTGCTCGGCTGAGCGCAATCGGCGACGCACGGCCACGGCGTCGGTTTCACTCCCGCAGCGACACTCATGTATAGTCGCGCCGCCCATCCAGTCACGAAGGGGGAAGTGGCATGAGGATAGAGCCCGTTCTTCGCCTGATCGGTGGAATGGTTGTCTTCCTGGTGCTCCTCGCGGCAGCGCCCGCTGCTGCGCAGGAGTCCGTCACAATCAGCGGCACGGTCACCGCCAGCGACGGCACGCCGCAGGCGGGAGCGACCGTGACCGTCGACCAGACGGGAGCCACGGCGCTCACCGACGAGCAGGGGAAGTACGCCCTCTCGGTGCCTCCCGGCGACCACTCGGTGCGCGTGCAGGCGGCCGGCAAGGCCGACGTCGAGAAGAGAGTCGTCGCCCAGGCCGGCGCGCCGGCCACCCTCGACTTCCAGATGACGGCGGACCAGCGCGCCGGCGAGGTGATCGTCGTGGTCGGCTCGCGCACGCCGCGCACCCAGCTCGAGACCTCGGTGCCGGTCGACGTCATCACCAACGAGGCGATACGCGACTCGAGCGAGACCGAGACCAACCAGATGCTGAACGTCCTCACGCCGTCGTTCAACGCGGCGCACCTGACGGTCGTTGACGGGACCGATCACATCGACCCGGCCAGCCTGCGCGGCCTCGGACCCGAGCACGTGCTGGTCCTGGTCAACGGCAAGCGCCGGCAGCAGAGCGCCCTGGTCAACTTCTACAACGGCGGCACGGTGGGCGTGGATCTCAACGCCATCCCGACCAGCGCGATCGCCCGCGTCGAGGTGCTGCGCGACGGCGCCGCCTCGCAGTACGGCTCCGACGCCATCGCCGGCGTCATCAACTTCGTCCTCAAGGACGACGTCGACGTCGTCGATCTCTACGCGCAGAGCGGCATCACGGCGTCGGGCGACGGCGAGCAGCTCAAGCTCGGCGCCAACGGCGGCACCAGGCTGGGCGGCAAGGGCTTCGTGAACGTCACCGGCGAGTTCATGGTCCGCGGCCGCACCAACCGCTCCGGGCCCTGGCCGGACGTCATCTTCAAGGACGACCAGGGCAACTTCCTCGACCCCGATCAGACGGAGGCCGAGCTCACGCGGCGCGGCCTCACCCGCGACGACTTCAGCATGCGGATCGGCCAGTCCGGCGCGGTGGTGGGCACGGGCTTCCTCAACGCCGCCTACCCGCTCAACCCGACGTTCGAGCTCTATGCCCTCGGCGGCTACACCTATCGCAAGGGCAAGGCCGCCGGCTTCTATCGCTTCCCGTACGAGACCGACCGCGTCGAGCCGTCGCTCCATCCCGACGGCTTCCTGCCGGAGATCAACCCGACCCTGAACAGCTACTCGGCGACGGCGGGCACCCGGGCCAAGAAGAACGGCTGGGAGGGCGACGTCAGCTTGACCTACGGCGGCGACTCCTTCCACTTCTTCGTCGACAACAGCGACAACGCGTCGCTCGGGCCGGCGAGCCCGACCCACTTCGACGCCGGAAAGCTGGCCTTCGCCCAGACCACCGGCAACCTCGACGTGGTCAAGCACCTCGAGACCGGCGTCTTCAAGGCGCTGTCGCTGGTGGGCGGCGTCGAGGCCCGCCACGAGAACTACACCATCACGGCCGGACAGCCCGAGTCGTACGAGACCGGGACGGTGACCTGGGACGACGACGGCGACCCGATGACCCCGGAGGCCCCCAAGGCGGGGGGCTCCCAGGTGTTCCCCGGGTTCCGGCCCGACGACGAGACCGACTCGACCCGCAACAGCGAGGCGGTGTACCTGGGCGCGGAGAGCCAGCCGGTCGACCGGGTCAACCTCGACGTCGGCGGCCGCTTCGAGCACTACAGCGACTTCGGCGAGACGCTCATCGGCAAGGTGGCCGGGCGCTTCGCCGCCGTGAAGACCGAGGACAACGAGGTGGCGCTGCGCGGCTCGGTGTCGTCCGGCTTCCGCGCCCCCTCGCTGCAGCAGATCTGGTACAGCACGGTGGCCACCAACTTCATCAACGATCCGGTGACCGGCATGTTCGAGCCGTCCGAGATCCAGGTCAGCCCCAACCGGAGCCCGGTCACCGAGGCGTTCGGCATCCCGCGCCTCAAGGAGGAGACGTCGCTCAACGTGAGCGGCGGCTTCACCGCGCGGCTGTTCAGCAACCTCTCGCTCAGCGCCGACTACTACCGCGTCAAGATCAAGGACCGGGTGGTGCTCTCGGGCCTGTTCGACTCGGCCGACGAGGCCATCGGGGCCACGGTGACCTCCATCCTCGAGCCGTTCGAGGGCGTCGACGCGGCGCAGTTCTTCGTCAACGCGGTGGACACGACCACCAACGGGCTCGACCTCGTGGCCGACTACACGTACCGGCTGCCGAAGGGATCGCTCACGGGCACGGCGTCGGCCAACTTCACCAGGACCACCGTCGACGACGTGCACGTCCCCGACAGCGTGAAGGAGCGGTTCGACGAGGGCGGAGGGACGGCCGGCAGCGATCGGGTGGCGGAGATCTTCCTCGGCCGCGACGGCGAGAACCGCCTCGAGGACGCGCTGCCCCGCCGGAAGGGCACGTTCGGCCTGGTCTACCGGCTCCTCGACCTGACGGCCGGCGCGCGCGCCAACTACTTCGGTCCCACCGTGTACCGCAGCGCCTCCACCGACATGGACGGCAACTTCCTCGACGAGTCCTACGGCTCCGAGGTGACCTTCGACGTCGATATCGGCTACCAGATCGGCGACCTGCGCCTCGGGATCGGCGGCAACAACGTGCTCGACAACTTCCCCGACAAGAACAAGCGCCCCGACAACCTCTACTTCGACACCTTCCTGTACGGGCCTCCCGCGTCGGGTGCCGTCACCCCGTACGGGATCGAGGGCGCGTTCTACTACGTGCGCGCCGAATACCGGCTCTGATCGGCGGCGGGCGCGGGAAGGCGTGCTCCTGGTCCTGCTCTTCAGCATTGGATCCGGCGGAGTGGGGCGGAGCGGCGGGCGCTCCCGATGCCCGGCATCGTGAGGCGCCTTGCGGAGCCTTTCGCCGGCGTGCGATGGTGACGCGACCATCGGAAGGCAGGCACGGCCATGACACTCCGCGTTGCTGCTGGTTGTCCGCTCCCCGCTCGCCTCCGCCCAGGACGAACCGCGCCGGTCGCCCGCCGGGCAATGTCGGTGCTGCTCGCCGGCCTCGGCCTGGTCGCGGCCCTGGGCGCAGCCCCCGGCGCGCTCGCCTGGGCTGGGCATGGGTCGCCGCCGCCGGACCTCGGGCCGAACGTCATCATCTTCGACCCGAGCATGCCGACCAGCCAGATCCAGGCGACCGTGGACGCCATCGCGGCGCAACAGATCCCCAACCAGTTCGGCACCGAGCGCTTTGCGCTCCTCTTCAAGCCCGGCACCTACGGCAGCGCGGCGCAGCCGCTCATCGTCCAGGTGGGCTACTACACCGAGGTGGCGGGGCTGGGCGCGTCGCCGGGCGACGTCGTCATCGTCGGCCACGTCGACGTCTACAACCAGTGCGGTCCCGGCGGATGCTTCGCGCTGGTCAACTTCTGGCGCTCGCTGTCGAACCTGACCATCCAGGTCACCGGGCTGGCCGACTGCCGGGCCTCGGGCAACTTCTGGGCGGTCTCTCAGGCGGCGCCGATGCGGCGGGTCGACGTCGTCGGGCCCCTCACGCTGATGGACTACTGCACGGCCGGTCCGCAGTTCGCGAGCGGAGGCTTCATCGCCGACTCCAGGACGCAGGGCGTCGTCAACGGGTCGCAGCAGCAGTTCCTGGTGCGAGACAGCGCCATCGGCACCTGGTCCAACGGAGTGTGGAACCAGGTGTTCGCCGGCACGCTGGGCGCGCCCGCGCAGTCGTTCCCCAGCCCGACCTACACGACGCTCGCCACCAGCCCGGCCAGCCGCGAGCGGCCGTACCTCTACCTCGACGCATCCGGCGCCTTCCGCGTGTTCGTGCCCGACGCCCGGACCGACTCCGCGGGGACGACCTGGGCGAGCGGACCGACGCCGGGCCGCTCCATCCCGCTCAGCCAGTTCTTCGTGGCGAGCCCGTCCGACTCGATCCAGACCATCAACAACCAGCTCTCGCGCGGCAAGCACCTCCTCCTCACGCCGGGCGTCTACGGCGTCGAGCGCTCGATCAAGGTCAAGCGGGCGCACACGATCGTGCTGGGCCTGGGCTTCCCCACCCTCACGGCGGTGAACGGCGCGGTCCCCATGACCGTCGCCGACGTCGCGGGTGTCGATCTGGCCGGCTTCATGTTCGACGCCGGCGACGTCGAGTCGCCGTCGCTGCTCGAGATCGGCACGCGCCACGGCCGCGGCAACTGCCACCCGGGCGACACGCCGACCGGGGTCCAGGACGTCTTCTTCCGCATCGGAGGCCCGGACGTGGGCAAGGCCCGCGTGAGCCTCGAGGTCAACAGCGGCAACGTCATCCTCGACGACATCTGGGCCTGGCGCGCCGATCACGGAAGCGGGGTGGGCTGGACCGTCAACACGGCGGACACCGGCCTGGTCGTCAACGGCGACGACGTGACCGCCACGGGCCTCTTCGTCGAGCACTACCAGAAGTACAACGTCATCTGGAACGGCGAGCGCGGCAGGACCATCTTCTTCCAGAACGAGCTGCCCTACGACCCGCCGGACCAGGCCGCGTGGCAGCACGACGGCAGCCTGGGCTGGGCCGCGTACAAGGTGGCGAGCTCGGTCAGGACGCACACGCTGTGGGGCGGGGGCAGCTACGTCTTCACCAACGTCAACCCGAGCCTCCACGCCAGCAGGGGCTTCGAGGTGCCGGTCACGCCGGGGGTCAGGGCGTTCGACGTGCTGACCGTCGAGCTCGGCGCCGGCACGATCGACCACGTCATCAACGACACCGGCGACCCGGTGACGGACGGCGCGATCGGCGTGCCCAGCACCGTGCTCGCGTTCCCGTGAACCGGGGCGTCCGGGCGGCCAGATGCCCTGCCGGCCGGGCGGCAGGGCGCGGATGGAATGTTCGGAGCCGACCGGGCTGATCTGATCCGGTCAGTTCGCAGGAGCGGCGGGGCGCCGGCTCGGCAACAATTGGCGTTGCTGCCATGCCGGTCGTCGACCTCATCCTCATCTTCGCCGCCGGCCTCGCCGCCGGCACCATCAACACGGTCGTCGGCTCCGGGTCGCTGATCACGTTTCCGACCCTGCTCGCGCTCGGCTACCCGCCGGTGGTCGCGAACGTGTCCAACACCATCGGCCTGGTCCCCGGTTCGGTCAGCGGGGCGATCGGCTACCGCGAGCAGCTGGCCGGACAGTCGCGCGCGATCATGCGGCTGGTCCCCTGGTGCGCGAGCGGCGCGCTGGTGGGCGGCGTGCTCCTCCTGGCCCTGCCCGACGCCGTCTTCGAGGGCATCGTCATCGTGCTGGTCGCGCTCGCGATGGTCCTGGTCCTGCTCCAGCCGCGCATCATCCGCGCGCGGCTCGAGCGCGGCGGCGGCGTGTCGCCTCACGCCCGCTGGCTGCTGCCGGTCGCGCTGTTCGGCGCCAGCATCTACGGCGGCTACTTCGGCGCCGCGCAGGGCGTCATCTACATCTCCATCCTCGGCATCTTGATGACCCACGACCTGCAGCGGGCCAACGCCATCAAGAACGTGCTGGCCGCCATCGTGAACGGCGCCGCCGCGGTGCTGTTCATCGCGGCCGCGGAGCCGGACTGGACCGTCGTCGCCCTCATCGCCGTCGGGTCGGTCATCGGCGGCCAGATCGGTGCCATGGCGGGCAAGAGGCTGCCTCCGGCCGCCCTGCGGCTGATCATCATCGCCATCGGCATCGTCGCGATCGTGCGCGTGGTGACCCGGTGACCGCGCGACCGCCGCGCGATCGTCAGAGCCAGCGCAGGAGGCGCGAGTGGATGAAGCCCCACACCACCATGACCGCCAGGAACGCGACCACGATCAGGAAGCCGAACCGCCACTCGCGCGGCGGGAACAGGTGCTCGAAGTTCATGCCGTAGATGCTGGCCACGAAGTTCGGCACCATGATGATGACCGTCACCGCGGTCAGCCGCTTCATGATGTGGCCGAGCCGGGTGAACGAGTAGAAGACCTGCACGTCGAGCGCGGTGGCCAGGAGGTCGCGGTACGTGTCCATCTCGGCCAGGACGTGCAGCGAGTGGTCCTGGACGTCGTCGAAGTAGGGGCGCAGCGCCTCCGGGATCGCGCGCCCGCGCCGCAGCACCTCGGCCAGCACGTGACTGGTCGGCGCGAGGAGGCGCGGCACCTGCAGGAGCTCCTTGCGCAGCCGGAACAGCGCCGCCGCGGCCTCGTCCTCCCCCTTGAAGATGGCCTCCTCGATCCGCTCGATGCGCTCGCGCATCGTGTCCTGCACCGCGAAGTAGCCGTCGACCAGGCTCTCGAACAGGGTGTAGGCCAGGCAGGACACGCCGTGCGCGCAGCGCCCCTCGTGCTGCTCCCAGCGCCGGCGCGCCTCGGCCAGGAGGGCCACCACCGCGGTCGGCTGGCGGTGGATGGTGACCAGGTAGTTGGGGCCCCAGAACATGTTGAGCTCGCGCGGCCGGAACTCGTCGCCGACCTGCTCGGCCGCATAGACCACGATGAAGTAGTAGTCGCGGTGGGCGTCGCAGCGGGGCCGCTCGTGCGGCCGGGTCATCTCGTCGAGCGTGAGCTCGTGGAAGGCGAACTGGCTGCGCAGCATCGCCACCTCGTCCGGCCCCGGGTCGCAGACGTCCAGCCACAGCCGGTTGTCGCGCCCGGGCAGGAGCTCGCCGAGCCGCTCGATGTCCACCTCGGTCGGCAGGCCCTCGTCACCAACGTCCACCACCAGTCGCGTCGTTCCCATGGTCCGAGCTCCCAGGCTGGTCACGCTTCGAGGCTTTCCCGGACTCTATCCCGGGTGGCCGCCCCGCCACTACTCTTGCGGCGCCGCCGGCCCTACGGGATGCCGGGGAAGTCCGAGTACTCGATCGAGAAGTCCTCGAAGCTGGTCACGATCTCGACCGTGAAGTCGGGGAAGTTGTCGACCACCTCCCACTCCCCGCAGCTGTCGGCGAAGGAGCCCTCGCGCACTCTCAGATCGGGGAACGGGCTCTCGCTGACCTGGATGTCGGGGAAGCCGAGCTCGTCGACGTACTGGACCTTGCCGAAGAGCGGGATGCCGTTGAAGGTGCAGTCGCACTTGATGCGGCCGCAGTCCCCGACCGCCGCATCGGGGGTCGGCTCGGCGTCGGCCAGCGGGCCGGCGTCGGGCGGCACCGCGGCGTCCGCCGGCCGAGAGGCGTCGGCGGGCGCGCCGTCGGAGGCGGGCGCGCCGTCGCGGCTGCCTCCCGCGTCGGAGCCGGCGCCGTCGTCGTCGTCGGACGAGCAGGCGGCGAGCCCGAGGGTGGCAGCGAGGAGCGAGGATGCCAGGAGACGGCCGAGGTTCACGGCCCGCGATGTTGCCCCGCCGGGCGACCGCGGTTCAAGCGCAATTCAAGACATGCTCGGCCCCGGCGAGGTCGTGCATGCTCGTCCACGTGAGCAAGGCCTTCACCAGGGAGGAGCCGGCGGAGGCCGCCGTGGTGGTGCCGCCCCGGGCGCCCCTGCCGGCCGGCACGCCGAACTACGTGACGCCGCGCGGGCTCGAGCTCCTGCGCGCGGAGTCGCACGACCTCGCCCGCGAGCGGGCCGAGGCCGAGCGCGCGGTCGACGGCGCGGACCGACGGCGCGCCCTGGAGCGGCTCAACCGGCGCAAGGCCGACCTGGACCAGCGGCTGACCGGCGCGGTCGTCGTGAGCGCACCGGACGCGCCTTGCCGCGAGGTGCGGTTCGGCGCCGTCGTGACCGTGCGCGGCGAGAGCGGGGTCGAGCGGCGCTACCAGATCGTCGGCGTCGACGAGGCGCATCCGTCGGACGGGCGCGTCGCCTTCGTGTCGCCGCTGGCGCGCGCGCTGCTCGGCCGCGGCGTGGGCGACACGGCCACGCTGCGGACCACGCGCGGCGACGAGGAGCTGGAGGTGCTCGCGGTCGACTACCCGGCGGCCGGCGACCCGCCGGGCGGCGCGAGCGAGAGGTGAACCGTGGACGGCGTGCCGACGAGGTCGGCGGGGTTCCCCGTCGGGATCGACCGGCCGAGCGCGCAGGCGCTCTCGATCACTTCTTGCCGGCCTTCTCGACCAGCTCCTTGAAGCTGAAGAGGTAGCTCTCGGACGCCTTGGGCTTGTGGCACGCGAGGCAGATGGTCTGCGGGACGTCGGCCTTCGGCGCCTTCTCGGGCGTGAACACGGCGTAGTTCCAGTTGGCGTTGCGCAGGAGCTCGGGGACGCCCGCGCCCCAGCCGGCGTGCGCCTCCATCCCGACGTAGGCGACGACCTTGTCGGTGGCCCAGCTGCCGTCCTTGTCCAGCACGGGCTTCTTGTCGGGCCCGAGCCTGGCGGCGGACTTGACGACGACGATCATGCTGCCGTCGGGCAGCTGCTTGTGCGCGCGCGCGGCCTGGAGCCCGACCGTGTTGACGTAGGTCTTGCTGACGACGTTCTCCTTGGCGTCGTTGGCCGTGAGATAGAGCGTGAAGCCCTTCGGGAAGCTGCGCGGAAAGGTCATGTGCGACTTCTTGATCGCCGCGACCGCGCTCGACACCGTCGTGTCGCTGCCCGGCGGCTGGCCGCTCCAGTACGCCGCCAGGTTGTCGATGTCGGCGTCGCTGAGCTGCGCGGCGATGGCGTTCATCATCGGGTCCTTGCGATCGCCGGCCTTGAACGCCTTGAGCTGCTTCGCGATGTACGCGTCGCGCTGGCCGGCGAGGTGCGGCGCGCCCGGGGCGCCGGCCGGCGAGACGTGGCAGGTCTGACAGGCCAGGCTCTTCCCCTGGCCGGCGGCGGCGTCGCCGGCTGCGCTGGCAGCAGTGGGCACACCGAGCGAGATCAGTAGAACGCCGACGAGGCCGATGAGGTGACTCGAGCGCATGCGCGACTCCTGGAGGCGGGGAGTACTTCTGATCCGATGGCTCGCGAGTGTGCCACCGCGCCCAGCCGGCGTGGCGACGCCTCTGCGAGGCCTCTGGCCTTGCACCTGAATGAATGTTCAGGTACGGTTCTCGGCGAGCTCTCATGGCGACGGCGTCCACACTCGCGTCGTCGGGGCCGCTGCCCCTGCCCCGGATCTGCTGTCTGGATCTGGACACCTTCTTCGTGTCGGTCGAGCGCGTGCTCGACCCGACGCTCGAGGGCGTGCCCGTCGTCGTCGGCGGCAAGCCCGGCAGCCGCGGCGTGGTGACGGCCGCGAGCTACGAGGTGCGCCGCCTCGGCGTGAAGTCCGGCATGTCGCTGGTCGAGGCCGGCAGGCTGGCGCCACACGCGATCTATCTGCCCACCCGCGGCGACACATACAGCGACCAGGCCGAGCGCGTCCGCGAGATCGCGCGGCGCTACTCGCCCGTCGTCGTCATCGCCAGCATCGACGAGATGTTCCTCGACCTGTCGGGCTGCGAGCGGCTGTACGGGCTGCCCGGCGACGAGAACGCCGACGTCGCGATCGAGCGCGCGGTCCTCGACCTCACGCGGGCGATCGCCGACGAGCTCGGCCTGCCGTCGAGCGCCGGCCTCGCCACCAGCACGGTCATGGCGAAGGTGGCCTCGAGCCTGGCCAAGCCGCGCGGCGTGATGCTGGTGCCGGCCGGGGTCGAGCGCGCGGTCCTGGCCCCCTTGCCGGTGCGCTCCTTCCCGGGCATCGGGCCGGTCGCCGAGGGCAAGCTGCGCGCGGCCGGGTACGAGACCCTCGGCGCCGTCGCCGACGCGCCGCTCGCCGCGCTCGAGGAGATCTTCGGCGCCTGGGCGCGCTCGATCCTGCGCGGCGTCCAGGGGCGCGGCTCCGGCGCGCTCGGTCGCGAGCGCCCGGCCTTCGCCGAGCACGATCCCGAGGGCGAGACGGTCGGCAGCATCTCCAACGAGCGCACCTTCCGCGAGGACGTGTCCGATCCCGCCTCGATCGAGTCGGTCCTGTGCGGGCTGTGCGAGCGCGTGTGCTGGCGGGCGCGCGTGCGCGGCGTCAAGGCGCGCACGGTGACGCTCAAGCTGCGCTACTCCGATTTTCACACGCTCACCCGCTCGCGCACGCTGTCGCCGACCAGCTCGGAGCTCGAGCTCTACCCGGTGGTCAAGGAGATGCTGACCCTGGCGCGGACGCGCCCCTTGCCGGTGCGCCTCCTGGGCATGCAGCTGTCCAACCTCGGCGTGTTCGAGCAGCAGCTCTCGCTGTTCGACGAGCACGAGAAGATCGCCGCCGTGGTCGACCACATCCGCGAGCGCTACGGGTTCTCGATGGTCACCCTCGCCACCCAGCTGGGCGGCGCGGGCGCGACGCTGGTCGGCCGACCATCGGTGGGGCGGAGCCGGTAGCTCGCCGGTGCGGACGGCGGCGGCGGCGCGGTGAGCCCCGCCTCCTGAGCTATCGCTTGCGCGCGAGGGTCATCCCGTCGCGGACGGTCAGCATGACCTTGTCGACGCGCGAATCGGCGGCCACGTGGTCGTTGAAGCGGGCGATGGCGCGCGCCGAATCGGTGTCGGGGTCGAGGACCTTCCCGCTCCAGAGCGTGTTGTCCGCGACGACGAGGCCACCTGGCCGGAGGAGCGCGAGCACCGCCTCGTAGTACGGCTGGTAGTTTTCCTTGTCGGCGTCGATGAAGGCGAGGTCGAGCGGGCCGGCCAGCGACGCGAGCGTCTCCAGGGCCGGCCCCATGCGGACCTGGATCTTCGCGCCGGCGGGGTGCCGGGCGAAGTAGCGCCGCGCGATCGCCTCGGCCGCCGGATCGATGTCGCAGGTGATGACCTCGCCGCCGTCGGGCAGCGCCGAGGCCATCATCAGCGCGGAGTATCCGGTGAACATGCCGATCTCGAGGACGCGGCGCGCGCCGGTCAGCCCGACCAGCAGGTGGAGGAAGCGCCCCTCGAGCCTCCCCACCTGCATCTGCGGGCTCGACATCTTTGCGATCGTCTCCTCGCGCAGCTCGTCGAACAGCGCGTCGACCTCGTCGCTGTGCTGCTCGGCGTAGTTCTCGACCGCTTGCGAGATCATCCTGTCGGGCATCTGGTCCTCTTCTGCTCGGCGCCCGGAGCGGGCCCGGCCCGGGGATCCTGATCCGCCCGGGGCGCCGATTCAACCGGAACTCGACTGTCGTAGGATGGAGCGGTGCGCCGGCTTGCCTTCCTGACCATCGAGGACCGCGGTGACTTCGTCATGGACGATGAGCTCGCCATCGCCGAGCTCGCCAGGCGAGACGTGCAGGTGGAGCAGGTCCCGTGGCGGCGACCCGCCACCAACTGGCGCGCCTACGACGGCGTCGTCATCCGCACCACGTGGGACTACCAGCGCGATCTGGCCGGCTTCCTCGCGCTGATCGAGGAGATCGAGCGGCTCGGCGTGCCGCTCGCCAACCCGGCCGCGCTGGTCCGCTGGAACGCGCGCAAGACCTACCTCGCCGATCTCGCCGCGCGCGGGGTCCCGACCGTCCCGACTCGACGCGGTCGCGGGCTCTCGGCAGGGGAGCTGCGCGGCCTCCCCTCGGCGCTGGCGATGGACGAGCTCGTGCTCAAGCCGGTCGTCGGGGCCAACGCCGACGACACCTACCGCGTGAGCGACCGCGTCGGCGACGACGCGCTGGCGGAGATCGCCGCCCGCTACGCGGACCGCGAGTGGATGGCGCAGCCGTTCCTGTCGTCCATCCTCGACGAGGGAGAGGTTTCGACCTTCCACTTCCACGGCCGCCTCAGCCACGCCGTCACCAAGCGGCCCCGGCAGGGCGACTTCCGCGTCCAGGAGGAGCACGGCGGACACATCGAGCCCTGCGCGCCCGACGCGGAGACCCGGCGGGTCGCCGATGCGGTCCTGGCCGCGCTCGACCGGCCGCCCCTTCAGGCCCGCGTCGACCTCGTGCGCCTGGAGGGCGGCTCGCTCGCCGTGATGGAGCTCGAGCTCATCGAGCCCGCGCTCTACTTCCGCATGGACGAGGAGGCGCCGCGAAACTTCGCCCGCGCCGCCCTGGACTGGCTCGCCGCCGCGGGGCCGGCGCCGCGCGGCTGAGCGCCTGTCGCCCTCGGGACGGCGACGCTGGAACAACCAGTTTGATCGAGCCAGCGGATCGGCCGAGCTGATGGGCCGGCCCTGCGATTCGCATGTGAATGCCAGTCGACTCTCCAGGAGTCGAGCATCGTGCGCCAATTGGCAGTCTGCAGGCAGAGGCCAGCAATCTATCCCACACCGCAACACGCGAAGAACCAAAGGCGAAGTAAGATCAACTTCCGGGCGTCCTTCAGTGAGGGGTGTTAGCGTGTCGTCAAGTTCACATCCGCGTCGGATGCCAGATCATCGCCGTCTGCCGCGGACCCGTCGCGTGGAACCCACCAGGAGGAGTACACGATGAAACTGGGACGCATCATCGCCCTGCTCGCAGCAGCTGCATCCGTCTCGGCGGTCGGCTGCTCTAACGAAGATGACACCGTCGACGCGCGCGAAGCTGTTCCGTCGGTGGAGGCGTTTCACATCGCCGACACCCAGCGGCCACAGGTTGCCGGCGACGTGAAGAGCGCCGCGCTCTCGTACGTGCGCAACTTCAACGGTGAGCTCGGCCTGTCGCCGCAGGACGACTTCGAGGTCCGACAGGTGCACCAGGGGAGCGGCCAGCAGCTCCACGTGCGCATGCGGCAGATCCACGACGGGCTGCCGGTCTGGGGCTCAGGCATCGTGGTGCACGCCAGCGCCGCCGACAACCGCTTCATCGGCATGAGCGGCACGCTGGTCAAGGGATTGAAAGTGGTCCAGCCCGCCGCGTCGATCTCGGCGCAGAACGCGCTCGCCATCGGCAAGTCGGCCTACTCGTCCGGGCTCGACAAGAGCGCGGCCGCCGGTCTGGCCTTCTCGCGCGCGACCACCGAGCTGGTCGCGTACCCGGGCAAGGCGAGCACCCGCGCCGCCTGGCACGTCGTCTTCTTCACCGAGCTGCAGGCGGGCATCAAGCCGGGTCTGTGGAACTACTTCGTCGACGCCGCGACCGGCGACATCCTGTACCAGTTCAACGGCATCGACACCCTCGAGCAGGCGTCGGGCCCGGGCGGCAACCCGAAGGTCTCGCGCACCTGGGACGCCGAGCTCGACGTCGAGCCGTCGGGCGGCCAGTTCGCGATGAACACCTCGCGGCTGATCACGACCAACATGAACGGCGGCACGTCGGGCACGGGCACCGTCGTGACGGGCCCGCTCAACCCGATCGGCGACGCCCCGATCAACGACGCCCACGGCTTCGCCGAGCAGGTGCTCAACATGATGCAGGAGTGGTACGGGCACAACTCGATCGACGACAACGGCTTCGTGATCCTCAGCCGCGTGCACTACAGCGTGAACTACGAGAACGCGTTCTGGGACGGGCAGCAGATGACCTACGGCGACGGCGCCAGCCTGTTCTTCCCGCTGTCGGGCGACATCGACGTGGTCGGCCACGAGATCAACCACGGCTTCACCACGTTCCACTCGAACCTGATCTACGCGTCGCAGTCGGGCGGCATGAACGAGTCGTTCTCGGACATCGCCGGCACGATCACCGAGTTCTTCGACGAGGGTGACGCGGCCGACTTCGACCTCGGGCGCGACATCTTCCAGCAGGACGCGGCGCTCCGCTTCATGTGCGACCCGACCGCCGACGGCGCGTCGATCGACAACATCGCCGACTTCTTCGAGGGGCTGGACGTCCACTTCTCGAGCGGCATCATGAACAAGGCGTTCTGCCGCACCGCCAAGCGTCTGGCCAGCGGCGATCCGGACGGCGTCGCGACCCAGGCCAGCGTGCGCCGCGCGGGCGAGGCGTGGTACGAGGCCAACGCCAGCTTCTGGACCGAGGGCTCCACGTTCGACCAGGGCTGCCAGGGCGTCGTGGCGGCCGCCACCGCGCTCGGCTTCTCGCCCGACGAGATCGCCGCGATCGATCAGTCGTGGGAGGACGTCGGTATCTCGTGCGACGGCGGCGGCGGCAACCCGGGCGGCAGCTGCGAGGGTCGCTGCGGCCAGTTCGATCCGAACGCGTCCTGCCAGTGCGACGACGCGTGCGTGCAGTTCGGCGACTGCTGCGGTGACATCGACCAGGTCTGCGGCGGTCAGGCGGATCCGGCCAGCTGCGTGCAGAACAACACGTGCGGCGGCCAGGCCCCGGCCGGCTGCTTCTGCGACACGGTGTGCCAGCAGTTCGGCGACTGCTGCCCCGACGGCCCCTGCTGACAGGCAGGAAGCCCGGCAGGCCTCGAGACGGGGCCTGAGCGGGAGCCCGACGAGATGAAGAGCCCGGGTCCGGAAGCGGACCCGGGCCGTTTCGTTTTCGGCCCGGCCTGGAATCGCGGGCGGGCGGCCGCCCGCGCGCCGCGGGATGGCGAACCCGACCGGTCAGCGGACGACGAGATCGGCGTCGAGGATGGCGCCGAGGAAGAGGGCGCGCACGCGCAGCTTGTAGCGGCCGCGCGGCACCGCCCCCTTGCCGCGATGGGTCTCGCAGCGATCGTCCCACGCGCGGACCGAGGTCGCCGCCTCGAACGGAAAGCGCGCCGTCCCGCCGGGCGGCATGCGGATCTGGTGCACCGTGGCCAGGCAGCGCTTTTGAAGATCGGCGCTGGCGGACCCGCCCTCGCAGTCCGGCTTGTTGGTGTCGACCGGCTTGCCGCTCGCGGGATCCTCGATCCACGTTCGAACCTGATCCTCGAGCTCGCAGGGAAGCGACAGGAAGACGTCGGCAGGCCGCGAGCCGGTGTTCTCGAGGCGGATGGCTGCGCGCGCCGGCCTGCCCGCGCTCACCTCGATCACGGCCGGCTCGATCGAGCGCCTGATGCTGGGCGGGATCCGGTCGCCCTTGCCCTCCACCTGGCACACGCCCACGTCGAACACGTCGTGCAGATCGATCGCGGCGCCCTCGCACGCGTCCGCCAGCGCCGCCGGCGCAGCCGCTGCCGGCGCCGCGGGAGCAGGCTCCTCGGGTTCGGCGACGGCGCCGGGCTCGGGTGGCGGCGTCGGGTCGGCGCGGCGGACCGTGGGACCCGGCGCGGCGGACCGCGGCCCGGGCGACGGGCCGCATGCCGGGACGGAGGCGAGGATGGCGAGGGCGATCGGCAGGAGGCGCTGCACCATGGACGTCGTACCACGACGCGGCGCGACGTGACGCGGCTCGTTTCCATACACGGGCGCACAGACGTGTTCGCTTGAGCAGCGTGCCCTGGATCGCATCTACTGGAGTGAGCCACTGCAGCGGAGGCGAGACCGCGAATGCGTCCTGACCCGAGATGTTCGACGACATCGAGCCGCGGGACGTGCGCGTGGGCTCTGACGGCGTTCCTCCTGGCGGCGACGGGGGGCTGCGCCGAGACCGAGACGGTCGACTCGATCGCCGCGGCTCTGACGGCCAGCGTGCCGGCCGATCGGGCCGCGCTCGCGCTCCACTGGGCCCCCATCCACTACCAGGACGTGGACCAGACAGGCAGTCACGCGCTGGGCGGCCGCGCCGACTACATCACCCGGTTCGACTTCGACAACAACCTCGTCGGCAACGACAACTGGGACCACGCCGGCAACTCGAGCTTTCCGCTGGCGGCGCATGTGTACTTCTCGGTCGTCGAGACCGAGACGCACTGGTTCATCATCTACATGTTCTTCCACCCGCGCGACTGGTCGGACAACGTCGTCGACGCCGAGCACGAGAACGACTCCGAGGGCGTGCTCATCACCGTGGCCCGCAACGGATCCGTCTACGGCGTCCTCAAGTCCGCGGTCACCGTCGCGCACCGGGACTTCTTCTCGTACCTGCCGGCCGGCGGGGACTGGGAGGAGGGAGCCGAGGACCTCGACGGAACCCTGTCCATGGAGAGCTGGAGCGGCAACCCGCACCCGGTCACCGCGCAGCAGGCCAAGGGCCACGGCCTCAAGGCTCGCCCCTACTACAACATCGACGGAGACGGCGTCTCGTACTATCCGACGCTCAACCTGGCCGAGGTGCCCGTCGGACCCAACGACCGCGGCGTGCGCTACAAGCTGGTGGACATCTTCGAGCACCTCGGGCTGTGGGGCCAGCGCGGCACCCGCTCGCTGTTCTCGAGCTTCGGGACCTTCTCGGGCAACAGCTCGGGCGGCTGCGGCGCGGGGCCGACCGCGTGCGAGACCAACGCCGCCAATGCGCCGTGGGGCTGGGACGACCACGACGACGTCCCCCGCCGCGGCGCGATGGCGACCGATCCGGCCGGGCTGGTCACCGAGTACTTCACCATCCCGGAAGAGGTCAGCTTCGACTACACGTTCAACCCGTACCGGCTGTGATCGCCACGCGGGCGAGGCTGTCGAGCGCGGCCCCGCCGGCCGCGAGTTGCATGCGCCGCACGATCGGGGCCGCGAGGCGCGCCAGGCGGGTGCCGGGCCGGCTCCACGACCGGAGCTCGACGCTCACGGTCCCGGTCTCGAGCCGCTTGCCGGCGGAGAAGGTCTCCTCGCCGAGCTCGGGATGCCCGACCAGCGTGCGGTAGGTGAAGCCCTCGCTCAGGACTCCGCCGGCCACCCGCCGGAATCGATCCACGACGCGAGCCGCGAAGAAGACGTGGGCGATCCGGAAGCCCTTGTAGCGGATGCCGACCGTGTCGCCGCTCTCGAGCGGCGCGCGGCGCAGGACTCCCTCGACCAGCGCCGGCGGGAACACCTCGTAGCGCAGGATGGCGGCGGCGACCCGCTCGAACGGCCCGCCCGCGACCGGCTGGCCCGGCGCCTCCACCGCCACGTCGCGCCGAAAGCAGTCGCGCGCGTCCCGCTCGCGCGGGCCGGCGGCGATCGCCGGCCAGAGGTCGCGGCCCTCCCAGCGCGCCAGATCGGGCGCTCGACGGATGAGGATGTCCACTCGCCCAGTCTACGCGCGGGCGAGCGGAGGACGAAATGACCCACGGTGCGGCGCCGCGCGGCCTGATAGAGACGAGTCATGGCGGTGTCCAGCGACCTGGATGTGACCTGCGCGTGGCAGCACGCGTTCAACGTGGCGCCCAACCGGAGAGGGCCCTTCGGCTACCTCCTGGAGTGGTCGGGGCTGGGCGGCCTCGTGCTGGGCAAGGACATCGTCGTGTGGAATCCGCTCGGCGGCGCCGGGCAGTCGCTGCTGGGCGGCGCGACGGTGAGCTGCGTCGGGATCATCGAGCGCTTCCAGTTCGGCGGTGACGTCACCGACCCGATCCGCGTCTCGTGCTTCCTCAGCCAGGAGAACCAGACCAACCTGCGCGCGAAGCTGGCGCGCCCGCTGGTCAACACCAAGGTGCGCATGAGCTGGAGCGTGGTCGGCTACGACGATGCGGCCAAGGCCTGGTTCGAGAGCATCGACCTCCTCGACCCGAAATGGCTCGACGGGCTGGTCAACACCGTCGACGGCGCGCTGCAGATCGACGTCGACGGCGCGCCCACCTCGATCGGCGAGGACGAGCACCTTCAGGTCTATCGCTTCGAGGTCGAGGTCGTACCGCCGCCCAACAAGCTCACCACCCTGCAGTTCGCGCTCGGCCAGAACCAGCGCATCGTCGCCGCCTGGGGCGAGGCGGCCTGAGACGAGATGAATCCTGTCAGGGCGCGGGGCGCACCAGCAGGGCGTCGCGCTCGCGGTCGACGTCGACCCGCGCGCCGGCGCCCTCGACCAGCTCGCCGCGGATGAGCAGATCCGCGATCGCGTCCTGGACCGAATCTTGAAGGAGCCGGCGCAGCGGGCGCGCGCCGTAGTCGGGGTGATGCCCGCGCTCGGCCAGCCAGGCGACCGCGTCGGCGGAGACCTCGAGCCCGACGCGCTGCTCGGTCATGAGGCGGCGCAGCGCGGCCAGCTGCAGCTCGACGATCGGCACCAGCGCCGCGCGGTCGAGCGAGCGGAACACGAGCACGTCGTCGAGGCGGTTGACGAACTCGGGCCGGAAGTGGCGGCGCACGGCCGCCAGCACCCGTTCGCGCGCGTCCTCGGTGCCGGCGCGCCCTGGCTCGCCGGTGCCCAGGTTGGAGGTCAGCATGACGAGCGTGTTCTTGAAGTCGACGCGCCGCCCGGAGCTGTCGGTCAGGTGGCCCTCGTCGAGCACCTGGAGCAGCAGGTGGAAGACGTCGGCGTGCGCCTTCTCCACCTCGTCGAGCAGGATCACGCAGTAGGGCCGGCGCCGCACCCGGTTGGTGAGCTCTCCCCCCTCGTCGTATCCGACGTAGCCGGGCGGCGCGCCGACCAGGCGCGAGACCGCGTGCTTCTCCATGTACTCGCTCATGTCGATGCGGACGAGCGCGCGCTCGTCGCCGAACAGGAAGTCGGCCAGCGCCTTGCACAGCTCGGTCTTGCCCACGCCGGTCGGACCGGCGAGCAGGAACGACGCGATCGGGCGGCGCGGATCGCGCAGGTGGGCGCGGGCGCGCCGGACCGCCCGGCTCACCCGCTCCACCGCCTCGGGCTGGCCGACCACGCGCGCGGCGAGCAGGCGCTCCATCTCGATCAGGCGCCGGCTCTCGTCGTCGACCAGCTTGGCGGCGGGGATGCCGGTCATGCGCGAGACGACGCGGGCGACCAGCGGCTCGTCGACCTCCAGCGCGCTCGCGCCGGCGCGCCCCGCGGCGTCCGGAAGCGCGCCGAGCCCGCGCTCGAGCTCGGGGATGCGCTCGAGCTGGAGATGGGCGACCTCGTCGTAGCGGCGCTCGCGCACCGCCGCGTCCATGCGCCGGCGCGATTCGGCCAGCTCGCGTCCGAGCCGGGTGCGCTCCAGCACGACCTCGCGCACCGCCAGCCACTCCGCCGTCTCCGCGCGCAGCCGCTCGCGCAGGGTCGCCGCCTCCGCGCGCGCCTCCGCGCCGCGCGCCGCCGCCTCGCCGGCCGCCTCGCCGGCCGGCTCGAGCGCGGCGGCCTCGATGTCGAGGGCGAGGATGCGGTCCTCGAGCGCCTCGAGCGCCTCGGGCCGCGAGGCCAGCTCGGCGCGCAGCGAGGCGGCCGCCTGATCGATGAGGTCGACCGCCTTGTCGGGGAGGTGGCGGTCGGGGAGATGGCGCCCGCCCAGGCGCACCGCCGCGTGCACCGCCGCGTCGGTGATGCGCACGCCGTGGTGGAGCTCGAAGGTCGGCACCAGCCCGCGCAGGATGGTCGTGGCCAGCGCGGGATCCGGCTCCTCGATCGCGACCAGCTCGAAGCGGCGGCTCAGCCCCGCGTCGCGCTCGATGCGCCGGCGGTGCTCGGCCGTGGTGGTGGCGCCGATGCAGCGCAGGTCGCCGCGCGCCAGCGCCGGCTTCATCAGGTTGGCCGCGTCGCTGCCGCCCGCCTCGCCGCCCGCGCCCACCAGCATGTGGATCTCGTCGATGAAGAGGATGACGCGGCCGCGCCGGGCGATGTCCTCGAGCAGGCTCTTGATGCGCTCCTCCAGCTCGCCGCGGTAGCGCGTGCCGGCCAGCAGGCGGCCCATGTCGAGCGACTGCACGGCGTGGTCGGCCAGGTGCTCCGGCACGTGGCCGGCGGCGATGCGCCGGGCCAGGCCCTCGACGATGGCGGTCTTGCCCACGCCGGCCTCGCCGACCAGGAGCGGGTTGTTCTTGCGCCGCCGCGTGAGCACGTGGACCAGCTGGCGGATCTCGGGGTCGCGTCCGATGACCGGATCGAGCTTGCCGTCGCGAGCCAGCGCGGTCAGGTCGACGGTGTACTCGGCGAGCGGGCCGGATGCCCCGGCCGCGGCCGGACGCGCCGCCAGCGCGCGCCGCAGCGCCGCCGCGTCGGTGCCGCTCTCGCGCACCACGCCCGCCACGGCCGGCGCGGCCAGGACCGCGTCGATGACGTCGAGCGCGCGCACCGGCCCCGCGCCGCGGCTGCCCGCGCTCTCGCCGGCGGCGCGCAGGATCGGGCGCAGCTCGTCGGCCAGCTCGATCGCGTCGTCGGCCGGCGCGCCGCCCGGCACATCGGCCAGCCGGCGCTCCACGCGCTCGCGCAGGTCGGCGGCGGTCACGCGCGCGCTGGCCAGCGCCGCCCGGAGCTGGTCCGGCGGCGGCTCGAGCGCGGCCAGGAGCACGTGCCCGGCACCGACGCGCCCGTGCCCGAGCCGCCTCGCCACCCGGCGCGCGCCGCGGAACAGCTCCTCGACCTCGTCGGCCGGCTCTACCCCGGAGCTCACTTCGGTTCACCTCCGTGAGCTCCGATGTAGAGGCTTCGCGCTTTCGCGCGCAGCCGGTCGATTTCGACGGGGAGCCCCGCCGACTCCGTCGGCACCCCGTCTGACCCACAGTTCGCCCGGTCAGGTTCGACACTGGCGAACTGTGGCTCTAGCTCTGACGCCATCTCTCTCTCACCAGCAGCGCCTCGAGGAAGTCCTCGAGCCGGACCAGCAGCTGGGCCGCGTCGCGCGCGCCGTCGGGCGCGGCCAGCGCGCGGCCCAGCTCGTCGAAGAACGGCCGCAGCGTGGCCGCGTCGCCGGGGAAGCGCGCGCCGGCCAGCGCGTCGAGCTCGGCCAGGCGGGCCTTGACGCTCATGGCGCGCCGACGCCGCCGCCCTCCCCCCGCTCGTCGCCGACGCGGTAGGCGCAGTAGTCGGCCAGCTTGGAGCGGGACACCTCGCGGCTGGACGTGATCCGCAGTCCGACGAACAGCGCGATGACCGCCGCCAGCGCGCCCAGGTAGTAGCGCAGCGGGAAGCCCATGAACCCCACGCGGCGGCCCGCGGGGGCCGGCGCGGGCGACGGCGGCGCGGGCGGGCGGCGGCCCTGGCCTCCGACCACCCGCTCGGCGACGCGCGCCTGCAGGCGCTCGAGGTCGTGGCGGCGGTCGCGGAAGCGCCCGACGAAGCCGGCGCGCAGGCAGTAGAGGTGCATCTCGAAGATGAGCGCGTGCACGTCGGCGCGCCGGAGCAGCTCCTCGAGCTGGGCGAACGTGCGGTCGCCGCCGTCGTCGATCTCGACCAGCTCGGACTGGAGGAGCGGGAGCCGCCACGCGTCGGCCAGCGGGCCCAGCGCGCACCGCTCGCGCTCGTCGGCGAACGAGGTGATCGCGATCATGGCCAGGTGCTTCTGCCACAGCCCCAGCGCCTCGGTGAGCTCCGGGTCGAGGCGCCCCTCGAGCGCCTCGCGCAGCGCGGTTCGCCGGCGCATGTACGCCGCGGGCGGCGCCGGCGGCGGCGCGCCCGCGACCCCGGTCGGCTCGTCCTCGCTCGCCTCGCGCAGCCGCGCCGCCTCCTCGAACAGCGCGTCGGCGGCCTCGAGGACCTCGCGGACCGGCCGCCACATCTGCACCCGCACCCAGCGCGGATCATCGGTCATGGGTCGCCTCCTCGTCGCGATAGGTCGTCACGGTGTCCTCCTCGTCGCCCTCGAGCCGCACGCGCACGATCGGCGGCTCGTCGCCGGTCCAGGCGGCGAGCAGGGCCGGCAGGCGCGAGAGCAGGAGATCGGCGGCCGGCACCAGCGCCAGCGGCAGGCGCCGCAGCCGCACCGACATGGTGGTGCGCATGCCTGACGGAGAGCTGGCGTCGGGCTGGCGCTCGGTCGTCACCTCGGCGATCGCGCGCGCGACCCGCTGGAACAGCTCCCTGTCGGCCGCGCCCAGCATCTCGAGCAGGAAGGTCAGCGCGGCCGCGTCGAGGTCGCTCTGCCCGGCCAGCGCGAGCAGCCGCCCGAGCCGCTCGCGGCGACCGGCCAGCGGGCTCTCCACCGCGTCCTCGACCGGCGTCACCACGCGCCAGCGCGCGGCCTCCAGGTGGCGCGCGGTGAGGCGCGCCTCGAGCGGCCCGCGCAGGAGTCGCCCGGCCGACGGCTGATACCACTCGGCGTCGACCACCACGGCGGCCCGCGCCTCGAAGGCGTCGGGCGCGTGCACGTCGAGCCACACCTGGCGGCTCGTGTGGCGGCCGCTGATCTCGACCGCGTACCAGTCGGCGTCGCCGGCGGCCAGCGCCTCGGGCAGGAGCGGAGTGAGCCCGCTCTGCGACGAGCGGTAGACTCCGAGGAGCTCGCGCGGGCAGAGCTCGAGCGCCGGCTCGGGGTGGGCGACCAGGAGTCGGGCCTTGGTGCCGTCGAGCGGCGCCGGATCGGCCAGCTCGCGGCGAAGGTTGATGAGCGGCGCGGCGTGGAGGAGGAACGCGCCCGGCGGCACGCCGAGCTCGCGCGGCCAGCCGGGGCCCAGGCGGAAGCGGAGCTCCAGCCGCTGCCATTCGGCCGGCGTCTGCTCGATGGGCACGCGCACGACCAGCGCGCCCTGCGGGAAGTGGAGGAGCTCGCGAAAGCGCTCGAGCGGGCCGGCGAAGGCGTCGGCCTCGCCCGGCGCCGGCGCGAACGCGACGCGGCGCGCGGGCCGCTCGGGCTGGCGCGTGTCGGGGAACGAGTAGCGCACCCCCTCGAGGTGGTGGCCGAGCGCGTGGTGCAGGCGCAGCGCCGCGAGCAGATCGCCGTGCGGGTCGATGTGGAGCTCGATCGCGCCGACCGCCTCGACGCGGGGCGTGGCGCTGCGGATCGGGACGACCAGCTCCCAGCCGTCGTCGCCCAGGCGCGACATCTCGATGCGCGAGCGATCGAGGTCGAACGGGCGCACGACCAGCTCGCGGACGGTGCGGTAGAGGACGGCGGGCGGCTCGCCGGTGCCGGTGCCGGCGCGCCCGTGCGCGTGCGGCGAGACCGCGACCTCGGTGCCGGCCGGCAGGGTGCGAGCCTCGACCATGCGCTCCGCCCCCAGGGCGGTCAGGAGGGCCATGCTGGGCAGGGGCGTGCACAGGTGCGGGAACACCTGCTCCAGCGCGCGGCGCTCGTAGGCGGCGAGCGCGTGCTCGCCGGCCCGCCGCGTGCGCGCGGTGAAGAAGGCGAGCGACTCGATCAGGCGCTGCACGTCGGGGTCGTCGCGGTCGAGGCCGGCGAACGGGTAGAGGTGGCGGTAGCGCTCGCGGAAGGTCTCGAGCGCCTCCAGCTCGCGCTGGTAGTCCTCGAACAGCCCCGCATCGATGCCAGTCGCTGATTCCATGTTCCCTCGCGGCTCAGCCGAGCTTCACCAGCGCTCCGCTGACCTCGACGATCTGTCCCTTCACGCTGGTCATGTTCTTGCCGATGGACGTGATGGGCGCCTCGGCGGAGAGCTGGGTCTGGCCCTCGAGCGCCACGGTCATGCCCTTGAGCTCGGCGGTGCCGCTCGACTTGAGCGCCAGCGTGGTGTCGCCCGCGAGCTCGGCCTGCGCGCCCGAGAGCGCCAGCTTGGCGGTGGCGTCGACGCTGACGCTCTCCTGCGCCGACACGGCGAGCTTCTGCACGCTCTTGAGGGTCAGCTTGGCGGCCGAGTCGATGGTCGCGTCGCCGGTGGTCTTGAGCGTGCACGTACCGTCCGTGGTGAGGCTCCCGTTCTGGGTCGCCTTGAGGCTGAAGGTCTCGGCCTCGACCTTGAACGTCTTGCAGGTGAAGGCGATCGTCTCGCCGTCCTGGTCGATGGTGGTGGTGCCCTTCTCGGTGGTCACCTCGGTCTTGATCGAGCCGTCCTTCTGGGTCACGACCGAGGTCACCGCGCCGTCCACGCAGGTCAGGGTGATCGACGCCGGCCCGAGCGCGATGCGGCGCAGGAACTGGTCCTTCTTGACGCTGTCCTTGATGACGACGGTGATGCCGTCCGCCTTCGACAGCTCGATGCGGCAGGAGAACTGCTGCGCGGTCGGATCGAGGCCCATCAGTCGTCGTCCTCGTCGCCCAGCAGGCGGCGTCCCTGGCGCTCGAGCCGGCGCCGATGGCGCGCCCGGGCCACCGCCAGCGCCAGCTCGCGATCGCTGTCGATGCAGGGGAGGCACAGGTGGAAGCCGCTCGTCGTGCGCAGCGCGCCGGCGCTCACCTCGCGGCGGCACGCGTCGCAGGCCTCGACGCCGCCGGCGGCCGCACCCGGTCGGCGGACGACAGGGCGCGCGGCCACGCAGTCGGGACAGTGCGGCCGGCCCTCGAGCAGGCGATAGCTGCCCGGGCCGGGAAGCGCGCGGCCGCAACCCGCGCACCACTCGATCGGGGCGGCCGGCGCGCCGGCGTGGCTCGACTCGCCGTTGCCGTGGTGGTCGCGCTCGCGATCCGGCGTGAACGCCGCCGGCGCGGGCGTCTCGCCGCCGGCGGTCGCGGCGCTCTCGCCGTCGGCGCTCTCGCCGCCCTCGCCGGCGGGATCGCCGGCGAAGGCGCGCGAGCAGCCGGCGCAGATGGCGAAGCCGCGCAGGCGCACGAACGCCTCGCCCTCGAGCGGCTCACCGCACAGGAAGCAGGGCGCGTCGGCGGCGGGCGCGCTCACCGCGCCGGCCGCGCCGGCCTGGGCCCGTGGGGCCGCCCGGTCCGCACCGTCGCGCTCCTCGACGCGGCGAAGCAGCCGGCCGACGCACAGCCGGCAGAACAGCGCGTCGCCCACCTCCTCGACGAGGGCGCGGTCGAAGCGGCCGCCGCAGCCGAAGCACACGACCGTCATGGCCGATCCGGCTCCCGCCGCGCCGCCCGCGCGGTGCCCCGCCGCCGGCCCGACCGCGCCCCTGGGACAGATCGTCCGCTTGGCGGGAACCCGGCGCGCCGCCACCCTGGAGCCTGACGCGCCGGCCCGGCGCGCAGGGAGGCCCGATGTTCCTCGAGCGCAAGTTCATGAGCCCCGGCGAGCGCGCGTCGCTGCTGGCCGACGCGGGCGGACTGGCCGCGATGCCCGAGTGCCTGCAGGACGTGATCAGGAACCTGGTCCGCCTGCTCGCGGCCGAGCGCGGTGTCGGCCACCTGCTGCCCGACTTCGGCTTCAGCCGCTCCGGGCACTGGAGCGCCGAGGGCGTCATCGCCCACTTCAGCCGCGAGCTGCGCGAGAACCTGCCCCGCTACGAGCAGCGCTTCGATCTGGTCGACATCGAGGCCGAGCTCGAGGACGGCGGCCGCCCCACCCTGCTCGTGTTCGGGCGCGTCCAGGGCATGAGCGGCCTGGTCACGCTCACGGTCGATCCGGTCGCGCGACGCCTGCGCTCGGTCCGCCTCGGCTGACCGGGCGGAGCGGCCGGGCATCGCCGCGCTCGCCGCGCTCGCCGCGCTCGCCGCGCTCACCGGATGCCTCGCGCGCCGGCGCGCAGCACTGCGTTCTCCCAGCCCGACGGGCCGCTGTCGCCGAGCGGCTCGCGCCCGAGCTGGCCGCGCCGATCGATCTCCGCGCGGCCGGCGTAGCTGGCGAAGCGCAGCCGCAGCTCGACCGGGCGGACGGCCTTGCGGAGGAGCGGCACCAGGTGGCGCTCGCAGCGCGCGCGCACCACGTCGATCCATGCCCGCCCGCGCTCGTCGGTCTCGCTCTCCGCATGCCACCTGACCACGAAGCCCGCCGCGCTCGTGACCTGGGTGAAGCCGACCAGCGCGGTGCCGTCGAGCAGGGCGGCGCCCAGGCGGGCCGCGACGTTCGGGTCGCGGCGGCGCAGGACCGCGGCGAACACCTCGAGCGGCAGCTCGGGCACGATGGCGCGCGCGAGCGCGTGGAGCCGCGCGGGCGAGCGCGCCCCGGCGATGGTCTGGTAGGCGCGCGGCAGGAGCGAGCCCTGCGCCACGCCGTCGACCGGGTGCGCGACGTAGCTCAGGTTGCCCGACACCACGTGGTCGAAGAAGCGCAGGAAGGCGAGCAGCGGCCGCGGATCGGAGACCTCCTCGGCGAAGCGGCGGAAGTAGTTCGGCAGCGGCCCGTCGGGTGCCAGCAGGCCGGCGTTGAGGCGCACGGTCACCCGCCGCGGAGCGTCGTGGAAGCGCAGCGAGTCGACCATCCCGGGCGAGGCGGGCGCGCCGCGCACGCTCTCGAAGAACACCGCCTCGGGGCCGAAGCCTCGCCGGCGCAGGAGGCGAAGGAGGGCCGGCAGCTCGAACCGGCGCGCCGCGTCGGCGAGCGGCTGGTCGAGGGCGGTCGGGGCGGCGGCGGCGGCGTTCGTGGTCATCGCGGCACCTCGTCACAAGTAGCGCCGCGCGGCGGGCGGGCGAAGAGGACATTTCGTCCGCGCCGGCGCGCGCGGCCCGGCGGCGCGCGCCTCGTCACACGACCACGGTGGTGAACTGCCCCGGCATGGTCACCGAGATGAGACCGCCCCACGCGCACATCAGCACCGAGTCGCTGGTGAGGGCGGGCAGCCCGCCGATGAGCACCTTGGGGTTGCCCGGCGTCCAGGTGCCGGCCGGCACCGGGATGCACGGCGCCGGGGTGAGCACGCCTAGGGCCGCCGCGGTCAGCGCCGCCACCATCGGGTTCGCGATGAGCTGGCACATCCCGAAGGGCGGCACGTTCATCACCGGCGCGACGTCGCCGATGTTGGCCGCCGGGCCGCCGGCCAGCGGCCGGCCCAGCGGCACGACGCTCAGCGCCGACGGCGCGACGCCGCCCGTGCACATCAGCATTCCCCCCGCGCAGACCTGGAGCCCCATGTCATCCTCCTCCGCCGATCGAGCCGCCGCCGTCGCGCTCCTCCAGCGCCTGGCGCAGGAGCGCCAGCGCGGTGAACACCGGCTCGACCTGCTTGCCCTGGAGCCGCCCGCTCGCGTGCTGCCCGTGGCACCAGTCGCGGTCGAGCGGATCGAGCGGGTCGGGCTCGTCGGCGGCGCGCGGCGCGAGCGTGTAGACGTCGATCCGATCGGGCGCCAGATCGGGGGCGAGCTCGGCCTCGATGGTTCCGGCGAGCGCGCGGGCCAGCGCGTCGCGGGCGGGCAGGTCCGGCGCGACCCGATCGGGCCGCGCGAACACGACCAGCGCGGCGCCCGCGCGCACGTCGTCGACAAGCCGGCACGCCCACACCAGCGCCGCGTGCGACCGCATGACCAGCGCCTCGATCTCCTCGGCCGGGAGCCGGCGGCCCTCGCGATGCGCGCCCAGCGTCGCGACCCACAGCGACTCGCCCGCGGCCTGCGCGTCCGCTCCGGCGGTCGCGCGCCCGGCCGCGCGGGCGCCGCCCGCGAGCGCGCCGAGCAGCGGCCGCCCCAGCGCCTCGGGAGGCGCGGCCGGATCGGAGCAGGCCAGCACGCCGGTCCCGTCGGTGCTCGGCGCGCCGCCGCGCCCCGGATCGACCAGCTGCCACGGCAGGCCCGGCGCCGGCAGCGCGACGTTGAGCTCGGGCGAGCGCCGCCACGGCGACCAGGTGATCGCCCCGCCCGCGACCGGGCTGGGGAAGTAGCAGGCCCCGCGGGCGCGGGAGAACGGCCGCGACGCGGCCAGCCGGCCCCACGCCGCCGGCTCGTGCGCCGCCGCCGGATTGCGAAACCAGCGCGCCGGTCCGGGGCCGCCGGCGTCGGCGGCGAGCACCGCGTCGCGAAGCCGCGCGTCGACCCCGAGCACGTGCACCTGCCCGCCCAGCACCAGCTCCGGGCGCCGGCACGCGTCCTCGATCCCGACGGCGATGTAGTGCGCGCCGGTGGCGAGACACGCGAACAGGAGCGCCGGCACGACGTGCGCCTCGCAGGCGCCGGGCGCGGCCAGGCCCAGCCCGGCGCCGAGGCCGAAGAAGAGCGCGCCGTCGCGCACCGCACCGAGGTAGAGCCGCTCGGCGGACACGTCGAACGGCTGGAGCGGCGCGTCGCCGAGCGGCGAGAACACGCGCAGCGCGGCCTCGTCGGGCGCGTAGGCGTGAGCCGCGCCCGGATCGGGCTCGTTGCCGGTCGCCGCGACCGGCAGCCGCTGCTCGGCCGGGACCTCGAGCCACAGCGCGTGGCCCTTGCTCGACGCCACGGCGTCGGGGCCGAGCGCCGCCAGCCGGTCGCGGAGGTACGTGCGACCGCGCACCGGGATCGGGGCCGGCACCGCTCCCAGCTGCCATGCCGCCAGCAGGCCGGCCACCAGCTCGGGCGACGGCGGCGCGACCAGCGCCACGACCATGCCGGCCCGGGCGCCGCGCGCGCGCCACCCGCCGGCCAGCGCGCGCGCCGTCTCGACGACGCGCGCGTAGCTCGAGGCGCGCGCGCCGACGCTGTCGTCGTGAGTCACCAGGGCAGGAGCGCGCCCGCTCGCGTGGCGCGCGCCGAGCTCGTGCGCGAGCTGGTAGCGCTCGAACAGCGTGCTGCGCGACGAGCCGGCCGGCGCCGCGACCAGCGCCGGGCCCAGCGCGCGCCAGAAGCCGGCCGGGTCGGAGGCCGCGTCGCTCAGCCACGCGGGCGCGGCGAACGAACACCCATCGCCGGCGAGCAGGCTCCTGCGCAGGGGCTCGAGGTCGGTCCAGCCCGCGCGCGCCGGCGCCGCCCGCGTCACTTGCGCTTCTCCACCGACTTGCGCTTCTCCACCGACGCGATGCCCGACGCGCCCAGGCGCACGCGCACGCCGGGCACGCTGACGTCGCCGACGGCCAGCCGCCAGCGGTCGCCGGGCGTCGAGAACAGGAAGTAGAGGCCGAGCACCTCGCCCTGGGCGAGCGCGCGCGGCACGTCGAGCGTCACCTCGTGACCCGGCTGCACGATGGCGACGCGCAGCACCGCCGGATCGCGCGGCTCGGCGAAGACGCCGTCGGCGATGGCGTCGTAGTCCTCGGCCAGGAAGCCGGCCCGATCGGTCTTGCGCACGACCACGACCAGCGAGCCGCCCTGGTTGGAGTCGCGGGCCGCGGTGACCTCGATGCGGAGCGGCGGGGTGGCGGGCGCGCGCGCCGGCTGCTTGCCGCCCTTGCCGCCCCAGCATCCGGCGACCAGGAGCGCGGCGGCCAGCGCGAGGAACGGCGCGGGGCCCGGTCGGCTCACCGGTCCGCCCCCGCCGCGACCGCGCTCGTCCCGCCGAGCACCTCGTCGGACGGATCGACGACGTCGTAGCTGACGGCGAGCACGCGCGAGTCGTCGAGCGGCACCTTGAAGGTGTGCGTGGAGCCGCGCCGGTCCGCCTGCTGCATGAGCCGGAGCAGGCTCCACGGCGACCCGCCCACCACCAGCGCCGGCGGCGTGAGCGACAGGCTGCCCTTCTGCTCGAGCTGCACGCTGAGCGACGCGACCTGATCGCGCGTCCAGTCGATCTCGACGCGCGAGCGCCTGGGCCGCTGGTTGAAGTAGAACACGCTGGCGGCGCCCGCGCTCAGCCGCACCAGCTCCGGCACCGGCCCACCGCGCGGCAGGGCGGTGAACGGGCGCGGCGTCACCTCCAGCGCGAGCGCGCGCGGCTTGCCGGCCTCGTCCCAGAAGACGTCGGCCGCGCTGGCCAGGCGGTCCAGCGTGTCGAGCAGGCGCGGCGGCACCTCCACGCACACGCCCCCGCCGCCGCACGGGTGAGCCGAGGCGTGATGCCAGCGGCCGTCGCCGGTGCGCGTGCGCTGGACCAGGCCGGCGACCAGCGGGTCGATCTCGAGCGCCAGCTTGCCGCTCTTCGGATGGAGCCAGGCGACGATGGCCTCCGGATCGACGTCGTCGCCGGCGCGGCGGTCGAAGGGGAAGCGCGAGAACAGGTCGGCGCCGGCGGCGCGCTCGAGCTCCTTGTTCCAGGTCGCCAGCGCGCGCTCGATGTCGCGCGCTCCCAGCGCCAGCACGGCGCGCAGCGGCGCGCGGAACGGCGCCGCCTGCTCGTCGGTGAGCCCCGTCTCGCCCTCCCACGCGGCCAGCCCGTCGAGCGCGCTGCCCTTGGCGCCCGCGAGCACGCCGAGGGTCAGCGCGCCGGCGCGCGATACCCGCGCCGCCAGCGCGTCGGCGCCGCCCGGCGCGGCCGCCGGCGCCGGGGCCGCCAGCTTCTCGCCGACGTCGCGCAGGAGATCCTGGTAGGCGACGAACGCGTCGCCGCCCTTGCCGGCCTGGAACAGCGCGGTCAGGCCGCCGAAGCGCTCCTCGACGTCGAGCATCGGGTCGAAGCGGCTGTTCGCGTCGTCGGCGAGGCCGAGCGCCGCGTCCTGGGCGACCCCGCGCACGAGCTCGCGCAGGGGAGAGCGCTTCCCGGCCAGGGACGCCAGCACGCGCCGCGCTCCCACCTCCGACGTGACGTCGACGGCGAACGAGGAGAACTGGCGCTCGAGCTCCTGGTCGTAGGCGACCGCGTAGGCGTCCAGCGCATCGTCGAGCAGCTCGCCCAGGCGCTGCGCGAGCGCGGGCCGCGCCGCCAGCTCGCCCTGCAGCTTGACGGTCGCGAGCACCGCCGGCTTGACCGTCTGGTCGAACGCGTCGCGCGAGCACATCCGCACGCGCGTCCGCGCGCCCGAGGTCCCGCTCGGCCAGCTCAGCCGCAGCCCCACGTCCCGGCGCGCGGCGCCGTCGGGGAAGAAGAGGAGCGTGGCGTCATCGGGGGCGCCGGCCAGGAAGTCGCCCAGCACGCGCTCGGCCTCGGCGCCGCGCAGCGCGCGCACGAACCCGCCGGCATCGACGACGTACTCGTTGCTGTCCATGACGAGCGTGCTCGGCGCCGCCCCGGCCGCGCCGCCCAGCATCGGCGAGACCGCCGCGGCCAGCTCGGCGAACGTGTGCGGGGCGCGTCCCGTCGCCGGCGGCGGCGCCTCGAGCACGACCTGCAGGATGGCCTCCAGCGCGCGCTGGTTCTGCCACAGCTCGGCGAGCATTCCGAAGCGAGCCGCGTGGATCTTGAAGACCGGCGCCAGCCGATCGAGCGGCTGCGTGACCAGGATGCGCTGGGCGGCGCCGTAGCGGGCGCGCGCGCGCAGCTCCGGGCGCAGGCGCCCGGCCAGCTCCGTCGCCTCGGCCAGCTCGCCGTCCTGCCAGGCGCGGCCGGCGGTCAGGAGGCGGAGGAGCCGGTCCAGCTCGCCGTCGAAGCCGTCGTCGGGCGGCGCCTGGGTCGCCTGGCGCAGCCGCTCGATCCAGCTCTCGTCCCGGTACGGTCCCGCCAGGCGCAGGTAGTCGACCACCAGAGATGGCTCGAGCCCGACCGCGACGGCCCACTCGTCGAGGCGATCGCTGATCAGATGGCCGAGGTCGTTGTCGCGGCTGGCGTAGAGCAGCGCGGCGTCGTACAGCAGCTCCTCGGGTCGGCGGCGCTCGGGCGGCATCGCCAGACCGTCGGCCAGGTGGTCGAGGAGGTGGTCCTGGCGCACCTGCTCCACGAACGAGCAGGCCACCATGGGCGGCCCGGCGGTGAAGAAGCCGGGCCCGAGCCGGTCGAGCAGGTTGCCCTGCACCCCGCTGGTGTAGGCCCGGATGGCGAGGCGCAGGTGGATCTCGTGCTCGCTCTCGAGCTCGTACGACCAGGCCGCGGCGGCGGCCTTGTCCCAGGCGCGCGCGTCGCGCCGATAGGCGGCGAGCAGCGCCACCACCGCGACGAGCGTCATGGTCAGCGCGACCAGGCGGTGCTTGAGCAGCGGGCTCGGACCCGGCCGGCGCAGCGCGTCCGGCACGGCGAGCGGGTTGGGGCCGCCGCGCGCCGGCACCAGGTAGAGGCCGTCCGGCCGGGGGGTGAGCTCGCCGCCGGGCGCGAACAGCTCGCCCAGCACCATCGAGAGCGCGCCGGACAGGTGGGGCAGCGCGTCGAGGAAGCCGACCAGGTCGAGCGTCTCGCGCGGCGACAGCTCGGTGAGCGCGGTGCCGAGCTCGTCGGCGTAGGCGAGCAGCGACGCGCGCACCGCGTCGTCGCCCGGATCGTCGATCGGCAGCACCGCCGGGATGCCGGGCAGCTCGAGCAGGCGGAACAGGGCGTCGAAGCGCGCGACGCCGGGCACATCGCTCACCACCACGCGCACCGCGAGCGGCTCGTCGCGCAGCCCGGCCAGCACGTCGAGCTTGGCGCGCAGCGCGCCGCCCAGCTCGGCCAGCTGCTGCTCCGACTGGCGGTCCAGGGCCTCGGGCGACAGGCAGACCACGACCACCGGCGCGCGGCGGCGCAGGCTGGGCGCCAGCGAGCGGCGAAGCCCCGCGTCGACCAGCTCGCGCGGCGCGCGCACCACCTCCTCGGACAGATCGAGCAGGAGGACGTCGCCGCCCAGGAGGCAGCGCAGCTGGCCGCCCGTCTGCGCGGCGCTGGAGCCCAGCTCGACTCTTCTCTGCCCCACGCCGCCGAAGCGCTCGATGATCTGGGCCTTGCCGGCCGACTCGGTGCCGAGCACCACCACGGGGTGAAACTGGTCGAGGCAGCGCCGGGCCGGCGGGGGCAGGCCGCGGCGGAAGCGGCGCCAGTCGCCCTTCAGCTGCTGGTTGAGGTCGGGACCGCGCTCGGGCGGCGGGGGCTCGGCGGCGCGCGCGCCGCCCGCGGCCTTGCGGCGCCGCATTCGCCGCCAGACCAGCAGGGCGACGACGAGGAGCAGCAGCACCACCAGGCCGAGGACGATCCAGCCGGCCGTCGACAGACCGGCGAGCCGCGCCGTGGTCGCGTCCATCAGGGAAGAGGGCTTCATGGGACCTCGCAGCGCCATCTATGAGCCGCGCGACGCCGGCGGGACAGATGACAAAGGGTCCTATCGCGGGGGCGTGCGCCGCGCCGCGCCGCGCCGCGCCGCGCCGCGCGGCGGCCGCGCGCAGCGATCGCCTGATTGCCAGTCTGCATCGCGGACGTTTTGTCCCGTTGTGAGTCCGCCGCCGGACCGTCATGAGTGGACCACCAGCCGAGGAGATCCCATGACGGTGAAGAACGGAAGCGGAGTCCCGCGATCGCGAATCAGCCTGACCTACGACACACGCCAGCCCGACCAGCCGCGCCAGGAGAAGGAGCTGCCGCTGCGGCTGCTCGTGGTCGGCGACCTGACCGGGCGCGCCTGGCGCGCCGAGACGCCCGGCGCCGCCGCGCCGCGCGACGACTTCGAGGAGCGCGCCATCCACGACCTCAACGGCCGCAACCTCGACGCGGTGATCGAGAAGCTCGGCATCGAGATCGAGCTCAAGGGGGTGGCCAACCACGTCGAGAAGGGCGGCGCGCCGGTCGACGTCACGATCCCGGTGCGCTCGATGGCGTCGTTCGAGCCGGGCGAGGTCGTCAACCACGTCCCGTCGGCGCGGCGCCTGCTGAACGTGCGCAGGCTCCTGCTCGAGCTGCAGGCCTACGTGGACAACAACAAGCAGTTCCGGCGCCTGGTCCGCGAGCTGACCTCGCCGGGCAGGGCGCAGCTCCTCGAGCAGCTGCGCGCCACATTCTCGGAGCAGTTCGCGGCCGAGCTGCGCATCCCGACCGCCGCCGAGATGGACTGCGCCCCGGCGCCCGCGACGGCGGCGGCCGCGACCAGCGCCGCGCCCGCGACGCCGGCGTCGGCGGCCCCGGCGGCCCCGGCCGCACCCATGAGCCCGGCCGGCTCGGCGCCGACGCCGACCGCCGGGCCGACCCCCACGACCTGATCGAGCACGAGGGAATCAACGAACATGATGACGACCAACACGACCACGACCACGATCACGGCCGACAGCTTCCTGGCCGACGTGCTGAGGAGCGTCCTCCCGCCCGACAACCTGCCCGACAAGCCGACCGAGCTGCTCGCGCCGGCGCCCGCCGCCGCCGCGCCCGACGACAGCAAGGCCGCGCGCGAGCGGGCCCGCGCCCAGCACTTCCTGCAGCTGCTCGGGCTCCTCCTGTGCAACCTCGACTACGCGCGGCGCGACCTGGGCGACGGCGAGGGCGCCGAGGCCGCCGCCGACCGGCAGGTCTACTTCGTCGACAAGAAGACGTTCGCCGATCTCCTGGCCCGCGTGAACGAGCTCGTCGCGCTGCAGCTCAACGAGGTCTTCCACCAGCCGCAGCTGCGCGACCTCGAGGGCAAGTGGCGCGCCATCTCCGATCTGGTCGAGCGCACCAACTTCGGGGCCAACATCGGCATCAGCCTGCTCGACGCCGGCAAGGACGAGATCGGCGAGGACATGTCGACCAACGGCGCCGACATCGCCGCCTCGGAGCTGTTCAAGAAGGTCTACACCGCCGAGTACGATCAGCTGGGCGGCGAGCCCTACGCGGCGCTCATCGGGCTCTACGACTTCGCCAACGACTACGGCGACCGCGTGTTCCTGAAGGGCATGGCGGCCCTGTGCAAGCACAGCCACGCGCCCTTCATCGCGTCGGCCGCGCCCAGCATCTTCGGCATCGAGGACATGAGCCGGCTCATGGAGGTGCGCGACTTCTCCGCCGCGCTCGACGAGTCGTGGATGGCGCTGCGCGGGCAGGAGGAGTTCGCGTACATCGGCCTGACCCTGCCGCGCTACATCGCGCGCCGCCCCTACAAGCCGACCGACTCGGCCGGCGGCGTGGTCCGCTTCAAGGAGGAGCCGCCCTCTGCCGAGCAGGAGGCGCAGCGCTACGTGTGGGCCAGCTCGGCCATGCTGTTCGCGCGCAACCTGGTGCGCTCGTTCGAGGGCTCCGGCTGGTGCCAGTACATCCGCGGCGTCAAGAGCGGCGGGTATCTGGAGAACCTGGCCCGCATCGCGCTCGAGGGCGCCGACGACGAGATCCGCCCGCCGCTCGAGGTCATCATCCCGGACTACGGCGAGCTGGCCCTGGCCGACGCCGGCTTCATCCCGCTCGTGCACAAGAAGGGCACCACCGACGCGGTGTTCTTCTCGAGCCAGGCGATCAAGGAGCCGAAGAGCGGCGCCGACCCGCACATCTCGGAGAACTCGCAGCTCACCTGCAACCTGGCCTACACCTTCTCGATCTCGCGCCTGGCCCACTACCTCAAGCGCATGATGCGCGACAACGTCGGATCCAGCGCCGACGCCAACTACGTGAAGGGTCAGATCGACGCCTGGATCTCGCGCTACGTCACCACGATCGTCAACCCGGACGATCTGACGCTCCGCTACTACCCGTTCAAGGCCTACACGCTGACCGTGGCGCCGGTGCCCGGGCGCGCCGGCTGGTACGACTGCAACCTCACCGTCCAGCCTCACATCCAGTTCGAGGGCATGGACGTCACCCTGCGCGTGGACGCGCGCCTCAGCTGATCCGAGGAGGACCCACACATGTCGATCGATCTCCCTTGCGACTGGAAGAGCGGGTTCCTCATGGACCCGACCAACAAGCAGCGCTGCGGCTACCTGACAGCGTTCAACGGCCTCGACCTCGGCACCGAGCCGACCAAGGACACCGAGGAGTACAAGGTCTCCGTCTACACGCCCTTCAACGCCGAGGCGCCCGAGTACACGGTCGCGGCGCCGGCGCAGAACGACGACGGCCTGCGCACCATCGACTGCATCGGCATCCTCGAGCACTTCTCGTGGGGCGGCGGCGCCGGCGATCCGATCTGCATCGGCGCCTACGTGTCGACCGAGTTCGCCAACCAGCTCAAGGCCAAGCAGAAGACGTCGCTGTCGACCACCGCCATCAAGAAGCTCGGCTGGTGGGTCGTCAACTACGACGTCGAGAACAAGGCCTGGTTCGAGGAGGCGTTCCCCAAGACGTCGGACGGCTTCGTGGCCGGCCAGCTCAACGCGCAGGGCGGCAAGGCGGTGGCGCTTCAGGTCGCCGAGGAGCCGACCCAGATCGCGGCGAGCATCGACGTGCAGGTGTTCCAGATCTACTTCGAGATCGTGCCCGGCGCCAACGCCACCTACGCGCTCCGCTTCGCGCAGGCCAAGACCAAGCCGTTCGTCAAGGGCTGGGGCCTGCAGGTCGGAAAGATCGCCAAGGACAAGCTGAGCGCATGACATGACTGCACCACCACGCCCCGGCGGCGCCGCCGACCAGCGCGCCCGCTCGCTCTGCCACGTGCACTGGCGCCTCGGACAGGCGCTCCTGCCCGAGCACTTCGAGCGGCAGGAGCTCGCCTTCGAGCGCGAGCTCGAGCTGCGCGCGGCCACGCTATCGCCCGCCGCCTGGGGCGTGGGTCTGATCGAGCTGGATGAGGTCTCTCTCGCGCGCGGCATCGTCCGCCTCACGCGCCTCCTCGCCATCACCCCGCGCGGCCACGTGGTGCACCTGCCGGGCAACGCGCGCGGCGAGCCGATGGACCTCGCCGCCGCCGGAACGTCGACGGTGCGCCTCCACCTGCACCTCCTGGTCGAGCCGACCTACGAGCGCGAGGACGAGCGCGCCCGCGACCTCGAGGCGGTCGAGCTGGTCGTCCGCCGCGTCGAGCTCTCGCCATCGCCGGGCCACCCGGGCGCGCTCGACGGGTTCGAGCTCGCCCGCCTCGAGCTCGGCGCCGACGGGACCTGGCGCACCAGCCCGAGCTACGTCCCGCCGCTCACATCGCTCGCCGCCTGGCCCAGCTTCTTCACCCAGGTGGTGACGCGCCTGCGAGCCGTGCTGGCAGCCTGGGAGGACATCCTGCTCGGCGATCTCGACAGCCACGTCCTGTCGACCGCCAAGGGCCTGCGCGCCCACGAATGCCTGCGCCGCAGCCGCGTGCTCACCTGGTACCTGACCCAGATCGAGGCCGGCGGCGAGCTCACGGCGCCCCCGTTCGAGGTCTACCGCCGCGTCGTCGAGCTGTATGTGGACGTGCACGCCTACCAGTCACCGGCCGCCGACACCCCGGCCCTCGCCGCCAGCGTCTACGACCACCGCGATCTCGCCGCCACCTTCGCGCCCGTCCTGGCCGAGCTCGAGGCCCGCACCCGCCTGCCCCACGGACGCGCGCCCTACGCCCCGTTCGCGCGCGCCGGCCGCGCCCTCGCCTGCCCGCTCCCCGGGAAGGCCGACGCCCTCAAGCTCTACTGGCTGCTGCGCCGCCGCGCCGGCATGACCGCCGACGAGCTGCGCCCACCCAAGCTCGCCGCCGCGAGCCGCCTCGAGACCGTCCACCGCCACGCCCTCCGCGGCGTCGCGCTTCGCCCGCTGGCCAGCGTCCCCTTCCGCCACGACTTCGATCCCGACGTCGACTTCTTCGAGATCCTGGCCGAGGGTGAGGAGTGGGACCACGCCCGGCGCGAGGGCAACATCGCCTACCTCGCCGAGGGGCCCCTGGCCGAGTGCGCGACCTACCTCTTCTGGCGCGGGGGATGAGGCCGCGAGGGCGCCGCGGGCGGCGGGGCCATCACGCCGGCTCGACGACTCGCATGGTCTCCAGCGTCCTCAGCTCCGACTCGATCCAGTCGGCGGATCCGGGTGGGAAGAGCGGCGCCGCGTCGAGCGAGCGGAACGTCGCGTGCCTGGTCGCGACCCACGCGAACAGGGACGCGACGTAGCCGGGCACCCTGATCCTGGTCGATCCGGCGGCGCACCTCCTGATCGTCACGATCGAGTGGTCGTCGCGGTCGCCGATGACGGCGATGTCGACGCCGTCGCAGCGGCGATAGTGGCGCGCCGGCTGGGCGCGCTCGAGCGGGACGCGGGACGCCTGGCCGCCCAGGTCGCTCACCAGCGCGGACAGGCGCCCGCGGATCGCGGTCGCGTCGGCGGCGGCGAGGGCGACCGGCTCGCGCCACTCGGGGCGGGTGAGGATGTTGCGGTCGACCAGCGCGCGCAGGAGATCGCCGGTGGTCGGCGGGCGCGTGACGATCGAGATCGACACCGAGTCGCGGAGCGCCGAGGTGCAGTGCCACCAGCCGCGCGGTACGAACAGCGCCGACCCGGGCTCGAGATCGATCGTCTCGGCGCCCTCCGGCATCTCCAGGTCGTGCGAGGCCGCCCCGTCCTCGGACACGTCGCGGCTGTTGCGGATGTCGGGGCCGAAGCCGGCGATGTAGGCGTGGGCGGGGAAGCGCAGCGACGAGTTGGGAGCGATCTGCCAGCGCTTGGTTCCGCGCAGCTGCACGACGATCACGTCGACGCCGTCGAAGTGCTTCGGCACCGCCTCACCGCGCGGCGACAGGAAGACGTCCGCGCTGACCGCCTGGCCGGCCAGCCCGAGCTCGACCGCGACGTCGTCGCACAGCGCGCGGAGGCGCGGCTGCGTGCTGGCCAGGAGCTCGACGGTGGCCCCGGAGTCGTACAGGCGGCGCCAGTGCTGGCGGGGATGGACCGCCTGCGACGGAGAGCCGTCCTCTTCTCGCGTGTAGCCGATGACGACCTCGCCGCCGAT
>Ga0126377_10000053_pt1 | contig 50475 bp, 48 predicted proteins | sample PanSoiMetPlot_22_FD_92647 | JGI IMG/M metagenome (GOLD analysis project Ga0126377, IMG submission 92647) | Tropical forest soil microbial communities from Panama - MetaG Plot_22 | ecosystem: Environmental > Terrestrial > Soil > Tropical forest > Bulk soil | place: Panama | collected 2016-02-17 | reverse complement strand
TACTCGACGTTCTGCACCTGCTCGCGCAACTGCTCGATGATCACTTTCATGTCGACGGCGCTGCGCGTGGTCTCGGCATCCTGCGACTTCGATGACAACGTGTTCGCTTCGCGATTGAGTTCCTGCATCAGGAAATCGAGCCGCCGGCCCGCGGGCTCCGCGCCGTCGAGTGCCTTGCGCACCTCGGTGATGTGACTGCGCAGGCGGTCGAGCTCCTCATCGACGTCCATTTTCTGCGCGATGATCGCGAGCTCCTGCTCAAGGCGCTCGTTATCGGGCTCGATGCCGAGTTGCGCGATGCGCTCCATCAGCCGCGTGCGAATTCGCGCGCGCACTTCCGGCAGCCGCTCGGACACCGCCGCGACGAGTTTCAACAGCGCCTCGCAGCGCTGCAGCAGCATCTCGCGGATGCGCTCTCCTTCGCGCGCGCGGGCTTCGGTCAGTGAATTGAGTGCATCGCCGAGCGTTTTTTGCGCAGCCGCCAGGAGCGGCGTTACATCGCGCGCCTGATCCTGAACGACCCCGGGCCAGCGCAGCAGGTCGAGCGGGTTGAGCGGCGCCGTCACACCCGCAAGGCTGGCCAGTTCGCGCGCCCTCGCGAGGAGCTTCTCAGCCAGTGCGCGGTTGATTTCGATGGCGCCGGCGGCTTCGTCAGCCGGGCGAAAGTTGAGTGTCGCGTCGAGCTTGCCTCGTCGCACGACGGCCGTGATCATCTGGCGGAAATCGCTCTCGGCCGCGCGCAACTCCTCGGGCAAGCGGCAGCCGAGCTCGAGATAACGGTGATTGACGGTGCGCAACTCCCAGGTGAGCGTGCCCCAGGGGCCCGACTGCTCGCGCCGGGCAAAGCCCGTCATGCTGCGGATCATATTGATTTGGTGCTATAAAGCCGCGCCAAAGTCTAGCAGACCGGGGTGTGCATTGCGGGTCGAGTACGCGGAGCTGAGTCTCGTCGGCCATCGCGAAGACAATCAGGATCGCGTCTCGGTCGCCGTAGGCGAGCATGCAGCGCTCCTGCTCGTGGTCGACGGCATGGGCGGGCACGCCGAGGGCGCGCGCGCGGCCGAGACCGCGCTCAAGTCGATGCTCGAGAGCTTCTGGCACACGCCCCATCCGATCTTCGATCCACTCGGTTTCCTGCATCTCGCTGTCGGCAAGGCGCACGAGGACGTGGCCGCGCTCGGCGTCACGCTCAGCCTGGATGCGCGTCCGCGCGCCACGTGCGCCGTGTGCCTGGTGCAGCTGGGCGCGTGCTACTGGGCGCACGTCGGCGACTCGCGCGTGTACCAGATCCGCGACGGGCAGGTTCGCGATCGCACGCGCGATCACAGCCACGTCGAGCAGCTCCTGCGCGATGGCGTGATCACGGAGGAGGAAGTGATCGGGCACCCGATGCGCAATTTCGTCGAGTGTTGCCTGGGCGGCGACGCGGCATTGCCGGACATGACGATCAGCCGTCGCAAGCCGCTCGCGCTCGAGGATGTGCTGCTCCTTTGCACGGACGGCGTGTGGGCGAATCTCAAGGATTCCGACATCGGCGGCTTCTACACGCAGGAGAACGGCGACCTGCGCGCCTCGCTCCAGGCGCTCGGTGAGCGCGCGGTGCAGGCCTCCGCGCCCTACAGCGACAACACGACGGCGGCCGCGCTGCGCTGGCTGGGGCAATAGTCATGCGCCCGAGCGGCCGCGCACCCGACGAATTGCGCCCGGTGAAGATCACCCGCAAGTTCACGCGTCACGCGGAAGGCTCGGTGCTGATCGAGTTTGGCGACACGCGCGTGCTGTGCACGGCGAGCGTCGAAGAAACCGTCCCGTCATTCCTGCGCGGTGCGGAGCAGGGCTGGATTACAGCCGAATACGGCATGTTGCCGCGCTCCACGCATACGCGCACCGCGCGCGAAGCGGCCAAGGGCAAGCAGAGCGGCCGCACGCAGGAGATTCAGCGCCTGATCGGCCGTTCGTTGCGTGCCGTCGCGGATCTGCAGGCGCTGGGCGAGCGCACGATCACGATCGACTGCGACGTGCTGCAGGCCGACGGCGGCACGCGTACCGCCGCGATCACCGGCGGCTACGTCGCTCTCGCCGATGCCATCGAGGCATTGATCAAGCGGCGCGTGCTGACCGCAAGCCCGTTGCACGGCCAGGTCGCCGCGGTGTCCGTCGGCATTTGCGGCGGCGTGCCCGTGCTCGATCTCGACTACGCGGAGGATTCGGACGCCGAGACGGACATGAACGTGGTCATGAACAACGGCGGCGGCTTCATCGAAGTGCAAGGCACGGCTGAGGGCCACGCATTCCGCCGCAATGAACTCGACGTGCTGTTGAACCTGGCTGCGCAGGGCATCGGCCAATTGCTCGCGCACCAGCTTCAGGCACTCAGCGACTGAAGAGAGCGCGCCATGCGCCTGGTACTCGCGACCGGCAATCCCGGGAAGCTGCGGGAACTCGAGGCTTTACTCTCGGGCCGCGACATCGGGATCGTCACGCAATCCGAACTGGGTATCACGTCCGCCGCCGAGACCGGCCTGACCTTTCTCGAGAATGCGATCCTCAAGGCGCGGCACGCGGCGTCGCGCGCCGGACTCGCGGCCATCGCGGACGATTCCGGCCTCGAAGTCGATGCACTCGGCGGGCGTCCGGGCGTGCGCTCGGCGCGCTACGCCGACGATCAGGGCGACGCCGCCAACAACACCCGGTTGCTGGCGGAGCTCGCAGATGTCCCGGCTGCGAGGCGAACCGCGCGCTACCGCTGCGTGCTGGTGCTGCTGCGTTCCGCTGACGACCCGGCTCCCCTGATCTGTGAAGGCACCTGGGAAGGGCGCATCGCCCAGACGCCTGCCGGGGACAACGGCTTTGGCTACGACCCTCTGTTTCTGGTCGGCGATCTCGGGCTCACGGCCGCGCAGCTCTCGCCGCAGCTCAAGAACCAGCTGAGCCATCGCGGCCAGGCACTGCGCAAGCTGGTTGCGGAGCTCGATCGAGCCCGAGCCGGTCGCGGCAGCTAGGATGTCGAGCGTGGCGCTGCAGAACCCTCCGCTTTCGGTCTACGTGCACTTGCCGTGGTGCGTGCGCAAGTGTCCGTACTGCGACTTCAACTCGCATGCCATCGATGGCGCGGTGCCGGAACGGCGTTATCTCGCGGCGCTCGAGCGCGACCTCGAGTTTCAGGCCGGCACGGTCCGGGGCCGGAGCGTGCTCAGTATCTTTTTCGGTGGCGGAACCCCAAGCCTCTTTTCGCCAGACACCATCGGCGCGGTCATCAGGGCAATTCGCTCACGCCTCGACGTGCCAGCGGCCGCCGAGATCACGCTCGAGGCCAACCCGGGGACGGTCGAGCGCGGCCGTTTTTCCGAGTATCGCTCCGCCGGCGTCAACCGCGTCTCGCTCGGCGGCCAGAGCTTCAACGATCGCCACCTGAAACTCCTCGGCCGGATTCATTCGGCCGCCGAGACGCGCGCGGCCGCGGAAGAGCTGCACGCGGCCGGTCTCGAGAACTTCAACATCGATCTCATGTACGGCTTGCCACAACAGTCGGTCGACTCGGCGCTCGAAGATATCCAGGCGGCTGTGGCGCTGCGGCCGCGCCACCTCTCGCACTATCAGCTCACCCTGGAACCGGGCACCGTCTTCTACCATCAGCCGCCGTCGCTTCCGGACGAGGACGATAGCTGGCAAATGCAGCTCGACTGCCAGGAAGCGCTCGCGACGAGCGGTTACGCGCAGTACGAGATCTCCGCCTACGCCCGACCCGGCCGGGAATGCCTGCACAACCTCAACTACTGGCGATTCGGTGACTACCTGGGGATCGGTGCGGGCGCGCACGGCAAGATCACCGACGAGAGTGCGGGAGTGATCCGTCGCACGACCTGTGCGCGTCAGCCGCGCAGGTATCTCGAAACCCTCGAGACTGGCGCAGCGGCTTGCGAGCGGACAGTCATCGCTGCTGCCGACCTGCCGTTCGAGTTCATGCTGAATGCGCTGCGACTGCTCGCCGGTTTCGATGCGCCGTTGTTCGAGTTGCGAACCGGTGAGTCGCTCGAGTCCATCGGGCCCGCCCTGGGCTGCGCGCTCGACCGCGGCTTGATCGAAGCTGCGGCTGACACTTATCGCCCTACGCCACTCGGGTTACGTTTCCTCAATGATCTGCAGGCGCTGTTCCTGCCCGCAGCGAGTGCCCGAGGACGCGCCTGAAAGCCTACGACCAGCAGTAAATCTTCCCTGATCAGGCACTTACTTGTTATGCACAGCGCGGCGCTCGGCGTGACGAAATGCACGCTGTAGGACTTGTCCGATAAGGCACATTGCCAAGTGTCCGCTGTAAGCTGCTGATCAGATAGCTAAAAACAGCCTGATTATTTTTTAGCCAATCCAATATCGCGGCGCAATTTCGGCTGCGACTCGCGGGCCAACGGCGCCTCGTCCACAGAGTTGTCCACACGTTTTGTGGATAATGGATTAAATTCAAAGAGCTACATTACCTAACGCTGAACAGCTGATGCGCGCGCTGACGCAACCTTCCTAAGCACCAGAATTGATTTGGTTTTCGAGCGAGCAACGAGGGCAATTGCGGTACGCACGCTCACCTCTTGTACGTCTCGTTCACGGTGGCTACACTGCGCGCCCTCTTTTTTCAGGCGGATCCGGGCACATATCCGGGCTCCTGAACCGGCGTCGAGGCGAAGTGCAATGAAACCGTCCATTCATCCGGAATACAAAGACATCACCGTGACCTGCAGCTGCGGGAATACGTTCACCACGCGTTCGACGCTCGGTCACGATCTGCAGATCGAGGTGTGCTCGAACTGTCATCCCTTTTATACGGGCAAGCAGAAGATCGTCGACACCGGCGGGCGCGTCGACAAGTTCCGCAAGAAGTACGGCATGGGCGCGCGCTGAGCGAGCCGTTTTCGAAGTTGATCCAGCAAGGGCGCTCCACGTGAGCGCCCTTGTAGTTTCCGGGCTTGCGCTGGGACCAGCGTTACCGGAACTCCTTGTCCACAGGCCCGATCGTAGCTATAACGCGCCATCTGCCTAAGCCCTGTCCCGAGGCCTTCATGTCCAGGTTCGTCGCGCTCCTGAGCACTGCTCTGGTGAGTTGTGCGCTGCTCGTCAGCAGCTGCGCCCGCAACCCGGTCACGGGCAAGACGGACGTCACGATGACGTCCGAGAAGGGCGAGATCGAACAAGGTCGCAAGGCGAACGAAGAGGTCATCAAGATCTACGGCGTCTATGCCGACCAGAACCTGCAGGATTACATCAACCAGGTGGGCCAGAAGCTCGCGGCGGCCAGCCAGCGGCCGGAACTCGAGTGGCACTTCACGATCGTCGACAGCCAGGAGATCAACGCCTTCGCGCTGCCCGGCGGCTACATCTACATCACTCGCGGCATCCTCGCGTACTTGAACAATGAAGCGGAGCTCGCCGCGGTGCTGGGCCATGAGATCGGCCACGTCTGTGCGCGCCACCAGGTGCGCCAACAGACCCAGCAGACGCTGGCTGGAATTCTCGGCGCCGGTGCGGCGATCTTCACCGGCAATGCGGCCGTCGCTGATCTTGCCAACATCGGCGGCACGGCACTGCTGCGTGGCTACGGCCGCGACATGGAACTGGAAGCCGATCACCTCGGTGCGCAGTACATCGCCAAGACCGGTTACGACCCGCAGGCGATGATCGGCGTCATCGGCGTGCTGAAGAACCAGGAGGTCTACGAGATGGATCGCGCGCGTCAGGAAGGACGCGAGCCGCGCATCTATCACGGCGTGTTCGCGACTCATCCTTCCGCGGATGAGCGCTTGCAACAGGCGGTGGCCGGCGCCACTCCAACCTCGACGACGCCCAACGCCAACCTGCGCGTTGGAGCGGACGACTACCTGCGACACATCAACGGCCTGCCGTTCGGCACCAGCAAGCAGCAGGGCACTGTGCGCGACAATCGGTTCTACCACGCCGGCCTCGGCATCACGGTGGCGTTCCCCAAGGACTGGGTGGTGGAGAACCAGCAGAATCGCCTGCTGATCCACAGCAAGACGAACGACGCCATCATGCAGATGACGGCCGATCGCCGTCCCGACGACCTCGGTCCGCGCGAATACCTGCAGAAGATGCTCGGCAAGACCCCGGCCACGGGCGGCGAGGAACTCAACGTCGACGGTCTGCAGGGCTACGCGGTGATTGCCAAGTCAGGCTCACCGCTCGATGGCGGTCATAGTCCGGTGCGCGTCATTGCGATCTACAAGGACAAACTCGTCTACATCTTCAAGGGCGCGAGCCGTTCCAACCCGAACGCGATTCCCGAGCACGACCGCATCTTCCTGTCCACCGCGCAGACACTGCGCGCGCTCAAGCCCACGGAGTTCCCGCTCACCGAGCCGTTCCGCATCCGCGTCGTCAAGGCGCCGCAGGGTGCGACCGTGGAGCAACTCGCGCAGGGTTCGCCGATCCAGAAGGACCCGGTGCAGCAGCTGCGCCTGCTCAATGATCTGTACCCCAACAAGAATCCCGACGCCGGCAAGCCGGTAAAAGTCGTCAACTGACGCCTTCGCGGGCTAGGCCAGGACGCGTCGCACGCACGCCACATGCGCCCGGTGCGAGCCGCGGACCCGGCGTAGCACACAACGGTTGGCTTCACGCCCAACGCCTTGATCGGTCGGACTATCCGTGTCAGTCTGCTCGCCCCCTGCGCATCCCCGTCCGGCCCCGGCATTCGAGCGTCAATGAGTGGCAAGAAGTTTGAGCTGACCAACCTCGAGACGGGGCACAAGTCCGAAATCGACGTACTTTCCGGCACGATGGGACCCGACGTCCTGAACGTCGCCTCCCTGACCAAGGATCACGGCGTCTTCACGTTCGATCCGGGGTTCATGGTCACGGCGAGCTGCGACAGCCGGATCACCTACATCGATGGCGAGGAAGGGGTGCTGCTCTACCGCGGCTACCCCGTGGAACAGCTCGCCGAGAAGAGCAGCTTCCTCGAAGTCGCGTACCTGCTGTTGCAGGGCGACCTGCCGACGCAGAAGCAGCTCGCCGAGTTCACGCACTCGATCTGCTACCACACGATGGTGCACGAGGCGCTGCTGCGCTTCTTCAACGGCTTCCACTACAACGCCCACCCGATGGCGATGGTGTCGGCGGTGGTGGCGTCGATGTCCGCGTTCTATCACGACTCGATGGACATCAATAACGCGCGTCACCGGGAGATCTTCGCCCATCGCGTGATCGCCAAGATTCCGACGATCGCGGCGGCCGCGTACAAGCATTCGCTCGGCCAGCCCTTCGTTTATCCGCGCAACGACCTCGACTACTGCAGCAACCTGCTGAACATGTACTTCGCGGTGCCGTGCGAGGCCTATCACGTCGATCCGGTCGCGGCACAGGCGCTCGACCTGCTCTTCATCCTGCATGCCGACCACGAGCAGAACGCGAGCACCTCAACGGTGCGGCTCGCGGGCAGCACCGGTGCCAATCCTTATGCGGCGATTTCGGCGGGGATCTCGGCGCTCTGGGGTCCGGCGCACGGTGGCGCGAACGAGGCCGTGCTCGCGATGCTCGAGCAGATCGGTACTGCTGACAACATCCCCAAGTTCGTGGCGATGGCCAAGGACAAGAACAGCAATTTCCGCCTGATGGGCTTCGGGCATCGCGTCTACAAGAACTTCGATCCGCGCGCCAAGATCATCCGCGAGATGTGTCACCGGGTGCTGGCGCGCATGGGCCGGCCGGACAACCCGCTCCTCGAGCTCGCGCTCAAGCTCGAGGAGATCGCGCTCAAGGACGAGTACTTCATCGCGCGCAAGCTCTATCCCAACGTCGACTTCTACTCCGGCATCATCTACAGCGCGCTGGGGATTCCGCGCTCGATGTTCACAGTGATGTTCGCGATCGCGCGCACCGTCGGCTGGGTTGCGCACTGGCAGGAGATGATCTCGGATCCGTCGATGCGCATCGGCCGGCCACGCCAGCTCTACAGCGGTCCGAAGCGGCGCGACTATCTCGACATCGCGCGACGCTAGTTTCTCGGACCAGCCCTGATATTCGGCAGAACGCAATCGCGCCAGCGCGGCGCGTGCCGGTTCGTCGGCTATTCTTCGATCAGGGCTTGCAGCTCCGCGTGATTCGCGCGGCGCATGGGCCGTCCGTCGACCGGGCTGAAAGGCGCCTGGCGGATGCCATCGCGGGGAAACACGGTTGCATCGATCGTGTGCTCGCCGGCCTCGAAGCGCACCGCCGGGAAATTCACGGTGCGGTCGAGGTGCATCTTGACGCGCCGTTCGACCAGCTCGTGCGGGATACCCCGGTCCATGAGTTTCAGGGTCACGGCCTCGGCCCGGTCCGCGAACAGGTGCAGGTCCACGTCCGCGTGTTCGGTGGCAGTCCCCGCCAGCACCGGTCCGACCAGCCGCGGCTCGAACTCTTCCAGCAGCTGCATCGCGAGGAGCGCTGCGCGCCGCTGATCCCGCAGTGATTGAGAGTGTGTGTCGGCGGCGAACAGGCGCTGATATTCGACCAGCGCCGCTTCGATCTCCGTGTTCTTGGGCAGCGTCGCGCCATCCGTCACGCCGAGCCGCTCGGCCGCTTTGCGCTTCGCGAGCAGGTAGTCGTCGATGCCGTGCTCGCTCATGATGCGCGCCGCCTCCTGGGCGATGGCGCGGCGCATCTGTTCGGCGCGGGTCCAGGCTCTCGCCATCTCAATCCTCCGCCGAATCAGAACAAGGGCTCTTCCGTGGTCTGTTCGCGGCTCGCCTGCTGGCCGCGCGCGAACGGATCCGAATTCTCCGGCAAGTGGCCTTCCATGAAGGTCTCGAAGATTGCATTCGGGTCGTCGGCACTCGCGAGCAGGCCGGTCTGCGGGGAGATCTTAACGGTTACGAGTCCGTCCGGAGCCGGCATCCGGATCTCAGGTGTATCACGCAAAGCCTGGCGCATGAAGTGCACCCACACCGGCACCGCGGTCCGGCCGCCTTCTTCCCCGGCGCCGAGCGATGCTTCCTGGTCGAATCCAACCCAGACCGCGGCGACCAGGCGCGGGTTGAAGCCGCAGAACCATGCGTCGTGATGATCGTTGGTAGTGCCGGTCTTGCCCGCGAGATCATCACGGCCGAGCGCGGCGGCGCGACGCCCGGTGCCGCGCTTGATCACATCGCGCATCATGTCCGTAATCAGGTAGGCGTTCTGCGCGCTGATCGAGCGCTGCGCCACCTGGGCCGTCGGCAAGTGGCCGCGCCCGCCGCGCACCGCGTCCGCTGCTTCCAGAGCCGAGGCGGATCCTCCCTGCGGAATGCGCAACGCCGTGGCATCAGCGTCGCAATCCGCACAGGCGATTACCGGCTTGGCCTGGAACAGCACTTTGCCCGAAGCGTCCTCGATGCGTTCCAGGTAGTACGGACGCACGTGAAATCCGCCGTTCGCGAAGGTCGCGAACCCGGCCGCGAGCTCGGCCGGCGTGAGCTGGAGGCTCCCGAGTGCCAGCGTCAGGTCGTCCGGCAGGTCGGCGCGTTCGAAACCGAAGCGCTGCAGATAATTCATCGTGTACGGGATGCCCATGGCGCGCATCAGGCGCACGGAGACGAGGTTTCTCGAGCGCACCAGCGCTTCGCGCAGCCGCGTCGGCCCGTAGAACTCGCCGGTGCTGTTCTCCGGCCGCCAGGTGTCCTCGGCCGCCTCGTCCTCGAACACCACGGGCGCATCCATCACGATCGAGGAGGGAGTAAAGCCGTTTTCGAGCGCTGCGGAATAAATGAAGGGCTTGAACGCCGAGCCCGGCTGGCGGCGCGCCTGGGTCACGCGGTTGAACTTGCTGACGAAGAAGTCGAAGCCGCCATCGAGCGCAACGATCGCGGCATCGCGCGGGTCCTCGGCCACCAGCGCGCCTTGCGCCGCGGGGAGCTGTGCCAGCTGCGCCGTATTGCCGGTGCGGATTACGTAGATGATGTCGCCGGGCGCGAGCACGTCACTCGCCTTCTTCGGCTCGGGGCCGACGCCGCCGTCCGTCGCGGCGCGTGCCCACGCGATGCCCGGCCAGTCGATCTGCATCGATCGGCCATCCTTCAACAGCACGCGCGCGGCACGCTCGGCCACATCGACCACGAGTGCCGGCTGCAGGACATTGATGGTCGCCTGGTCCTCGAGCGCGGTGAGCAGTTCCGCCGGCGTTTCGCCCGGCCGGATCGGTACCTTCGCGATCGGTCCGCGGTAGCCATGGCGACGGTCGTACTCGATGAGCCCGAGACGCAGCGCCGAATTCGCAGCCTGCTGCAGGCGGCTGTCGATGGTGGTGAAGACCCGATATCCGGCCGTGTACGTGTCGTCTCCCAGCCGCGTGAACATGTCGGCGCGCGCCATCTCGGCGATGTAGGGCGCCTCCACCTCCGCGATCGGGCCGTGCAGCTGCGATTCCATGGGCGCGCTGGTCGCGGCGTCGTATTCGCTCTGGTCGATTTCGCCGAGCTCCTGCATGCGGCGCAGGACGTAGAGACGGCGCAGCTTGGCGCGCTCGGGATTCGCGACCGGGTTGTCGCGCGAAGGTGCGCGCGGCATCCCGGCGATGGTCGCGGTCTCGCCGAGCGTGAGCTGATCGAGTGACTTGCCGAAATACACCTCGGCCGCGGCCGCGGCGCCGTACGCGCGCTGGCCGAGAAAGATCTTGTTGAGATAGAGCGTCAGGATCTCGGGCTTGGTGAACTCACTCTCGATGCGGAAGGAGAGAAAGATCTCCTTGAGCTTGCGGTCGAAGCGCCGTTCGGGCGTGAGGAACATGTTCCTCGCGAGCTGCATGGTGATCGTTCCGCCACCCTGGCTGGGGGCGCCGGAAACCAGGTTCACCATGGTCGCGCGCAGCAACCCGGCGTAGTCGACGCCATGGTGCTTGAAGAACCGGTCGTCCTCAGCCGCCAGGAACGCCTGGCGGACGCGCAGCGGAATCGCTTCGTAGGACACCGGGATGCGCCGGTACTCGCCGATCTGCGCGATGAGGCGCCCATCGCGACTGAAGACCCGAAGCGGGACCTGCAGGCGCACGTCGCGCAGTGTTCCGACGTCGGGTATTGCCGGTGCCAGGTACACGTAGCTGCACAGCCCGGCGTAGCCGATCGCAGCCGTGATCACCAGCACGATTGCCAGAACTGAGAAGCCGGTCCGGAGGTAACGTTGATTCACAGGAAGGAACTCTAAGTTCTTGCTTTAACGAAGGGGGTTATGCATATTACCCCGGGATCAGGGGGCTGATAGAAGCGACTCGACAGCGAACCAAGAGCCACGGTCAACGGGATGTACGCCTGACGACAAACGGGACTGCCGGACGAGAAAGTAACCGATTCTTTTGGGCCAATTCATTAAGCGTTCGTTCCGGCCCGTTCGATGTAACCTCCCGCCGACTCCGGCTTCATTCTCTGCCGGCGCCATTAGGTTATGTTGCATCCGCTGAGGACAGTGCGCAGTTCTCCGAGCGCGAATCCGCGTCGCGGAATCGAAAGCGCGCGGTCATTGTGTGAATGTAGTCACGCTCGATTTAACAGTTCACTGCTATAACTTGGCCCGCTTTTTTGCTCCACAGGGTCTCGATTTAGGCACTTAATGCGCTGAATCAACAAGGGAAATTACCGTGCTGTTTGGACCGAAGTATCGCCCGCTGCTGGGCCTCGACATAACGACTTCTTCGGTGAAGCTCATCGAGCTCGGCATGGGCGGCGGTCAGCACCGCGTCGAGTCGTACGCTGCCGAGCCGACTCCACACAACGCGATCAACGAAAAAGCCATCGTCGATGCCGAGGCCGTCGGCGAGGCGATCCGCCGTGCGGTGAAACGTTCCGGCGCCAAGAGCCGCGAAGCCGCGATCGCCATCAGTGGCGACGCCGCGATCACCAAAGTGATCCAGATGCCGAAGACGCTCGGCGAGAACGAGCTGGAAGGCCAGGTCGAGATGCAGGCCGACCAGTACATCCCGTTCCCGATGGAGGAAGTCAGCTACGACTTCCAGCGCATCGGCCCGTCCGAGAAAGATCCCGAGATGATCGACGTGCTGCTGGTGGCGACCCGCACCGAGAACGTCGAGCAGCGCGTCGCCGCGGTCCAGGCCGCCGGCCTCACCGCGCGCATCGTCGACGTCGAAGCCTTCGCGCTCGAGAACGCCTGCAAGCTCCTCACCCACCAGATGCCCGACGGCGGCATCGATCGCACCATCGCGGTGATCGACTTCGGCGCGAGCAGCACCACCTTCAGCGTGCTCAAGGATCTCAAGGTCATCTACACGCGTGACTTCGCGTTCGGCGGGCAGCAGCTCACCGAGGAAATCATGCGTACCTACGGTCTCTCGATGGAGGAAGCGGGCCGCGCCAAGAAAGAAGGCGGCCTGCCGAGCAACTACCAGCCCGAGGTGCTCGATCCTTTCATCGACGACATGACGCAGCAGGTCAGCCGTTCGCTGCAGTTCTACCTCGCATCGGGGAGCGGCCGCGAGCAGCCGGAAAAGATCCTGGTGTGCGGCGGCTGCGCCAACATCGCCGGCGTCGACGATGTGATCGCGAGCCGCGTCGGTATTCCCGCCGAGCGCGGCGATCCGCTCGGCCAGATGAAACTGTCCTCCCGCGCCAAGGCGCAGGCGGTCAAGAAGGATGCCACCGCGTTGCTCACCGCTTGTGGGCTCGCACTGCGGAGCTTCGACTGATGCCAAGAATCAACCTACTGCCCTGGCGCGCAGAAGAGCGCAAGCAGAAGCAGCGAGAGTTCGCCTTCGCCGCGATCGGCGCGGTCGTCGCGGCGGGCGCGGTCACGTTGCTGCTGTCGCTCATCATGTCCAACCGCATCGACCAGCAGAACGAGCAGAACCAGCTGCTGAAGGACGAGATCGCGAAGCTCGACAAGCAGATCACCGAGATTCTCGGCCTGGAGAACCAGAAGCAGCGCCTGATCGCGCGCATGGACATCATCCAGAAGCTGCAGCGCTCGCGCCCCGAGGTGGTGCACCTGTTCGATCAGCTGGTGAAGACACTGCCGGATGGCGTGTACCTCACCTCCGTCAAGCAGAGTGACAAGCGTCTCGAGCTCAAGGGCCTGGCCCAGTCGAGCACGCGCGTCTCGGCCTTCATGCGCAACATCGACGACTCGGAGTGGCTCGACAAGCCCGAGCTCGAGGTGGTCGAGACCAAGAAGTCCGCGGCGCTCGGCAGCGAGTTCACGCTGTTCGCCAACCAGGTCGGCGTGCAGTTGCCCGGGGAGGCACAGTAATGGCCCTTCTCGAAGACCTTCGTAATCTGGATCGACGCGACGTCGGCCGCTGGCCCGCGCTCTTCCGCTGGGGCCTCATCGGCGTCATCTTCATCGTCGTCACCCTGGGCGCCTCCTATTACTACGTGTGGACCAACCAGCGTCCGGACCTGCTGCGCGCACAGCAGGAGGAGCAGGACCTGCGCCAGACGTTCGAACAGAAGCAGCGCAAGGCGGCCAACTTCGAGGCCTACAAGGAGCAGCTCAAGGACATGGAGCGTTCCTTCGGCGCCATGCTGCGCCAGCTCCCGGGCAAGACCGAAGTGCCGAGCCTGCTGGTCGACATTTCACAGACCGGTCTCGCGGCGGGACTCGAGGAGAAGCTGTTCCAGCCCGCCAACGAAGTGCGCCGTGACTTCTACGCGGAGCTGCCGATCAAGATCCGGTTGACCGGCAGTTACCACCAGCTCGGCAACTTCGTGAGCGGCATCGCCGCCCTGCCGCGTATCGTCACGTTGCACGACATCGAGATCAAACCGGTCAAAGCCGATTCTTTCGACGACCTGGTGCTCGACGTGACCGCCAAGACCTATCGCTACCTCGAGGAAGACGAGGACAAGGGCGATACGGCCAAGGGCAAACCGGCGGCAGGCAAGAAGACATGAGTAGCCGTATGCGCAACCTGGCCACCAAGACCGTTCTCATGGGCCTCGCCGTGGCGTGCTTCGCGCTGCTGGCGGGATGCTCGAGCGGACGCTCGGACCTCGAGCAGTGGATCGCGGAAGTGAAGCAGCGTCCGGGCGGACGCATCGACCCGCTGCCCGAGGTGAAACCGTACGAGACATACGCGTACGCCGATGCGGACATGCGCTCACCGTTTGCACCGGCGGCGCCGGCCTCGGCGACCAGCGGCGTGCGCCCCGACACCAAGCGCAACCGCGAATTCCTCGAACAGTTTTCACTCGACACACTGAAGATGGTGGGCACCCTGAGGCTCGAAGGCCACCAGTTCGGCCTGGTCCAGACCAAGGACGGCCTCGTGCACCGCGTTCTGCCCGGCCAGTACGTCGGCCAGAACGACGGCAAGATCGTCGCCATCTCCGACGCCAAGATTTCGTTAGTAGAGATCGTTCCGGATGGCATGGGCGGCTACATGGAGCGGCCGGCTGCCCTGGGCCTGAAAGACTGATCTCGTAAGGGAGCGTAAAAATGAGTGGGATGAATCGGCTTTGGCTCGCTCTGGGGGCCGGTATTCGCAGCGTCCTGGGCGCAGCCGTGCTGGCAGCGTTCGCGACTGCGGCCGCCCTGCCGGGCCTCGCAGCGGCGCAAACCAGCGCAGCGTTGAAGCTGGAGGCGGTCGACGTGCAGACGTTGCCCGGTCACCAGCTGCAGTTGCGCCTGCGCCTGAACGGGCCGGCACCTGAGCCCCTCAGTTTCACGATCGACAAGCCGGCGCGCATCGCGCTGGACCTGCCCAACACCGGTCTCGCGCTCCAGAACCGGCGCATCGACGTGAAGCAGGGTGGCGTGGACACGATCCTCGCCGCAGAGGCGGGTGGCCGCACGCGCCTGGTGCTGAATCTCGATTCCCTGATGCCGTACCAGACGCGCGTCGACGGCAACAACATCCTCGTGATGATCGGCGGCTCGCAGCAGACGGCCTCCGCGGCGCCCGCAGGCGCGGCATCCGGCGGCGCAGTCGCCGCGGCCGGCGGCTCGGCTCGCAGCAGCTCGATGGCCGCGGCCAGCGGACCGCGCAGCATCCGTGGCATCGACTTCCGTCGCGGACCGGACGGCTCCGGGCGCGTCATCGTGGACCTGAGTGACCCGCACACGCCGGTGAACCTGCGTCAGCAGGGCACGCAGATCGTCGTCGATTTCGCCGGCGCCTCGCTCCCGACCGAGCTCATGAAGCGCTTCGATGTCACCGATTTCGCGACCCCGGTGCAGAACGTCGATGCGCTCAAGGTCAGCGACAGCTCGCGCCTGGTGATCTCCGCCACCGGCGACTTCGAGCAACTCGCCTACCAGACCGACAACCAGTACACCGTCGAGATCAAGCCGGCGGTGCGCACCGCGGCGGCGGCGGACGAGAAGAAGGAGTACACGGGCGAACGCCTGACACTCAACTTCCAGGACATCGAGACGCGCGCGGTGCTGCAGCTGCTGGCCGACACCAGCGGCCAGAACATCGTGGTGAGCGACTCGGTGCAGGGTAACGTCACGCTGCGCCTGCAGAACGTGCCCTGGGACCAGGCGCTCGACATCGTCCTGCGCACCAAGGGTCTCGACAAGCGGCGCGAAGGCAACGTGATCATCGTCGCGCCGACCGAGGAACTGGCGGCGCGCGAGAAGGCGCAGCTGGCAGCCCGCAAGGATCTGCAGGAGCTGTCGCCGCTCCGTACCGAGTACGTCCAGGTCAACTACGCCAAGGCTTCCGATCTCGCGGGCCTGATCAAGGCTTCGAGCGGCAACAACTCGCTCCTGTCGGCGCGAGGCAGTGTCACCATCGACGAGCGCACCAATACGCTCCTCGTGCAGGACACGGCCGAGCGCCTGCAGGACATCCGCCGCCTGGTGTCGACGCTCGACATCCCGATCCGCCAGGTGCTGATCGAAGCGCGCATCGTCATCGCCAATGATGACTTCTCGCGCAACCTCGGCGTGCGCTTCGGCGCCACGGCCATCGGCGATCAGCAGAGCCTGGGCTTCGGCGGCACCAACTCGGCCGGCGTCATTTCCAGCTCCGGTGTGGGCCGCGACGACGACCAGATCGTCCTGCAGCCGAACAACAACAACGCTCCGGGCGGAACCCCGCCGGCGGTGAGCCTGCCGGCCGTCAACGATCGCTACATGGTGAACCTGCCGGTCGCGAACCCCGCCGGCCGCGTGGCGCTGACACTCCTCGACTCCGACTTCATCGTCGACCTCGAGCTGTCCGCGGCGCAGGCCGAAGGCCGCGGTGAAATCGTCTCGGCGCCGCGCGTCGTGACGGCCAACCAGCGCGAAGCGGTGATCGAGCAGGGTACGGAAATCCCGTACCAGGAAGCTTCCTCCAGCGGCGCGACCACCATTCAGTTCAAGAAGGCGGTGCTGGCGCTGCGCGTCACGCCGCAGATCACCCCGGACAACCGCATCATCATGGATCTCACGGTGAGCAAGGACAGCGTGGGCCAGGTGGTCGTGACCTCGGCGGGTGTGAACGTGCCGTCGATCGATACGCGCGAGATCGTCACGCAGGTGCTGGTCAACGATGGCCAGACCGTGGTGCTCGGCGGCATCATGGAGACGGAGTTCCGCGAGACCGAGACCAAGGTGCCCTGGCTGGGTGACATCCCGGGCCTGGGCATCCTGTTCAAGAACAAGAGCAAGACCAACAACAAGGACGAGTTGTTGATCTTCATTACGCCGCGGATCCTGCGCGAGGGCGCGAATCTGTACTGACGCCCGCGGGCGTTGGCGATCCGGTGACTACGCGGCCGCTGCAAAGCGGCCGCGTGCTTTTGATGCTCACGAAACGCAACATCTTTCTGATCGGCCCCATGGGCTCGGGGAAAACCGCCGTCGGCCGGCACCTGTCGCGTGCCTTGAAGTTCCCGTTCCACGACAGCGACACCGAGATCGAGAGTCGCACCGGGGTCGACATCGCGTTTATCTTCGAGAAGGAAGGCGAGAGCGGCTTTCGGGTGCGCGAGCATGAAGTGATCGAGCAGCTCACGCGCCTCGAACCCATCGTCCTGGCGACGGGTGGCGGCGCAATCCTGCGTCCCGACAACCGCAGCGCGCTCGCGGGGCGGGGCTGCGTCGTGTACCTGCAGACCTCGGTGCATCAGCAGCTCGATCGGACCCGGCAGGGTCGCCATCGCCCGCTGCTGATGACCGCCGATCCGCAGGCGCGCCTCGCGGAGCTGATGGAGCAGCGCGCGCATCTCTACGCCGAAATCGCCGATATCACTGTCTCGACCGACGGTCGTCGCGTGCAATCCGTCGCCGAGGACGTGCAGAAGCTCCTCAGCGAGCGTCCCGCGCCGACGTAGGACGGCCGGTTCTGCGCCGTCGGCGCAACGCATTTATACTGCGCGCCGCGAACTGAGCCGCCCGGCGGCTCTCCCGGTTCACCCAGGCGTCCAGTGCAACACCTCAGCATCGACCTCGGAACGCGCAGCTACCCGATCTACATCGGTGCGGGACTGCTGGCCGACCGTGCGCTGCTCGAACGCCTCCTGCCCCAGCGCAATGTGCTCGTCGTCACCAACGACACGATCGCCAGGTTGCACCTGCCGGCGCTGTTGCGCGGACTCGGCGATCGCAGTGTGACCACCCATTCCATTCCGGACGGCGAGGCCTTCAAGACTCTCGACACGCTCGACACGATCTTTGATGCCCTGGCCGCGGCCAAACTGCACCGGGATGCCGCGATCGTGGCCTTGGGCGGCGGCGTCGTCGGCGATGTCGCCGGGTTTGCTGCCGCCTGCTACCAGCGCGGTATCGCGTACCTGCAGGTCCCGACGACGCTCCTGGCGCAAGTCGATTCCGCCGTCGGCGGCAAGACCGGCGTCAATCATCCGGCCGGCAAGAACCTGATCGGCGCCTTCCACCAGCCGAGCGGCGTCCTCGCCGACATCGCGACGCTCCGCACCCTTCCGCCGCGCGAGCTGCGCGCCGGCCTGGCGGAAGTCATCAAGTACGGTTTGCTGGGCGACGTCGCGTTCCTCGATTGGCTCGAGCATTCCCTCGATCAGCTATTGGCGTGTGATGAAGCCGCCCTCGAGTTCGCGGTCCGACGCTCGTGCGAGATCAAGGCGCGGATCGTCGCGGCGGATGAGCGCGAGCACGGACAGCGCGCGCTGCTCAACCTCGGTCATACCTTCGGGCACGCGATCGAATCCGCGACCGGCTACCACGAATGGCTGCACGGTGAAGCCGTCGCCGTGGGGTTGTTGATGGCCGCGGATCTCTCGTCGCGGCTCGGCTGGCTCACGGCGGGCGATGTGGGGCGCGTCAAGTCGCTGCTCGAGCGCGCGGGCCTGCCAACCTCGGCTGCGCGCGTAGGTGCTGCCCGGATGCTGGAGTTCATGACCATGGACAAGAAAGTGCAGGACGGACGCCTGCGACTCGTCCTGCTGTCGCGGCTGGGCGAGGCAAGTCTCAGGAGCGATGTCGACGCCACGAAGCTGCACGCGACGTTGCAGCAGTTCGCCGGCCCGTGAGCGACACCAACCGCGAAGCCGACGCCGGGCTCGCACCCTACGCGGCGCACGCGGCGCAATCCCGCGGCCGGCTGCGGCCCGAGCCGGCGCCGAATTTTCGCAGCGAGTACCAGCGCGATCGCGACCGCATCATTCATTCCACGGCCTTCCGGCGCCTGGTCTACAAGACGCAGGTGTTCGTCAATCACGAGGGCGACCTGTATCGCACACGCGTGACCCATTCGCTCGAGGTGGCGCAGATCGGCCGCACCATCGCGCGCGTGCTCAGGCTCAACGAGACGCTCACCGAGGCCATCTGCCTCGCCCACGACCTGGGGCACACGCCCTTCGGGCACGCGGGGCAGGATGCGCTCAACGAATGCATGCGCGAGTACGGCGGCTTCGAGCACAACCTGCAGTCGCTGCGCGTCGTCGACGAGCTGGAAGATCACTATGCGGCCTTTCCCGGGCTCAACCTCACGTTCGAATGTCGCGAGGGCATCCTCAAGCATTGCTCGCAAGCGAACGCGCGCCAGCTCGGCGAGCTCGGCGAGCGCTTCCTGCGCCGCGAGCAGCCGGGACTCGAAGCGCAGCTCGCCAACCTCGCGGATGAGGTGGCCTACAACAATCACGACGTCGATGACGGTGTGCGCGCGGGTCTCATCAGCGTCGAGCAGCTGCTGGAAGCGCAACTCTTCGCCGAGCAGCACCGCCAGGTCACGGCGCAGTATCCGGGCCTCACGGACCGGCAGACGGTGCACGAGGTCGTGCGCCGCATGATCAGTTACGTGGTGAGCGATGTGATCACGACGAGTCGTGCCGCGCTCGAGTCGACGCGGCCGGCGCACATCGACGAAGTGCGGCGCGCCGGGCAGCCGCTCATCGGTTTCAGCACCGAGGCCAAGGGCCGCCAGGCCGAGCTGAAGAGCTTCCTGCGCGAACACGTATACCGGCACTACAAGGTGCAACGCATGACCACCAAGGCGCGCCGCGTGGTGCGCGAGCTGTTCACGGCATTCTTCACCGACGTGCGCCTGATGCCGCCGGAACACTGTGCCGGCGCGCTCAAGGCTGCCACGGCGACGGGCGATGCGGGCAAGGCGCGCGCGGTGGCCGACTACATTGCTGGCATGACCGATCGCTACGCGATTCTCGAGCACGAGAGACTGTTCAATCCGGCGGAACGCACGTGAGCCAGCGCAAGGACATCCCGGCGCGCGAACGCCTGATCTTCGCTCTCGACGTTCCCGATGCGGACAGCGCGCGCCGCATGGTCGAGCGCCTGGAAGATGCGGTGCGCTTCTACAAGCTGGGCCTCGAGCTCTTCATGGCGGGCGAGTACTTCGAGCTCCTCGACTGGATGGTCGGCAAGGGCAAACGGATCTTCGTCGACCTCAAGTTCTTCGACGTTCCGGCCACGGTCGCGGCGGCAGTGCGCCGGCTGCGCAACCGCGGCGTCACCTTCGCGACCGTGCACGGCAACCAGTCGATCATGCAGGCGGCCGCGGAGGCCAAGGGCGACGTCAAGATCCTGGCCGTCACCGTGCTCACGAGCCTGGATCGCGGCGATCTCGACGACCTGGGGTTCAGCTGCGACGTCGAGCAACTCGTGCTCTCGCGCGCCCGTCGCGCGCTCGAGGCCGGATGCGATGGCGTCGTCTCCTCGGGCCTCGAAGCCAGGCTCCTGCGCCAGCATCTCGATCAGCGCCTGCTGGTCGTCACGCCCGGCATCCGGCCGGTCGAGAACCGCCCGAGCGACGACCAGAAGCGCGTGGTCAGCGTGGAAGACGCCTTCACGAACGGCGCCGACTACATCGTGGTGGGGCGCCCGATCCGCGACGCGGCCGACCCGAAGGCGGCGGCGGAGGCGATCCAGGCCACCATCGCCCGCGTTGTCGGTTGAGCCTGCGACCGCTTGCCGGATCAGGGAGCCATTTCACGCACGGTGAGCTGAGAACGGGCGTCGGATCGGGAGGTCCTTTCAAGACCGTGCCAGACATGGACGTCTGGCACGGAGCCTACAGGGATGTATTCACGGCGTTCTTGAAAGGACCTCCCCGATTCGGCGGCCGCTCGCAAGCTCACCGGTTTTGAAATGACCCCCTGATTCGGGGCCGGCTCGCAAGCTCAAAACGACTCTGCTTGGAACCTCCAGGCCTCGAGATCGCTCTCCCACCCGTCCGCCGGCCAGCCGGCCTTCTCGCGGAGCTGGCGCACGAAGCTCGCTGGATCAGGCACGCTCTCCCACACGTGCGGAATGAAAGTCACGCGCTCGCCGGCGTGCGCGAGGAGGAGGCCGTCGCGCTGTGGAACGAGGGTGGCGAGCAGGTCGCGGGTGCTGTGCACGTCGAGCTTCTCGAGCGGAGTGAGGACCGAGATCTCGATGTGCAGGTCCGCCAATTCGTGCGCGAGCAGCGGCTCGAAGCGCGGGTCGCGAAAGCCGGAGGCGAACGCGTTCTCCCACACGTCTTCGACGAGCGTGCGATCCGCCTCCAGGCGACCGCAACAGCCGCGCAGCCGGCCGCCGCGCGACAAGGTGACGAAGGAACTGCGCCAGGACTTGAGATTCGGAGCGTAGTCGCGCAGTGGAAACGTTCCGACCGCGCCGCACTGCAGACCGGCCTGAACCGATTCGCGCGCCAGGGCGAGCAGCGTCGCACGCTCAGCGTCGTCAAGCATCGAACAGCGCCCACGCACCGTAGCCCACGACGCGCGCCCGGTCGCCCGCGGTGTCGCCGGAGTTGCGCAGGTCCCTGAGCTCGATTCGCAGTCCGCGCTTGCGCGCGGCGCGCAGGAAGCCGTTCAGGCCGATGCAGCCGCAGGCCTGTTCGCCGCCGAGCCGCTCGGTAAAGCCGAGCACGGCCTCGTTGGTCGCACGATCGAGAATGCGCGCGGTTTCGTAGTCGTGATAGTGGCTGAGGTCGGTGCTCACGACGATGAGCGTCTCCGGCCCACCCCAGACGGCCTCGAGTGTTTCGGCGACTTCGGCGGCGCTGGCATCGCCCGCCGCGATCGGCAGCAATTCGAACGATGAAAGCAGGCGCTGCAGGAACGGCAGCTCGACTTCGAGGCTGTGCTCTTCGGCGTGCGGGATATCCGTGGCGCGGATCTGCTTCAGCGCGAGCAGCTGCGAGCGCCCCTGGTTCTCGATCGGCAAGTCACCCAGCGGAGTTCGAAACGCGCGCGCCGTCGGCACTGCCAGGCCGCGGAATGGAATCCGGTGGCTCGGACCGATCAGCACTACGCGACGCACGCGTGCGCTCTCGGTGTGCAGCAGGCGAAACGCGGCAGCGGCCACCGCGCCTGAATAGATGTATCCCGCGTGCGGAACGATGAGCGCCTTGAGCGCCGGCTGCGGCGCTTCCGCGTCCTGCAAGGCCGAGTTCAGGAACTCGCGCAGCTCAGCAGGATCATCCGGGTAGAACAGCCCGGCGACGGCTGGTGGCCGAACGCGTAAGCTTGCTCTGGCTGGGGCCATGGCGGCAGCAGTATCGGACTGGCAGTTGCCGCCCGGCAAGCGCCATGAACGCCGCCTTCGAACACGACACGCGCTATTGGCATTGGGTGGACGCGGAGCGCATCCAGTGCGACGTCTGCCCACGCGCCTGCAAGCTGCGCCCCGGGCAGCGCGGCATGTGTTTCGTGCGTGGCCACGAGGGGGGCAGCATCAAGCTGCTGACCTACGGCCGTTCGAGCGGGTTCTGCGTGGACCCGATCGAGAAGAAGCCGCTCAACCATTTCCTGCCGGGCAGCTCGGTGCTCTCGTTCGGCACCGCCGGCTGCAACCTCGCCTGCAAGTTCTGTCAGAACTGGAGCATCAGCAAGTCTCGCGAGGTCGATACGCTGGCCGATCGCGCCAGTCCGCTTGAACTGGCCCGCGCCGCACGGCACCTCGAGTGCGCGAGCGTCGCCTTCACCTACAACGACCCGGTCGTATTCATGGAGTACGCGATCGATGTGGCCCAGGCCTGTCGCGAACTCGGCATTCGCTCCGTTGCAGTCACTGCGGGCTACATGTGCCGGGAGCCGCGCACCGAGTTCTACCGCCACATGGATGCCGCGAACGTGGATCTGAAGGGATTCACGGAGCGTTTCTACTACAAGATCTGCGGCGGTGAGCTGCAGCCGGTGCTCGAGACGCTCGAGTACCTGCGGCACGAAACGCAGGTCTGGTTCGAGATCACAACGCTCCTGATCCCCGGCGAGAACGACTCGGACGCCGAGATCGACCGCCTCTCCGCCTGGGTGATGGAGCGGCTCGGTCCCGATGTGCCGCTGCACTTCACCGCTTTCCACCCGGACTGGAAGATGACTGACAAACCGCGCACGCCCGCCGCCACCCTGACGCGGGCACGCGAGATCGCGCGGCGCAACGGTTTGCACTTCGTGTACACCGGCAACGTGCATGACGCAGACGGGGGCAGCACCTACTGCCCCGCGTGCAGTGAGCGCGTGATCGAGCGCGACTGGTATGAGCTGGGCGACTGGCGGCTGACGCCACGCGGCGCCTGCACGGCGTGCGGTGCACAGCTTCCCGGGGTATTCGATGGAAAGCCCGGGAGCTGGGGCCGCAACCGCCGTCCGGTGCGGCTCGCGAGCGTGTGAGCCCGCATGAAGCGGCACCGTTCGAACCGATTGCCGGCGCTCGGCCTGCTCACGCTCTGTCTTCTGTTCGTGGGCTGTGCCGGCTCCGCGCGACGCTCCGCATCGCCGCCATCGGCTGTGCCGACCGAAGGCGAGCAGATCGCTTCGGTGGCCGCGACCCTGGTGGGATCACCCTATCGCTACGGCGGCGCAGACCCCACGGGATTCGATTGCAGTGGTCTCGTGTTCTTCGTGCACCAGCAACTCGGCATCACCGTACCGCGGACCGCGGCGGAACAGTCGCTCGCCGCGACGCCGGTGAAGCGCTCTCACCTGCAGCCGGGCGATGTGGTCTTTTTCCGCGACTCGGGGCCGGACGCCACGCACGTGGGCGTGTACACCGGCGAGCGGCGCTTCGTGCACGCACCCAAGAGCGGCCGGCCGGTCGGCTATGCCTCGCTCGACGACGACTACTATCGCGCGACGTTTCTCGGTGCCGGACGCTTCTATCCCGTTCAGTGACGGCGCGTCGTGCCGGCGTTGCGCCGCCCGTGCGCTAACATGTGCGCCCCAGGTGGCTGACGGACTGCGGACCCCACCATGAATACACCCCGGATCATTCGCGGCGCGTGCCTGTGCGAAGCAGTGCGATTCGAAGTGGACCCGCCGACCAGGTGGTGCGCGCACTGTCATTGCACGATGTGCCGCCGGGCACACGGCTCAGCCGTGGTCACCTGGTTCGGCGCGCACAGCACGAGCTTCCGCCTGACCGCGGGCGAGGAGCAGCTGCAGTGGTATCGATCCTCGCCGAGCGCGCGGCGCGGCTTTTGCGCGCGCTGTGGCAGCACGCTCTTCTTCGAGGGCGAGCGCTGGCCGGGCGAGATCCACATCGTGCGCGCCAATGTGCCGGGCGAGATCGATCGCGAGCCGCAGGCGCATGTGTTCTACGATCTGCGCGTGACCTGGCTGGATCTTCACGATGAGCTGAAGAAGCTCGGCGGGCCCGAGGGCAACCAACCGCTCCCGGGCGGGGGCTGAGAGCGTTCCGATGCTCGCTTACCTCTTCTGGCACTGCGCGCGAGCCGAGGTTGCCGCGAGCACCTACGAGAGCGGCCTTGTAGCGTTTCACCGCTCGCTGCTGCAGTCGCGTCCGCAGGGTTTCCTCGGTTCCGTCATCGTCGCGCTCGACCGGATTCCGTGGCTCGCGGACCGCGCAGGTTACGCCGACTGGTACCTGGTCGAGTCGAGCGCGGATCTCGACACCATCAACCGCGCAGCGGTCACGGGTGCGCGCGAAGCGCCGCACGACAGCGTGGCTGCGCTCGCGCACGATGGCATCGCGGGTCTGTACCGCGTCAGCCGCGGCCGATTGCGTCTCGCGGGCGACCGCATCGATGAAACCTGGCTCAGCAAGCCGCCGGGCGAGCGCTACGCGGAGTTCCTCGCGCGAATGGATGCAGGCATGGGCGATTTCGGATGTCTCTGGCAACGACAGATGACGCTCGGCCCGACGCCGGAGTTCTGCCTGCAGAATTTCGCCGCCGACGCGACTCCGTCGGGCACGCATCCGGTGCGGCTCGTCGGGCGCAAGGTCGCGCAGTTCGGCCAGGTATGAGCATCTCGGGAGTCGCCGCAGGCACGACAGGGCTCCGAGCCGCACGATGAGTCCAGGCGAACTCCTGTTCCTGCTGGGCACGGCGGTCTTTGCGGTCACCGGCGTGCTCGCCGCCGCTCGCCAGAACATGGACGTGATGAGTTTCGTCATCATCGGCGTGGTCACCGCGATCGGCGGCGGCACGCTTCGCGACCTGATGCTGGACCAACCGCTGTTCTGGCTGGCGAAGCCGGCATACCTGACCGCCGCCGCCGTCGCGGCGCTGGCGACGTTCTTCTTCGAGCGGCGCTTTCGCGCGACGTTGCGCGCCTTTCTCTACCTCGATGCGATCGCGACCGCGCTCTACACGGTGCTCGCGATCGAAAACACGCTACGGCTGGGATTCAACGCCGGTGTGGCCGTCGTCATGGGCGTGATCACGGGCATCGGTGGCGGCATCATCCGCGATCTTCTGACCGGGCAGCCGACGATCCTGATGCGCCGCGAGCTCTACATGACCCCGATCCTGCTCGGCGGAGCGCTGGACATCGCGCTGCGCACGACGCACTGGATGGAGCCGCCCTACATCTCGGCGCTCGCGATACTCACCATCGCGACCATTCGTCTCGGCGCGATTCGCTTCGGCTGGGCGTTTCCGGATTGGCTCACGTACCGCCCCCTGCACTGAGCGCTGCTCAGAAGTCGCTGCTCATGGGCGCGGCGTTGGAATGCGCACCATGACGAGCACGACGCGTTTCGCCGGCGACGCCGATGGTTCCATCCGGGCCGAGCAGGGCGAGCCGCGCCTGCGCGAGGTCGACAGCGTGGGGCACCTGGATCTCGATGAGGCGCTCGAAGCGAGCTTCAGGCTGCCTCAGGCGTCCGCCGTCGGCGGCGCGCGTTCGCAAGGAAGCGCTCGAGCTCACGATCCGCAGCCTGCCGCCGCGCGCCTGCAACCACTCGGCGAGAGCGAGGCTGCGAGCGTCGAGACTGCGACGCGCATCCGCGGGACTCAGCCACTGGGTGCGAATCGCCGCGCGCAGCGTGGTGAACCCCGCATCGGGCCTCACGCTGCTCTGCTGCGCGCCCGGATCGCGACCGATCAGTCCAAACGTGATGCTGGCGGCAACGGCGATGAATGCCGTCAGTACCAGCGCCTGTGCGATCACCCGTGTGTTTCCCGGCATACCCGCCTCGCTTCGGACCGTTCGGTCTGTAACAAGTCAAAAAAAATTCCGCTCAACCACCCGCTGCCGCACGCGGTGCGCGCAGATCTCGCTCGATGTACTCGCGCAGAAACTCGCCCGCCTGTTTCAGGTAGCGAGGCTCGTCGTAGAAATTCCGCAGCAGGTGCCCCCCTTCGAGCGAGGTGATGATGCGCGTCGCCACCTCATCGGGATTGACGTCGGCGCGCAGTTCGCCCGCGACGATGCCCCGCGCGACGGTGTGCGTGAGCAACGCGCGCCACTTCTCGAGCACCTTCACGACGCGCTTGCGCAGCGCCGGATTGCTGTCGTCGCTCTCCACCATGCTGTTGGCCATGGGACAGCCGCCTTCGGTGCGCGTGCCGCCGCCAGCAATGAGATCGATGTGCGCGTGCAATTGGGCGAGCGGCGAGCTGTGACTGCGATGGACCTGTCCGACCTTCTGCTCGATGCGTTCCATCAGCAGGTCGAAGGCGGCGAGCGCGAGCTCTTCCTTGCTTTCGAAATGATTGTACAGGCCGCCTTTCTGCAGCCCGGTGACGCGCATGATTTCCGACACCGGCGCAGCCTGGAACCCCTGCCGGTTCAGGAGCGGCGCCGCACGTTCGAGAATCCGTTGGCGGGTTTCGTCACCTTTGCTCATGGGGCGATATTTAAGACCAAACGGTCTGTTCTTGCAAGTGTCGTGAGGGAACGGTCAAATAGCGCGCGCCATCCGCCAGCTCCGGGGTAATACATGTCATTGAATCGTCGGGATTTTATGGGTTACCTGGGAATGGGTGCGACAGCCGTGGGCGCCGTGGCTGGCGTCCAGGCGCAGGGCTCGCTGCCCACTTCGTCGCGCGAACTCTGGCAACTTGCGCGCCTGCAGCCGGTACTCGATTCCGACCTCGTCTGGCTCGATACGGCGGCCGGAGCGCCGAGCTTGCGCAGCGTCCTGATCGAGGAGTACCGCCAGCGCGAGGCCCTGAGCCGCGATCGTGAGCGCTTCCTGCGCGAGCAGTGCAGTCCCGAGGCGCTGCGCAGGCTCCTCACGAGTATCGGGCTGTGCCTCGGCACCGACCTCGACTCGATCGCCCTGCTCAGCGGCGCGACCGAGGCACTCAACACCGTTGCCGCGGGCCTCGATCTCTCCGCGGGCGACGAGATCCTGACGACCGTGCACGAACACCCGGCGAGCGTCGCGCCATGGCTGCTGGCCGGGAAGCGACGCGGCGTAAAGCTGGTCCAGGTCCCATTGCCGCAGCCGGTCATGAATCCCGGGCAGGTCATCGACGCCTTCAAGGCCGGCCTCACCGATCGCACCCGCGTGGTGAGTTTCAGTCACGTGCAGTACACGGATGGTTGCGTCCTGCCGGTGCGCGAGTTGTGCGAACTGGCGCGCGCTCACAACGCGTTGAGCGTGGTCGATGGCGCACAGGCCGTCGGCATGCTTCCGGTATCCGTGCAGACGCTGGGCGCGGACTTCTACGTGACGACGTTCTACAAGTGGCTCAACGGTCCGGTCGGCGTCGGTGCCCTGGTGGTCTCGCCCGCGGCGCGTTTCAGGCTCTGGCCGTTGATCGTCGGCAACGAAGACGAGTGGGGTGCGGCACAACCCGCAGCCGCGCCTGCGACACCCTTGCCCACCCCGACACCCACGCCGCCCGCGACTTCGGCGCCGCCCGCAACCGCGATGCCGCCCGAAAATGCAGCGCCACCCGCGGGCAGTCCCGCACCAGCGCCGCCGTCGTCTGAAGCGCCGCGCACCCCAGCACCAGTGCTCAACCCGCGCGCGGGCTGGCCCACATCCGCACGGCGGTTCAGCGCGGCGTTCGTGCCGCTCGCGCCATTGGCGTTGAGCGTCCTGCCCGCGATCGCGTTTCAGCAGGAGATCGGCATCGAGCGCGTGAGCGCCCGCATCCGCGAGCTCGCCTGGTATCTGCGGCTCGCGCTGCAACGGCTTTCCGGCGTGCAGGTGATGACACCCGCCCACCCGAGCATGTGGGCGGGCATCGTTTCATTCCGCGTTCCAGGGGCCGATGGTGCCGCGCTGGCGCAGCAGCTCACCCAGCGTGAGCGCGTGGCCGTGAGCTTCATTCAGCAGCCGGGCGGAGTCGCGCTGCTGCGCGCCTGTCCGCACATCTACAACGATTACGGCGATCTCGATCGGATGAGCGCCGCGTTGCGCCGTGCACTGCGCGCGTGAGGCGCAGCACAGGGCGGATGTTTCGACCGTGACGCACGCTCCGGGGCGGCAGTACCATGCCGGCGTCGCTCGTAAGCCGGGGAGAACCGCATGGGTCGCCTGATCGTCGAGGCAGTTTCGGGTGAATCGCGTTTCGTGGATGTCGCCGGACGGCTCGTGGTGTTCGTGAGCGTGACGCGCCAGGAGGACGGCAGCCCGGTCCTCGGCCTGAAAACCCAGCACTTCCGCATCGCCGCGCCCGCCGGGAGCCTCTACGGGCTGGCGGTGGATGCTGTCGAGGAAGCCCGCTGGGAAGGCGGGCAGCCGGAGTCCGCGGGCTGTTATTCGGTGAGCATCGCCTTCCAGGCCGACAAGAACGGCGGCCAGCGCGAGTGGATCGAAGGCGAATTCTATCCGTTCGCCATCCAGGTGCGCTTCACCGACGCCGGGAGCAGCAAACCTCACAGCGGCCAGACCGTGGTGCGCATCGAGAGCCTCGGCAAGTAGGCCGCGGGACTGCCCGGCAATGGAATGGCTGCAGCCGGTCATCGACTTCGGCGGGATGCTCTATGACGTGGTGATGCACCTCGATCGCCACCTGGTCGAGCTCGTGTCGAACTATCACAGCTGGGTCTACCTGATCCTGTTCGCGATCATCTTTGCGGAGACGGGCCTGGTCATCACGCCGTTCCTGCCCGGCGACTCGCTGCTCTTCGCGGTCGGCGCACTGGCGGCGGTCGATACTTCGGGGACGCTGCACGCGGGAACCGCGTTTGCGCTGCTCGCCGCCGCCGCGATTCTCGGCAACACGGTGAACTATTCGGTGGGCGCCGCCATCGGGCCGCGTGCCTTCTCCGGGAACGTGCGCTTCCTCAAGGTCGAGTACCTGCGCCGCACCGAGCAGTTCTTCGACCAGCACGGCGGCAAGACGATCATCCTGTCGCGCTTCGTGCCCATCATTCGCACCTGCGCGCCGTTCGTCGCCGGCATCGGCCACATGCGCTACACGCGCTTCCAGTTGCACAACTGTATCGGTGGCATCGCGTGGGTGGCCCTGTTCATCTTCGGCGGCTACCTGTTCGGGAACATTCCGCTGGTGCGTAACAACTTCGGGGTCGTGACGCTGCTGATCATCGCGGTCTCGCTGGTGCCGGTCGTGATTACCTTCGCGCGTCGGACGCCGCAGCCGTGAAACCCGCGCTGATCTTCGAGGCGTTCCTCGGCGCCGCGCCGCGCTGGTACAAGCTCACGGTCTTGCTGTTCCTGCTGCTCAATCCGCTCGCGCTGCTGAGTCTCGGTGCCACCGTGGCGGGCTGGCTGGTGCTGCTCGAGTTCATCTTCATTCTCGCCATGACGCTCCACTGCTATCCACTGCAGCCCGGCGGGTTGCTCGCGCTGGAAGCAGTGCTGATGGGGATGACGGATGCGGCGCACGTTTACGCGGAAGTCGTGCGCGGCTTCCCGGTGATCCTGCTGCTGATCTTCATGCTGGCCGCGGTCTACTTCATGCGCGATGTGCTGCTCGCCACCTTCACCCGCCTGCTGCTGGCGGTGCGTTCCAAGGCGCTGCTCGCACTGCTGTTCTGTGGCGTCACCGCGGTGCTCTCGGCCTTTCTCGATGCGCTCACGGTGCTCGCCGTGGTGATCGCCGTTGGGGCCGGCTTCTACTGGGTGTACCGGGGCGTTGCCGACGGCGCAACGCGGGCAGCGGATGCCGCGCCCGCGACCGATGCATCCGTCGCCGCCTCATCCACACGAGACCTGGAAACGTTCCGCGCTTTTCTGCGCGGTCTCATGATGCATGCCGCCGTGGGGACGGCGCTCGGCGGCGTCTGCACCCTGGTCGGGGAGCCGCAGAACCTGCTCGTGGGAGAACGGGCCGGCTGGGACTTCGCCGAGTTCTTTCTCAAGGTGGCGCCCGTCTCGATTCCCGTGTTGATTTCGGGTCTCGCGCTCAGCCTGCTGCTCGAACGGCTGCAATGGTTCGGATACGGGGCACTGCTGCCCGACGCCGCACGCGAGGCTCTCGTGGCGTGGTCTAGGAACGAAGCAGCCCGGCGCAGTGCCGCTCAACGCTGGCGGCTCTGGGTGCAGGGACTGGCGGGACTCGTGATGGTGGCGGCGCTCGCCTTCCATGTCGCGCAGATCGGCCTCATCGGCCTGCTGGTGCTGGTGCTGGTCACGGCCTTCAGCGGTGTCATCGAGGAACAGCGTCTCGGCGAGGCGTTTCGCGATGCACTGCCCTTCACAGCGCTGATCGTCGTGTTCTTCGCGATCGTCTCGCTGATCAACGTGCAGAACCTGTTCGCGCCGGTCATGGAGCACGTGCTGGCGCTCGAAGGGCGCGAGCGACTGGCGATGTTCTATCTCGCCAACGGTGCGCTCTCCAGCATCAGCGACAACGTGTTCGTGGCGACGCTCTTCATCCACGAGATCGAGCGGCCGTTTGCCGCTGGAGCGCTGACGCGCGAGCAGTTCGAGGCGCTGGCGATCGCGCTCAATGCGGGCGTCAACATTCCCAGCATCGCGACCCCCAACGGCCAGGCGGCGTTCCTGTTCCTGCTGAGTTCCTCGCTCGCCCCGCTGATCCGGCTCTCCTACCTGCGCATGGTGTGGATGGCGCTGCCGTATTTCGTGGTGACCACGATCGTCGGCTTGTTGGCGGTACTGCAGCTCGCCGGCTAGAGCCGGATCTTCTTCCAGGCGGCCGAACGCCAGCGGATGAAGAGCATGGTGCCGAGCCCGAAGACATAAAGGAGCGCCGCCAGCCAGCCGCCGACCGCGCCCAGCCCGAATTGCGGCAGGAAGTGCACGTAGCCCTGGCCGGGGGCGAACGCGAGTGCGTGCGCCGTGGGCACGAATACGAACCACGACAGCACGATCACCATCGCGGCCGGGACCGTCGCATCGCCCGCGCCGCGCAAGGCGAGCCCGCTGCCGAGATTCAGCCCGTCGAAGACCTGATAGCCCGCTGCGATCCAGACCAGCGTCCGACCCAGCGCCACGACGTCGGCGGCATGGGTGTCCGCCGGGCTCACGAACCACGGCAGGAGCCAGGGTCCCGCGACCGCGAGAAACACGCCGATCAGCGCCATGTAGCCGACGCACAGCTTGATGGTCGCGTTGCCGAGCCGCATCGCCCATTCCTTGTCGCCGGCGCCGATCGAGTGCCCGACGAGCGTCGTGCCGGTCATCGCGAAGCCCACCGCGGGCAGGTAGGCGATCGAGGTCATCATCATCACGATCTGCGTCGCGGCGCCGTCCACGCTCCCGAGGCGCACGGTCATGATCTGGAACAGCGCGATGCCGAGCAGGTCCGCCGCGTAGAGCAGGCCCATCGGGAAACCGAGCAGGAACTGGCGCAGCAGCCGGCCCGGGTGCAAGCGCCACATCAGTCGCGAGTGAAAGCGCGCGTTGGTGCGCGCGCCGAGAAACAGGCTCAGCGCCACGAGCCAGCCGCTCAATTGCGCGACGTTCGTCGCCCACGCCGAGCCCGCGACGCCCATGTGCAACTCGAAGATGAATACCTGGTTGAACACTGCGTTGAGCACCGCAACCAGCAAGGTGATCGACAGCGTGACGCGCGGTCGCGCGATGCCGTTGAAGAACCCGAGCACCGCCCACAGCGCGACGCCGATCGGGGCACCCATCATGCGCGGCACCCAGAAGGCGAGCGCTTGTTGCTCAACGGCGGGCTCGAGCGCGAAGGGATGCAGCATCAAGGGGCCGGCCCATGCCGCGGCGAAGAACAACGGCACGGTGAGTAACGCGCCCCACTGCGCGGTCCATTCCGCCTGCGCCGCGCGACGCCAGCGGTGCCCGCCGTTCGCTTGCGCGACCAGCGTCTGCACCGCGATCCCGACGCCGCCGAGCAGCAGCACGAACACCAGCACCAGCCAGTAGACCGCGCCAATGGCCGCCAGCGCCTGCGTGGAGATCCGCCCGATGAACCAGGTGTCGGTGAGGTTGAGGATCGCCTGCACCGAACTGTTGAGCACGAACGGCCACGCGAGTGCGAGCACCGCGTGGTAATCGACGTGCGCACGACCCGCGACGTCGAGCCGCCGCGCGGGCAGCACGCTCGTGACTCGCGACGGGGTGCTGACCGCGGTGTCCATGGCGCATGGGGACGAAAAAGGGCGCGCAGGATAGCAGAAACGCGCGACAGCACCCATGCGCTCGGAGACAATGGCGCGCCAGCCGGCAGTGGCGGTCAATTCATGCAGCAGCAATTTCCCGGGCGATTCGACATCGAATCCGGCGCGCACGCTGGCGTGCTGCGCATGGAGCGCCGGGCGGGTCGCGAAGGCGCTGCGCTCGCATTGCTGTTCGCGGGCGTGTCGAGCCACAACCTTCCGGCGCGGCTGGAAGGCGTGAGCGTGGATGATGCGCCGTCGAACGGAGGATTCAGCGTACGCTCGGGAGAGGTGAACTACCGCGTGGCGGCGCGCTCTGTGCAGATCCATGAGGCAGCGAAGATCTACGATCGTGCGCTGCCGCTGGCGCGCTTCCGGTTTTCACAGCGCCTGTCGTGGAGCGTGCTGCTGTGGTGCGCACGCTTCTCGTGGGGACAGAACCTGATTCGCCGCCTGCGCGGCGGCTAGCTTCCCGTGAGCCCGGTGCAAAGAAGGAGAATGAATGCGTCATCTGCGATCCGTTGCGGTCGGGGCCCTGACCGCCTGGTGTGTGCTGGCGATCGGCGCCTGCACGTCGGCAACCGCGCGCAGGTCCGCCGCCATGACTGAGAGCTCCAGGGCGCCGGCACCGCCGATCGCTGAAGCGCGACCGCAACCGGTCACTTCTCCCAACGGCACGCGCCTCGATCCGTACTACTGGTTGCGCGACGACACGCGCCTCGACCCGAAAGTCCTCGGCTACCTCAACGCCGAAAACGCCTACACCGACGCGTTCCTCAAGTCCTCCGAGCCACTGCGGCAGAAGATCTACCAGGAAATCGTCGCGCGCATTCCGCAGGACGATGTGAGCGTGCCCTATCGCAAGCGCGGCTACTGGTACGTCACGCGCCTCAAGGCCGGGAGCGAGTACCCGATCTATGCGCGGCGCCGCGACGCACCCGATGCGCCGGAGGAAGTGCTGCTCGACGTCAACCAGCTGGCGCAGGGTCACGATTATTTCAATGTCGGCAGCCACGTGCCGAGCTACGACAATGGCTTGCTGGCGTTCGCCGCAGACAGCGTCGGGCGGCGGCAGTACGTGTTGCGTGTGAAGGACCTCGCCTCGGGCACGTTGCTCCCTGACACGATCGAGAACGCGGATCCGGGCATCGTCTGGGCGGGCGACAACAAGTCGATCCTCTACGTCGAGAAGGATCCGGTGACCCTGCTCGGCTTTCGCGTGCGCCGTCACACGCTCGGCACGAACGTAAAGGACGACCCGATCGTCTGGGAGCAGGCGGACACCACCTTCTACACGCAGATCAGCGAATCGAAGTCGGGACGCTATCTATTCATCGGCACGGAAAGCACGGTGTCCTCGGAATGGTGGTACGCGCGCACCGACGATCCGCAGCTCAAGTTCAAGGTCGTGCTGGCGCGCGAGCGTGATCACGAATACTCGGTCGATGACCTGGGCGAGGATTTCATCATCCGCACCAACTGGCAGGCGCCGAACTTCCGCATCATGCGCGCGGCCATCGCCTCGGCCGGCGATCGCAGCCGGTGGCGTGACGTGATCGCCCAGCGCGATGATGCCTTCATCCACGACTTCGAGGTGTTCCAGGATTTCCTCGCGGTGGCCGAGCGCTCCGGCGGCCTGCGCAAGATCCGCATCAAGCCCTGGGCCGGCGGCGCGGACCGACTGATCGATGCCGACGAAGCCGCCTACACGGCGATGTTCGGCGCCAACCCGGAGATCGATTCGAATCTCCTGCGTTACACCTACACCTCGCTCACGACCCCGCTCACCACGTACGACTACGACATGCCCACTGGCACGCGCACGCTTCTCAAGCGGGACCCGGTGCCGCCGCCCTTCGATCCGGCGAACTACCGCACCGAGTACCTGCATGCGAGCGCGCGCGACGGCGCGCAGGTGCCAATCTCGGTCGTGTATCGCACGGGGTTCAAGCGCGACGGCAGCGCGCCGATCTTCCAGTATGCCTACGGTTCCTACGGCATTTCGACGGACCCGAACTTCTCGCCGAGCTGGGTGAGCCTGCTGGACCGCGGCTTCGTGGTCGCGATCGCGCACGTTCGCGGCGGCCAGGAGCTCGGGCGCCGCTGGTACGACGCCGGGCACCTGCTCAACAAGAAGAATACCTTCACCGATTTCATCGACGTCACGGACTACCTCGTGGCCGAGCACTGGGGCGCGCGCGACAAGGTGATTGCGCACGGTGGCAGCGCGGGCGGGCTGCTGATGGGAGCGATCGCCAACATGGCGCCGGATCGCTATCGCGTGATCATCGCTGACGTGCCGTTCGTCGATGTCGTGACGACCATGCTCGATGAGTCGATTCCGCTCACGACCGGCGAATACGACGAATGGGGCGATCCGCGCGAGTCCGAGTACTACGACTACATGCTCTCGTACTCGCCGTACGACCAGGTCGCGCCGCGCGCCTATCCCGCGATGCTGGTGACCACCGGTCTCTGGGACAGCCAGGTGCAGTACTTCGAGCCGGCCAAGTGGGTTGCGAAGCTGCGTGCCAACAAGACCGACCAGCACCCGCTCCTGCTCCGGACCAACATGGAAGCCGGACACGGCGGGCGTTCCGGCCGCTTCCGGCGTTACCAGGAGACGGCGATGAAATACGCCTTCGTGATGGGGCAGCTGGGAATCAACCAGTAAGGGCATGCGGTAGAATCCGGGCCCTCGTATTGCACCCAGCGGCGGGGTGACTTAATGCGTATCGCGCGCCCGGTATCCCTCGCGGCGCTGCTGGCGTTGATCAGCAGCTCGAGTTTTTCCCATGACGACCTCGTCGGCACGCGTTTCGTCGCGACGAACGGTGTGGATCAGGGCGACTGCGATCACCCGCACCAGCCCTGCCGCACGATCGCGTACGCGCTCACGCAGATTCCTCCGGGCGGCACGGTCAAGGTAGCCGCCGGCATCTATTCCATCGAAGGCATCGATGCCGACGATCTGCTGCACGGCAAGAGCGGTGTGCTCGGCGGCTTCAGCACCGATGACGAATTCAAGCACCAGGACCTCGAGCGCAGTCGCACGATCGTCTACGGTCTGCCGGCGGGCGAGCGGGACCGGCTCCTGACGCGAGGCCTGAGCCTGATGGTGGACCCGGTGGCGCAACGCGCCGGCGCATCGCGGGCACTCACCGACACGACCCGCTGGGCGTCCGCGCTGGCCACGCAGCAGACGGCGGCGAACTGCGTGCAGGGGCTCGCCGGCTCCTTTCCGTGCCACAACGTCGACCTGCTCGCCCAGGTGCGGCTCGCGGACCTGTCCACGCGCCCGGGCAGCATGAGCAACCTGTGGGGCTTCGTCGACCTCGACGACAACCGCGAATACGCGGTGGTCGGCGTGTCGAATGCGACCGTAGTGATCGACGTCACCGATCCCGTGAACCCGCGCGAAGTGGGCTCGGTGCCGGGCAACAGCAGCCTGTGGCGCGAAGTGAAGGTGTACCAGTTCTTCGATCCGGCGCTGAACCACCATCGCGCCTACGCCTACATCACGACCGAGGCCGCGGGCGGCGGACTGCAGATCATCGACCTGTCGAATCTCCCGAACCGCGTGCAGCTCGCCAATACGCTGCGCGATTTCCAGACCTCGCACACGCTGCACATTTCCAACGTCGACTATGCGAGCAACGTGACGCATGCAGGTCGCGAATCGTTTCTGTTCATCGCGGGTTCGAATCTCGCGAGCGGGGCGTTCCGCATCTATTCGCTCGCCGATCCGGTCACGCCACAGCTGGTCACCGTGGCGCCCGCCGGCACCGGGTACATGCACGACTCGACCACGCTCTATCTCACCGACAACCGCACGACACAGTGCAGCCAGGGCCACAACCCGTGCCAGGTACTGGTCGATTTCAACGAGACCACGGTGGATCTGTGGGACGTCACCGACAAGGCGCAGCCCGTGCGGCTCAGCTCCACCGGCTACGCGGACGCCCGCTACACGCATTCCGGCTGGCCGACCGAGGACCAGCGTTTCGTCTTCGTGCACGATGAGCTCGACGAGCTGCGCATCGGCTTTCACACGCAGATCTACACGCTCGATATCGGCGACCTGCGCACGCCGCGCATCGTGACCTCGTACTTCGGTCCCGACTCGACCACCGATCACAACGGCTACGTGAAAGGCAACCGCGACTACGTGTCGCACTACCGGCGCGGGCTGGTGATCATGGACATCACGCAGCCGGAACAGCTGCGCGAGGTAGGAAACCTCGACACCTTCCTGTCGCCACCCGAGAACGTCGCGGGCACGGATGGGGCGTGGGGCGTCTATCCTTTCCTGCCCTCGGGCAACATCCTGATCAGCGATATCGACAACGGCCTCTTCGTGCTGCGCGATAACACCCGCGCGCTCGATGCGAGCCCGGGACGCCTCGGCTTCGTGGGTACATCTGTTGTGTTCGTGGAGGGCGCCGGCGGCCCGGTGTGGGTGCGCCGCAGTGGCGGCAACCTGGGCGAGGTCAGCGTCGACTACGCGATGTCCGACGGCAGCGCTGCTGCCGGTTCGGACTACGTCAGCCACAGCGGCACGCTGACGTGGGGCCCCGGTGATGACAGCCAACGTGTGATTCCCCTGGCCGCTGTCGAAGACGCGGTACAGGAAAGTACCGAGCAGCTCACGATCACGCTCAGCAATTTCACCGGCGGCGCGACCCCCGATGGCGGCGCATTCACCGTCAGCATCACGGACAATGATGCGCCGCCGCCCCCATCCGGTGGAGGTGGCGGGGGCGGGGGTGTGATCGATATCCTGTCGCTCCTTGCTGGTGGCGCCGCACTCGGCTCGCTTGCGCGCCGACGTCGCGGAACGCAATCAGCCTGAAGTCGTCATACAGGGACTCAAGGAGCGCAGATGCGCCTGCACGGAAAGTCACGTCGCGAGTTCTGCAAGGCGATGACCGCCGGAGCGGCAATGGCCGCGTGGGCGCCGAAAGCGCTGTCCGCCGCGGAGAACACCATGTTGAAGCGCAAGATTCCCTCGACCGGCGAAGAGATTCCGGTCATCGGCCTCGGCACGTCGGGGGTGTTCGACGTCGGCGGCGGGAGCGAGGAGCGCCAGCCTCTCATGGCGGTGCTCAACATCCTGACCGGCGCCGGCGGCGAGCTGCTCGACACCTCGCCGATGTACGGTCGCGCCGAGGCGGTCTCGGGGGACCTCATCCAATCGCTCGACGCGCGGCCGAAGATGTTCATCGCCACCAAGGTGTGGACGCGCGGCAAGGACCAGGGCTTGCAGCAGATCGAGAATTCCATGCGCCTGCTCAAGGTGCACAAGCTCGACCTGGTGCAGGTCCACAACCTGCTCGACCTGCAGACGCAGCTCGCGAACCTGCGTGCGCTCAAGCAACAGGGCAAGGTGCGCTACGTCGGCGTCACGCATTACACCGTCGCCGCACAAGCGGACCTCGAAGACCTGATCCGCAAGGAGCCGCTCGACTTCGTGCAGTTCAACTACTCGATCGCGACGCGCAACGCGGAGCAGCGGCTGCTGCCGCTCGCGGCGGAGCACAAGGTGGCAACGCTGATCAATCGTCCGTTCGAAGACGGTGCGTTGTTCTCGCGCACTCGCGGCAAGGAGCTGCCGGGGTGGGCTGCGGAGATCGACTGCACCAGCTGGGGACAGTTCTTCCTCAAGTACATCGTCAGCCACCCGGCGGTCACCTGCGTGATTCCCGCCACCGCCAATCCCAATCACATGCGCAGCAACGTCACTGGCGGGATCGGCCGCATGCCCGACGACAAGATGCGTGAGCGCATGGCCGCATACGTGGCCGGCCTCTGACATGCGCGCTTTCCTGATGCGGGTCTTTTCGGTCGAGCGCCGCGAAGTGGGCGCGATGCTGGCGGCGTTTGCGTTCGTGTTCTGCGTTTGGACCAGCTACTCGGTCCTGCGCCCGGTGCGCGAGACCATGGGCATCACCTCGGGAGTGGCGAACCTGCCGATCCTGTTCTGGGGAACCCTGGTCGCGATGCTGGTGCTGCAGCCGATCTATGGTTTCGTGGCCTCGCGCTACCGGCGCACGACGTTCCTGCCCTGGGTGTACGCGTTCTTCGTCCTCAACATGCTGGCGTTCTACGCCTGGTTCAACCTGCAGGAAGATCACGCGTGGATCGCGCGCGCCTTCTTCATCTGGCTTTCGGTATTCAACCTGTTCGTGCTGTCGGTCTTCTGGAGTTTCTGCGTCGACATCTTTACCCGCGACCAGGCGCGACGCATGTTCGGGTTCATCGCCGCGGGAATCAGTGCCGGCGGAATCGTGGGACCGGCGCTCGCGAAGTTCCTCGCCGTGCCGATCGGGCGTATCAACCTGCTGCTCGTCGCGGCGGCATTCCTCGCCGTGTCCCTGGTGTTCGTGCGCTACCTGACGCGCTGGCAGGCCTCGGTGAATGTTTCGGCGGCCGCAGACCGCGTCGATGTCGACCGGCCGGTCGGCGGCAATCCTTTCTCCGGCATTTACCAGGTGTTCGGCAGCCCGTACCTGTTCGGCATCGCGCTGTTCGTTTTCCTCCTCACCTGGGTCAGCACATTCCTGTACCTCGAGCAGGCGGACCTGGTTTCCAAGGCCATTCCGGACCCGGATCAGCAGACTGCGTTCTTCAGCACCATCGATGTGTGGGTGCAGTTCATCACGATCGTGATCCAGCTCGTCGCCCTGGGGCACCTGGTTTCGCGCCTCGGCCTGGTGGTGATGATGGTCTCGGTGCCGATCGTGATGGTGGCGGGGTTCACGTGGCTCGCTCTCAGCCCGTTCCTCAGCGTGCTCGTCGCCGTGATGATCATCCGGCGTGTCGGCGAATATGCGGTCATGCGCCCGTGCCGGGAGATGCTGTTCTCAACGGTGCCGCGGGATACCAAGTACAAGGCAAAGAACTTCATCGATACCGTCGTCTACCGGGCCGGAGACGCATTGAGCGGCTCGGCGCACGCGCTGCTGGTGTGGCTGGGACTGGCCACGACGGGCATCGCCTGGGCGGGCGCGGGGATCGCCGCCCTGTGGGGATTCGCGGCCTATTCAGCGGCGCGACGCCAGGAAAATAACCCCGCATTCACCTCTGCACGAGAGACCGTCGCAAGTTGATCAGCGCGCTCGCGCGCCGGTTGGTCCCGTTTTCATGGCATCTCGTCCCGAAACGGTTGAGTCGTCACGCAGGAACCTCAGGCTTCAGTCCGGTGGAACTTTTTGCGCAAGCCATGCAACCAATCTTTCCTCGGCGGCATCCATCAAGAAGTATCCGAGGACGCTGCGACGCCGAGTCCTCCTGCAAGAGGTTGGCTTGAGTGATACCCCATTGAAGCCAATTTGTACGCGGCGTCGCGGCGTCCGCGGATACGCCTGAGCCGGGTTCCTGCAAGATGAGCGCAGAAGTCAGGCCGATTCCCGTAGCGCCGGTGGAACCGGCCGCAAGCGGTGCGCGCCCCGCCACCCCACCGGTGCCGCAGCCCGAAGCGCCCCCCGCATCACGCGGCGCCGCGCTCGCTGAACCCGCGCAGGGAATCTGGCCGGTCATCCTCTGGACCACGATCCCCTTCTGGATGGTCATGACGGCGACGCGCGTGCTGGGTTACGCGGTGCGTGTCGCGGCGATTCCCGATGTGCAGATCGCCGAGCCCCTGGAGCGCACGCTCCAGCACGTGATCCTGTTCTTCATTCTTATTGTCTTCTACCGCCTGGCACTCGCCATCGGCTGGCCGGAGCGCAATCGCTGCCTCGCGGCACTCGGTCATGTCGCGCTGGCGAGCACCTTCGCCCTGCTTGCGACACCGGTGCTCACCTTGAGCATCGATCTCACCGAGCCGCAGCTCAAGTGGCTGCCGACGATGTTGTCGGGCGACGGCGCGGTGCAGGAACAGGTCACGGAATGGCTGCGCTCCGGGATCCTGCTGGTGAGCGTGCCGGATTTCTTCATCTCCTACTGGTTCGGCCTGATCCTGATCCTCGGCGTGCGCACGTACCTCGATCTGCGCAATCACCGCCTGCGTCTCGCACAGCTCGAGCATGAGAGCCTGCGCGCCCGCCTGCACGCGCTGCGCATGCAGCTGCATCCGCACTTCCTGTTCAACACGCTGCACTCGGTGAGCGGGCTCATCGATACGCGCCCGGCCGTGGCGCGCCAGATCATCGTGCGGCTCGGCGACCTGTTGCGCCGAACCTTGCGCGACAGCGGCGCCGATCTGGTGCCGCTCGCGCGCGAGATCGACTTCGTGCGCAATTACCTCGAGATCCAGCAGCTGCGCTTCCCGGACCGGCTGCGCTTCACCATCCGCGTCGATGCCGCCGTGCAGGATGCGATGGTGCCGAGCCTGATCCTGCAGCCGCTGGCGGAGAACGCGGTCGTGCACGGCGCCGCCGAGGACGAGGAACGCGTCACCGTGACCATCGACGCGCGCCAGGTGATCGAGTCACGCCGGCTGGAACGCTGGCTCGAGCTCAGCGTGCACAATACCGGGAGCCGTGAAGCGGAAGGCGAGGGCTCGGGAGCACACATCGGCACCGGCAACACCCGCGAGCGCCTGCGTGCGCTCTACGGGTCGAACTTCACCTTCGAATTCAGCGCGCCGCCCGAGGGCGGGTTCCTCGCGATGCTGCGCATTCCGTTCCGGGAGGGGGTTGCCGAATGACCACCGCGAACACCATCCGCACGCTGATCGTCGACGATGAGCCCATCGCGCGCCAGACGCTCAAGGATTACTGCGCGCTCGAGGGCGACCTCGAGGTCATCGGCGAGTGTCGCTATGGCGCCGAAGCGGTGAAGCGCATCGCGGCGCTGCACCCCGACCTCGTGTTCCTCGACGTGCAGATGCGACGCGTCAACGGCCTCGAGGTGATCGAGAAGATCGGCCGCGAACAGATGCCGCTGGTGATCTTCGTCACCGCCTACGATCAATACGCCGTGGATGCCTTCGAGCTCAACGCGGTGGACTACCTGCTGAAACCCTTCGATCGCGAGCGCTTTCATGCCGCGGTCGAGCGCGCACGCTCACGCTTATCGAGCCCCGCGGGCAACGATGTCCGCGCGCAGGTCCAGGCCGCCGTGCGCCAGATCCTCGGCAACATGCAGGGCGCGGTGCCGGGCGTCGGTCCGAAGCGCATCGTCGCGGAGAAAAATGACCGCTACATCTTCGTCGACCCGGGCGACGTGCATGCGGTCGAGGCGAGCCGCAATTACATCACGCTGCACGTCGGGAGCGATCGGTACCTGCTTCGTTGCGGCATGCAGCAGGCGGAATCGATGCTCGATCCGGCGATGTTCCTGCGCATCCACCGCTCGGTGATCATCAACACGCGCCACATCCGCGAAATGGCGCGCCAGCTCTACGGCGACTACGAAGTCACGCTCGCCAACGGCTCGAAATTCACCTCGGGCCGCGCCTACCGGCGTCGCGTCGTGAATTACATCAATAGCGGACGGCTGTAGCTCGCGGCAATCGACGGCGGCTGCCGGCTGCGGCGCTCACTGCTCGAGGGTGAACCGCATCCTCAGGCGTGCGCGTTGCTCGACCGCCTGGCCGTTGCGCACGATCGGACGGTAACGCCACTGCGTTACGGCCTTGAGCGCCGCGTCATTGAAGGTGCCGGGAGGATCGGCGCGAAACACCTCGGCATCCTTCACGGCGCCATTCGCCGCCACCGTGAATTCGAGCTCCACCCAGCCCGAGGTACCCTTGCGCTGCGCCGCATCCGGGTAACGCGGCGCGACGTACTTGTCGCGCGCGAGCGTCGCGGCATCGATCACGTTGTTCATGAAGCTCGCGCGTTCGCGTGTCGTCGCAATCTGCGATTCCTGCGCCGTGAGCGCCGCGGAGGAGAAGCCTAGCGCCTTGGCTTCGTCGACGGCGCTCTGCGCGGCAGGAAGGTCGCCCTTGCCGAGACTCGCCTGTGACTGCTGCACGAGCCCAGTGCCGATGCTTTGCAGGCCGGGCGCAAGGCGCGCGTTCTGCGGATCGGCCGCGCGCAGTTCGCGCCAGTAGTACGCCGCGCTATCGCGCTCCGGTGCAATCAACCTGCCCTGCACGATGCGTTCATCGAGTCGCGCCGCGAGCTGCGCCTGCTGCGCGGCACGCGTGCTTGTCTGGCGCGCCTTGTCGAGATCGCGCTGGGCGTTGCGCACGTTGGCGCCGAGATTGTCGGCGTGAGTCAGCCATTGCTGCGCGCCGGCCAGGTCCCCTGCGTCGATCGATTGCCGCGCTTTCGCCAGCGTCTGGTCGGCGAGCGCGCGCCGCGCCTGCTGCGCGGTGACGTTCGCAGGATCGGCGGCGAGCGCAGCGAGGATATAGGTCTCCGCGCTGTCGCCTTCCGGCGCGATCAGCTGGTTCGCCTGCAGGCGGTCGTTGGCCTTCTTGAGCAGGTTGTCGGCGTTGGTGCCGACGCGATGCTGGGCGATTTCGCGCCGCGCCTGCGCCAGCAACGGCGAGACGGTCTTCTGATCCTGCGCCGCGCGATCGAGGTAACTCTGCGCGCGCGCGTAATTGCCACTCTCCGCGGCCTGGCGGGCCAGCGCGATGAGGCGACGCTCGCGTTCCTTGCCGAGTTGCGCGCTGAGAAACGCGAGCCGCATGTTGTTGGGCCGTACGGTGCGCGCATCCTCAATGGCGCGCGCGGCGTCGTCGACGCGTTCCTCGAGCATCGCGGTCTCGGCGCTGGTCAGGAGCTGATCGGCGATCTTGTCGAGGCCGGCTTCCGCCTCCGGGTCGTTCGGGTGTGCGCTGAGCACGCGACGATAGAGATCCGCGGCGCTGCCGCCCGCAGGAGCGATCAGGCGTCCGGCATTCAACGCCGCTGCGGCGGCAGCCAGCGTGGCGCTGCGGTCGTCCGCAGGCGCCGGTGCGGTCGCGACCTTGCCCGCTGTCCTAACCGATGGTTCAGCAGGGGCCGGCGCGGGCTGTGCGGGCTGCGTCGCGGCTGGCGGCTGGGTCTGGCTGGATGCGGCCGGCTTCGCGGTGTTCGCGCTCGAAGCCGGCGCCGTGGCTGCGGGAGGCTCCGCGGGCTTCGCCGCGACGGGATGCGAGGGCCGGCTGAGGAAATAGTAGGCGGCGGCCGTCGCCCCGATGATCACGAGCGCGATCGCCACGAACACCGTCGGCACCAGGCCGCGCCGCGGCGGCGGCGCCATGTCGGCCGGCGTGAACGTGCGGCCTTCCATGTGCCGGCGGATACCCGCCTCGAGGAATTGCCGCGCACGCGGCGGTGACACGGGCTTGTGCAGGAAGCGGTAGATGTCGCCGGAAGTGATCTGCTTGATGAGCTGCGTCTGGTCGTCGGTCGTTCCGGTGACGATCAGTACGAGATCCGGGAACTGCGCGCGCAACTGCTCGCAGAAAGCATCCGAGTCTTCACCGGTCGCGAGCGTGTCGATGACCACCACGCCGACCTTGCCGGCCATCATCAACTCGCCGATCTGCTCGGGGGTCTGCGCGTCGATCACGCGACGCGAGCCCGCGGCCTCGCGCAGGATCGCGAGCAGCGCCGCGTCTGCAGTCAGCGCCAGGACGTCGATCGACTGCCCGGCCGCCGACAGTTGTGCGGCGACCTGGGCGATCCCAGGATCTTCAGTCGTTGGAGTCGGCCGGCTTTGCACGGGTGTCTAGCGTCCTGCGATTGCGCACCCAGTTCCGCGATGCGCTCGTGGTCCTGCGGCGCGCCGACGGGCATACGATACGGGCTCTGGCTGGTGACACAACGCATGCTGCACTGCGTCAGAGCGATTCTGTGACATGAGTACCGCTCGCTCCGCATGAATGGCGTAACGGCACGCAAGCGCTTCGAGCAGGCCTGTATCGCGCTGCTTATGATCCTGGCGCTGTCGACGCTCCTCGGCTATGCCGGAGCCTGGTCCTGGCTCTTCGATCTCTTTGCCCACTTCCGTGTCCAGTATTGCGTGCTGGGTGCCTGCCTGGCGCTGGCGCTGGGGGCCCTGAAACGCCCCGCACTCGTCGCGCTCAGTGTCCTCGCGACGCTCGCCAACCTGCCACCGATCATTCCGCAGTTCGTGCGATCCGCGGTCGCGGCGCCCGCCGCCTCGGGCGCGGCCATCAAGGTCGTGTCCTTCAACGTGTTCAAGCACAGCTCGCAGTACCAGCGCATGGTGCAGTTCGTGCGCAGCGAGGCGCCCGACGTGGTGGTGTTGATCGAGGTGACGCAGGCCTGGAAGCCGGCGCTCGATGAGCTCGCGCGGGATTACCCATTCCGCTGGGTGAACGTGGGCGACGACGTCTCGGGCCTCGCGGTGCTGAGCCGCCGCGTGCCGCTCGAAAGTCAGGTCCTCGACCTCGGTGGTAACGGTGTGTCCTCGCTTCAGTTCACGTTGCCCGACGCCGGCGGACCGATCACCTTCATCGCCACGCACCTCTCATGGCCGCTCGGCCCGGGCCACGCTGCGGTTCAGAACGCGCAGCTTGCGACGCTGACGCGGCTCGCCCGCGGGCATCGCGGCGCCTTCGCCATCGTCGGCGACCTCAACGTTACCCCGTATTCGCCGCGCTTTCAGCACCTCTTGCGTGATGGCGGCCTGCGCAGTTGCGCGGATGGCATGGGATTGCAGGGCACGTGGCCCTCGCTCGTGTGGCCCTTGCACATCCAGATCGATCACTGCCTGACCAATGCGGACGTCGAGGCGAGCGGCTTCAGCGTCGGTGGGTACCTCGGCTCGGACCACTACCCGATCAGCGTCGAGCTCAAGGTTCATGCACTCGCGAGCGGACGCGCCGCGCTCTCGCCGCCCGCCGACATCCCGCCGGTCAGCACCAGGCGCATCGCCTCCTCGACACCGATGTCGAGCGGGGTGAGCCGCTCGCGCGGCAGGTAGAGCGTATAGCCGCCGATCTGGTAGCTCATCGGAAAATAGACGCCGACGATCTCGCTGCCGCCGACCGAGTCGAGCTCCGGCGCCGATTCGCGCGTGACGAACCCGATGAGGTGTGCCTCCCCGAAGCTCGCCGCCACCACGCGTTTGAGATCGCGGCGCCGGCCTTCGGACGGAAGGAACTTCACCAGGTCGCGCAGTGCCCCATATACCGTCTTCACCAGCGGGATGCGTTCCAGGAACTGGTCCCACTGCGCGAGGAACCAGCGCACCACGTAGGCGTTGACCACGAGGCCCGCGCCGAGCAGCAGCAGTAAGCCGACGATGAGACCGAGGCCCGGCCAGTAGTGCACGCGCGGAAACACGAACGTGATGAGATCGCGCAATACCGCTTCGGTATTGGTGCCGAGCCAGATGACGAGATAGATCGTCAGGCCGATCGGCAACACTGCGGCCAGGCCCTTCATCAGCAGGTTCCAGAGTTTCGTCATCATGCAGGCTCTGCCCGGCGGCGCCGCACGTTGCGACGGCGCATTGTACGCCGCGGCTGCTTTGCATCCGCGCGCGCGGCTCGCCAATAATCGCTCGCCCAGTTCAACGGAGAAATGGATGACCCCCGGAGTTCAACTCGATCACCTGCGCGCGCTCGGGCTCCTCGCGTTCATCGCGTTGCTGTGCCCCACGCTCTCGGTCGCTGCGGGTCCGCAGGAGAAGGTCGCCAAGGCGTACCTCGAAGCCGCCGCAGCCGGTCAACCGGAGGCGCTGCTCGAATTCCTGCATCCCGGCGAAGTGCAGGACCTGCGCAACCGCCTGCTCAAGGCGCTCGATGACGAGCAGGCGCACGGCAGCCACGCGGCGCGCGAGCGCCTCTTCGGCAACTCCAGCATGGATGAGATCCGCGGCCTGACGCCCAACAACCTGTTCGTGACAGTCGCGCGCCGACTCGGTCTGCCCACGGAACGCGTCGGCGAGATCAAAGTGCTCGGCACGGTCGAGGAGAATTCGCAGCTGAGTCATGTCGTGGCGCGCATCTCCCCGCCCGAGGACAGCGATCAGCGCAGCCGCGTGGCGCTCGTCAGCCTGATCCGCTACGGCAAGGACTGGCGCGTGCAGATCCCGTACGCCATCCAGGCGCGGCTCGATGCGGCGATGGCAGCGCCCGAGAATCGCACCAGCGGCGCGGGGAAAGGCAAGAACACGCCCGAGATCGTCGCCTTCCTCAATGACGGGGAGACCACGCTCAAGAACGGCGACTGCGCCGGCTTCTTCAACGAGCACATGAGCCCCAACTTCCGCGATATGCATTCGGCGAAGGCGCTGCAAACGCTGATCGAGCAGTGCAAGATCGACGAGGACACGCGCGAGACCTACATCTCCGCGTTGGAGCTGGCGCGGCGCATGTCGCCCGCCTTCGAACAGAATGGAGCGCGCGCGATCTACGACCTGCGCGGCCAGGGCCTGCCCTTCGACCGTTTCGTGCTCGAGAAAGTGGACGAGCACTGGTACGTGGCCGAGTAGCGCCGCCGGGCGCACGCTCCGGCCTGAGCAGCGCGGAATCTCTCTCGGTGAGAAGACCGTCTACGGCGCGGCCGTCGGCGTCGCGCAAAAGCGCGCAAGACTGCGCCGATACTGCGCAATGACCGAGAACGTCCGTTGCGCGGGATCCCAGAGCAGGTAATCCGTGACCGCCGTTTCGCCCTCGCGGCGCGTGTATTCCAGCAAGCGGCTGTCGTCCCGGAACACGATGCCACCCCCGGCGCGGCACGGCAGCGACCCCGAGATATGCGCGAGCTGCTCCGGGTAAGCGACGGCGCCGCTGCGCAGGTCGATGATCGCAACCGCTTCGCAATCGGTCCCGCAGCCGAGCCGCGCCAGCGAGAAGGTGCCGGCAAAGTTGTGCCCGGCATGCGCGGCCGCTTCGAGCTGCTCGCGGTCCGCGACGTGCGCCTCCGGTCCCGGGTTGACGGTGACCGCGGCGGGCAGAGTCACTGCGGGCACTCGATACTCCGAGAAGCGCGGCCGCCCGAGCTCCGAGCGTTCGTCGCCCGGCGTCGCGCCGCCGAGGACGCGGTCGAGCTCCGCTGCGGCTTCGTCCGACAACATCCAGTCGTCGACTTCAATATTGTTCAGCTCGCCTTGGCTCTCGAGATCCACGGTGCGTATGGCGTGGTCGGTGCAGTCCGTTGCAGCGCCCGGCGGCGCCGCGTGCCGGCAGGCGCTGAACTGCGTGTGTGCGCCGTAGAGTCCCGCGAGGCCGGGCTCTTCGGGGCGCACGAAGATCCAGTAGCGCCCCGCGGGCAAATCGAAGCTGAAGCGCGCCTCGCCGCGCCGGACCGACTGGCTGAGCTGCGTCTGCGTGTCGGGGTTGTAGGCATAGACCGTCGCTTCCGGCACATCCCGGCCGGGGAACGCGATGTGTCCGGAGATCGTGCCGGCGCAGGCGAGCGCCGGCGCGAGCGCGAGAATCAGGAGAGACGGGGACCCGGCACGGCGCGAGGGGCAGCCTTGCGTTGTCATGGAGCGAGCGGGATAGTCATGTGCATCAGTGCCGCCCGTCGGCTGCGCGAGATGGTAGCCGAAGTCGCGCGGCGATGGAGAGAAGAGTGAGCGAGGAGCGATTTCAGTCCGTGAGCGCAACGACCCAGATCCGTCCCGCGACGGTCGGCGATGTCGGGGTGATCCTCGCCCTGATCCGCGAGCTCGCCGAGTACGAGAAGCTGCTGCACGAAGTGGTGGCGACCGAGGCGCTGGTGCACGAGTCCCTGTTCGGCCCGAAACCCGTGGCGGAGTGCATGTTGGCCTGCGTGAACGGAAGCCCGGTCGGGTTCGCGCTGTTCTTCCACAACTACTCGACGTTCAAGGGACGCGCGGGACTCTATCTCGAAGACCTGTTCGTGCGTACCGAGTACCGCGGGCACGGGATCGGTGAAGCGTTGCTCCGGCACCTGGCGCGGCTCGCCATCGAGCGCGGCTGTGCCCGCATGGAATGGGCGGTGCTCGATTGGAACAAGCGCGCGATCGAGTTCTACGAGCGCATGGGCGCGGTGGGCGTCCACGACTGGACGGTCTTCCGCGTGTCCGGAGAGGCGCTGGTGCGGCTCGGGTCCTGACCCTCGCTGATGAAGCCGTTCGGGCCCAGCCGGTAACGCATGGTCACGTCGAGGCTCGGGCAGCACTGCGGATCGTCGGGGCTGTGCTTGAGGATCTGCACATCCACGAGCCCGTCCTTGAGCGTCACGCCGTTGACCTCGACGCGATCACCGAGCGGCAGTGGCGTGAGCACCTGCGGTTCGCCCTGCCGGTTCAGGACCGGTACCAGGTCGAAGAACACACCGCTTCCCCCCGGATCGCTCTCCAGCACGATCACGGCATCGGCCGAGCCGTCGCCGTCGAGATCGCCGACCGCGTAGAACGTCGTGGCCTTCACCACGACTTCCGTGGCGGCACCCGGAGCCGCGGCTTCCCGGTACTGCCCATCGACGAGGTAGGCCTTGCCGGAGCGAGTCCATTCCGAGGGGTACTCGGCGTTGCGCAATTGCGCGATCGTCAGGTCCCTGGCCACGGGTTTTTCGCCGGGTGAGAGTGTCCCGGATCGGTCGCAGGCCGCGACACCGAGGGTGACGATCAGGGCGATTGCAATCCTTGCCATTCCGACCTCGCATCCAGCGCAGGGCGCCGATCCGCAATAGTCAGACAGCACTCTACGCCGCCGGTGCGCCGCGGGCCTCCATGTCGACGATGCGCATGCGCAGGCGGCCGATCTCGAGCTCGAGATCCGAGATGCGGCGCTTGTGCCCGTCGACGTCACGCTCGTGCACCAGCTGCTGGGTCTCGAGCTGCTTGATCCTCAGCACGCGCTCGTCGAGCTCGCGCTGCGACTGCTCGAGTCGCTCGCGCAGACTGGCGAGCAGCGCATCGAAGCGACGCTGCGCCACGGCGTGCGAAACCACCCACCCGAGGATGGTTGCGGCGACGATCAGCACGGTGAGGACCACTGCGGAGATTTCCATTTATTACCGATCCTCCATGGATTTCGGCCCGCAAATCTAGCGGGCAGTGGCCGGGGCTGTATACCACGCACCTCTCAAACTTGGTATCGGCGGGCTCGCCGGCCGCCGCAGGGCTAGCCGCGCAGGGCCTGGTCGAGGTCCTCGATGAGGTCCTCGGGATTCTCCAGCCCGACCGAAAGCCGCAGCAGGTTCTGCGGGGTGAGGGTATCGGCGCTTTCGATCGAGGCGCGATGTTCCATAAGGCTTTCGACGCCGCCGAGACTCGTGGCGCAGGTGATGACCCGCGTGCGCGACGAGACCCCCATGGCGGTGCGCGCATCGCCACGCACACACACGCCGAGCATTGCGCCGAAGCCCGACATCTGGCGCGCGGCGACGGCATGACCCGGGTCGTCCTCCAGCCCCGGATAGCACACGCGCTCGATCTTCGGGTGCTGGCGCAGGAAGCGCGCAATCTCGAGCGCGGCGGCCGATTGCGTGCGAACGCGAATCGGGAGCGTCGAGAGACTGCGCCGGAGCAGCCAGCAATCGAAGGGCGAGGGCACGGCGCCGCCGACTGCCTGGTACGCATGCAGAGCGGCCGCCCGCGCGGCGTCCTTCACGATCACCGCGCCACCCATGACATCGCTGTGCCCGCCGAAGTACTTGGTCGAGCTGTGCATGACGATATCGGCTCCGAGCTCCAGCGGTCTTTGCAATATGGGCGTCGGGAACGTGTTGTCGACCGCGAGGAGTGCGCCGACAGAGTGCGCGCACCGCGCCGCTACCCTGAGATCCGTCACCTTCAAGGTCGGGTTACACGGCGTCTCCACCCAGATCATCCGCGTCTCGCGCTTCACGCGCGCCTCGAGCTGCGCGGCGTCCGACATGTCGATGAAGTCGCTCGTCACGCCCGAGCGGCTCAGGTATTCGCGCAGCAGCTGGCGCGTCCCGTAGTAACACTCGAGCGGCGCGAGGACGTGATCGCCTGGGTTCAACAGGCTGAACACCGCCATCGTGGCCGCCGCGCCGGACGAAAAGCACACCGCATGGCTGCCGCCCTCGAGCTGCGCGAGGCAGGCCTCGAGCGCGTGGCGCGTCGGGTTATCCGGCCGCGTGTAGGAGAAGGAGCGCGCGTAGCCGCCGTCGGCGTCGCGCTCGTAGGTGGTGCTCATCTGGATCGGCGGCACGATCGCGCCGGTTGCGGGATCGGCTTCGCGGCCCGCGTGGATGGCCAGGGTTTCGATTTTCATGAGTCGAGCCTCAGGTTCCCCTGGCTGACGAGAACGCAATGTCCACCGACGCGCACCCCTGCCACCTTGCCGCCTTTCATGTCGACTTCGATGTGCAGCAGGCTCGGTCGCTTCATTTCGAAGCCCTGCTCGACCACCCAATGGAGCGGCCCGTCGGTCAGCGTCGCGCGCACGCCGAGATAGCCGCCGAACGCCGCGCACGCGCCGCCCGTGGCCGGGTCCTCGATGATTCCCGCCTCTGGAGCGAACATGCGCGCACGCAGATTCGATCCCGTAAGTTCCGGATCGCGGCAGAACACGAAAATCTCGCGCGCGTAGTAGTCGCCTAGCCCC
>Ga0126377_10000052_pt1 | contig 50478 bp, 69 predicted proteins | sample PanSoiMetPlot_22_FD_92647 | JGI IMG/M metagenome (GOLD analysis project Ga0126377, IMG submission 92647) | Tropical forest soil microbial communities from Panama - MetaG Plot_22 | ecosystem: Environmental > Terrestrial > Soil > Tropical forest > Bulk soil | place: Panama | collected 2016-02-17 | reverse complement strand
CCCAAAAATAACCCCGGGGGAATTTTTCCCTGAATGTCTTTGTTTATCGGGGGTTTAAAGTCATTGGAAAAGAGCTCGAACTCAGCACAAAGTGGAAGGAGGTCGCGTGCCAGCAAGGAAAAGACACTTGGAAATAGTTCCAAGGCGGCGCAAACCCGCGACAACTCCTGAAGCTCGCGAGCGTGAGATGGTTTCAGCCGCAATTGACCTTGCCGAACAGCAGATCCGAAGCGGAGTTGCTTCATCGCAGGTCATAACACATTTCTTGAAGCTGGGTTCGAGTCGTGAACAGCTCGAACAGCAGCGGCTCGAGCACGAGAACGAACTTACACGAGTAAAAATTGAGGCTCTCGAATCTCAGAAGCGCGTGGAAGAGCTGTACATGGAGGCGCTTACGGCTATGCGCTCTTACGCGGGAGATTTGCCGACTCCCGAATCCAATGTCGAAGATTAGGACCTATATCGAGCTTCGTCAATTGGAAACGTTCGAAGATCGTTATTATTACCTCGAATTAAAAGGAGTTCTCGGAAGAGAGACCTTTGGCTTCGATCGATGGGTCAATCAACGTTTTTACAAGTCTCGAGAGTGGAAACGAGTGCGAAATCATGTCATAACACGTGACAATGGTTGTGATCTTGGTGTTTCCGGTTTTGAAATCTATTCCGGCTTGCTGGTTCATCATATGAATCCGGTAACGCCAGATGATTTGAAGCACAATGAAGATTGGGTTATCGATCCTAATTTTCTCGTGACTACGTCCTTACAAACTCATAATGCCATTCATTTCGGCGATGCAAGTTTACTTCCGAGGGGTCCCGTGGTGAGGGAGCGAGGTGATACGACACTCTGGTAAGGAATCGACATGATCGTTGGTATAGCGAACATCGAAGGTGATCTTCTAGGAACGATTGGCGTTTTTCTTTCCGATGCGGGCAGTCTTCTGACAGCGCTTGGCGCGATCCACTATGAGCAGAAGCGGGGAAAAAGGATCTGTGACGAACGCTTCCAAGCGTTTCGTGATGGATTAGACGAAGGAGTAGGATTGGAGGAATCAGAGGTCGGAAAGGACGACCTATGAGATGGAAAGTTTGGATATTAGGCTTATCGAGTATTGCGCTTGCCGGAACTTCAGGTTATTTGGCTGCAACCACTTTTGCGCAGGGAAATGCTGAAGAACCAAGAACGGTTACCGTTGATGTCGGTACAGGAGTGCAAGGACCGCCGGGTGAAACCGGTCCACAAGGTCCAGCTGGACCGAAAGGTGATACTGGAGACAAAGGTGCACAAGGACCAATAGGTGAAACAGGTCCAATCGGCGAAACAGGTCCACAAGGGCCTCCGGGACCGGCTGGAACTGGTGGTGGAGTATGTGGAGGAGCTCCGACGGGTTATTCTCCAGGATTCTTGAAGATTAATACTCCTGGCGGACAAGTTACGATCTGGACTTGTCTCGAACCGAAGCGATGAACAGCGTAGATCAGATATTCCTGACGTTTATCAAAGGCGTTTTCATAATCTTCGTGTTATATGCGCTTGGAATGACCGCGGTTATTATTTGGGGCGATGATGCTTTGGCCGTGAAATTAATCAATACTTGGTCGAGCATGTTCGGGGCGTTTATCGGTTTAGGCTCCGGCTATCTCTTGGGGAGAAGTAGAGCTACCCAGAATGAGCCGAATAAGGAGGAATAATGCCCGAATGGTACGAAATGGGCTATCCTGGCGGACCGATGGTGGCTGTAAAAGGCTTCCCGAGACCACTATATCCACCAAATTCCGCCCCAAAGTACAAGCCGTCGATGGATGGGCCGGATGTCGAGGCCTATAAACGTACGATCAGTCGTGCCGGACGTTGGAAGTGGCAAACGTTCGATCAGGCCTTTAGCAACGGATTTTCACAGGGTAAAGGGCCTAATGTCCTCGATACTGGAGTTGCTGGTGTCCAGAGGCAGCAGAAAATTCAAGCAACTGGATTCATTGGAAAAGAAACGTTTAATATGCTCCGTTCGATCATCATTCCCGAAGGACTCCCCAATGCGGGGCAGTATGCGATGGATGCTCGTTCGGTTGAGTTGCTCAATGCGGCTTTTGATCGCTTCAAGGGACAAGAGCCAAGCGATAAACCGGCTACTTCTGCACAAGCGCGCTTGAAGAAAGCGCAGTCACAAGTAGGTAAGAAAGAATCACCTATGAATTCCAATATGCAGGAGTATGGCTCTTGGTATGGGATGAATGGAGTTCCTTGGTGCGCGATTTTCTGCACTTGGTGCGATCAACTTAGTGGTAGTCCGGCAAAAAGTTTTATGAGAAGCAGTCGTTATTCGTATGTTCCTTATATTGTTAACGACGCTCGTTTGGGTAAGTATGGTCTATCGATTGTTAGCTCACCAAAGCCGGGAGACCTAGTTTGTTATGACTGGTCTCGTGATGGTGAGTATGATCATATCGGAATTGTACTTACAACGCCAAATAGTTCGGGCGTATTCGAGGCAATCGAAGGTAATACCTCAACGTCCAATAATTCCAATGGCGGTCAAGTTATGCAACGAACAAGAAATCGTAATAGTCAAGGTACGGTATTTGTTCGAGCAGCGGAATGAAAGGAATAGACATGACAGAGACACAGCCCGAACCCGCCACCGCTCCTGAGGCTCCCGATACAGCTCCGTCTGAGGAAGAGCAGGAGGGTGAGCGCTACGACGGTGGCGAGATTCCGCATGTGCCTGATACTGAGCCTGAGACTGAGCAGGCCGACGAAGATTAATTAAAGAAAAGTGGGTGAAGAAGATGGAACAAAGTATTCTCACTAGTACAAAGAAAATTCTCGGAGTTGCTGAAGATTACGCCGTATTCGATCTCGATATCATTACACATATTAATACCGCTTTTTCCACTCTCACCCAGTTGGGGGTTGGACCAGCTGAGGGATTCATGATCGAAGATGACACCAAGCTTTGGACTGATTATATTGTCGATGATCTTCAGTACAATTCAGTAAGGACATATGTTTTTCTTCGTGTACGACAGCTGTTTGACCCTCCGTCAACATCGTATCTAATCACAGCCGTTAATGATCAAATCAAAGAACTCGAGTGGCGTTTGAATGTGCATCGGGAAGAGACGGGCTGGACTGATCCTGATCCGTATCCAACAGATCCCGATGCGATCGAAGATGCCGCCTACTTTTCCGACATGGCCGCGTGGAGACGTTGGGTGGATAATGGTACTCAACCGGTTCGTCGAGGTTTGAGAGGTTAAATAGGAAGGTGGTGAACGATGGGAGTTGAGGGACTCGATCAGGCCGCGGCTGATTCGACAGCTGAGCCGGAGAAGACCGAACGTGAAGATCCCGTGGCCGCACATGAACGCAAAACCGCAGAGCGTGAGGAAGCAAGAAAGGCTCGTTCAGAGCGACTAGGCCATGAGATTCATGAAGAGAAGAAAGAAACGAAGAAGAAGTCGGCAAAGAAGGAAGCCGCTGAGGCTGAGAAAACGGAATAGGAGGCGAGATGGACACCGCCTCAATCGTAGAAAAAATTCTTCTTCATATTTCAGAAAAACCGTGGAGTTCTTACACGGAAGCTGATTATACGATTGAACAATGGCATTCTGCCTGTTTGATCCACTTGCATAGCGGTGCTCCTACCTCTAAAAGTGAATGTAAGCTTCCGGTCAAGACTCCGAATGGAGCGTTGAGTCGAAATGGAGTTCATGCTGCGGCAGCCGCATTAGCTGGAGCACGATCGCCACTCAAAGCTCCTCCAGAACAGAAGACGAAAGCAGCTAATGCTCTTAGGAGATACTATAGTCAACTAGGAGAAGAACCGCCGGACTCACTGAAACAGTCTGACAATATGGTCGAGAATATTCTCGCACATCACGGCGTCAAAGGAATGAAGTGGGGTGTCCGTCGCAAGGCCACTGTTGGTCCACGGGAAGTCATCATCAGTGATAAACGAAAAAAGATCAGGACTTCTGGTGGCGAAGGGCATCCTGCTCATCCTGACGCTGTTCGTGCCCGTACGCTGCAACGAGTGGGAAAGAAAAGTGGGCTGAAAGCGCTCTCGGACAAGGAATTACAAGACTATTCAAGGCGTTTACAGCTCGAACAGAATGCCAAGCGACTTAATTACAACGATATGAATGCGGGTAAGAAATTTGTTGCTACTTTGCTTGGTCAAACGGGTAAAAGTACAGCTCAAAACGCTGCTAACGATGTTGCCGGACAACAAGTTAAGAAGCGTTTGATTCAACTGGGGGCACTTGCTGCATGAAAGACACAATTGCTGTAGCTATAGTTGTCATCATCCTTCTTGTTGTCTTGGTGATCGCTATGAGGCGGGACGAAGGCGGTGAATAAATTGAAGGGAGGTTAGTATGGGTCTGTCTAATACTGCGACACCGATCTATTACGGTCTGTTTCGCGAGGCAGTTCTCCGCGGTGAGATTCCGGTTAATCGAGAAATCTCGATGGAGATGAATCGAATCGATTCGCTCATTGCTAACCCCAACATCTATTACGATGATCAAGCTATCGAAGGATTTATTCGATATTGTGAAGGGGAGTTGACGTTAACGGATGGATCTGATTTACATTTGCTGGATTCTTTTAAATTGTGGGCCGAACAAATCTTTGGATGGTATTACTTCGTCGAACGGAGTGTATACGTTCCCACAAAAGAGAATCATGGCGGTCATTATGAGAAACGTCTGATCAAAAAACGTTTAACGCTCAAACAGTACTTGATCGTCGCTCGAGGTGCAGCAAAGTCCATGTATGCTTCAACTATTCATTCGTATTTTCTTAATGTTGACACTGCGACGACTCATCAAGTCACTACAGCGCCAACAATGAAGCAGGCTGACGAGGTGATGTCCCCATTTCGGACTGCGATCACGCGCGCGCGCGGGCCTCTGTTCAAGTTCTTAACCGAAGGATCGCTGCAGAATACAACCGGCTCGAGAGCTAATCGAGTCAAGTTGGCAGCGACCAAGAAAGGGATCGAGAACTTCCTCACGGGCTCATTGCTTGAAGTTCGTCCGATGGCGATCAACAAGCTGCAAGGTCTTCGCCCAAAGATTTCTACGATTGACGAGTGGTTATCAGGAGATCTGCGCGAAGATGTTGTAGGCGCTGTCGAACAGGGAGCCTCGAAACTGGAAGATTATCTGATTGTAGCTATTAGCTCTGAAGGAACTGTTCGAGCGGGTTCGGGCGATACGATCAAGATGGAATTAGCGGATATTCTTAAAGGTGAATACTTGGCACCACATGTTTCGATCTGGCATTACAAGCTCGATGAGATCGAGGAAGTTGCTGATCCAGCAATGTGGGTAAAGGCGAATCCAAATCTTGGGGCGACGGTTTCCTATGAGACATATCAATTGGATGTGGAACGAGCCGAAAAAGCACCTGCTAGTCGAAATGATATCCTCGCTAAGCGATTCGGAATTCCAATGGAGGGTTACACTTATTTCTTTACGTATGAAGAAACCCTTCCACATCGCTCTCGAGAATTCTGGCAAATGGCATGTGCGCTTGGAGCCGACTTGTCTCAAGGTGACGACTTTTGTGCATTCACATTCTTATTTCCCCTTGGTCGTGAAAAATATGGAATAAAGACACGTAGTTATATTACCGAGCTCACGTTGTTCAAACTTCCGGCGGCGATGCGTCAAAAATACGAGGAATTCGTCAATGAAGGAAGCTTGCATGTCATGCCGGGAAACATTCTCGACATGATGGAAGTATATGACGACCTCGATCGTTTTATTCAGGCTTCCGAATACGACGTTCGGGCGCTTGGCTACGATCCATACAATGCCAAGGAATTTGTTGCTCGTTGGGAAGGTGAGAACGGACCGTTTGGAATCGAGAAGATCATTCAAGGAGCCAAGACGGAATCGGTTCCTTTGGGCGAGATCAAAATTATGAGTGAAGAGCGACTGTTGATCTTCGATCAAGCGTTGATGTCGTTTGCGATGGGTAATGCGATTACACTCGAGGATACGAATGGAAATCGCAAGTTGCTCAAGAAGCGTCAGGACGAGAAGATCGATAATGTCGCTGCGTTAATGGATGCTTGGATCGCCTACAAGTTAAACAAGGAGGCGTTCGAATGATAATGCCTAAAACTTGGAATGAAGTCGCACTAATTGCTATTGCGGTGATTCTGCTTCTTGCGCTTTTGTTTGGATGGGGTTAATTGAAACGAGTGAGTTTTGGGAAAGGAGGTGAGAGGTGCCGCGATTTGGTAATACGTTAAGACACGCTTGGAATGTTTTCTCGAATCAGGAGTATAGAGTCAAAGCTCAGCCAGCCGTGGGTTATGGATCGGGCAGACCGGATCGTGTGAGACTTAGAATTCCCAATGAACGCTCACTCATCTCTTCAATTTACACACGTCTTAGCATTGACGTTGCGTCAGTAGATATGCGTCATGTACGGACGGACAAGGAACATCGGTATCTTGAAGACATTGATAGCGGTCTCAATAATTGTTTGACTGTTGAAGCCAATATTGATCAAGCTGCGCGCGCGTTTAGGCAAGATGTAGCAATGACACTTTTTGATAGAGGCGTTGCAGCGCTTGTTCCTGTTGATACTTCGATTAGTCCACAGCAAAGTGGGGGATTCGACATCCTGACGCTTCGTGTCGGCGAGATTACAACTTGGTTTCCGAATCATGTACGAATCAATTTGTACAATGAAGCAAAAGGTGAACGAGAAGAAATTACATTGCAGAAATCTGCGGTGGCGATTGTCGAAAATCCTTTGTATTCGGTTATGAACGAGCCGAACTCGACTCTTCAGCGTTTGCTTCATAAACTTAATCTTTTGGATACAGTCGATAACCAAGCTGCTTCTAAACAACTTGATCTAATCATTCAGCTTCCATATGTGATCAAGTCTGAAGCTCGTAGAGAGCAAGCCGAGCAGCGACGTAAGGACATTGAGTTCCAACTTAGTAACAGTACCTATGGTATTGCCTATACGGACGGAACTGAAAAGATCACCCAGCTGAATCGTCCGGCTGAGAATAGTCTTATGGGTCAGATCGAGTATCTAACGACTATGCTTTATGGTCAGCTTGGTCTAACCGAAGAGGTCATGAATGGTACGGCCGATGAAAAGGCGATGTTGAATTATTGGAATCGTACTATCGAGCCGGTTCTTACAGCCATTGTCGAAGCGATGCGACGCACCTTCTTGACCAAGACTGCTCGGACACAAAAGCAGACGATTGAGTTCTTCCGAGATCCATTTCGTTTGGTTCCGGTTGAGAACATTGCTGAGATTGCCGATAAGTTTACTCGTAATGAGATCATGACGTCGAATGAGATGCGGCAAGTTGTTGGCCTGGCTCCCCATCCAGATCCTAAGGCCGACCAATTGCTGAACAGCAACATGCCGCAAGGCAGTCCGACACCTACTGGAGTTGTAGCAGAAGACAGTCCGTCTATGCTTGATTTAGCATCTACTTTCGACTCAAGATTAAGGAAGGACGTTCAAAATGGGAGCAGAGGCTAAGCCTGACTTTAGCGGCTATGCCACGAAGGCTGGTCTTAGATGCTCGGATGGCCGGACGATCATGCCAGATGCTTTCAAGCATCAAGATAAGGAAACTGTTCCGTTGGTTTGGCAGCACGGCCATAATGAGCCCAGCAACGTGCTTGGCTATGCCACTCTTGAACATCGTGAAGACGGTGTTTATGCCTACGGTTTCTTCAACGAGACCGAGCAGGCAAAGAACGCCAAGGTGCTGGTACAGCATGGAGACATCAAGTCATTGTCGATCTATGCCAATGGACTCACCGAGAAAGCGAAGCAGGTTCTGCACGGTTTTATTCGTGAGCTGAGCCTTGTTCTATCGGGAGCCAATCCTGGTGCACTGATCGACAATATTACACTCGCTCATGCTGACGGCGATATGGTTACGTTGGAAGACGAAGCCGTTATCTACACCGGTCTGGAACTTGTTCATGCCGATGCAGAGTCGTCGAGTTCAGATAGTGAAGATGAGAATGCTCCGACTGTTCAGGAAGTCTATGACTCGATGACTGAGGAGCAAAAGGAAGTCGTTCATTACATGATTGGTGCCGCCCTTGAGACCGCAGGCGAGACTCTTAAGGGGGCAGCGGCCCATTCCGACAAGGAAGACGAAACCGAAGTTGAAGATACGAAGGTTGAAGAGAACTCTGAGTCGGAACTCGTCCACCATGATGAAACTAATGAAGAGGAAGGACGGCGAATGACCCGCAACGTCTTCGAGCAGCGTGACGAAGGCACGAAAGTGGAGGAGAAGCCAACTCTCACGCATGATGCGATGCGGGAGATCGTTACCGATGCTCAAAAGTCTGGATCGCTGAAGGATGCCGTCGAGGCGTATGCTCTTCGGCATGGTATCGACAACATCGAGCTGCTCTTCCCGGATGCTCGCTCGATCACGAACACGCCCGAGTTCGATCAGCGGCGTGTCGAATGGGTCTCGGGTGTCATTAACGGCACCAGGCACTCACCGTTCTCTCGCATCAAGTCACTCGTCGCTGACATCACGGTCGAAGAGGCACGTGCTCTGGGTTATGTGAAGGGAAATCTGAAGAAGGAGGAGTTCTTCGGATTGACCAAGCGGGTCACGACCCCGACCACGGTCTACAAGAAGCAGCAGCTCGATCGTGACGACATCGTCGATATCACCGACTTCGACGTTGTGGCCTGGCTCAAGGCCGAGATGCGTCTGATGCTCGACGAGGAGCTCGCCCGTGCAGTTCTGATCGGCGATGGTCGCAATGTCGCTAGCGCGGACAAGATCAAGGATCCGGCAGCAGCTGCCGAGGGTTCCGGTATTCGTTCGATTTTGCTCGATCATGACCTTTATGCCGCCAAGGTCGAAGTGGATGCCGATGCTGATCCGAATGACGTTGTTGATGCCTTCGTTACAAACATGGGTGTCTACAAGGGTTCGGGAGCACCGTCTCTGTACACGACCCGGCCGTTTTTGACGACGATGTTGCTTGCTCGTGACACGACGGGACGGCGCATGTATCGTGGTGTCGCGGAACTCGCGCAGGAGCTGGGCGTTTCCGAGATCGTCGTGGTCGAAGTGATGGAAGCGGAGACCGATCTGCTTGGTATCGTCGTCAATCTGAAGGACTACACGATTGGTGCTGACAAGGGCGGAGAGATCAACTTCTTCGACGACTTCGACATCGACTACAACCAGTACAAGTACCTGTACGAGACTCGCGTCTCCGGTGCTCTGACCAAGATCCGCTCCGCGGTGGTCTTCACTAGGGCTGCCGCCGGTCCGTAAAGTAAAAGGTAGGTACCTCATGACGAGGTTCCACGGTCGTATTGGTTATGGTGAAACTGAAGAACAAGCTCCAGGCGTATGGGTAGATACGATCGTTGAGCATTCTTATACCGGGGACGTTATTCGCAATGCGAGAAATCTGCGTGAAGGTGAGAATCTCAACTTCGATCTCAATGTGCAGAATTCAATCAGCATTGTGGCTGATGCGTATGCCAATGAGCACTTCTTCAAGATCAAGTACGTGGAATGGGCGGGGGCTTTGTGGACGATTTCGAGCGTCGAAGTGCAAAGCCCTCGTCTGATTCTTAGATTAGGGGAGGTGTACAATGGGCCAACGCCTGGAGTTACACCAACTCCTTGAAACGTTTGCAGAGAATGTCTATTTTCAGCCGCCGACCAATATTCAATTGAAGTATCCTTGTATCATCTATCATCGTGACTGGGCTGAGACGAAATTTGCGGACGACAAGCCTTACAATCATACGTTGAGATACATGGTTATGGTCATTGACCCGAATCCGGACAGTGAAATCCCGGCTAAGGTGGCGTCAATGCCGCTGAGTTTGTTTAATCGCTTTTATACAGCTGATAATCTAAATCATGATGTTTTTAACGTATACTTCTAAGGGAAAGGAAGCAAATGGCCCCTTTGACTTGGGACCAGGTTGGCGAGAGATTGTACGAGACCGGTGTAGATCATGGAGTTCTCTACATTCCAGACGCAGCCGGTGTCTACAATAAAGGCTACGCCTGGAATGGTCTCACGACTGTTACCGAATCACCGTCGGGTGCCGAACCTACTGCGCAGTATGCCGATAATATCAAGTACCTGAATCTGATTTCGGCTGAGGAGTTTGGCGCGACCGTCGAGGCATTTACCTATCCGGAAGAGTTTGCACAGTGCGACGGTACTGCTGTTCCCGAGCCGGGTGTAGCCGTTGGGCAGCAGGGCCGGAAGATGTTTGGGCTGAGCTACCGGACTCGAGTCGGTAACGACGTCGACGGGACGGAGTTCGGCTACAAGCTGCATCTGATTTATGGCGCTCAGGCCGCTCCGTCGGAGAAAGCCTATGCCACGATCAACGATTCGCCGGAGGCGATTGCGTTCAGTTGGGAAGTGACCACCTCGCCGGTGCCGGTCACCGGGTATAAGCCTACCTCCCTGATCGTGGTGGACTCGACTGTGGTGGATAGTGCCGATCTTGCCTCACTCGAGGCTCTTCTCTACGGCAATGGTGCTACTGAGGCAGCGCTTCCGACTCCGGACGCCGTCATTGCTCTATTTGCCGGGCCCTAATCTCGAGGGATAATGAGCTTTTTAGACAGGAGGCTGGAGAATGCTCACTATCGTTGTTCCAGGAGTCGAGATGTTCGACGAACAGTCTCAAGAGTTCGTCACTAAAGACGACGTAACTTTGGAACTCGAGCATTCTCTGGTCTCACTGTCAAAATGGGAGTCAATTTACGAGAAGCCTTTTCTGGGTAAGGACGAGAAAACCAGTGAAGAGATTATCGGTTATATCAAGGCAATGACTTTGACTCCCAATGTTCCCGAACAAGTTTTTCTCAAACTTTCTGAAGACAATGTCACGGCGATTAATAGCTATATTGACGCCAAGATGACAGCTACTTGGTTCAATGAACCTCCGGGTGCACCACGAAGTCGAGATGTAATTACAGCGGAGCTCGTCTACTATTGGATGATCACGTTTCAAATCCCATTCGAGTGTGAGAATTGGCATTTGAATCGATTGTTCACTCTGATTCGAGTCTGCAACATCAAGCAGGCAAAGCCGCAGAAGATGAGTCGTGCTGAACTTGCCGCTCGCAATCGTGAACTCAATGCGCAACGTAGAGCGCAACTGGGTACCAAGGGTTAGAGAGGAGGTGACGTGGCAACTCTAGTTTGGGATCAAGTTGGTGAACGAATTTATCGTGCTGGTGTTGATCATGGAGTTCTCTATCTGCATGATGGCACAGTAGCGGTTTGGAATGGGCTGACTGGAGTCGAAGAGGCTTCGAATTCGGAATTGAAATCATTTTATCTTGATGGTGTGAAATACTTGGAGAATTTGTCTCCGAATGATTTCGCAGCGAAGCTGAAAGCGTTTACCTATCCCGATGAGTTCGAAGCGGTTGCTGGAATTGCCGTTGTTGCCTCAGGATTGACCTATCACGATCAACCTGCAAAAAGTTTCAACTTGTCTTATCGAACTCAAATCGGCAACGACATCGAAGGTATGAGTTATGGATACAAAATTCACATTCTATACAATATTATTGCCAATCCCGAAGGACAATCGTATGCATCTTTGACCGATTCGGGAGTTTCACCGGTTGAATTTACTTGGAATTTGACTGGAACGCCACCAAAGATCGACAAGTTGAGACCCACGGTTCACATTTCGATCGATTCAACAACTACGCCGGAAGAAATCTTGAAAATTGTCGAAGATAAGCTCTATGGAACGGCTACCAGCAATCCCAGCCTTCCTTCAATTACGGAAATCGGTGAATATTTCGGTTATCGTGGCGCCCTTCTGATCGTCGATTATGGAGATGGCACTTGGGCAGCAATTGATGAATCGGATACTTATATTAACATGATCGATGCGACGACTTTCCAAATTGACGGCGCAGATGTTACATATTTGGATCCGGATACTTATCAAATTTCATCCACAAACATCGGCGAACAAGATTAAGGAGGTGAAATGGCTACAGTTACTGGTCTTACCGCCGATAGGATGTTGGCAATTGAAGGCGCGTCGGTTGTTGATGGTGAAATTGTTGGTGGCAATCTAATTCTTACCAAACACGATGGAAATACGATTGATGCAGGTCCCGTTCTTGGTCCAACGGGCCCGGCGGGTCCACCTGGTCCTGCTGGAGGTTTGATTCCCGGAGAAGTTCGACTTTGGCCGGGGAGCGCGCTTCCAGCTCAAGCTCAATACGGTAAATGGGTGTGGGCAGATGGAGCAGTCTATGTCGTTGCGACCTATCCCAAAGCAGCCGCCAATATCGCAACCCAGTGGCGTACTTTTGCTGGCGCTAGCGATCCTGGTGCGAGTAATTTCCGGGTACCTGATCTTCGCGGCCTTGTTGCGGCTGGTATGGATGCAATGCCAGGAGGTTCACGCGCGAACAGAATGACACGAGCAGTAGCAATTACGATTGCAGCTCGAACCGGCGAGGAAACACATATCGTTACCGTTGCCGAGATGCCTGCGCACGCGCACGGTGTCAGCGATCCGACTCACGCACATAATATTTATGATCCTGGACACTCACATCCGTTGTCTCGCGATGTTCACAGCCTTACTCCGGGTAGTACTCCGTATTCACTCGGTGGTCAGACTTGGGATATTTCCTCGGGAGCAGCCGGTACTGGAATCGGGATTTATGCAGCCGCTACAGGTGTCACGATTCAGAACAATGGTGGCGGAGGTGGACACGAGAACGTTCAGCCGACCGTGATGGTGCCGTATATCGTAAAGTTGGACGATTAAAATGAGAATGGAACTCGCTGGAAGTCTAGTTCATCCTGATCCAGTAGTTATCAAGATTACCGCCAATGGAAATTTTGATGTAGCGCAGTATATTAATCTCGGCTATACCCATTTCGACGTAATTTGTATCGGTGCGGGTGGCGGTATGGGTGGTGGGATTGATACTGCAAATACGGGTACTCTAGTGAGGAGTTATGGTGGAGCAGGTGGAGGTGGTGGGTTTCATCGAGTTCAAGGCCTCTTATCCGCGCTACCGAGTCTTGTTCCAGTTGTTGTTGGTGTTGGTGGTGCTTTGGGAACTGAACATGCTAGCAATCCCGCTTCTACTACTAATGGCGGTGATGGAGGTTATTCATCGTTTAACGATCCCACGTGTAAAGCTTCTGGGGGTAAGGGTGGTAAGCGAGTTACCCAAAATTCCTTGACTGTTGCCACTTTGGCCGATGGTGGTGATGGTGGAATTGGGAATCGCACGATTGCTGGCGGTGGTGGAACCGGAGGTGTCGCAGGGACTCCAACTGCAACTGGTCCAGGAACTCCTGGTACAGCTGGTCAGGATGGTACGTTCTTCTCCAACGTAGGTAAGGGCGGAGGAGGTGGAGCCGGTGGAGTGGGTAAATATGGCTCCGGAGGAACTACCTGCAACGCTGCTACATCCGGAGGACGTGGTTCGTATAATCCTGGTAACACGGCCGTCTATGGCCCCGGAGATACTCCGCATAATGACGGATCTAGCGGATCGCAAAACGTCATACCTGGAGGTGCAAGTGGGGCTAAAGCCGCTCCATTGAATAGTCTCCCGACAGTATATGGGCAGTCCAAAGGTGCACGAGCAGTTGGTGATCCTGGGGTCGTAATCATTCGTCTCACTGCAGAGTAATCAGATGATTACTATCACGCAAAAAGGCTCGTTCAGCAATACCGAGCGATATTTGAGTCGCATGAAGGATGCAGATCGGTTTGCAACGCTGAGTAAGTACGGATCATTGGGGGTGAATGCGCTTTCCAACGCCACACCTGCGGATTCCGGCTTAGCGGCAGCGTCATGGTCGTACTCAATCGTGCAACGACCAGGATATTACTCGATTCGCTGGCACAATTCAGATATTGAAGACGGTTTTCACGTCGCAGTGATGATTCAATATGGTCACGGTACTGGCACAGGAGGCTATGTGCAAGGCCGAGATTATATTATGCCTGCAATTCGACCTATATTCGATCAGATCCTAGCTGAGGCGATGAGGGAGGTGAATAGAGTCTAATGGCGACTATCGACGACAAAGTCGTTGCAATGAGTTTCGAGTCGAGTAAGTTCGAACAAGGCGTCAATAGCGCGATTAGTGCTCTGGAGAAGCTAAAAGCGGCTCTTCACTTCCCAAGCGCAGGCAAGGGTTTGGATGATCTCAATGCTTCGGCCAAGAGAGTCGACCTTGGCTTCATTCAAAGAGGCATTGAGTCGGTCAAGAATGCTCTCGGAACGTTGAGGCTAGTTGGGATCGGTGTTCTGACCCATCTTGCCAACATGGCGGTCGATACTGGGCTTCGCTTTGCCAAAGCATTCACGCTCGATCCAGTCAAAGCGGGTTTCACCGAGTATACGACCAATCTGAATGCCGTCCAGACAATCTTGGCCAACACGGCAGCCGCTGGGACCAAGCTGGCTGATGTCAATAAAGCCCTCAAAGAGCTGAACGACTACTCGGACAAGACGATTTACAATTTCAGCCAGATGGCAAAGAACATCGGTACCTTTACGGCAGCAGGTGTCGATCTGGATACAGCTACAGATGCCATTAAAGGTATTGCCAACTTGGCCGCACTTTCAGGTTCGAACGCCGAGCAAGCCTCGACAGCGATGTACCAGCTTTCACAGGCGATCTCGGCCGGTCGTGTCAGCTTGCAAGACTGGAACTCGGTTGTCAATGCAGGTATGGGCGGTACTGTTTTCCAGCGCGCCCTAGCACAAACTGCAGTTGCAATGGGCAAACTGGACGAAGGGGCACTGAAGCTTACCGGCAGTATGAAGAACGTCACTATTCATGGTGAATCGTTCCGAAATTCAGTCTCAGCCAAGCCGGGTGAGAAATCATGGCTTACTTCTGATGTTCTAACAGCCACACTCGCCCAATTTACAGGCGATTTGACTAAAGCCGAGCTCAAAGCACAAGGATTCAACGACGCTCAGATCAAGGCGATTCAGCAGACCGCCAATACGGCGATGAAAGCCGCGACTGAGGTCAAAACCCTTCAGGGAGTCTTAGACACAGCCAAGGAAACGGCCGGTTCAGGCTGGGCGCAGACTTGGCAGATCATATTTGGTGACTTCGGCGAAGCAAAAGTACTTTTCACCAACGTCTCCAATGCGATCAACGGCTTCATCAAGGCCTCGGCAGATGCTCGTAACAAAGTCTTGGGCGATTGGAAGGCTTTGGGTGGGCGTACTGTCTTGATCGATGCGATCAGAACAGCTTTTCATAATTTAGGCATGGTCGTAGCGCCGATCAAGGAAGCGTTCCGGGACATGTTCCCAGCCGTGACGGGTAAGAACCTCTATGACTTGACAGTCCGATTCAAAGAATTCGCGGATGCATTGAAGCCTACTCCTACTACCGTTGAAAATTTGAAGCGCACTTTTTCCGGGCTCTTTGCGCTCATGGACATCGGCAAGCAAGTTTTGAGTGGGATATTCAGCGTCTTTACCCGCTTGCTCGGAATTGTCACCGATAATACGGGCGGTTTCCTGAATTTCACCGGTAATATCGGCGATTTTCTGGTCGCAATCGACAAGATGCTGAAAAAGGGCAATTATATTCAGCAATTCTTTGATCGATTGGCCGATATTCTGGCTGTGCCTGCCGAGATGGTCAAAACGCTGTCCGGTTCATTGGTAAGTTTGTTCAGCGGAGCACTGCCTGGAGATCTAGCCAAATCAATGGCAGGTCTGGGCGAATCGATGAGTCCACTGCAGGCCTTCGTGAATAACCTCGCCAAGAGTTGGAACGCACTGTTGATCAAGTTCCAAGATGTAGCACGAGCTCTGGGACCAGCGTTCGATGCAATTCTTGATTTGATCAGCGGTCTCGGTACGGCAATTGGCGAAGCTGCTGCGAACATGAACTTCGAGGCGATTCTCTCGGTGATCCGAACGGGTTTCCTGGGTGGACTTGTCTTGATGTTCAAGCAATTCTTGGGTAAGGGCTCGGCTATCGATCAGATCACCAAAGGATTCGGCGGCGGTATTCTCGAGAACATCTCGGGTACGTTCAAAGCGCTTCAAGGTTCGATGGTTGCCTTGCAGCAGAACATCAAGGCAAAGACGTTGAAAGAGATTGCGATTGCGGTTGGCATTCTTGCTGCCTCCGTTTTGGCACTCTCATTCGTCGATCCAAAGCGGTTGCAATCTTCGCTAACAGCGATGACAGTCGCCTTCGGTCAGTTATTGGGAGCGATGGCGATTCTCGGCAATGTCAGTAAGAGCATGGGCTTTATCAAGATGCCCGTTATCTCCGCATCGTTGATTATTCTCGCTGGAGCAATCACTGCGCTCTCGGTTGCAGTCGTTATTCTTAGTCGTCTCAGTTGGGAAGATTTGCTCAAGGGTCTTGTTGGAGTCGCGGCTCTACTGGGCACGATTGTCCTTGCCGTTGGACCGCTATCTGCCAATTCAGCTGGAATGATCAAGGCCGGTATCGGTATCACAGCTATCGCGATTGCTTTGAATCTGCTTGCGCTTGCCGTGCGACAAATGGCTGGTCTGAGTTTGACCGAGCTCGGTAAGGGATTGGGTGCAGTTGCCGTTGGCTTGGGAATCATGATCCTCGGCATGAAGCTGATGCCACCAGGTATGGCTTTGGCTGGTGCAGGTTTGATCGCAGTAGCGGTTGGTCTGAGAATCCTAGCTAATGCAGTAGAGAAATTCGGCGGGATGGATTTGAAGACGATCGGTAAAGGCATGGCGGCTGTTGCTGCCGGTTTGATCATTATCGGCCTTGCCATGCGTTTGATGCCTGCAAACATGGTTGTTACTGCTGCAGGCTTGTTGATTGTCTCGCTTTCATTGGGACGAATCGCAGCTGCCATCGAGCGTATGGGCGGTTTGTCTGTTCGCGAAATTGCGAAGGGTCTAGGCACGCTTGCCGGAGCGTTGATCTTGCTGGCGGGCGCTTTGTACGTCATGCAAGGAGCTCTAGGCGGAGCTGCTGCACTGGGAATTGCCGCTGCAGGTTTGGCTCTGCTTGCACCTGCTCTGGTAGCGATGGGAAGGCAGTCGTGGGAATCGATCATCAAGGGTCTAGTAGGACTGGGAGCGGCGCTAGCCATTCTCGGTATCGCCGGAGCTGTACTTGGCCCCACTATTCCAGCACTGATCGGGCTTGGCGCTGCCTTGGTACTCATTGGCGGTGGTCTAGCTCTCGCCGGTGCCGGAATCTTCCTGATCAGCACCGGGCTTAGCGCTCTGGTTGTTGCTGCACCGACAGGTGTCGGCGTCATCCTCGCCGCCTTCGTCGAGTTGCAGGAAGGGATCATCAAGAACGCCAAGCTGATGATCCTGGGAGTGCTGGAGATCGTCAAGGCCCTGGCCGATACGGCACCTATGTTCGTCGACGCAATCGTCAAGATCCTGAACAGCCTATTGGACGCCATCGTCGCGGCATCGCCGAAGATAGGCGAGGCATTCGACGCGCTGATCACTCTAGTGATAGGCGTTCTCAATCGCAATCAAGGGCGGATCATCCAAGCCGGGTTCGACCTACTCGTCGCCCTGCTGCAGGGGATCAAGAACAACATTCCCCAGCTGGTCACCCTGGTGGCGGACATCATCGCCAAGTTCTTGAGCGGTATCGCAAACAACCTGGGCAAGATCATCCAAGCCGGTTCGCAAATTCTGATCTCCTTGGTCAAGGGTATTGCCCAGCACTATGCCGATGTTGTTACTGCAGTTCTCGACATCATTGCCAAGTTCCTCGGTACCATTGCCAGCAATCTCGGCAAGGTTGCTACAGCTGGTTTGAGCATCCTTACCAAACTGCTGGAAGCCATTGCCGGTGGTATCGGCAAGGTAATCAAAATGGGAGTAGATATTGTCGTTGCCTTTATCAATGGCATCGGCGATGCTGGTCCGAGGATCATCGCAGCCGGTGTTAATGCGATTATCAAGTTCATCAATGCTCTCTCGTCAAATTCGGTCAAACTCGTTGATGCCGGTATGAAAGCTGTGATCAATTTCCTGAACGGTATCGCGAACGCAATCGATGCCAACGCTGGTCAGATGAGAGCTGCGGGTATGCGAGTCGGTATCGCGATCATCGATGGTATGACCGGTGGTCTAGTCAGTAAAGCCGGGGAACTGTACGGCAAAATTGAAAGCGTCATGAACAAAGCCGTCGGTCTGCTGCACAAGATTCCGGGCGTCAAGTCGCCGTCGACAGTGACTTACAACATCGGCGAGATGATGGTTGCCGGATTGGTCGAAGGTATGGACGCCAATGCGGATGATGTCTATTCATCGGCAGAAGCAATGAGCAACGGCACGATCAATGCCTTCAAGAACGTCTTCCAGATCACTTCTCCGTCCAAAGTCATGCACGAAATTGGTCAAGCGGTCGGACAAGGTTTCGCGCAAGGGCTAAAAGGCTCCGGGGAAGATATCAAAAACGCATTTACTGACCTGAACGGCAAATTGACCGACGCAATGGTCGCGGCTCGGGAGACGATCGCCAAAGAAGAGGATAAGCTGGCCGAACTGCGCAAAGCAAAGAAGCCAGATGCTAATGCGATCAGAGAAGCGCAGAAGATTATCGACGAGAACGAAGCAATCTTGGCACGCTCGACTGCTGGTCACATCGCTCTGACAAAGACGCTTGCGGACGAGAAGAAGGAGCTCATTGGTCTAACCGCAGACTACGACAAGATCAGTGAGAAGCTGAATACCGCACAAGATGCGCTTGCCAATGCGATGAAGACTCGTGACGATGCAGTTCGGAACTTTGCTGCCAAGTATGGAGCACTACCGGAGATTGTCACCGAGGACGCCGAAGGTCACGCGGTCGATCAGCTGGCTACCTACATGGGAGCTCTCAAGCACGAGGCCGATGCGGTGGCCGCTTATCACTCCACATTGCAGCAATTGCGTCAACTTGGTTTGGACGACGCCACGTACCAGAAGTTGCTTGACGAGGGTACGATGGACCAAGCCTTTGCGGATCAGTTGCTTGCGGGTGGTAAGACGGCCGTCGACGCTTTGAACGTTCTGGACAAGAACTTGATGAAGGTGTCGGCGACGTTGGCCAAGAATGCCGGAAACAATCTCTATCAAGCGGGTGTCGACGCAGCTGCGGGTCTGGTCAAGGGCTTGAAGTCGAAGCGCTCCGATATTCGCCAAGAGATGGAAGAGATCGCACGCGAGATCTTGACGACATTGAAGAAGGAGCTGAAAATCAAGTCGCCGTCCGAGGCCTTCGCAGAAATCGGCGTTTCGTCGATGGAGGGTATGGCCAAGGGCATCGAAGATTCCTCCAAGGGTGTCACCGACGCTGTCGATACGGCAGCCAAAGATGCTCTAACACAGATGGAGCGGTCGATGCGTGGTATGTCCGAAGCCGTAGCTTCCGAGCTGAACACCGAACCGGTCATCACCCCAATTCTGGATCTGACGCAGGTTCGAGATCAGGCTCGTGAGTTGTCGACGTTGACTGCGGTGACGCCGATTACTGCCGCGGCTTCGTATGGACAAGCTTCGATCATATCCTCGCAACAAGCGGCACAAACCGAACAAGCAACTGTGATTGCGGGTCAAGCGCCAGTTATATTTGAGCAGAACAATTACTCGCCGCAGGCACTGACTGAAATCGAGATCTACAGGCAAACAAAGAACCAGTTGTCACAACTCAAGTCTGTACTCGCCATTACTTAATCAGCTATGGGCCCTCTTCGGGGGGCCCAAGGAGGTCTGAAGCTGTGCTGACTACAGTAAGAGCGTATAGCTCATGGCGTTCAGCTCCTACTCTACTTTTAGATGAAACTGGCAGACCCGAAACAGACTTGATCCAGATTCGTAACATCGACGGACTAGATCCAGTCAAGGCTGCTATCAATACATCACTGTACGGGTCTGTTGATGGAGCTGCTTATGTAGGAGGTAGCGTAGCGGCTCGAAATATCGTTTTAACAGTACATCCTAATCCAGATTGGGATAATTGGTCGTACGAAGCATTGCGTAAATTGTTGTATGCATACTTTATGCCCAAAAAGTCAACTCGATTGGAATTTGAAAGTGATGATTTAGCTCCGGTGGGAATTTCGGGTATAGTCGAAGATATCACGGTAAATCAATTCAGCAAAGACCAAGAATTTCTCGTTTCGGTCATTTGTCCCGATCCATATTTCGTCGCCCTTGATCCAACCGTCCTTACCGGGCAGACAAATGCTGAAGGACCGACGGTGATCGAGTACGAGGGGACAATCGAGACTGGATTCAATGTCAAGGTCACATTCGTCTCTGGTACCGTGCCAACAGCAATCGAGGTTCAGGTCGGAGAACCGCCGGTGACCGATTTGGTCGTGACTGCAGGAGTAGACGCGACCAAGTACTACGAGTTGAACTCGGTTGCGATGCGTAAGTACGTACAGAACATCGCTATCGGCGGCGGCACGATCACCAATCTCTTGCCCAAGGTACTGGAGGGTTCCAGTTGGCCAATGCTACAACCCGGTGAGAACGATATTTTCATCACCACGACACCGTATGGGGGGATTCAGGATTGGGAGCTCACGTATTATGAGCGTTTCGGGGGACTGTAATGGAACCGTTTACCCTGAATCGTAGCTTTCTCAAACAAGACGTGATTGATGCTTTTCATTCGATCATCTGGACCGAGCGTTATTACGGTGACAGCGACGTCGAGCTCGTTGTTCCGGCTACACAAACGATGATTCAAAAACTGGAGGAAGGTACATTTCTCGGCCTCGACGAATCCGATGAAGTAATGATCCTCGAGACAGCGAACATCGAGGAGAACAAGCTCAAAGTCACCGGGATCTCACTTCTCAAGTGGCTGAACAATCGCTTCATCCGTATCTCAGCTGCGCACGAGGATAGATATTGGTATATTTCTGGCGCAACGCCTGGGAACATCCTCTGGATCGTCGTCTACAACATGTGTTGTCAAGGCAGTCCATATTTGAGTGGTTCGATTCCAATTGGAGTTACCAATCCGCAATCTTTGATTATTCCCGGTCTTGGATTGAAGGATTACGACAAGTCGGGTAGCAATGTCTCCGTTGGTGTTCCTTATGGACCCGTCTTTGCCGCTTTGTACGAGATTGCGACCACTTATGAGGTCGGAATGCAGATTACGCTCGAGTCGGCTACGGAGGCATCATATTCACTCGGTTTTCGTAGCTACAAGGGCCTCAATCGTACCAGTGGTCAGACTGAGAATCCGGTTGTTCGCTTCTCTCCCGCGATGGACTCCTTTACCAACATCAAAGAGCTTCGCTCGATCGCCGCACTCAAAACGCTGGTATACGCGTTTGCTCCACAGAATCCGGACGGACTTGCGACAACGCCGGGTGTAAGTGCGCTTACCGGGCCGCAGTATACCGGATTTGATTTGCGCGCTCAGTTGGTATTCGCGGAGGACATCACCACCGATCAGGTTGGAGGCAGCCAAGCGAATCTAGTCAATATTCTCAATAGCCGTGCTTACGATGCTTTGACCACCAATCATTTCATCAAGGCGGTGGATGGAGAGATCGTTCCGAACAATCAGTTCCAGTATGGGATTCACTACAATCTTGGTGACGTAATTGAAGTACAGGGAAACAGCGACATCGTGCAGTCGGCGCGGATAACGGAGTATATTCGTGCTCAGGATGATGCTGGGGAAAGGGCGTATCCGACCGTAGCCATGCTTGGCTAGGAGATGGAGATGGGATTCATAATTTTAGGCATCCTCCTTTTTTGGGCGGGATTTTTGTTTGGTTTTGTTGTTAGGTCATGGCTATTTGCGCGCTTGAGAGAATCCAGCGCTGGTACGATTGTGGTGAGTCGGAACAGTTTGACGGAAAAGACGGTATATTCACTTGTGCTCGATGATTATCCGGAGAAGCTCGAGTTCAAGAAGCTGGTGATCTTCAAGGTAGAGGACACTCGCGAGTAAAACACGGCTTATAATGAAAGCTACCTAAGGAGCCGTATGTTTGGAATGAGCGAAACTTTGCTGGAGAAGATGCTGGATCGCACGCTTCGTGAGTTGAACAATCATCCGATCGGTTCCGAAGAGTATGTAAGGACGTTGAATGCAGCGATGAAGTTGCACGAGCTGAGGATGCATGAAAAGCCAAGGCCCGTGAGCAGAGATACGTTGCTAATCGTCGGAGCAAATCTGTTTGGAATCCTGATGATTATCAAGCACGAGAACGTGAATGTCATCGCTTCAAAAGCGATCGGTTTGCTGCTCAAGCCGAGATAACGGAAATTTGGGAGTTTGAGAATATAAGGGCCCTGTAACAGGGGCCTTTATATTTTTTGCCTGCAAAACACGCAAAAACTACATATCCTATAATGAAACCTACGAAAGGATTAAAATGCTGGCTATGTTCACGCGTATCCTGTTCAAGATCGTTTCCACCATCCTGTGGACAGCTATCTGGTACTCCATCATCTGGGGTTCGGACAAGCTGCTCAGCAAGGTGCGTGGATTGTATCTGAACTGGAAACGGCGCAAGAACCTCAAGCTCGCTGTCTAACCATGACAGGTTCGAAAACTAAGACCCAACTCGGGTTTTAGTTTTTCGCATGTTCAACAAAGCATTTATTTTTTTCGATCTGAAAAAATCCCCGGGGGTAAATTTGCCTGCAAACTCGCAGATATTACATCGCGTATAATGAAACCTATTAAGGAGATGTTATGCGTCGCTACAAGCTCAGAAACCTCATCTTTGATTGCGTCATGGTCCTCTTCACCGGAGGCATTTGGCTGATCTGGATGTTCAATCGAGAAATGCGCGCACGTAACGCGTATTAATAGACTTAAAAGCTAAGGCCTGCAACTAGGGCTTTAGTTTTTCGCAGAAAAAACTCCGCTTATAATGAAACCTAGAAAGGAGGAAATGTGTCCACTAAATACGCCATTCAAATTAACGAGTCAACTCTCGAGTTGGTCGCATTCTTGCATATGAGTGGGGTCACGTCGAATTCGGAAACAAACCGAGAAGTTCAAGAGGCAGTTGCAAAAGAAGATGAGCAATACCTCTTGATCGAACTCGCTACTATCAATCCGCCGAACCTATCCTACAAACAATCGAGAACCACTATCGTTCCGGAAGATGATTTGTACGAGAATGGATTTAGTAAGGACCCAGATCTTGTTTGGGTACTAGGTCAATAAGTGAGAGCCCTGAACAAGGGCTTTCATTTTCTGCTGCAAATCACGCAGAAATAACCTCTCCTATAATGAAACCTTAAACCTAAAGAAAGGACTATCATGCCCAAGGCAGAGGTCGTCAGCACCACTTTGAAGCGCGGTTCACTCCTCACCGAGGAGCTCGGATCGTGGGTCGGAGTCGTTGCTGCCACCATGTTCATCGGCGCGAAGGTCGTTGCGAAGGTTAGCAACAAGGTTGCCAAGTAAAGCTGAGGCCCCTTAACCGGGGCTTTAGCTTTTTCGCCTCGCAGAGAAAACATGCTTTATAATGAAAGGAGTAACCTGCCGACTTCCCGAGGTTGTCGGACAAATCATTCAGGCCTTCTTTCTTTTTTTTTCGCAGGAAAAACACGTCATATAATGAAACCTACGAAAGGAGCAAAATGGACGATGTTTCGATGAAATCGTTGAAAGATCGTATCACGCCTCGCGTTCGCAAGATTGTGACGTACACCATTCCTGGTGTTGTTGCCGGTTCGGTTATGACGGCTATGTACCTCACTAAGTACAAGCCTGAAATCTACTGGCTGAACATCTCGATGGAAAGCGTCGATTTTCTGAAAAAGAACGGACAAGGCGTGATCGGATTTGTCAACGATGTCAATCCGAGACAGAAGTTCTTCGTTGCACTTCCCGACAAGGTTGTATAAGGTTAAGGCCCTGTAACAAGGGCTTTAACTTTTTCAACTCGCAGGAAAAACAACTCTTATAATAGAGAGGTCGCACCGTAATTTCCTCGGAGCGATATAGGCACCGTAATTTCCTCGGACCCTATATTACATCAGGCCTCTCTTTTTTATTTTTTTTCTATAGAAAGGATTATATGCCGACGTTCGAACACAAGATCAATTTCGACGAACCATTTAGAAAACTTCGTGAACATGTTACTCGGCACAAAGTCGCATATTCATTTGGTACTGGATTTGCGATCGCAGGAATTACCTGTCTTATAATGAGAAGAGGTCGTATTGAGGGACTAGCCTATGGCGGACCCTATGGACTGGAAACTGCAGATACTCTGGTTACCAATCGCCCTCTTTCTCTTTTTTCTTCGCGCCAAACTAATGTAAACACAATTATTCGAAATGAAATCGGTCGTCCGAGTTATCTCGTTCACGACATTGGTACGGATCTTTATTATCGATCTCAGAGTGCCGCAGCAAAAGCTCTTGGAGCTACGGATAAGATGGTATCAGATCATGTAAATGGATTGCTCCCCCACGTTGTAGGTCACCATCTCGAACGAGTACCAGTTACACGATAACCACGCAAGAAAAACTCCTTCTATAATAGAGAGGTATGCTCTACAATGGAGCACTCCACCGGCTACGGTCGATGGAAGCCTCTCTTATTTTTTTTGAGGAGGTGAAGATGTACGACGTTGCGTTTTGGCTCGTCTATCGTGTCAGTCGTGTAGTCAATATCATAAGGAGACTAGATGTTCGTAATCGTCGAGAGGAAACGCTACGGCTTCTTTAGCTTCGTCGGAGACTGCATCATGGTATGTCTCACGTTCGGATTTTGGTTGATCTGGATCTTCGTACGAGAAATGCGTAGGCGATCTCAATACGGCTGTTAGGAAGGATGTCATATGTTGACTGGATTGATTCGCCACAGCGATAAGCTGAAGTTCCTGTTGAAGGACCACGCGCCGACGATTTTGACGGGTGTGGGTGTCACGGGCACGATTGCTACTGCATATTTGACCGGGCGTGCATCGTTCAAGGCCGCCAAGTTGATCGCAGAGGATCCTGGAGTCGAGGCAGCATATGATGACGGCAACGGCGATCAGACTTTGATGCATCGGCCGTTGACTGGCTTCGAGAAGGGCAAGTTGGTTTGGAAGCTCTATATTCCGCCAGTGGGTGCGGGTGTACTGACGATCGGCTGCATTGTCACAGCGAACAGAATCTCGGCAGCGCGAATTGCCGCGATGGCTGCTGCAGCGGGTATCTCCGAGCGGGCGTTCCAGGAGTACAAAGACAAGGTGATGGAACGGCTAACCGAGAAGCAGCAGGAGAAGATTCGTGACGATATCGCTCAAGATCGGGTGAACCAGAGCAAAGAAGATCCCAATAACGTCGTAATCGTGGCTTCGGGAGACGTGCTCTGTTACGACGGATTGACTGGTCGCTATTTCACCAGTTCAGTCGAGAAGATCAAGCGGGCCGAGAACGAGCTCAATTTCGAACTTCTGCGTCACATGTATACTAGTTTGAGCGAGTTCTACGATCGAATCGGCCTGCCTCCGACCACGTACAGCGATAGCGTTGGCTGGCACAGTGAGACGGGAGAAGTCAACGTGATGATCTCGACTACGATCGCTCCCGACAATCGCCCTTGCATCTCAATCGACTTCGAGAAGATGCCGACGACGGAGTATTACAAAATCTACGATTGAAGGAAACGAATGGGAGAATGCAGTGCCGCAATCGAAGAATACCTCGACAGCGAAGAAAATGAGCGCAAGCGAGGCGGCAGCCATTATTCGTATTTGCAGTCTCTCACGTGAGCGTGACCCACGGTTCGTCAAGTACGTCACTGACAAAATCACTCGTGGAAGGTGAGGCGTGCTCAAGAAGACGATTACGTACACCGATTTCAATGACGAAGAGGCCACTGAGGACTACTATTTCCACCTCTCTAAGGCTGAGATCGTCAAGCTCGAGCTGAGTGAAAAGGACGGCCTATCCGAGAAGCTGCAGAAAATCATCGATTCCAAGGACGGTAAGGGAATCGTCGCAGAGTTCGAGAACATCATCCTGACCGCCTATGGCAAACGGTCAGAAGATGGTCGTCGTTTCATCAAGAATCAGGAATTGCGTGACGAATTCGCATCGAGCGAGGCATATTCAACGCTGTTGTTCGAGTTGGTCACAGATACCGACGCAGCGGTTGAGTTTGTCAACGGCATCATCCCAGCGGGCTTGACTGAGGAAATGGCCAAGTTGGCGGGAATTGATCCAGTTAAGACGCCGATTGTTCTCGTCGAGAATCAACCCGAAGTACGAGTTCTCAGCAGGCAAGAATTTGAAGAGATGTCCCAAGAAGAACTCCGGGAACTCGGTCCCAAATTGGCTTCGGGTGAAGTGAAGCTGGCTGAACAGCAAGAATAGGGATAACGAAATTAAAAGAGATGACAAAACGATGGAACTCGTGGAAGTCTCATCGACAAAGCATCGGCCTTGTCCACGCGAGGAAGGCGGTTATTCCGCTCGTTATCCCTAGGGTCGCATCCGGTACGATCGGCGGTCATTTGGACGGGTACAATACGGGACAAAAACCCGTCGATATATTCGCAAAAAAAACTAACGCTATAATGAAACCTACTGTTAGGAGAAGCTCGTGACCGAGTCAATGTCCATTGCGAGACTTGCTGTTCACGTTGTTGCTAGTGTTGGTGTTTCGAAAGTCGTTCACGATATCATTCGAAATAACACCGTTGTCGTCACCTCGTTCGATGCAGCGAGGGTTCTGACGGGCAGCCTGGTGATCGGATCGGTCATCGGGGATCACTGCGCGAAGCACGTCAACCAGCGCATCGACGATGCAATCGCATGGAACACCGCTCGAAAGAGTGATCAATAGTAGGGGAAGGGAGAGTCCATCACGGACTCTCTTTTTTCTCAACGAAGGATAATATGGACAATTCTGAATTTCCGCCTAATAGTCAAGTAAGTAAGCGGACCAGAACACCTGAGGACAAGAACATCGAGCGCGTCACCAAAGGCGATGTTACTCGAAAGAGACGATCACTTCGTAAACAGTTCAAAGATGCATTTGTCAGTGGAAATGCACGAATCGCTCTTTCATATGCCGTGATGGATGTAATGCTGCCTGCCGCAGTCGATACGGTTGTGGAGACCCTCCAGCAAGGTATCGAAATGCTGTTCAAGGGCGATTCTCGTCGTCGACATCGAGGATCAACGCTTCCACAAACGGGTCCATACGGAAATGTACCCTATCATCGCATGTCCAGCTCAAGCAGAATGCCTTCCGCGCAGAGAGCTTTGAGTCGGATGGCACGTGCTAGGCACAATTTCGACGAAATCGTCTTGGACGATCGCGCTGAAGCCGAAGACGTAATCGACCGACTTTACGATGTGGTGGAGACATATGAAGCAGCATCCGTTGCAGATCTCTATGAGCTCGTGGGACTTACTCCTACTCACCAAGACGATAAGTGGGGTTGGACGGATCTTCAGGGAGCAGGGGTTTCAAGAATTCGTGGTGGTTATCTTCTGGATCTCCCAGAGCCGCATCCGCTTGACACGGGGTACTGATCACGAAACCAATCCACTTGAAGAATTGACGCTCTATGACAAAGACGATTGAGATACGAGAATTCGCTCAACGTGTAGAACGTTTATGTGATTTTCTTCTTAATCGTATGCGTGAAGAAGGATCGAAAGACAAATCAACTAGCGCTCGTGTAATCGAAGATCTACGAAACGATGCCGCGGATATTCAGTTTCATCGGCTTAATTATCCGGATATGTTCGATGGTCTTGATAATTTCATGCGTGGTATACCGTTAAAAGAGGAACATAAGGAGCAACAATGAAGTTTGTCCCTGAGGTGATCACGAGAACGATTGCCCATAATGCATTGCTTGCGCAGAAAGGTTCTCCGAAGGTTCTCTTTGGCGTAGGCGTAGTCGGTATGGTTGGAAGTACCGTTCTGGCCTGTCGGGCGACTTTGAAGATGGACGAGATCGCCGAAGAGGCGAAGGACAAGCTCGAAATTGCCAAGAATCTTGAGCATCCGGAGTACAGCGAGAAGGATCGCCAAAGGGATATTTCGCTGATCTACTTCCAGAGCAGCGTCAAGATTGCACGTGCATATCTTCCCGCTATTGTCATCGGTGGGCTTTCAATTGCTGCTCTGACTCAGTCGCACAATATCCTGACTCGACGAAATGCTGCTCTAACAGCGGCTTATACAGCGCTAGAACGTGGATTCGACCAGTATCGCAGACGTGTGATCGACAAGTACGGCGAAGAAGAGGATCGAAATTTCCGCTACGGTTCGCATGAAGTGGAAATCTTAGATCCAGAGACACAAAAGAAAAAAACGGTCACTCGAGTAGCTCCGGGCGATCCGTCGATTTATGCTCGTTTCTTTGATTCATATTCTGTCAATTGGAACAAAGATCCTGAGTATAACCTGTATTTCCTCAAGTGTCAACAGAATTGGGCCAATGACAAGCTGCATTCTCGTGGTCATATTTTCTTGAACGAGGTATATGACCTGCTTGGGCTCGATCGTTCGAAGGCCGGGGCTGTGGTTGGTTGGATTCGTTCGAAAAACGGCGAGACCGACAATCACGTCAGTTTTGGTTTCTTCGATGGACAGACTCAGCAAGCACGAGACTTCGTCAACGGGTACGAAGGCGCCATTCTACTTGATTTCAACGTTGATGGCGTAATCTACGACAAGATCGAAGGATCATCGGAGGATGTAAAATGGCATCGGTATTGACGGAGGAAATTGCTACCAATCTCGAAGAGGTAGCGGAAGCAACGCGTCGAATCGATCCAAGAATGATGGGATATTTCGGCGGTGGGATCGGCGTTGGAATCATCGTTGGTTTCATTTTCGGCTATCGCTTCAATCGAGAGAAGATCCGAGCGGAAGCATTCGCGGCCAGCAAGGAAGAAGTCGAGAAGATCCGCGAACATTATCAGCAGAAGGAGAAAGCTGTAGCCGCTCGACAAAAGCCGTCAGTCGAAGAAGTCGTCGAGGAACGGGGTTACTCGGTCAAGAGTGAAGTCGAGGTCGAACCAGAGCGACCAGTGAAGCCTCCGGTTCCAGTTGCGCCAGCACGTCCGCTTCGTGCCGGTCCACCGTCGAACATGGTCGGCTGGGACTATGACGCCGAGGTGAAAGCGCGTGCAGAAGCCGAAGGCGAGCCGTACGTGATCCATCAGGACGAACGCAACGAAGATCCCGGCTACAACACCGTTGTCTATACCTACTACGCAGTCGACGATGTCGTGACAGACGAAGACAATCGTCCACTTCCTCATGCACAAGAGATAATCGGCATCAACAACCTCAAGTTCGGACACGGTACGGACGATGACGACGTCGTGTTCGTACGCAACGAGGATCTCGAGCTCGAAATGGAGATCTGCCGCCTACACAAGAGCTACGAGGTGGAGGTCTTGGGACTCGATGGGCCCGGACCAGAAATCGAGCATTCAGCCCATCCCAATCGAAAACGAAAGCGTCGGAACAATCCGATGAAGTGAGATGACAACAATCGATGTGAGTTACTTTGAGTGGCTGACGTCTCAGATTCGAATTCCAAACAATAACCGAACCTATGATGAACTCTTTTCTCGATTGCATAACACGGAATTCGTCTGGCTGGTTCCCAACGATGACAATCGAGTAGCAGATGGTGTGAATCTACGTGAGGAATTTTTGGATGGACGTCGGCCAGAACTGACTCTGGAAGGAGCTTCAGTTCTGGAAGTAGTAGTAGCACTTAGTCGCAGAGTTGCTTTTACTGCCGGAGGGGATCCCGAACTCTGGGCCTGGCGGTTGCTCAAGCATCTCAATCTAAACAAAGCAGCAGATCCACTTACAGAGGCAAAAATCGCACGAATTGATGACACTCTGTACGCGCTTATTTGGAGAACCTATGATCCGTCAGGTCGAGGAGGGTTCTTTCCCTTGAAGTACCCGAAGAAGGATCAAACCAAACTAGAAATCTGGTTTCAGATGAACGCTTGGATCATCGAGAGGGAGGGACTCTAGAAAGGAGCTGAATGGACTTCTATCAGATCCTTTCCAGAGAGACAAAAGATAAGGGTATGGAGCTATACCCGGATTTCATTATCGGACGGTCTCAGGATCTGATGGTCCAAGGGCGAACCTTCTATGCCATCTGGGACGAGGAGAAGGGTCTCTGGTCCCGCGATGAATACGATGTCCAGCGGCTCGTAGACGAGGACCTGGAAGCCGAAGCTGATCGGTTGCGAAAAGAAACCGGAATCGATTATCGAGTAAAGTATATGCGCTCCTTTCAAAGTAATTCTTGGGCGCAATTCAAGAAGTTCCTGGCACACATCAGCGATAATCATCATCCCCTCGACTCCAAAGTGCAGTTTGTAAACTCGGAGATAACAAAAGCCGATTATGCAAGCAAGCGATTGCCTTACGCTTTGGGAGGGGATGATATCTCGGCTTGGGATGAGCTCGTGGGAACGTTGTATTCTGTAGAAGAACGAGCAAAAATAGAATGGGCTATCGGATCCATCGTGGCGGGAGATTCGAAGAAGATCCAGAAATTCTTCGTCTTCTATGGTCCTGCTGGATCCGGTAAGTCCACCATGTTAAATGTTCTCGAAAAGTTGTTCGATGGCTATTGGACTTCATTTGATGGTAAAGCTCTTGGACGTTCGGATGGAACATTTTCTACAGAAGCTTTCAAGCACAATCCTCTGGTTGCAATCCAACACGACGGTGATTTGTCCAAACTGGAGGACAACACTCGGCTGAATTCGATCGTTTCTCACGAGAAGATGCTGATGAACGAGAAGTACAAGCCGAGTTATACAGCCAGATCCGAAGCTCTATTGTTCATCGGTTCGAATCAACCGGTAAAGATCACCGATGCCAAGTCTGGAATCATACGCAGGTTGATCGATATTCATCCAACCGGGGTACGGATTCCAATTCGGCATTACAATACTCTGCTGAGCCAAATTACATTTGAGTTGGGAGCAATTGCAGCTCACTGCTTGATGGCATATTTGGAGATGGGTAAGAATTTCTACAACGGATACCGGCCGTTGGAAATGATGCTGCAAACCGACGTTTTCTTCAATTTCATCGAGGCTTACTATGACGTCTTCAAGTCTCAAGACTATACAACCTTAAAGCAAGCGTATGGGTTGTACAAGGAATTCTGCTCTGAGACGGGAATTGTTCAACCACGACCTCAGTACAAGATACGCGAAGAGCTTCGCAATTATTTCGACGACTTCAAAGATCGAGGCGAAGTAAACGGTGAACGTGTTCGTAGTCTTTATGTGGGATTCAATGCGGAAAAGTTCAAGATTCCAAAGGAAACTGATGACGACCTACCTGCGTTTTCTCTGGTCATGGATGAAACTTCTTCGCTCTTTGATCAGAATTTTGCTAGTTGTCCCGCGCAGTCGGCAACTAAAGATGGAGCGCCTGCTCAACGATGGGCAAAAGTAAAGACCAGCCTTTCAGATATTGACACATCGCAGTTACACTACGTAAAGGTACCTGAAAAACATGTTGTGATCGACTTCGACCTGAAAGATCTAAACGGTCAAAACACTAGCCTAGATCGAAATCTGGAAGCAGCAAGTAGATGGCCACCGACCTATGCGGAATTGAGCAGGTCGGGTAAGGGCGTACACCTTCATTACAACTATGAAGGAAATCCAACTGAGCTAGCACCGCTATATTCCGAGGGTATCGAAGTCAAGGTCTATACCGGTGATGCATCGCTACGTCGACGCTTGACTTTGTGCAATGCGATACCGATTGCGTCAATAAGCAGTGGACTTCCGCTCAAAAAGAAGAAGGAGACGATGCTTAAGGCTAAGACAATCACCAGTGAAAAGGGCCTTAGGGATCTGATCGAGCGGAACCTACGCAAAGAGATTCATCCAGGGACCAAACCTTCCGTCGATTTCATCGCCTTCATTCTCGATGAGGCATACGAGGATGGTCTCAAATACGACGTCACAGACTTGCGACCAAGGATTTTAGCTTTTGCCAACAATAGCACCAATCAAGCCTCGACTTGTCTGAAAACCGTACAGAAGATGCGGTTCAAATCTGAAGAAGAGCTTGAAGCGGATGTTGTCTTGAAGGTAGATGACGATCGCATGGTTATATTCGACGTCGAAGTGTATCCGAATCTATTCGTTGTGTGTTGGAAATTTCGTGGCGATGCTGATGTCGTTCGAATGATCAATCCAAGTAGAGAAGAGATCGAGAATCTCACCAAACTAAAACTAGTGGGCTTCTACAATCGTCGTTTCGACAATCATATTCTCTATGCGGCTGTTCTAGGCTACAACATTTCACAGCTGTACGACTTGACGCGTAAAATTGTGATCGAAAACAATCGTAATGCCTTCTTTGCTCAGGCTTACAACCTTTCCTACGCCGATATTTGGGATTTCAGCTCGATCAAGCAAAGCTTGAAGAAGTTCGAGATCGATCTTGGTATTCATCACATGGAGCTGGACTTTCCCTTGGATGAACCGGTGGCAGAAGAGAATTGGCAGCGAGTAGTCGACTACTGTGTCAACGATGTTCTAGCGACGGAAGCTGTGCTAGAAGATCGCTGGGAGGATTTTGTCGCTCGCCAGATTCTTGCCGAGTTGAGTGGATTGACCATCAACGATACGACTCAGCGACATGCCGCGAAGATCATATTTGAGAACGAAAAGAATCCTCAACAATATTTCGTCTACACCGACCTAAGTGAGGAATTCAATGGGTACCGATTTGACGCCGGAAAAAGCTGGTATCGTGGTGAAGATCCCGGCGAAGGAGGCTACGTTTACGCCGAGCCAGGTATCTACAGCAACGTGGCTCTGCTCGATGTTGCTTCCATGCATCCAACATCTATCGAAATACTAAACGTATTCGGCAAGTTCACCAAGAAGTATTCAGAGCTGAAAAAGGCCCGGATAGCCATCAAGGAACGGGCTTTTGATAAGGCAAGAAAAATGTTCGATGGTCGTTTAGCTCTATATCTAGAGAATGAAGATGGAGCAGACAAGCTGGCCTATGCGTTGAAGATTGTTATCAACATCGTTTACGGATTGACCTCGGCTAAGTTTCCAAATCCCTTCCGAGACAATCGAAACAAAGATAACATCGTCGCCAAGCGTGGAGCTCTCTATATGATCGATTTGAAAAACGACCTGCAAGAAGCTGGACACCGCGTTGTGCATATCAAAACTGATTCCGTAAAGATTCCGAATGCAACGAAGAAAGCCATCGCTTTTGTCAAGGGGCACGGCAAACGCTATGGCTACGACTTCGAGCATGAGGTCACCTATGACATATTCTGTCTTGTCAACGACGCGGTCTATATTGCTCGGAAAGGTACAGACTGGACGGCTGTAGGGTCTCAATTCCAACATCCGTATATTTTCAAAAAGCTGTTCTCTGGTGAAGAACTTGTCTTTGACGATTATTGCGAGAGTAAGAACGTCCTCCAGGGAACGATGTATCTAGATCGAGAGGAGCATGAGAAAGATGAAGAGATCTCTTATCGCGCTATGCGTCACGTTGGCCGGACTGGCCGGTTTGTACCTGTCAAAGCCGGGGGCGGTACGCTCTATCGGGTCAAAGATGAAAAGTATTACGCGGTAGCAGGTACCAAAGGCTTCAAGTGGATCGAAGCTGAGATCGCACAAACGATGCCTGACCTCGAGATCGATATGTCATATTTCGAGAAGTTGCAAGATGAAGCTATCAAGACAATCGAGCAATTCGGATCATTTGAGGAGCTTACCCATGCCGCGGAATGACAACACCATAATGTTGGAAGGCGCTCGAATCATCTTCCGTAACTTCTCGGGCAAAGAAGGTCAATACAATCGTGAAGGTGATCGCAATTTTGCCGTCTTGCTCGACGACAAGACCGCCGCCAAGCTGGCCGAGGAAGAATGGAATGTGAAGTGGCTTCGTCCTCGTGGTGAGGAAGAGGAAGAAGCTCCGCAGGCATATTTGCCCGTCGCCGTCAAGTTCGACCCCCGTCCGCCCAGAATTGTCTTGATCACCTCGCGTGGTCGTACGAATCTCGATGAGAGTCAAGTTGAAATGCTCGACTGGGCCGATATTCTTAACGTCGACCTGATCATCCGTCCTTACGTTTGGACGGTCAATCAGAAAAGCGGAACAAAAGCATATCTACAGAGTCTCTATGTCACAATCGAGGAAGACGCATTGGAGCTTAAGTACTCTGATCTAGATATGGCATGATCGAAACCCTCGTCACCGTAGTTGTAACAGCGTTTGTGGTTCTGATTAGCGTTGTTTTCGGGTATTACCTTGGCGCAATTCGAAACCGAAATGAATAGGAGCTATGGAAAATACTAGTATTACCACTAAGTATGTTCGTAAGCCACTATTCGTAGATGCTGTCCAGGTTACTGAGCAAAATTTCTCCGATATCGCAAGATGGTGCTTTGGTGAGATCGGTAATATCGATGAGTCGCCAGTTGACAGATCTGCTGAAGTTCAGCCTACCAAGCAGTATATTCATGTGCGGGTTCACAATCCTAAGAATCCTAGGCAGACTAAGGCATTCGTGGGGGATTGGATTCTCTACACGGAGCGAGGCTACAAGGTCTACACGACCAAAGCCTTCCAAGCTAATTTCGATCTAGTCGACACAGAATCCTGATCAGAACCCAGAGAGGGGGTGAGATAGATGGCGGAGGAGGAGAAGAAGTCCTTTGTCAAAGCAGCCATCCAGTTCTTCTCGTCCGGACCTTACGGACGCAAGGTGGAGATCAAGGAGTTCCAGGCGCTGACAAACAAGGACAAGGCCGAACTCAGCGAGATGCTGATCGCCGCAGGCCATGACCACATTCCGTATACCGCTCCCTCAGAGGGGTAATATCTACTCTGGCGTTAAAGCCATGGACCCCGTTGTTGGATCCGGGCATGTTTTCGGAACGATTTGTCACTAGGTCTTTCCGAAAGGTTAAGGTATCAGCAACGCGCGCATACTCTCCCGTCCTGGAGACTCCTCGTGATTCGATACCTGCGCCAGAGTAAATTGGTGTCGAGGCGGTAACTAAGCCCTAAGTTACAACTTTCCTTCTGTATCCGTAGGGAAAATTGTAGCGTCCAAGACCGGAATCCGACCCGGAGCGGCACCACAAATCTTAGTCTCCAGGTAAACTCTTAGGATATCACGCACATCCGCGGCGTTTTTTATCAGTCAAAATACAATCCACTGGACCTGGATTGACCATTACGACTGGACTGGAGACTAAGTACTTTCGACTCAAAGGAAACCATGCCAGAACCGGTTATATTTGTGTATGAACGGCTACAAAGTTTGGAAGCTGTTCGTGCTCAGATTCGTGAGTGTGAAGGTCAGCATGTTCAGCAGGTGATTTTCAGTACGTTCATGGATGCCTTGACCCAGGTCTGCTTCACATGTCAGCGCGTCCGCAGCACAATTTACTGGGAAGGTAACCGGTCGTGGAATGTAGAACAGTCTCCAGGTAACCCCGGGGGTTCCTAGCCTAGGCCAACCGGGGCTTGCTGGCGAGAGACAAGGATGCCAGCGCTTTCGTTCGGATTGCCGCTAGGCATTGCAGTCAGACTGGAGACTAATGCTCACGGGACGGAATGAGACGCTCTGCAAAACGAGCCTCTTGTTAGGCAAACGTGAGAGGGTATGGTAGGCCGTCGTTGAGCCGTCTTGAACGCACTCGGCTACGCGATACCCAAAGATTCTTTAAACTATAAGTAAAGGAGAGTATGTGCCTGACGAAGTTACTAATATCAGCGAAGTCAAGACGACGAGTGATGGGTCCGTTAAGATCTCGGTCGAGAAGTACAACGAGCTACTCGCTCAGGCGGCTCGGAAACCTCCAGTGATCAATCAGACCGAAATCATCAAGACGGCCGAGATAGCTGCTAGGGAATATCGGATGTGGGGTGGCTCTCTTATGGGATTAGGCGCAGCCATGTTCACCGTCGGCGCACTTCTATACAGAGCCGGGCGCAACGTTTAAGATTGGTGAGGTGACAGACCGGTGACGACGGTAAGAGTACGGGCAAGTCAAAGCCTTAAGCTCTAACCTCACCTGCTGGGATACAGACGAAAGCCTTAGGGCCGTGCTGATCCTAGAGCCTGTGGAGAGATGTTATATCTCTCGCGACAGGCATATTTGTCCCCTAATAGGAGATGTTGATACGTGCTAAAAGCAACCGCCCTAATCACAACGGCGCTAACTTTGTTGATTAGTTCGGAGGCTGATGCTAAACGAAATGTGTCAGCGGCCCAACGTTGTCCTGGTCACGTCGAAGGTGTTTACTACTATCGTGGCATGACGCGCAAATGGCAACGTAAAATGAATGTGACACCAACACGCTCACAATTCAATGCTTCGTTGGTGAGATCCTGTTCATATACAATCTGGGTAGCACATCGCTGGCAACATCGGGCAAGCAGATGGCACGGTAAGTACGTTGCATATTTGAAAGAGCAGCGTATACCATCTGTATCGGGATACGCACCTCTCTGCGGCTCTTCGTGTGTTTCCTGTGAATCAGGTCATAACCCCAATGCCTGGAACAGTGCCGGTTATTGGGGTTGGTACCAGTTCGATTACGGAACGTGGGTAGCTCATGGAGGCATCCCTTCTCATTGGGGGAAGTCGACTACTTTGTCTGGTGAACAAACCGCAGTAGCCAGTCGTGTCAGATACGACGCCTGGCCGAACTGCTAACGCATAGGTGGAGCTATGCCTGCAAAATTGCAAAAGCAACGCCGCTGGGCCTTTGGTGTCAAGGGGGATAGCTGGGCTCGAGCTCATCATATGGACAACAAAGGCAAGTTGCCGAAAAGAGCTAAGAAGAAAAAGAAGTGAGCACGGATTTGGGTATTCTTCTGATCATGGTGCTCGGATCTATTCTCTGGGCAATTTATGATTAAAGATGTCTTTCGCTACAACCGCTATCGCTCAATCGAAGAACGAATTTGGTGCGGAATTTTTTGGATTGGAATCTTATTACTAGTATTATGGGTGGAACTCTGTGTCGCAATCGCAATCGCCCGACTACTATTGGTATTTCCGAACTGAAAAATTCCCCGGGGGCCATGGCCGCATGTGAAGCCCCGGGGATAGGGCAGGGACCTCTCTAGTAGCTGTGCTCCCCCGCTCCAGCTGCTAGATGTCTCTGCCCGCCTCGGGTACTAACGGTATATTTTTTCGAAAGGATAATCGTGCCAGAATGGGTCGTGATGCGCCAGCGTGAAAGCGATGATCATTGGCAAGCAGTATTCGTCAATGTCGAAGCAGAAACAGCCTGGCAGGCAATCGAACAAACTGTCCTTGATCGAGGTCGCGTCCGTTATGGCGATAATGCTGAAGGACGCTGGGTCGCTTTTCCAAATGAGTACTTCGTCGCCTATACAGCCACCATCACACGTATTGCTGAAATCAATCTCGCCGGTCCGGAGGACATGGTTTAATGCCGAGAAAATTCGATAACCAAGATTTGATTCTTCCCAATGGTGAAGTGGCACGAATCGGTACCTGGATGGGTCCAAATGGTGAAATGTGCATCAAGCTGCGACTACCAAGCGATTACTGGATGGTGAGCGGTGTCTGGCGAGCAGCAGAAGGAACAAGTTATCCCAACGGTAAGACCGTCCTTACCCTCGACAAGGGAGCATGAAATGTCGAACGAAACTGTCAAGCCGTATAGAGATCCTGTTCCCGGTCGTGGCTCGATCGAGTTGCGTCGAACTGCTGCGGGCGTCTATTCCTGGGTAATCACAATCTGGACCGACGCAATCGTCACCGACAATCATCTGATCGGAATGGTCGATTCCGTGCAGAGAGTAGATACTGAGCTGCGTGAGAGATATCCGGAGCCGGGAGCAAAAGAATGAGCGAGGAGGAGCAGGAAAAGAAAGATCCCGAGTGGTACATCTCGGACATGCACACTCGTCGCGCCGTTCGCTATCTAGGCGCAAAGCTGTTCGAGGATGGATATTTGTCTGCCTCGGAGATCGATCAACATTTGTTGATGCGGATGTGGGACGAGTCACTCGAGCAGACGACGCTGATCAACGAGCCTTCGCCAATTGGTCCCGATCCGGAGCAAGCACGCAAGTTCTTGATGTCGACGATGAATGCGCGAGTCGATCGATTGGAAGAGCGGGCGGATAATATCGAAGCGGTCATCATGTCGATCAGCGATTGGCTATTGAAGAACAACACGCGCTACAACTGGGGCCATCACCAGAAAGTTGAAAAGACGCTCTATGGAACTGAGACCACATCAGAAGCTCGCCCTGACCCAGCTTCGTAACGGCCATATTCTCTGGGGCGGAGTCGGCTCGGGCAAGTCCGCCGTTGCGGCCGCCTACTACATGCGCGAGGAGCGACCACGAGACGTCTACGTCATCACCACTGCGAAGAAGCGCGACTCAAAAGACTGGGTAGGCGAGTTCGCTGTGTACGGAATCGGAACGGAACCAGATGCCACTATCTCTGGCGTCCTGACCGTCGATAGCTGGAACAACATTCACAAGTACGCAGATGTCTATGGGGCATTCTTCATCTTCGACGAGCAACGACTAGTCGGCTCAGGAAAGTGGGTAAAGTCATTTTTGAAGATCGCGAAATCGAATCGTTGGATCCTCCTCTCGGCGACTCCGGGCGATACCTGGATCGACTATATTCCAGTCTTCGTCGCGAACGGCTTCTACAAGAACCGGACCGCCTTCAAGAGAGAACACGTCGTCTACTCACAGTTCACGAAGTTTCCGAAGGTGGAACGATATTTGGGGCAAGGACGACTGATCAAACTCCGTAACTCGATCCTGGTCCCGATGCCACACCCAAAGACGACCGTCCGACACTCTTCGGTGATTCATGTTGACTGGAACGACGCCTTGCTGCAGAGCGTGATCAAGAACCGCTGGCATATCTATCAGAACAAGCCGATTAGAGATATAGCGGAGCTGTTCGGAGTAATGCGGCGTGTGGTGAATTCTGACCCCGACCGAATCAGAAAGGTGGTGGAACTATTAGAACGACACAAAAGGCTCGTGCTCTTCTACAACTTCAACTACGAGCTCGAGGCGCTGCGACAGCTGAGGAAACAGGTGACGATCGCGGAATGGAACGGTTGGAAGCACGAAGAGATTCCGACTGGGGACAGCTGGATCTACCTGGTGCAGTATGTGGCGGGCTCGGAGAGCTGGAACTGCATCGAGACTGACACGATTGTCTTCTTCTCACTCACCTACTCGTACAAGAATTGGGAGCAAGCGCACGGACGAATCGATCGTCTGAACACTCCTTTTACCGATTTATACTACTATACACTCCGTTCGAAGTCTGTAATCGACGCTGCGATTTGGCGTTCATTGAAGGCAAAAGAGAACTTCAACGTGGCCAAATTTGATATGAAACTGTTGAAGGTCACTGAAAATGAGGGTAAAAATGGCTGAAAACGAGGTAACGGTTCGACGACACAAAAGTGGGATTGTGAGCATCGAAACAGACGATTTTTATGCTGAAATCCAGATTCGGGCAGAAACGCCAGCCGAGAAGTATGAGATTGTAAAGGCGGCAATTTTGAGAAAAGGCCTGGTATTTAGCGAAAAAGTCGAAAAACAGCTTCGAAAGGAGCTAAATTTCTGGTCTTGACCATTTGCCCAAATATGAGTCTAAAAACTTTCCCTACGCGCGAGAACCTAATAAGTAAATAGGGTTTAGATACTAAGATGGGTTTATATAGAAACTTTTTTGCCTCAAAATCTTGGCAAATAACTAAACTCCGAAAAGGAGCATAAATCGACCCCTCCCACAAGGCAGCGCGCTTTCTCAAGGTCGTTAAAAAAAAATTGAGGTGAGCTATGGAAGAACTCTGGCAACCGATTGAATTCTTTCCAGGATACGAGGTAAGTAGTTGGGGAAGAATCCGTTCTGACAAGTGGTGGGAGGATGGAAAAATCTTATCCCAATCTCCAAATCAGTTCGGGGTCATGCAAGTGGGTTTGATGCGAGACAATGTGCAACATCATCGCTCGGTACCATTGCTGGTCGCAAAGGCTTTTTTACCTCCAGTGCCAGGTGTAAACAGAAGAGGTAAGCGGGCATATGATACTCCGATCAACCTTGATGGAGATCGTACTAACAATCATATTGATAATCTTGTCTGGCGTCCTCGTTGGTTTGCTGTGAAATACAATCGTCAGTTCCGGCATCCGTTTCAAAGGCCTATCCTTCAGCCAATCGTCGAATTGGAAACTGGTGAAGTAAGTAAAAATTCATTTGAGTGCGCTAAGGAGTACGGTTTACTCGAGGAAGATCTGGTGCTTTCTATCTTGAATCGAACTTACGTTTGGCCCACATATCAGTTTTTCGGCATTTATGAAGGTTAGATATTAGTTAGCATAGATATCGCGGTGTATAACAGAAGGGATAGAACATCTCTTTTATTTTTTAGCATTTATTGGGTCGCAAAGTGAGAAAGGAGGGGCATGGCTAACGAAATTAATCTTCAGCCTCAAGTTTTGAATCTAGCATTGTATGCTGGAGACGGTGTAGAATTTCGTCTAATCTGTACGGACAAGGCCGGTGCTCCTGTCGACGTCACCGGCACCGTCAAGGCGCAGGTTCGACTCGAACGTTTGACAGCGGATCCGGCTATCGTCGAATTTGCTACCAATATGGTTGACGCTTATCAAGGAATTGTCGTGCTTTCCTTAACTGGCGCACAGACACAAACACTATCCGCGCATCCTTCTAGTAAGCAGGGCACATTTCTAGGCGTCTGGGATGTTCAATGGGCCCCCGCTAATAAACAGCCGCGTACCTTGTGTCAAGGATCTGTGGAGTGCGTGTCCGATGTTACTAGATGATCTCATTGTCAAAGTCGTAACTGAGGAAACAATTGTCTTCGATGTGGATCCTGCGGATATTGATGTAGAGCTTGAGTCAGATGTGGAAACACTTGTTTCGTTTGAGTTTGATGTTGATCCCCTTGATGTAACAATCGAAGCTAATGAATCTCGGATCACGATCGAACAGCCGCCAGATACAACTTTTGCGCTTGAAACTTCACTAGACGTGATTGTTTTAGCTGCAGGTAATATCGGCAATCCAGGCCCAGCTGGACCTCCAGGTCCACAAGGCGCTGAAGGTCCCGTAGGACCTCAAGGTGAGACGGGTGCTCCTGGAGCTTCACTTGCTTCATATTGGTATGAGTGGAAGACCAATACCGAGGCAACGGATCCTGCTCCCGGTTTCTGCAAAATGAATGGACCTGTTGGTACGGCGACTGAACTTTACATGTCGCAGTATGATAAACAGGGCGCTACGCCGTTGGCAATCGTATTTCTTAATCCCGGCGACGATTTGTATCTATATGAAAAGAATCAATTTGATACTTGGATTCGTTATGTTGTCGGTGATACTATTGATCATGGTGAATGGTGGACAATTGAAATTACTCACGCCGAGGACGGGCCGGATGCATTTACTCCCGCGGGTAATACTCAGGTATTGATCGTAACACCAATGCGTGGTGTGGCCGGACCGCCTGGACCAACGGGTCCGCAAGGACCTGTTGGTGAAACAGGCCCACAAGGCCCAACTGGTCCTACGGGTCCTACGGGTGTTGATGGTTTACCGGGTTATCCATCGACGATAGGTCATCTGAATGATGTACTAACCGTCAAGGTTGATGGCAGTCCACCAAGTTGGGAAGATCCTTCTGGTGGCGCAGATCTAGTTTATAACGGTGATTTTCCTACAAATACTCCGTATACTGACGGCGATATCGTCATCAAAGATGGCGTCGCTTATATGTGCGTGCGCCCAACTAGTGCAGCGCCGACGGTATGGCCTGGTGGTTCGGGTTTAGGTGGTCCGATACCGCAACCAGTTACCAATGGTCAATGGATCAAAGGGGCAGGCGGTTTACCTGTTTGGTCACCGATTGTTGCGGGTGATATTAAAAGCGCCGTAGATGGTCAGTTTCTCAAAGGTGCGAGCGGAGTTGGTTCATGGGCAGCAATCGCACAAGCGGATGTAACAGGATTAGTTGCTGCATTGGCAACAAAAGCTGGTGTGCCTAATTACGGTACAAGTTTGCCAGCATCTCCAGTGGATGGTCAAGACGCAATTCTCGTTGATTCACTTACGAATCCGACCTATCAATGGCGATTTCGTTACAATGCGGGATCAACTTCGACATATAAATGGGAATTTATTGGCGGCGCGTCTTATGGAGGATTTGGTGGTTCCTATACGGGTACGCCGGGAGCCAACGTTTGGTTTGATTTGCCAGGTACACCGTCATTGATAATTCCCCGTGCCGGTATTTATCTAGTTGATACGCGCGCTTACCATCAATGTGCAGCTACCGCATCTGTTTATACCGCTTATGCACGCGCTTTTGCTACAACTTCTGGTGGGGGTAACAGCGCTTCTGGTGCTGGTTCATCTGCATATTGGGGTGCAATGTTGGTTACTTGTGAACCAAGGACCCTTATTGCCGGTGAGACAGTCAAAGTTCAATGTATGTCAAATGCTCCTCAACCGAACACTACTTTTGCCAATGGACAACTCGTAATTACACCGGTGAGGGTTTCATGAGCACCCCAAATCCCACTTCAACGGATTGGATTCCACTTTGGGATCTTAATGGTGGCGCATCCGATTTTCATTATCGTGGTGCTTATGTTGGTGGAACGCCATACAGTAATGGCGATGTTGTAATTGGTTCTGATGGAATCGCTTATCTTTGTGTTGCTGATGGCGTGACTGCAGCACCGATTGCTTGGACTGGAATTTATGGTCCGACAGGTCCGCCCGGACCGCAAGGGCCTCAGGGACCCAAAGGAGATATCGGAGCCACTGGTCCCGGACTTCCAACGGTACAAAATGGTAAATGGTTGAACGGTTTGGGTGGAGTTGCTGTTTGGGCTTCGCTGGCGATAGGAGATATTCCACAACTCCCGGCCACAAAGACGGACGGTCTTGTTACCGCTGATACGGCTTGGGTAGCCATTACTACATACGTAAATAGTTGGCGCGATTATGGTAGTGGTTTTCCTGGTGGCCGTTTTCGAAAGCTTGCAAGTGGATTGATCGTACTTTCGGGATTGTTGAGTGGTGGTACGTCGGGTACAATTGCTTTTACACTTCCTGTCGGTTATCGACCCGATCTTTATCGACATTGTCATGGATTGTCAAATGATGGAATTGGAACGGTGCGTATCAATGCTAATGGCGAGTGTCAATTGAATTTTCCCTCTGGTGGCTGGTTTTCACTCGATGGGGTGTGTTTCTACCCATGAGTACTATCCCCGATCCAGCAACGACAAGATGGGTCCCATTACAGGGTAAAATAGTTGATAGTCTAACTTATTGGGGTGCATATAGCGCATCCAAAACGTATAATGATGGTGATTGTGCAATTGGTTCCGATGGTATTTTGTATATGTGCGTGCAAAATGGAACTCTTAATAAAGCTCCGGTGAGATGGTCGGGAGCTAATGCTCCGGTAGGTATACAAGGTCCCACGGGAGCACAAGGTGTGGGTATACCAACTCCGGTTGTAAATGGGCAATGGGTCAAAGGTGTTGGCGGTGCTGCTGTTTGGTCTCCAATTACATTAGCTGATGTAGCAGGAGCTGCTGCTATACCCGCTTATGTAACTACACTTCCGGCAAGTCCCGTTGATGGACAAGAATGTATTTTGGTTGATTCACTTACTGCTCCTACTCGAACGTGGCATTGTCGTTACAATGCACAAACGTCTAATTCATATAAATGGGAAGTGCTTGGCGGTACGCCAATACTTGGAATCAGTGGTGCACAAGTAACGGTAAATCAAGCGAATGCTTGGATCAACGTTGTTGGAACTGCGATCACATTGCCTCTTCAGGGATATTATGTATTTCAGGCTTCGTTTCGATGTAACAATGGTTGGAGTGGTGCACAACATTGTTACATGATGTTGTGGGCAAACACGCAGGGTAACGTGTTCGGTCCTCAAGGTCTTGTCGGTCTTAATTCTGGTTGGTGGGGTGTATTGGCTGTTGCTCCATTTGTTAATTCATTCTTTGCGGGAACGACAATTGGTGTTGCTGCTCATTGGAACAGTGGAACTCCAGGTTATGTCGGTGAAATTGCTTGGTCCGCGATGCCGATTAGGTTGATCCCATGAGCGCTATCCCTGATCCAGCAACGACAAAATGGATTCCGGTTCGGGCAGATGTAAGCGATCATAAAAGATATTGGGGCATTTATGAATCGTCACGCGTGTATAACGATGGTGATTGTGTTATCGGCTCGGACAAAGTGCTTTATATTTGTACAAAAGAAGGTATAACGAGTGCGCCGATAGCTTGGCCGAAAAGAGATGGGCCCGTTGGAAAACCCGGTGATATAGGAGAACAAGGTTCGGGTATTCCACTTCCAGTAATTGAAGGACAATGGATGAAGGGTGTTAGCGGTGGAGCAGTTTGGCAATCGTTGAAAGTTGCCGATATTCCAAATGCCGCGACTCCACCTAGTTATGGAACACAATTTCCAGTTAATCCTGTTAATGGTCAAGAACACGTTCTCGTAGATGTAGCAAATGCACCGACGTGGTCGTGGCGTTGTCGCTATAACGCGAATATAGCCGATACTTATAAATGGGAAGTTATCGGCGGTATACCAATTTTTAGAACATATACTACGCAGGTGACTATTTCTTCCGGCGGTTGGCAAGATATTGTAGGCGGAACAACAATTCGTGTACCAAGAGCCGGTATTTATATGTGTACTGCTAGTGGTCGGACAATGAATAATGGCGGTTCAGGTCAGTATAATCATTTCAATTTTTATTTGAATAGTCCAGGTAGTTATTTCGGCCCGATGCCAGTTCATTCAGGCGGAACCGGATTATGGGGAACTCCATTTATTGCACCCTTTGTATATACATTTGCGGTTGGAGATTTGATTGGTCTCAGTACTGCCACGACTAATCCTCCGGCGTACTATGATCAGGAATCGTGGTCAATCATGCCGAGGAGGATTATATGAGTAGTATTCCTGATCCAGCAACAACACCGTGGGTACCACTTTGGGACACTGGTGCGGGTACAGCTCCACAAGTACCATCGATACCGGGTGAGGTTAAATTGTGGGGTGGTAAAGTTCTTCCGGATTTGACCAAATATGGTAAATGGGTTTGGGCCGATGGTACAGCTTATTCCTCGACGACATATCCGGAAGCGTCAAATAATATTGCGCCAGAATGGAAGACAGCGCATGGACAAACGGATCCGGGTGCGGGAATGTTTCGAGTTCCCGATCTTCGAGGATTAACTCCTTGCGGATTGGATCAGATGCCTGGTGGTACACGAGCAAATCGAACAACTCGTTCTGTCGCAATTACGGTTGCAGCTAAGACAGGTGAAGAATATCATGTAGTTACCTTAGCTGAAACACCGGCCCATGCACATAGTGTTTCGGATCCGACGCACGGTCATGGTGTTTCGGATCCGACGCATATTCACGCGCTGACAAATTATGGATTTAACTATCACGGTGGTACTGGTGCTCCAGATGGATATGGTGATTCACCGTGGATGGTCAGTATGACAACCGATTATCGAGCAACAGGTATTGGTATTTCTGGAGCTGCTACTGGTATCTCGATTCAAAATGCAGGTGGCGGCGGTGCACATGAGACGATGCAGCCAACAGTATTTGTTCCTTATATTGTTCGGCTTGACGGATAGGAGAAATTATGAGCGAACTTGTTTATTATGCGCGGACTGATTTTGATAGTTGGCAAGCACAACTTTCGAATTATAATAATGAGCGAAGCACATGGGAACAGGCCGTCAAGGACGTTGAACTTCGTAATACTGAACGACAAGCCGAATATCAAGCTGCTCATGATGCCTGGGAAGCAATTCCTCCGCCACGGGTTGACGCAAATGGTACGGAATTGATTGAACCTACACCGCCGCTTGCTGAACCGAATCCAGCTGCTCCAATTGAGCCAACTCCACCAGAAATTCGCTATACGCAACGTCCAGTTGACGGAACTGAGGAAATTCAAACTCCCCACGGTCCAACGATTGTGATGACACCATCAGTGGTTGTTACTTCAACAACCGGCGAAGTATTTGCTATGAGCCCAGATGATTTTGAGCGTGCCTATTCGGCGGTCTCTCCCAAGGCGTTCGAAGTTTAGGAGGACGAATGCAAGTAAATATCAGTATCACTCTCGGTCCTAACGATACTTTGAGTATGACGCCGGATCAGGTTGCTCAGGCGGTTTTGGATGGACTGAACGGCGATTCAAGTAAAGACGTTGTAACGAGTTTTATCCAGCAGCAGCCTGAATCTGGCTCCGCGGGGGTGACTCCGCCTACTCCGCCAGCGTCGGGATGACGGAGAATCAGTACCAAGCTAGATTAATCAAGAAACTTGAACGTATATTTCCAGGCTGTATGATCTTGAAACAGGACTCATCATATCGACAAGGAATTCCAGATCTCATTCTTCTTTGGAGAAAACATTGGGCTGCGCTAGAGGTTAAACTCGAGCCGATGTCGAATTCACAACCTAATCAAAAATATTACATCGAGCAATTAAATTACATGTCCTTTGCCGCGTATATTTATCCCGAAAACGAAGAGGAGGTTTTGAGTGCGCTTCAACAAGCATTTAAACCTCCAAGGAGAACATGCGTTTCTGAGTCCTAGTCAATATCATTGGATCCATTATACGCCTGATCGATTATTGGAACGTTGGACTGCAGCTCAAGCCGCAGCCTATGGTACGTTGCAACATGAGTATGCACATCGAGAGATCGCCGCAGGTCGGCTGTCAGACCTAGTTGGAACGATCGGCTTGTATATCAATGATGCGATTCGCTATCGCATGAACTGTGAACAAATTCTCTATTATTCGGAGAATTGTTTTGGTACCGCGGATACGATTGCGTTTCGATACAATACTCTGCGAATTCATGATTTGAAAACAGGAGTGTTCCCTGGTTCCGTACACCAACTTGAGGTTTATGCTGCGCTATTTTGTCTCGAGTACGATAAAAATCCTTTTGATATCAAAATTGAGCTGCGCATTTACCAAGATAACGAGGTGATGGTGTACGATGCCGATCCAGAGGATATCGCGTTTATCATGGAAAAGATTCAGCAATTCGACAAAGTCATTGCCCATCGAAAACTGGAGGAGGAATCGTGATTCGTACTGAAGAACAGCATCTTGCGCATTACGGAATCCTTCGCCGCTCTGGTCGTTATCCGTGGGGATCGGGTGGTACGCAAAGCAAGCGCAATAAAAGCTTTCTCGATTACGTTTCTAATCTGCGTAAAGAGGGAATGTCGGATGCTGAGATTGCCAAAGGTGTTGGCATCACCAGAAACGAACTTACGGCTGCACGCTCGATTGCCAAGGCTCAGCAGAAGCAGGAGCAGATTCTCACTGCTCAGCGGCTAAAGGAAAGGGGCTGGTCGAATCCTGAGATTGGTCGTCGTATGGGTGGGCTCAATGAATCTTCTGTTCGCGCCTTGCTCAAGCCGGGTGAGATGGAAAAGGCTGATGCCATCCAGACTACGGCCAAGATGTTGAGAGAGCATGTCGACACGAAGGACATGATCGACGTCGGCAAGGGAGTCGAGAACTGGGTCGGCGTAACAAGGACTCGTCTGGACACGGCGATTGCTTCTTTGCGTGAGATGGGATACGGAGTTCACAATATCAAGATTCAGCAGATCGGTACCGGCAAGTACACCGAGATGAAAGTACTAGCCAAGCCTGGTATTTCCTTGCAGGACGTACAGAGGAACAGAGCTCAGATCCAGCAGATCCCCGAGTATTCGAATGATAATGGACATAGTTATTTCAGTGCACAGAAACCGATCTCGGTCAACTCGAAGAGAATCCGGGTCAACTATGCCGAGACTGGTGGAGCTGAGCTCGACGGCGTGATCTATGTTCGACCTGGTGTGAAGGACCTGCATCTTGGTTCCGATCATTACGGGCAGGTTCGTATTGCTGTCGATGGCACACATTTTGTCAAGGGTATGGCCGTATACAATGATGACTTGCCTGCCGGTGTGGATCTTGTAGTCAACACCAACAAATCGAACACGGGGCGTAAGAAAGATGTTATGAAAGAGTTGACGCCGAATTCAGAACTTCCTTTCGGTTCTGTTGTTCGTCAGATTAATGACCCCGTCACCGGTAAAGTGACATCGGCACTTAACATCGTCGGTGTCAAAGAAGGCTCGGGTGTCGAAGGTTCCTGGGATAGATGGAATCGAACTCTTTCTTCGCAGATGCTGTCGAAGCAGAATCCTAAGCTGGCCAAGCAGCAGCTTGATCTGACTTTCGAACAGCGCAAGAAGGAATACGATGAGATTCTTTCCCTCACGAATTCAACCGTGCGCAAGGAACTCCTCGAGCGCTTCGCCGATCAGACCGATGCAGCATCGGTACATCTCAAGGCGGCCAATCTACCACGCCAATCGACCAAGGTCATCCTGCCGATTCCATCCTTGAAGGATGACGAGGTTTATGCACCAAGCTTCCGACCTGGTGAGCGTGTAGTGTTGATTCGCTTTCCGCATGGTGGTACGTTTGAGATTCCTGAATTGAAGGTAAACAATCGTAATCCGGATGCGCGTAGACTTATCGGTCCTCATGCTCAGGATGCTATCGGTATCAATCATCGTGTGGCCCAGCATTTGTCTGGTGCGGATTTTGATGGTGATACGGTTCTTGTTATTCCCAATAATAGGAAAACTGTAGAAAAGACCCCCGCTCTTCAGGAATTGAAGGATTTTAACCCACAACAGTATAAGCTCGACAAGGATTCCCCGATTCCCCGTATGACCAATCGGCAAAAGGGAATCGAGATGGGCAAGGTTAGTAATCTTATTACCGATATGACGATCAAGGGTGCAGAGCCGCATGAGATTGCTCGTGCCGTCAAGCATTCAATGGTAGTCATCGATGCGGAAAAGCATGGGCTTGATTATCGCCAATCAGAAAAAGATCATGGTATTCTTACTTTGAAAGAGAAGTATCAGGGTAAGAAGACCGCCGGTGCGCAGACGATTGTTAGTAGGAAGAAGAGTACCAAGTTTATCGAGGAGCGAATTGAAAGACCGCAACGATTGGGTGGACCCGTTGATCCGATTACGGGTAGGAAGGTTTACATTCCATCTGGCCGCATGCGCAAGGATTTCAAAAGGGTAACTGATCCGGCTACAGGTAAGAAGGTAAAGGTAGAAACGGGGAAGTTTGTCCCCTATCAGCAGAAGATCGAGAAGCTGGCATTGGAAGAAGATGCATTCCGCCTGGTCTCAGCTGACCCCACCCCAATGGAAGTACTATATGCAACGCACTCGAATCAGCTTAAGGCTATGGCCAATACGGCAAGGAAAGAAGCATTGGGGATTAAGGGTGAAAAAAAGTCCCCCGCCTCTGAAAAAGCCTATGCCTCTGAAGTGGAAAGCCTTAATGCAAAACTAAACGAGGCGAAAAGGAACGCCCCCCTTGAGAGACAGGCCCAGCTCCTCGCAAACGCCCGGGTCTCCGCAACACGGCAGTCCAATCCAGACATCGAGAAGGAAGAGATTGTAAAGGTTAAGAACTCCGCATTGAACGAAGCACGTCGTAGAACAGGGGCTGGTAAAACAAAGATCCGCGTTACCCAAAGCGAATGGAATGCGATTCAGGCAAACGCTATCAGCACTACCAAACTAAAAGAGATCATTGACAATAGTGACCTCGATACAGTTAAGTTCCTTGCCTTGCCTAAGCATACTCCTAAGATGACCTCCTCTAAGAGACTCCGTGCCCAATCAATGTTGGATCTCGGGTATACGCAACAGGATGTGGCCGATGCCCTAGGCGTATCACTGACCACACTCAAGGTTAGTCTCAGTGAGTAGGTGATCATGGCTGATAGTATCGAACCAACTGAGTACATGTTAACAACTGTTGACAATCCATTCAATCCATTCACAGAGTTCGATCAATGGTTTACGTATGACACAATGATGGGTTACAATACCGTGTCCTTCCTTGATCGAGTTGCAAGAGTTTCGCATGACCTCTCGGAACCTGATCAGATAGTTGCTATTGATGATGCGATTGATGAGATAGCAAGAGAGAATGTGTCAGGAATGTGGAAGAAGGTTTCAAGAAATTCTTTTCAGACCATCCCACAATAAAGAGGCTATGCCCTATGCACGCCATGGCATAGGCATGGATCAATGTTACAAATTAATTGTTCAATGTATGAGTACCAACACCACCTATGCCATGCCCATGAAATGTTTTTAAAAATTAATTGAAAAATTTTAGAAAAAAAATTAAAAGAAAAATTAAAATGAAAAAAAATTTAGAAAAAAAATTTGGGAGACCGAAGACCGGGGGAGGGGGGTCGAAAAAAATACACCCCCCTATGCAT
>Ga0126377_10000051_pt1 | contig 50500 bp, 51 predicted proteins | sample PanSoiMetPlot_22_FD_92647 | JGI IMG/M metagenome (GOLD analysis project Ga0126377, IMG submission 92647) | Tropical forest soil microbial communities from Panama - MetaG Plot_22 | ecosystem: Environmental > Terrestrial > Soil > Tropical forest > Bulk soil | place: Panama | collected 2016-02-17 | reverse complement strand
GGGTCTGCGCCGCGTGCGACCTTGCCGCCATAGGTCGTGAGGAGGCGGGCGAGCGCGTCGGCCGCGGTGGCCTGGTCGAGCCGCACGGTCTTTTTCTCGCGGCCAAGCGCGCCCAGCGCGCGCACGAACTCGGCCGGCTCGCGGACATCGGCGAGGGACTCGAGGCGGTGGCGCACGTCGTTCGAAAGCTTGCGGCCGTCCATGTAGAGCGAGGGCCGGCCCTCGCTCGGCACGATGGCGAAGGCGAGCGGCAACGGCGTATGGGCGACGTCGGCGCCGCGAATGTTGAAGGCCCAGGCGACGGCGTGTGGATCCGACACCACCAGCGCGTCGGCGCGCAGCTTCGCAAGCTCCGCGCGGATGCGTGCGAGCTTCTCCTCCGCTGTCTCGCCGGCGAAGCGCAGGTCGTGCAGGGTGACGGCGCCGAGCGGCGGAGAAGGGCGGTCCGCCCAGATGGCGTCGATCAGGTCGGGCTCGACCGCGATCAGCGCCGCGCCGGCGTTGGCGCAAGCCTTGGCGAGCTTTTCGGCGGCCTCGACCGTGTGCAGCCAGGGATCGTAGCCGAGGCGGTCGGCCGCGGTGAGGTTCTGCTCGATCCATTTGTCCGGCGGGGTGTCGAGCAGGTGCGCGATGGTGAAGAGCGCCGTGTCCACCTGCTCGCGTGCCTGCAATGTGTAACGGCCGTCGACGAACAGGACGGCGCGCTCCATCATGACGATCGCGCTCCCGGCCGAGCCGGTGAAGCCGGTGAGCCAGGCGAGGCGCTCCTCGGACGCCGGCACGTATTCGTTCTGGTGGCGGTCGGACCGCGGCACGATGAAACCGGTCAGGCCGCGCCGCGCCAGTTCAGTGCGCAGTGCCTTGACGCGCTGCGCGCTCGCCGTGCCCTCGGCGCGGTCCTCGAACGACTGGAAGCGGGCTTCGAACATCGCGGGCATCTATGGGGCGCGCGGGCGGCCGGCGCAAGGCCCGTAGGTTGGGTTAGCCCTAAGGGCGTTTACGCCGGTCTTTACGGGCCATGCCACGGATCTACAGGTGAGACTCGACCTTCGATCCGCGCGTAACCCAACATTCACCTACGCGACGGCTTGACCAGCACCAGCGTCACCCAGCCTTCGAGCCGGATGCGCCGTTCCAGCACCAGCCCGCGGGCGCGATAGGCGGCGAGCGCAGGGGCGCCCTGCGCGGTCAACAACCCCGACAGCACGACGTATCCGCCGGGGGTGACGAGCCGGGCCATCGGCGTCGCCAGCCGTTGCAGCGGTTCCAGCAGGATATTGGCGAAGATCAGCCGGTACGGGCCGCCGGCCCAGAAACGTCTCCGGCCGAGCCCGGCCGCGTGCACGACCTCGATATAGGCGCCCGCGCGATTGAAGCGGGCGTTCTCGCGCGCGATGACGACGGCGCGGGCGTCGATGTCGCTCGCCAGCACCGGACGGCGCAGCGTCTTGGCCGCGGCGATGGCGAGCACGCCGGTGCCGGTGCCGACGTCGAGCACCCTCGGCTCTGTCGACTGCCTCCCCCCCTTGCGGGGGAGGGCCCTTCGCCCCTTCACAATCTGGTTGAGCGCGAGCAGGCAACCGCGCGTGGTGCCGTGGTGACCGGTGCCGAAGGCGAGCGCGGCCTCGATCTCGATGCCGATGCGGTTTGCCCGCACGCAGGCGCGGTCGTGGGCCCCGTGCACGGTGAAGCGGCCGGCGTCGACCGGCACCAGGCCGGCGAGGCTCTTCTTCACCCAGTCCGTCGGCGCAAGGGTCTCGAACGCCAATGACTGCGCGGCCTGCGCCCCGGCTGCGGTTTCGACCAGCGCCCGCACCGCGTCTTCATCGGGCCGGTCGCGGAAATGTACGGCCAGCGACCAGCGCCCGTCCGGCTCCTCGAACGCCGAGGCGGCGACCGTTTCACCATCGAAGACCTCGGCCAGTACGTCGCCGATCCGGCGGGCGGCGGCTTGGTCGGTCGAGAGCCGCGCGACGGCGGTGGCGGCGGGGAGGGGCGAAGGCTCCGGCATCACTCAGGTCTTTCCGTTCATCCCCGATTTTCATTGCTGGCCATGCACCACCACCGATGGGCAATTCACAGGACGATCAACGCCTTATCCAGCGTTTATCGACGTATTTGTCCACAGACTTTGAAGGTCGGTCTTTCAGTTCTTACCCACAGGGCCAATCGGCGTTGTGCAAATCGCTTCGTCACGCTCGGTCTTCGGCGGCCATCTGCCATTTTGGGGTCGGGGAACGGAACGTCGTGATGGTCTCCAGGATCTCCGACGGTGTATTGCCGAAAATCAGCGACGCGCGATGGCGCGGCGCCAGGAAGCCGGCATCGACCATCGCCGACACCATCGCGCGCAGCGGCTCGTAGTAGCCGTCGACGTCGAGAACGCCGCAGGGCTTGCCGTGCAAGCCGAGTTGCACCCAGGTCCATTGCTCGAACAATTCCTCGAGCGTGCCGGCCCCGCCCGGCAGTGCCAGGAACGCATCGGACAATTCCGACATCTTCAGCTTTCTCTCGTGCATCGATGAGACGATGTGAACGCTGGTCAGCCCTTGATGCAGAAGCTCACGCTGCACGAGAGCGGCGGGGATCACGCCGGTTATGGAGCCGCCGTTGCGCAAGGTCTCGTCGGCCACCACGCCCATGAGGCCGACTCGCCCTCCGCCATAGACGATGCGGTGACCGCGGGTCACGAGCTCGCGAATCGCCGCACGCGTGGCCTCTTCATAGACAGGACGCGATCCCAGCGATGACCCGCAGAAAATGCAAATCGACAAGGCGGGCCTGTCGGGGGCGGGAGGCATATCCATCATCCACGTTTGGCTGACGCCGCAGTATCCGGCGCTGGCGTGCTCGGGGCGGGCCCCGCCGCTGGCACAAGGCTGCCCCTCGGCCTGGTGACCTCGCGGCGGCGGCAGGAACAGGCTAGGTTCGCCCGGAAAAGGAAAGAATATCAACGGGTGGAACGCCAAAATCCTGGCAGCCCTGCAGCGCTGCCGCAGCCGGCCGCGCCCGCGGTCGATCCGGGCTGCCGTCCAAGCATGATCAGCAATGCATGAGCAACTGAAGCTGCCGTCGGTCGAGACCAGGTCCTCCTGGATCGTCGCGACGATGACGCTGCTCATCCTGGCGGTGTCGTTCGGCGCGCCCTGGGTGACCATCGTGGCGCTCAAGCTCATCGCCGAGGACATGGGTGGGTTGCGCTCGATCGCGGCGTCCGCGAACTCGCTCGCCTGGGTCGGCTACGGCGCCGGCGGCATCGTCATGGGTTACATCGCCGAACGCGTCGGCATCCGCTGGACGGTGATCTTCGGCGCCGTGATGATCGCGCTTGGCCTGGTGCTGTCGGCGAGCGGGGAGAAATGGCAGCTCTATCTCGGCCAAGGCCTGTTCATGGGCTTCCTCGGCATCGGCGGCATGAACGCGCCGTTCTACGTTTATGTCAGCCGCTGGTTCGATCGCCGCCGCGGCTCGGCGCTGGCGCTGATCTCGAGCGGCAGCTACGTCGCGGGCGCGGTGTGGCCGCCGATCTTCGAACGCGCCATCGCCTATGCCGGCTGGCGGCAGACCATGATCTATTACGGCCTGCTCGAGGTGCTGGTGGTCGTGCCACTGGCTGCGATCTTCCTGCGTCAGCCCCCCGAGACGCCCGTTGCCGCGGATTTAATCGGAGCCATGCCGGGGCGCAGCTCGGTGATGGGATGGCCGCCCAACCTGGTGTTCGCGCTGCTTGCCGTCGCCGTCATCTTCTGCTGCATCCCGATGGCGATGCCGCAGCAGCACCTGCCGGCGTTCTGCAGCGATCTCGGGATCCTCGCATCGCACGGCGCGGCGATGCTGTCGGTGCTGCTCGGCACCGCCTTCATCAGCCGGCAGTTCTGGGGCTGGGTCGCCGACCGTATCGGCGGGCTCAATACCGTGCTGACCGGCTCCGTGTTCCAGATCCTCGCCATGACGGCGTTCGCGCTGACGCAGGACGAGGTCGGCCTGTTCACCGTCGCCGCCGCGTTCGGCCTCGGCTTTGCCGGCATCATCCCGGCTTACGTGCTGGCGATCCGGGAGCTGTTTCCGGCGTCACAAGCCTATTGGCGGATTCCGACGTTCCTGCTGTGCAGCGGTACCGGCATGGCGGTCGGCGGCTCGCTCGCCGGCGTGCTTTACGACAGCTTCGGCACTTATGCGGTGGCCTTTGCCGCGGGCGTCGCCGCCAACGCGGTCAATCTCATCATCGTCTGCACGCTGGTGCTGCGGCAGAAATTGGCCAATACTCGGTAACAAGACATGGAGGAAGACCATGACATTCCGCATAGCAGTGGTGCAGCCGATCTGTCACCGGCCTGGCACGGACGAAGCCAATGTCGCCGATGCCGTTCGCGCGATCGCCCGCGCGGCAGGCGAGGGCGCGCACTTCATCTGCTTCCCGGAAACCTATCCCGGTCCGTGGCGGATGCCGGCGACGTTCGATCCGACTGCAGCCATGGTCGAGGCGGCGGCGAAGCACAAGATCCACGTGGTGTTTGGCACCATCGCGCCGATCGATGACAAGGTCGCGACCGCCTACAACTTGATCTGCATGGCGTATCCCGACGGCCGCGCACCGGCGCGCTACCGCCGCACCCATCCCAACGGCCCGTGGATTTATACCGGCGGGCCGGCCTGGGAATTCCAATGGGTGCCGGGCGACGAATTCCCGGTCTTCGACACCGTGCACGGCAAGGTCGGACTCGCGATGTGCAGCGAGGTCTACATGCCCGAGGTCGCCCGTGCGCTGGCGCTGCGCGGCGCCGAGCTGATCTTCATGCCGGCGGGCAAGGACAAGCGCAAACTGTGGGCGACCTGGCGCACGCTGATCTGGGCGCGCGCGATCGAGAACCTGGCGATCGTGGTGACCACGCAGAACCTGTTCGATCACTCCGAGCGCGGCCTTGCCATGGTGGCGGGGCCGGAGGAGATCCTGTTCGAAAGCACGATCGCCGGCACCACCGTGGTCGACGTGAGTCTCGAGCGCCTGCGCTATCTCCGCGGCACCCGCGACGTGGTCGGCTCGTCCGAGGACTGCGCGGTCAAACAGGGCCTGCTCGGCCCGCAATGGCAGCGGCCGGAGCTCTACGACCTGATCCATCCGCGCCCGCGGCGGGAAGCGGCGGAATAGGGTGGCGCAGCCGACCGGAAGTGCCGTGACGCGACGACGGTTTGCCATCACGTTCGCAACGGGAATAGCCTGGGTGATGCTCGCGCAGGGTTTCGCGAGCCATGTCCCGGCCGAGCCTGCCGGATTATCACATCGCACGACGCTGCATCCGGGGAGATTGATCGTCGCGTCCGCCTATCCCGATCCGCCGTTCGATCTCATCGAAAACGGATCGCCCGGCGGCTTCGATATCGAGCTGATGCGCGCGATCTGCCGGCATCTCGGCCTGGCCTTGGAGGCGGTGCGCTATTCCGGCGACGACTTCAACGGCATCTTCGATGGCCTGGGGAAGCGCAGTTACGACGCCGTGATCTCCGGAACGACGATCACCCCGGAGCGCGCCGCGAAGGTGCTGTTCTCGGAACCCTATCTCGAATTCAACCAGGGCGTAGCGGTCAACCGACAGCGGAGCCCGAACGCCGCGTCAGTCGACGATCTGCATGGTCTGACTGCAGGCATTCAGTCGGGCAATACCTCCGACTTCGTCGCCCGGCGACTATTGGCCGAGGGCAAGATCTCCGGCATCAAGTACTATCCCTACAACGGCATCGGCACGGCGCTCGACGACCTCGAAGCCGAGCGTATCGGGCTCGTGATCAAGCTCCATCCCGTGATCTCGTGGCTGGTGAAGGATCGCCCGCGCCTGGCAGTGGCATTCGATGTGCCTACGCACGAGAAGCTCGGCATCGCCTTCGCCATGGACAATCCCCGCCTGCGCGACGCCGTCAGTGGCGCACTGAAGGCGTTACGCGACAACGGCGAGTTCGGCCGGTTGCGGATGCGTTGGTTCGGGTCGACCCTGTAACGTTTCCTTTTTGCCGGAGCAGGCGCTGCCATAGGCTGCGGCTATGCGTGCGCCCCGCAGGATGACGGCGCGCCGTCACAGTCGTGCTATCGTGTGCTGGCAAATGGAAGCGGAGTGGGGTCGCGTCAACCGCACGGGAGCCGGCCATGCTGCGTGTTGCCAGCATAGTTCTGATCGCGGGCCTGCTGGGTACGGGTTCGACACCCGCCGCCGCCTTTTACGAATTGTCGGGCGTGTTCATCGCCGACCAGCGATGCCAAGCCTTTGACAGCATCCGCCGGCAGACCAATCCTGGCAACGTGCTGACGGTAGCCGGCCAGTCCTACAACGCGCGGGCGCTCAACCGCGAGGACGGGGATTACGTCTACATCGACGTGCCCGGCGCCAGTCCCCGCGCCCGTTGGGTGAGCGTCATGTGCGGCGATCTGTTCCGTGGCGCTGATCATCCCGATCCCGACGCCGGGACGCCCGCCGGCTTTACACCGTTCTTCGACGCTGACGATCGCCCCAACGACCCGACCCCGCGGCCGCCGACACTGAGCGCGTTCGACCAGGCGATGCTGGAGGTGTGCGGCAACTGGGGCAGCCGGCCGACGGCGGCGGCGTTTCGCGCGAAACTGGATGAACCCGCGCTCGCTGGCGACGTCGATCGCATCTACCGGGCGCTGGACGGCAGCATTCTCGGCGAGCGGCGCGAGCCCAGGCAGTTCAAGGACGAACTCGCCACCGTCTGGTTCGGCCAGGACGGGTTCCGCCATATCTTCTGCGGCGAGCCCTCGGAGCAGACCATCGGCGGCCTGCATTTCGTGGGGCGATATCTGCAGATGCAGGAGCAGGGCTGGGGCGGGATGGCGGCGCAGTGCAATGCCACGGAGATCGCGCCGCCGGTCTACACCTTCGGCGTCCGTTTCCGCACGCCGAGCGGGCGCGTGCGCACCGCCTGTCCGAAAGGCTATGCGCTGAACCTCGACGCCGGCGCGATCCTGATCGAAGCAACCAAGGCATTCAAGCTGATGCTGCCGCGCAGCTCGGGCAGCGCGATGTGCCTGTATCAGGTCGCGCAGCCGAGCGTGTCGTCGTATTTCGCGGTCTTCGTGATCAAGAGCGAGGCGGTGCGAACCTTCTATCCGGACGCCTCGCCGTCCTGCGATCGCGGCCGGCCGGTGGACAGCTGCTTGTGCGAGCGGTAGCAGGGCGGAATTTTCCGCGACCGCTGCGCTGTCACTTCTCCTCCAGTTGTGCGTAGGGGCCGGTGGCATAGACGACGCGGCCTCCCACCATCGTGAGCAGCGACTCCAGTCCGCCGATCTCGCCGGTCGGCACTGTGAGGTAATCCTTGGTCAGCACCGCGAGGTCGGCGAGCTTGCCGCGCGCGAGCGAGCCGCGCTTGCCGTCGTCGAAGGTGAACCAGGTACTGCCGAGCGTATAGAGCCGCAGCGCCTCCTCGCGTGACGGCAATTGCTCCTCGTCGCGCGTGAGCGTGCCGCCGACGGTCTTGCCGTCCACCATCCATTGCAGCGACACGAACGGATTATAGGACATCACGCGATGCGCGTCGGTGCCGCCGGCGATCGGCAGCCCCATCTTGAGCGCGGTCATGATCGGCGGGGTCAGTCGCATCGCTTCGTTGCCGCGTGCCTTGAGGAAGGCCTCGCCCTGGAAGAACATCGCGTTCTGCATCAGCCAGCCGACGCCAAGCGCCTTCATGCGGGCGAGGTTCTCCGGCGTGGCGTCGTTGAGATGCGCGATCGACCAGCGCAACGGCGCGACCGGAGTCTCGCGGTTCACGCGCTCGATCACGTCGAGCAGGTGATGCACCGAGCGGTTGGGGTTCCAGTGCTGGGTCACCGTCATGCGCTGCGACGCCGCCCACTTGTAGATCTGGTAGAGCTGCTCCTTCTGCGCCTCGGTCGGCGCGTCGTTGTTGTACATGCCCCAGGCGACGTTCTCGCCGATGCCGTTGAAGCGCAGCCAGTCGTCGCCGAAACCCATGGGCAGCATCTGCGTGACGGCCTGGTAGTCCTCGAGTTCCTTGCCGCGGCGCTGCGCGAACAGCGAGTAGACCACGCGCACGGTGAGCGCGCGGTCCTGCCATAGCTTGAACAGCGGTTGATAGCTCGCGGCGGTGAGGTTGAAGCCGCCGGGATCGCTCACCCCGGTCATGCCGAGCCGGTTGAGCTCGCGGAAGAACTGCCGGGTGCCTTCGACGCTTTCGTCGAAGGTCGGTAGCGGCAGCTTGTCGAACAGGCCCGAAATGGTCGGGTTGTCGCCGGCGATCCAGCCGGTGGGATTGCCGTTAGCGTCGCGCTCGATCTTGCCGCTGGGCGGCACGTCGGTGTCGGCAGCGATGTTGAGCGCCTTGAACGCAGCGGGCGTGAGCAACGCCGCGCTGTAGAACAACTGCACATAGGCCGGGTTGTCCGGCGCGACCGCCAGCAGCTCGGCCTGGGTCGGCCGGCGCTTCTCCTGGAACTGCTGCTCGGTCCAGCCGCCGGCGACGATGATCCATTGGCCGGGCTTGGCGCGCTGCGCGGCCGCCTTGATGCGCGCCATGGCCTCCGGGATCGACTTGGTGCCGATCCAATTCACTTCTGTCGCGTAGAACAAGGCCGCGCGGATCGCGTGCATGTGCGAATCGATCAGGCCGGGGATCACGGTGCGGCCCGCGAGATCGACCACGCGGGTGCCGCTGCCGGCGAGCGCGCGGATATCGGCGGAGCGGCCGACCACGATTATCTTGCCGTCGCGCACGGCGAGCGCCTCGGCCAGCGGCGCGGCGTCGTCGAGGGTGATGATCTTGCCGTTCAACAGAACGGTGTCGGCGTCCTGGGCATGCGCGGCAGAGAGAGATCCTGCAGCAAGCGCAAGCAGCAATGCGATCGTGGTCTTCATTGCAGGTCTCCGGTACGGTCGTCGTCAATCTTTCATCGTCCGGCGCTCGATCTCCAGCAGGCGGTCGAGGCCAGTGGTCGCCATCGCTGCCTTCATTTCCTTCTCGACATTGCCTTTGCCGATGAAGGGGTCGATGCGGCCCTGCGCCAGGCATTCGTAGGACTGACGCACGGCCTTGACCATGGCGGCGAACGCGGTGCCGGATGAGGCCGCGAGCCGGAACCCGAGCGCCGCGAGATCGCGCTCCTTCAGCGGGAACTCGGCAAAGCCGTCGGGCGGTGCGAAGGTCATCAGGGGAGGGGGCAGCCGCTCGCCGACGATGCGCAGCTCCTCGGCGTTGCGGGTGAAGACGAACAGCATGTCGGCGCCGGCCTTCTTGAAGGCTTCGCCGCGCTTGAGCGCCTCGTCGAGGCCGGAGAGGCGCCGCGCATTCGTGCGGGCGACGATGATGAAGTCGGGATCGGTGCGGGCAGCGATGGCGGCCTTGACCTTCTCGACCATGAACTCGGTCGGCACCAGGTGCTCGATGCCGACGTGATGCTCGACGCGGCGCGGCAGCAGCTGGTCCTCGATCTCGATGGCGGCGAAGCCGGCAGCCTCCGACAGCGCGATCGTGCGCTGCACGTGCATGGGGTCGCCCCAGCCGCCGCCGGCATCGAGCACGATCGGCAGCTTGCAGGCGGCGCGCATGTCGACGGCAAGCTGCGCCATCTCCGGCAGCGTGATGTTGGCTTCGGTCACGCACTTGTACCAGCCGAGCGAGCCGCCGCTCATATAGACGGCCTTGAAGCCCGCTTCCTCGGCGAGCCGCGCCATGATGGGGTTCAGCGCGACCGGCGCGACCACGAGCTCGTTGCCGCGAATGAGTTCACTCAGTTTTTGCAAGCTAGTCCTCCTTCACACCGCTGGCATTGATCGGCACGGCCCATTTCTCGATCTCGTTGGCGACGAATGTCTGCAGGTATTCCGGCGTCCGCCGCTCTGGCGCCACCACGATCAACCCGAGGCCGGCGAGCCGTTCGCGGAAGGCGACGTTGTCCATGACGGCGACCAGCGCGGCGTTGAGTCTCTTCACCAGCGCAGGCGGCGTGGCCTTGGGCATGAACACCGCGTTCCAGGTATAGGCATCGAAATCCTTCAGGCCTTGCTCGTGTGCGGTCGGCAGGTTGGGCAGGATGGGCGAGCGTTCGCGCGTGAGCGCCGCAATCGTCTTTACCTGCTTGGCGTCGATCGCCTGGCCCACGGTCGAGGCGATGTTGCAGACATAGTCGACCCGGCCGGCAACCAGGTCGGCCATCGCCGGGCCGCCGCCGCGATAGGGAATGTGCTGGGTATCGACACCGATGGTCTGGTTGAGCAGCACGCAGCCGATATGCGAGGAGGTGCCGGCGCCGCCGGAGCCGAACTGCATCTTGGTCTGGTTCGCCTTGGCGTAGACGATGAACTCCGCGAGGTTGTCGGCGGGCAAATCCTTGCGCGTGATCAGCACGAGGCCGACATCGGCGATCAGCGCCACCGGCGCGAAGTCGGTGGCGGCGTTGTAGCGCGGATTCTTGGAGAGCGTCTGGTTGAGCGCATGGGTGCCGATCGAGCCCAGCACGAACATGTGGCCGTCCGCCGGGCCCTGCGCGACGCGCAGCGATCCGCTCATGCCGCCGCCGCCGGGCACGTTATCCACGATCACCTGCTTGCCGATTGCCTCGCCGAGATATTGCGCCAGGATGCGGCCGAGCACGTCGACCGGTCCGCCGGCGGCGAACGGCACCACCATGGTCACCGGCCGCGCCGGCCAGTCCGGTAGCGGCGCTTGCGCCTGCGCCGCAGCCACGCCGACCAGGGCGCCGACGGCGAGAACCGGAGCCAGCATCTTGGGGTTGCGCAAGTCGTCCTCCCTGAATCGCCCGGCTGGTCTGTTGCCAGCGTTCTTGACCCGCCGCGCTGCCGCGGGCTGATATCCTATTCAAGGGATCGTTCGCCGGATCAAGCGGAAATACGGGAGGACATAGTCGCAATGATAGCATCAGGATTGCGGTCGCTGCGTGGATTCGCGCCGATCGCATGGGCTGGCGTGCTGGTCGCCGCACTGGCGGCGTCACCGGCGCAGGCCGAGACTTATCCGGCCCGCACGATCACCATCATCACCCCGTTCGCCGCCGGCAGCGTCACCGACGCCACCGCCCGCATGATCGGGCAGTATCTACAGGATGCGCTGGGCCAATCGGTGATCATCGAGAACCGCGCCGGGGCCGGCGGATTGCCTGCGGCCAACGCGGTCGCGCGCGCCAAGCCCGACGGCTACACGCTTTTTCTCACCACCAACTCGACCCATTCCGCGGCCAACGGCCTCTACAAGAACGTGCCCTATGATCCGATCAAGGACTTCACGCCGATCGCGCGCATCGGCAGCTTTCCGTCCTTCATCGCGGTTCATCCGGGCGTGCCCGCGAATTCCATGGCGGAACTCATCGCCTACGCCAAATCCAATCCCGGCAAGCTCTCCTATGGCGTCGGCAATTCGACTGCGCACATCGTCGGCGAGACGATCAAGAAGCGCACCGGCACCGACATCGTGCGCGTCAACTATCGCAGCAACCCGGCGGTCGTCACCGACCTCGTCGCCGGTCACATCCCGATGGCGATCCCGGATTTCAACACCGGGCTGCCGCAGCTCAATGTGCAGAAGGTGCGTGCGCTCGCGGTGCTGACCAAGGAGCGCAATCCGGCACTGCCGAACGTGCCGACATTGAGTGAAACCGTGATGCCGGGCTTCGACATTCTGGCGTGGGCCGGCATGTTCGGCCCTGCCAACCTGCCGCCGGACGTGACCAAGGCGATCGCCGATGCCACGCAGAAGGCGCTGACGACGGCGAGCGTGATCGATCGCTTGAACGCCGGCGGCACACAGGTGTTCTGGAGCGGGCCGCAGGATTTCTCCGAGTTCGTCAAGACCGAGCTCACGAAATGGACCGCGGCCATCAAGGAGGCCGGCATCGAGCCGGAATGACGCGAGATGAATCTCAGGGTCATGTGCGCGCGCTCGATGACCTCGGCGGTCAACGCGCTCGCGGAGAAGTTCAGGCGCGCGACCCGCCAGGAGCTCGACATCACCTTCGGCACGGTCGGCGCCTTGCAGGGCAAGCTCGCGGCGGGCGAGACCGCCGACGTCTTGATCCTCGGCTCGTCCGCAATTGCCAAGCTCGCGCCGTCGGGCGCAGTGGTGGCGGGAAGCGCCAAGGACATCGCGCGCACCTCCATCGGCGTCGCGGTGCGCGCGGGCGCGCCGGCGCCGGACATCTCGACCGCCGCCGCGTTCGAGCAGGCGCTGCGCGGCGCCCGCGCGATCGCTTTCAGCGACGCCGCGGTCGGCGGCTCGGCTGGCGTCCATCTCGCGGCGCTCTGGGGGCGCATGGGCTTGGCGGACGAGATCGCGCGCAAGGGTATGCCGCAGCAGAGCGGCGGCGAGGTCGCCTCGCGGGTGGCGGAAGGCAAGGCCGATCTCGGCCTCACGCTGATCGCTGAGATCGTGCCGATCGCCGGCACGCGCGTAATCGGGAAGCTGCCGCCGCCGTTCGGCAACGACACGACCTACACCGCCGGGATTTCCTCCAGCTGCACCGACCGGGCGGCGGCAGCGGGCTTCATTGCGGCGCTCGCCGACCCGGCCGAGCGCGACGTTTGGACCGCAGCGGGATTTGACTGGGTGGGGTAAAACCGGCGTACCGGCCTTCCGACAATGACCAGAGCCGGATGAGCTAAAGGGGAGAAGCCATGGTGTCCGGCATCACGCGTCGCATGCTCCTGGCGGCGGCCGCATTGCCGCTCGTCCCCACCGGCGCGCGCGCCGCCTATCCCGACCGGGTGATCACGCTGATCGTGCCGTTCGCGGCCGCTGGCCCGACCGACATCATTGCGCGCATTATCTCGGCTGCGTTCCAGAAATCGCTGGGACAGTCGGTGGTGGTCGACAACCGGCCGGGTGGCGGCGGCAATCCCGGCATGGCAATTGCGGCGCGTGCCACGCCCGACGGCTATACGCTGCTGCTCACCTCGACCGCTATCGCCGTCAACCAGGCGCTCTACAAGAGCCTGCCCTACGATCCGATCAAGGACTTCGTGCCGATCTGCGAGCTGGTCAACGCGCCCAATGTGCTGTTCGTGCGCGCGGAGTCCGACATCAAGTCGATTGCCGACCTGGTCGCGCGCGCCAAGGCTGCGCCCGGCGTGCTCAACTATTCGAGCCCCGGCGCCGGCACCAAGTCGCATCTCACCGCTGAAGAGCTCAAGCTGCGTGCCGGCCTCGACATCGTGCATATCCCTTATCGCGGCGGCGGCCCCGCCACCATGGCGGTGCTGGAGCGCACCGTCGATGTCGGCTCGGTGGCGCTCGCGCCGGTCGAGCCGCTGATCAAGGACGGCAAGTTCCGCGCATTGGCCGTCACCGGCGCCAAGCGCTGGTTCTCGCTGCCGGACGTGCCGACCATGATCGAATCGGGCTTTCCGGGATTCGTGTCGGACACCTTCAACGCCCTGTTTGCGCCGGCGGGGACGCCACCCGAGATCGTCGCGCTGCTGTCGCGCGAGAGCCAGGCGGCGCTCAAGTCGCCGGAGGCGCGCGAGCAGGCGCTGCGCGCCGGCTATCAGGTCGTCGGCGGAACGCCGGCGGATCTGGCAGCCCGGCTCGCCTCCGAGATTCCCGCCGTCAAGGAGCTGGTGAGCAGGTTGGGGATCAAGCCCGAATAACGATGTGTCGCGACGCTTTCCCGCGACGGTGTTTCGCACGGAGTAACCACATGAAGCGTTTTGCATTGCTGGTCCTGCTCGGCCTCCTCGCCCCGGCAACCGCGTTGGCACAGACCTATCCGAGCAAGCCGATCCGCCTCGTGCTGCCCTATGTTCCGGGCGGCATCATCGACGGCGTCGGCCGCAACCTGGCGCAGCGGATGACCGAAAATCTCGGGATCTCCGTCGTCGCCGAGAATCGCCCGGGCGCCGGCGGCATGGTCGGCACCGACGTGGTCGCGCGCTCGGCGCCCGACGGCTACACGATCCTGCTGATGGATCCGGCGGTCGTGATCAATCCGACGCTGCAGCCGGACGCGCCCTACGATCTCTCCAAGCTGCAGACGGTGTCGATCATCGGCTCCTCGCCGGTCGTGATCGTCGCCAATCCCGCGCTGCCGGTGAAGAACTTCGCCGAGCTTCTCGCCTACGCCAAGGCCAATCCCGGCAAGCTCAATTTCGCGTCCGCGGGCATCGGGACGGCGCCGCATCTCGCCGGCGAGCTGGTCAAGCTGCGCGCCGGCATCGAGATGACGCACGTGCCTTATCGCGGCATCGGCGCCGCCTATCCCGACATCATGAGCGGCAAGGTGCAACTCGGGTTCTCGAGCATTGCCGGTGCGGTGCCGTTCACCGCCGACAACCGCGTGAAGGCGATCGCGACCACCGGCGCGGTGCGCAGCTCCGTCTATCCCGACGTGCCCACCGTCGCCGAAAGCGGACTTGCCGGCTTCGACGTGGACCTGTGGACCGGCGTGCTCGGACCCGCCGGCATGCCGCCGGCGGTATTGGCGAAGCTCAACAGCGAGATCGGCAAGGCGCTGGCGCACCCGGAGATGAAGGCGACGCTGGCGAAGATCGGGGTCGAGCCGCGCGGCACCGCCTCGGCGGAGGCGTCAGCCTTCACCCAGGCGGAGTTCGAGAAATGGAAGAAGGTGATCGTCGACGGCAAGATCAAGCTATAGCCATCGCGTATTTGGCTTTCCGTTCTTCGGCCGATAGACAGGTGCCGCCGTCGGCGACCGGCGCATCGCAGGCGATCTCACGGAAGGAGAGCAATATGGCGTTGCGTAGATTCATCATTGAACGAGATATTCCGAAGGTCGGCACCTTCGAGCGCGAGCAGTTGCGCGCGGCCGCTGCCAAGTCGAACGAGGTCCTGGGCCGGCTCGGCCCCGACATTCAGTGGCAGGAAAGCTTCGTCGTGGCGGACAAGACGTTCTGCGTCTACCTGGCGAAGGACGAAGCCATCATCCGCAAGCATGCGGAGATGAGCGGGTTCCCCGCCACCATCATCAGCGAAGTCCGTTCCGTCATCGACCCGACCACCGAACGCGCCGCGTAAGTCGTCAACCCGCCGACGTACAAATTCCCAACGAAGAAGGGCTGCCCTCGCGGGCAGCCCTTCCATTGTCGAGCCGTGATCCGGCTGAAACCGTTAGCAAATCGCCTGAGCGGGACTCAGGAGACTTGGACCCCCTTAGAGGCAAGGATCCAGCTCACGGATGCCGGCGACCGCGGCGATTGACAATGAGACACTGGATCACCTCCTTTCAGTTGTTGACGACTCGGCTAATGTAAAGCGCCTTCGCGGATTGTCAAAGCCCCGCATCCGCGATCAGTCTCGTCAAGCCTCAGTCTGGTCAAGCTTTCGCCTTGCAGGCGTCGGCGGCCTTCATCGCAGCCTGCGCATCCTTCTTGGTCTTGTAGCCGGCGTCGTCGCCGACCAGGACCGTCTTGTCGGATGACGGCTTCTTGCTGGCAACGCTGCACTTCTTGCTCTTGGCGTTCTGGACCACGTAGTAGTCGGCGAACGCCGGCATGGCGACCACCAATGCAAGAGCCGCGACAGCGAATTTGAGCTTCATGGCCTCAGTCTCCTTCTCCCGTTGTTTGCCCCTGGATTCTCTTAGCACGTTCGTTGGCAATTTGGTGGCGGATCGGCGACGGCGGCCGCGATGCAGCCCGATTCGGGGAAGCGCAGGGGGACCCTATGGATGCTTGAGCGGGCGGGCGACGGGATTGAGCCGGTCGGCTTGCTGCACCGAGACCCGGCACGCCGATTCGCGCTCGGCGTCCGAACGCCGCTCGGGCGGGGGCTGGCCCCTGTCCAGCGGCGTCGCCGGCGGCGGGGCGCGTAGGCATTCGGCCACGTAATGCTCGATGTAGGCGGCGTATTCGGGTGACCCCGGCTTGACGCGTTCCGGCAGGCTGAAACGCGTCACACCGAACATGAGAACCAGGCCGCCGACGATCCCTGTCAAGATCAGCCAGTCGCGTAAGTTCATGCGTCACCGCGTGCCGCTCCCCAGCGGATCGAGAGGTATGGACGCTCCGTGACTTCGCCATGGCAAAAACCCGGCCGAGGAACAAAAAAATTCGCGGATACGGAAATTTTACCATCGGCCACGGGCGCGCTATAGAGCGTCGGTTTGAGACAAACGTTTCTTGGAGGGTTGAAATGCAGTTTCCGTGCCGATTGAGGACATTGCGGCCGATCGTATTGCGGCTGAGCCTGGCGCTCGCTGCGCTGGCTTGGCTGTCGGCGGCGGGAGCCGTTGCCCAGGACTATCCCTCCCGCCTGGTTCGCATCGTCGTGGCCTTCCCGCCGGGCGGGCCGACGGATCTCGTGGCCCGGCTATTGGCGGACAAGCTCAAGGGGTCGCTCGGCCAGAACGTCATCATCGAGAACAAGCCGGGGGCCAACGGCGCCATCGGTGCCGACTATGTCGCCAAAGGCGAGGCCGACGGTCATCTCCTGTTCCTCACCACCGCGGGCGCGGTGACGATCACGCCGCATATCGCCAAGCCGCCCTACGATTCGCTGCGCGATTTTGCGCCGATCACGCTGGTGGTGCGTCCCACCACCATCCTGGTGGTCAAGCCGGAGACGCCGGTCAGATCGGCGAAGGAACTGGCTGATCTCGCCAAAAACAAACCCGGAGAGATTCCGTTCGCATCCACCGGGAACGGCAGCATGCCCCACCTGGCGCTCGAGCTTTTTCAAGCGGCCGCCGGGGTGAAGTTCCTGCACGTGCCGTATCGCGGCGCTGCCCCTGCCGTGACCGATCTCCTGGGCGGCGTGGTGCAGGCGCTGTTCGCCGACAGCCCTGTGCTGCTGCCCCACATCCAGGGCGGCAAGCTCAAGGCGATCGGCGCTGCATCGGCCGCGCGCAACCCGCTGCTGCCGGATGTCCCGACGCTGGCCGAGCAGGGGTTTTCCGATACCGTGGCCGACAACTGGTACGGGCTGTTGGCGCCGGGCAAGACGCCGCCCGCGGTGGTGGCAAAGCTCAATGAGGCGGTGGCCGCCGCCCTCAACGCGCCGGACATGCGCGAGAAGCTGCTGCAGGCGGGCGCGGTTCCCGCGCCCACCTCGAGCGCGGAGTTCGGCAAGATTCTGGCCGACGAGCACGCGCGATGGGGTACGGTGCTCAAGGACAAGAACATCAAGCCGGACTGAGATCGGCGACAGGACGGTTGTGCGCCAAACCAGTCGGGGGAGGGACTGCATGAACAGGACGCTCGCCTTGCTGGTCGGCGTGGCCGCCGTCGCCGCCGCGGAGAGCGCCGCGGCCGAGACCTTGAAGGTCGCGGTGGCGCAGCGCGGCTTCTGGAACAGCACCTTCATCGACGTCGGGCTGAAGCAGGGCTACTTCAAGGAAGCCGGCCTCGACATCGAGATTCTCTACACCGAAGGCGGCGCTTCGACGCTGACGCCGGTCATCGCCGGCAGCATCGATATCGCGATGACCAACGGCGTTCTCGGCGTGGTGGCGGCTTATGCGAAAGGGATGCCGGTGCGGATCATCAGCGCGGAGGCGACCGGCGCCGCCGAAGCGTTCTGGTATGCGCGGCCCGACAGCGGCATCAAGCGGCTGGCCGACACCAACGGCAAGACCGTGGCGTTCTCCTCGCCGGGCTCATCGACCAATCTCATTCTGTTGCAGCTCGTGAGCCAGGCGAAGGCAAGCCCGAAGCTCGTCGCCACCGGCGGCGCGCCCGGCACGCTCACCCAGGTCATGTCCGGGCAGATCGACGTCGGCTGGTCGGTGCCGCCATTCGTGTTGCAGCAACTCACCGACGGCAAGCTCGTCATTATCGCGCGCGGCAGCGACGTGGCGGCGCTCGCCGAGCAGACCATCCGCGTCAACGTCGCCAACGCCAATGCGCTCAAGGAGAAACGCGACGCCATGACGCGCTTCGTCAAGGTGCTGAAGCGCTCGATCGACTGGGCCTATTCGGACCCGCATGCCATCGACAATTACGCCGAGATCGCCAAGGTGCCGCGCGCGCTGGCGCAGCAGACCCGCGACGAGTTCTTCCCCAAAGAGGGGCTGCAGCTCGCCGAGGTCAAGGGCCTCGACGTGACGCTCAAGCAGGCGCTCGAGTTCAAGTACATCACATCGCCGATGAGCGTCTCGGACGCGCGTGGGGTGCTCGACATTCTGTATCAGCCGGAGGGCAAGCGATGAAAAGTGGAAAAGCTCGCGGGCCAATCTGCGTTGCTGCGCTTGCAACGCTGCTTGCCGCTTGCCTCGCGCCCGCGGCGACCGCGCAGACACCTCCGGACTATGCCGCCGTGATCGCCGCGCCCGACCGTAGCGATCCCGATCGCGAGACCGACAAGCGCCGTGACCCGGTGAAGCTCCTCGCCTTCACCGGCGCGCGCGCCGGCATGAAGGTGCTCGATATGGGCGCCGGCGGCGGCTACAGCACCGAGCTGATGGCGCGTGCGGTCGCGCCGGGTGGCGTGGTCTACGGCCAGAACGCCACCGACGTGAGCGCGCGAGCGAAGGAACGCTTCGAGGCGCGCATGAAGACGCCGGCGATGAAGGACGCGGTGGCGTTGGTGCGGCCGTTCGACGATCCGCTGCCGGCAGAGGTGCGCGATCTCGATCTGATCACGTTCTTCTTCTACTACCACGATACGACCTACATGGAGGTCGATCGCGCCGCGATGAACCGCAAGCTCTTTGCCGCGCTCAAGCCCGGCGGCCTGCTGGTGATCGCCGATCATTCCGCGCGGCCCGGCGAGGGCACCACGGTCGGCAAGACGCTCCATCGCATTGAGGAGAGCGCGCTGCGCCGCGAGGTCGAGGCGGCCGGCTTCAAGCTCGTGGCTGAGGCCGATTTCCTGCGCCGGCCCGAGGACCCGCGCGATTTCTCGTCCACCCGCCCGACCGGGCCGGTCGATGAGTTCGTGCTCAAGTTCCAGAAGCCGTCGCCTTAGCGCATGTCCGGAAAAGTGGGAACCGGTTTTCCGATGAGGACATGCGCTAATAAACGGATCTAAAGCGTATCCCATTCGGGATACGCTTTAGAGCTTCTGGCCGATCGGTCTTCCATTTCGGGTTGCTCATCGCCGCCGCGATCACACGCCGATGTGAACGTGGCGCGCGAACGCGTGCGCAGCGTACTCGGAACACAGCGCAGATGTGTTGGTTTTCCCCGCTGTCGGACCGCAGCGCCCCGCTGCTCCGCGGTCTTGATCAAGACAGAGTACAGAGTGGAGAGTTCCTCATGAAAGTGCCTTTCAAACTTCTGGCAGCCGCGGCCGTCGGCGCGTCGACTTTGGCCGTGCCAGCTTCGGCAGCGCCGATCGCTGCGCCGTCCTCGCTGCAGAATGCGGCGTCGGCTCCGGTCGAGAGCGTGCAGTGGCGGCGGTGGGGCTGGGGGCCGGGATTGGCAGCCGGAGCCATCATCGGTGGCGCGATCGCCGCCTCGCGACCTTGGTACGGCTACGGCTACTATGACGACTACGCCTATTCCCCGGGCTACAGCTATTCGCCGGGGTACAGCTATAGCTATTCGCCCTATGGCTCGGGGCCGAGCGGCTACAACAGCTACAACTACGATTACGCGCCGGGCACCTACAGCTACGGGTCCCAGCCGAGCTACAGCTATAGCTACAGTGCGGGCGGCGGCGACGACTCCTACTGCTCGCAGCGGTTCCGCTCCTACGATCCGGCATCGGGCACTTATCTCGGATACGACGGCCAGCGCCATCCTTGTCCGTGACGCGGTAGTCCCGCGTCACGCCGCGGCCGCGCATTGACGCGCCGTTCGCAAGCGGAGGACCGCCAGCGGTCCTTCGCTTTTTTGTGTTCGCTTTTCCGAGTTGTCTGTGGCTGTTATTGCGCCTTGTTGAAGTATCGCAAGTCCGGCGGCGGCTGGTCCTTCTTGGCCGGCATCAAATGGCCGTCCGCGCTCATGAAATAATTCTCCTTGCCGATCACGACATGCTGGTTGCCCTCGGCGCACACGGTCTCCCGCCACACCGGATGTTTTTTCGGCTCGCGCAGGTACGTCTTGGTGATGGTCCAAGGATGGATCAGCGCATTGTCGATGACGGTGATCTCGTCACGGAGCCTGTTCGGATCGCTCTTGTCGAGCGCGATGCGCTCCTTGATGACGGTGCGATTGTCCTCGTGCAGAGGCAGGCCGGTGCTGTCGTAGGAACGAGGACCCTTCATGTTGCGGGTCTCGACGACGAGCGTGTCGTAGCGACCGTCGCCATCCTCGTCGATCCAGGTGCCGATCGAATACCCCGCGAAGGTCGGCTCGACGTTCTGCGGCCAAGCGCGTCCGTCGGTGAAGATGCGACGCGAGTCGTGGATGTGCTGCATCAGCAGGCGGGTGGTATGCGGCGTGACGACGACCTCCATCGGCTCGTACACGTTCATCACGCGCGGCATGCCGGGCGGCAAGCAGGTGATGGTCGGGTCGGTGCCCTGTCCGCCGGTCGCCTGGTCCTTGAGGTTGGCCTCGAAAACGGCTCGGTACTCGGCCGTCAGCGGAGCCTTGCTCGGGTCCGCCCAGCGGGGAGGGCCGATACGCTGCCACTGGCCCTTCAAGTCGGGATATCTGGTTTCGTCGAACGCCTGTGCGCCATTGCCGGTCGCCATGCACAGCGCGACTGCGAGTGCCGCTGAGTTGCTCCAGCCTCGGTCGAGCATAGCCTGTTCTCCGAGCCGTCCGTCACTTCTTCGGTCGGTTGAAATATCGCAGGTCCGGCGGCGGCTGATCCTTCTTGGCGGGCATCAGGTAGCCGTCTGCGCTCAGGAAATAGCTCTCCTTGCCGATGCGCACATGGTTGTTGCTCTCGGCGCAGACGTATTCCTGCCACTCCGGCCGCGGACTCGCGTTGCGGCGGTAGCTCTTGGTCACGACCCAGGGGCGGGTCAGCGCATTGTCGATCACCGTGATCTCGTTCCGCAGCAGGTTCGGATTGGCCTTGTCGAGGTAAAGCCGCTCCTTCACTACCGTCTTGTTGTCCCAGTGCAGCGGAAGCCCGGTGGCGTCGTAGGCGCGGGGACCCTTGATGTGACGGGTCTCGATCTCGAGCACGTCGTAGCGGCCATCGCCATCCTCGTCGCGCCATTGACCGAGGGAATAGCCGACATAGGCCGGTTCGACATCCTCGGGCCAGGCACGGCCGTCGGTGTAGATCCTGCGATGCGAATCGTGGATGTGATCGATCAGGATGTAGGTGACCTCGGGAAGCACGATGATTTCGACCGGCTCATACGCAGTCATCATCGCCGGCATCCCCGGAGGGCGGCAGTCGTAACCGGGCCAGAGGCCCTCGCCGCCGGCGGCGAGGTCCGCAAGATTGGCCTCGAACACGGCTTTATATTCGGGCGTCAACGGAGCCTGCTGTCCCCAGCCGCGCGGCTTGCCGGGGTCGAAGGCGGGCTGGCCGGGCGGCGCGACGCGAATCCATTGTCCCCTCAGATCGGGATACTTCGCGTCGTCGAATGCCGGCGCACCGCTGGTCGCCAAGCATAAGGCTGCGGTCAACGCGGCGGCGGCGATGGCCTGTCGATACGGCATCTCATTTCCGTGCTTGCTCGAAATATCGCAGGTCCGGCGGTGCCTGGCCCTTCTTGGCCGGCATCAGGTAGCCGTCGGCGCTCAGCATGTAGTTCTCCTTGCCGATGCGGACGTGCTGATTGCCCTCTGCGCAGATCGCCTCGACCCAGACCGGCTTGCGCACCCGGTGATAATTCTTGATCACGGTCCAGGGGCGGGTCAGCGCGTTGTCGATGGTCGTCACCTCGTCGCGCAGGATGTTCGGATCGGCATTGTCGAGGTAGATCCGCTCCTTGACGATCGTCTGATTGTCCACGTGCAGGGGCAGGCCGCTGGCGTCGAACGAGCGCGGCCCCTTCAGGTTGCGGGTCTCGACTTCCAGGACGTCGAAGCGGCCGCGGCCGCCGGTATCGATCCACTTGCCGATCGAATAACCCATGAACGACGGCTCGGTATTTTCCGGCCAATCGCGCCCATCGGTAAAGATGCGACGAACCATGCTCAGATATTCGATCAGCATGTGCGTCACGTGCGGCTGGATGATGATCTCCATCGGAAAGATCACGTTCATCGCGCGCGGCATGCCGTCCGGGATGCAGATATAGGTGGGGTCGGTGCCCTGGCCGCCGGCGGCCTGATCCGCCAGGTTGGCTTCGTAGATCGCCCGATACTCTGCGGTCAGCGGCGCCTGCGCCTTGCGCGGTGGGCTGCTCGTGTCCCATTGATTGCCGACCCCGGGCGGTCTCCGCCACTGGCCCGACCAATCCGGATATTTCGTTTCATCGAACGCCCGGGCGTCGGAGGCCGTGAGCATCATCCCGGCCAGAGCGATGGCACCGATCAAGCTTCGCACGACGTCCTCCATCCTGACATGGGCCGGTCGAACGAGTGGTTGTGCCTTCCGTTACTTCCGCGACTGCTTGAAATATCTCAGGTCCGGCGGCGGCTGGTCTTTCTTGGCGGGCATCAGGTGGCCGTCCGCGCTGAGGAAATAGTTCTCGTTGCCGATCGAGACGTGATGGTTGTCCTCGGAACAGTCGTTCTGGTGCCAGATCGGATTGTGGTCGCGACGATATTTCTTGGTGACGGTCCAGGGGCGGGTCAGCGCATTGTCGATCGTCGTGATCTCGTTCAGCAGCAGGTCGCGATTGGCGCCATCGCTGATGAAGCGCTCCTTGACGACCGTCTGGTTGTCCTTGTGCAGCGGTATGCCGCTCGCCTCGAAAGAGCGCGGTCCCTTCATGCCGCGGGTTTCGATCTCGAGCGCGTCGTAGCGGCCATCCCGATCGTCATCGATCCATTTTCCGATCGAGTAGCCGAGGAAGGTCGGCTCGAATTCCCTGGGCCAGTCGCGACCATCGGTGTAGACGCGGCGAGGCGTACTGTAGTCGGACAGGATGTACGTGGTCTTCGGCGTGATGACGATCTCCATGGGAAAGACCATGGTCATGATCCGCGGCATGCCCGCCGGAATGCATTTGTAGGTCGGGTCGTTGCCCTGACCGCCGGCCGCCTGGTCCGCCAGGCTTGCTTCGAAGACGGCCTGATACTCGGGCGTGAGCGGGGCTTCCTGCGCGCGGCCGAGGCGCTTGGTCGGATCCCATTGAATGCCGCCGGTCCTTCGCCACTGGCCCGACCAGTCCGGATATTTCGATTCATCGAAGGGCTGGGCGGCGGCGGAAGCCGTCAACAGGCACGCGGCCAGCGCGATCGAACCAAGCGAGCTTTGCTGACGCATGTTGCTCTCCCGCGATGGCGATGGGCCAGGAGACCTGTCGGTTCGCGCCGGAAATGCTCTATGGGGTGACCACGATCGGCCGTCCGTCCTTGAACTTGGTCCGGCCGACGTTCCAGGCCCCGCCGGGCGCACCGCTTCGCAACGGCTCGATCGTCATCTTCAGCTCGTCGCCCGGCTTGATGGTCTTGCTCGACCAGCCGTCCCGCACCAGCGCGCTCGGCGCCCCGCCCTCGAGGCTCCAGGCCTGGGTGCTGCCGTCCTGCTGCTTGACGACCAGGATGATGAAGGTGTGCGGACTGGTGAATTTGAATTCCTGCACGATGCCCTCGAGCTCGATCGGATTTTCCTGGTCGAACATCGCAAACGAATGGTGCGCCAGGACAGCGCCGCCGGACGCAACGAAGGCGCCGCTCAGCAAGAGTGCAGCAAGTCGCATGATGTCCCCCCTTTTTTGTCATCCGATGCCGGTGCGATGCCGCGGCAACGCGGTGAGCACGAGCGGAGACGGAAGAGCGGAGTCTCATCTTATACCAAGAGCGTCACCGTCGAAAGAATCATCACGCGGGAGCGATATAATCTCTGCGTAACAATTTGCTCTGCCTCTCCGGGTAAGGCGGTACGACGATAGACCGCCCGAGACTCATTTGAGAAAATTATCATCCATAAGGTTTGTGCATCGCGGCATTCCCGACTGCTCGATCCTCGGATGCTATTGATCGCTCTTGAGGTAAACGGCATGACATGAATCGCATGCCGCCCGCAGGTCCGCGACGAAGGTCTTGAACGCATCCTCCTGCTTGGCGCGGCTCGCCTTGTACGCAATCTTCGATGCATTCGCGGCTTGCGCGTAGAAATCCGCATAGTTGGTCCAGAGGTCGGGGGAGGCGTAGGTGTCCCGCCCGGGATCGCGCTCGGCGCCGGGCTTCCATTGATTGGTGCCGGCGGCGAAGAGATGCGGAAACGCCATCAGCATGATGGAAATGTTGTCCGCGTGCTCGTTACCCTCCGCGAGATTGACTTTGTCCGACGCCGTCATCCCTTCGAGCTCGTCCATGTTGCGGCCGATCGCATCCATCAGGATCTTGCGCGCGAAGATCGCATCCTTGGCGATGGTCGTGCTCTGGTCCTGGCCCGATGCGACGAGGCTGAGCCCAAGAACGCTTGCGACCACGACGACCGTGCTGATCGTGAGAGCTGTGCGACGGGATGAGAGCGCAGGGTTCAAAGCGACCATCTTGCACCTCCATGATTGGCGATCGGGGCCTTTCGAACTGCTCACGCGGGCAGCATCGTGAAACCGATGCGGCGGCCGAAAAACACCACCGCGATCCAGAAGACGAGCGACAGCATGGCGGCGATCTTGCCCGCCACGGGCGTCCTGGCGGCGCGATCCCATTGTGCGACGTCACGCGACGTGACGAGCTGAAAGACCAGCATGTTCACGCCGGCGAGCAGCAGCAGCAGGATCTTGATGCGAAACGCAGTGTTCTCGAAGTAGTTGACCGGGTGGCTGATGAACATGAGCGTGCCGGTGATCGCGGCGACGACGAACGCCACCCACGTGCATGGCAGCACCTGCCTCGACAGCTCCGTATAGGGACGGTGCGCCGACGCCACGCCGAGCAGCCGCAGGTCCACGATCGCAATCGTGCCGATGACGAGCGCCAGCGCGATCACGTGCGCCGCCTCGATGGCGGGGAAGGCCCAGTCGGACTCCGAGATGAAGACGGCCAGCGGCGTCGCTTCCAGCCGGCTCAGAAGCTCGGTGACGGGTTGCACGGCCCTTGCTCCCTCACGTGGTTGCCATGTAGGCGATCCAGCGCCCGGCGACGGCGACGGCGCACCAGAGCAGGAATGTCGCGATCGCCAGAACCACCGTGACCGTCCTGCCGGAGCGCTTTTCCTCCCAGAATTTCGTGTTCCGCCGCAGCGAGAGCTGAAAGGCCAGCGTCAACGCGATCGCCAGCGCGAGCAGGGCCATCTTCAGCTGGAAGGCGGCATTGGGCAGCGAGCGCTTGGGCTCGCCGACAATGAGTGCGGCGCCGGTGGCGGCCAGAAAGACCAGGCCGGTCCAGAGCCATGGCACGAAACGGCGGGCCGTCTGCACCATGGTTTGCGAGCGGCCAACGCCCAGGATGCGCAGGTCGATCATGGTGACCGACGACAACACCATCGCGATCGCCAGGATGTGAACGGACTGCAGCAACGGAATGAGCCAGAGCTCCCGCTGGATGCCCTGGCTGACGGGGGTGCCTGCCAGCCATTGCGCCAAAGCCTGCATGCCACGTGCCCCCGACCTGATCGCGACTAGTGTCCGCTTCCAACGTTCGCATCACATTGCAGCACGCTCGGGTGCGAACGTTGGAAGCTGATTGGAACGTCAGAGCCACCGCACTAGCCGCGGCGGCGGAATGATCAGCGCGCGCGATGCGCGCCGCCCGATTGAATGCCTGGGACTCCCGTCACCCCCGACGTCACGTCTGCGATGGATTCTGCGACGTCCGCCCGGAGCCGAAACTGCGGCGCCGGGCGGGAAGCATATATCGTCCGTCAGCCTTGCGGCTGTCCGCTCAGCGCGCCAGCGGATCGGGCCGCAGCTGGAAGCGCACGACCTTGGGCAACGTGCCCTTGCCGCCCTCGACGTGGAACGGCGTGCGATTGCCGAAGGTCGACCACAGCCCGCGGCCCTTCCAGCCGCCGTTCGGGTCGTCGATGCGGCCATCCATCCATTTGGGATAGTAGCCCATCGGGTAGGGGACGCGCATATTGACCCAATTGCCGTTGACCAGCGCGAGCAACGACTCGTTGGCGTTGCCGGTCGCGATCGGGGTGTTCTCGCCGAGCCCCGATGTGTTGAACTGGTCGACCCAGGTGTAATAGCTCGCCTCGGCCGAACCGGTGTCCGTCACGTTCTGCAATTGCGGGCCCGGGAACGGATAGAGCGTCCAGCCTTCCGGGCAGTGCTTGCCGGTCGCGGTCGGGCCGTTGAGCGGGCCCTTGCATTTGCGGCGGTCGAAGCTCGCCATGTGGCCGCTGGAGAGCGGAATCCACGAGACGCCGTTGCGGTCGATGTCATGGCCGCGCGGGCCGAAGCCGGGCGAGGGCACCTCGTAGACTTCTGCCAGCGTGGTCGCCGGCGGGTTCGTGCCGGGATTGACGCGCACAAGGGTGCCGGGGAAGCCGAGCACCGAGCCCCACACCGTGCCGTCGACCGGGTTGACGCCGATGCCGTAGAGCGCGGCGGCAATGCGCTTGTCCTTGGTCGGATCGACCGGCTGGTTCGGCTCGACGTAGCCCTCGTCGCGCTGGCCGTTGCCGTTGGTGTCGAGGATCAGCGCCGACCAGCCTTGCGAAGCCGCCTCGTCGCCGGTCTCCTCGAACTTCTTGCGATTGAGCCAGCCGACCACACCGCTCTGCGGGCCGCCCGCGCTGGTCCACAGCGTGTTATTGGCATCCTCCGCGAACACCAGGTGATGCGTGGGGAAGCAGGTGCGGATCAGCGTGATCTTGCCGGTCTTGGGGTCGTACACGGAGAGATGGCGGGTGGACTGCTCGACCGGCGTGAGCTTCGCCGATGGATGGTCCGAGCCCTTCCGGCAGAAGTCGGGATTGGCGAACTGTCCGACGCGCGAGGTGAACCAGACCTGGCCTTTCTCGTCCATCATCGGGTTGTGCATGCTGGCTTGGCTGTCCCAGATCACCTCCTCGCCCCAGTAGGGCGACGGCGCCATCGCGTTGTTCTTCGATGTCGGGGTCTTGGGATCGCGCACCGGCATCTTCACCGTGGTCGCGGTGTAGGTCTTGGGATCGAGCACCGGGAAGAAGTCCGTGCTCTCCTCGGTCGAGCCGTACAGCTTGCCGTAGGGATTGACCGTCGGCTTGCGCTTGTCGGTCGAGATCTCGTCGTGCAGATAAGCCTTCGGATCGGACCAGTCGTAGACCGAAATCACGACGTTGCGCTCGATGCCCTGCGGCCGCGAGGGCTTCGCGGCCGGCAATTCGCCGGCGGCGATGCGGTCGGTCCAGTCGGCGAACAGCTTGAGCGCGCGCGGCACGTCCATGCGGCCCATATTGTTCGCCATCTGCACCTGCGCCTGCCCGGACATGATGCGCCGCGCCCAGGCGTCTTCCGACTTCATGTCGGCGAACTCCTTGGGGATGGTGCGCGTCGCCTTGTTGCCGAGTTGGTGGCAGGTGTAGCAGCCGTTGGTCTTGACCACGTCGAGCCATTGCCCCTGGCTGCGCAAATGGGTCGGCAGGCCATTGCCTTGCGGCCCGGTGCCCGGGAATTCGCTCTTCTCCGGCACCTTGAGCATCGAGTACCAATAGATCGCCGGATAATATTCCGCTGCGGCGGCCGCATTCGACGCGGGCACCGCGGTGAGATCGAGGGTCTTGCCAGGGGCGGCCGCGACCTTGGGCGAATCCACCAGCCCATAGCCGCGCACCCAGACATTGTAGTTGGCTTTCGGCAGTTCGGGCAGCACGTAGCGGCCCTGGTCGTCGGTCACCACGATCTTCGCGAATTTCGTGGGCAGGTCGGTGGTTTCGGCGATCACCCAGACGCCGGCCTCGGGGCCGTTCGGCCCCCTGACCACCCCGCCGAGGTCGCTGTCGCCGACGCTGACGGCCGGCGGCGTGCCCTGTTGCGCGCGCAACGGCGTTGGCGGCGCCGCCAGAAGCACGACAAGGCCGATCGCAGCCACACCCGAATACAGACTTGTACTGAGTTTCATCGGTGCGCTCCTCCAAATTCTTTCGTCTTGTTTATTTTGAATTTACGCGGCAGTGCGGCGCATTTGACGTTCCTACCGGAGCCGGGACATTAGCCGGTCGCGCTGCGATCCGGCCGATGCCGGCGGGATGCGTCGAATGTGGCCGATCGCTTCATCCATGCACAATCGATGATCGTCCGCAACGGCCTCGCGCTCGATCGCGCGAGGAGGTGGTGCAAGAGGAAACGAACGTCGGAACCGGAACGCCCGCGCCGCAAGCCGTGAGGCTTTGCGTAAATTTATCGACGGCTTGCGCCCCAACTCTTAAGCACGCGCACGCTTCGTGCGCCGGTCGCGGTCTGCGCGGATCGAAATGGCGCTAGACTCGCGCGCAGGGGTTGCTCGGATGACCAATGCATGGAGGATTCACCATGAAAGCAGCTTCGATACTTCTTGCGGCTAGCGCATTGGCCGCCGGCGCCGTGTCATTGGCGGCCTCGGCCAGTGCGGCGCCGATTACATTGCCGTCATCGCTGCAGAACGCAGCGGCAGCTCCGATCGAGAACGTGCAGTGGCGCGGGTGGGGCTGGCGCGGTTGGGGATGGGGGCCGGGTCTCGCTGCCGGCGCGGTCGTCGGTGGCGCGATCGCCGCCGCCTCGCGGTACAACTATTACAACAACTACTACGACGATTATGCCTATGTCCCCGGCTACAGCTACAGCTACTCGCCGAGCTACAGCTATTCGCCCTATGGCACGGGGCCGAGCGGCTACAACAGCTACAACTACAATTACGCGCCGAGCGCATACAGCTACAGCTACGCACCGAGCAGCTACAACAGCTATGCCTATGCGCCCGGCTATCGCTCCCGCTACTACATCGACTATGGCACCACGCCCGGCTACAACTATTCGCCGAGCGGATACAATTCCCGCTATTACGCGCCGAGCAGCTCGACTTCGACCAGCTACGCTGCCGGCGACTCGGCCGACTATTGCAAGCAGCGCTACCGCTCCTACGATCCGGCGTCCGGCACCTATCTCGGCCGCGACGGCAAGCGTCACCCCTGTCCGTAACAACAGCGCCGTTGCCTGACAGACGCACCGCCCGGCGCTGTCGCCAGCGCCGGGCGGGATTTTGCTCGAATTAACGGACTGACGCGTTCAGCGCGCCAGCGGATCCGGCCGCAGCTGGATGTGCACGGCGCGCGGCATTGAGCCCTTGCCGCCTTCCATCAGCCACGGTGTGCGATCGCCGTTGGTGCTCCACAGCCCACGCCCTTTCCAGCCGGCGTTCGGATCGTCGATGCGCCCGTCGAACCCTTTGGCATAGAAGCCCATGGGGTAGGGGATGCGCAGCAGGACCATCTTGCCGTCCTTGAGCGCGACGAAGCCGTCCTGCAGGTTGGCGGTCGACATCGGGATGTTGTCGCCGAGGCCGAGCGTGTTGTGCTGGTCAACCCAGGTGTAGTAGCTCGACTCCGCACTGTTCTCGCCGAGCCCCTCGAAGCCCGGGCCCGGATACTGGTAGAACGCCCAGCCTTCCGGACAATGATTGCCGGTGGCCTGCGGCCCGTTGAGCGGAGCCTTGCACTTGCGCCGGTCGAAGCTCACCAGATGGCCGCTCGACGCCGAGCCCCAGGCCACGCCGTCCTTGTCGATGTCGCCGCCGCGGATGCCGAAGGCGGGCGCCGGCACGTTGTAGACCTCCGACAATCCGGTCTTGGGATCGAAGCGCAGGAAGCCGGGCGGACCGCCGAACACGCCGACGGTGTACCAGATCGAGCCGTCCACCGGGCTCGGCATCACCGCATACGGGCCGGAGCCGGGGATGATGCGCTTGTCCTTGGCCGGATCGGTCGGCTGGTTGGGCTCGACGAACTCGTCGCGCTTGCCGTTGCCGTTGGTGTCGAGGATGAACGGCGACCAGCCCTGCGCCTTCGCCGCGTCGCCGGTCTCGTCGAACACCTTGGTGTTGACCCAGCCCGCGACCTGGCCGGTGCCGCTCAGCCACAGCGTATCGTCGGCGTCATAGCCGAACTGCGGGTGATGGGTCCCGAAGCAGGTGTCGATGAAGGTGTATTTCATCGTCTTGGGATCGAGCATCGCCACCTGGCGGGGCGAACGGTCGAGCGGGAACACCTTGGCGGAGGGATGATCCGAGCCCTTCTTGCAGAACGCCGGATTGTCCATGCCGCGCACCGTCGACGCCATCCACACCCGGCCCTTCTTGTCGAACATGGAGTTGTGGTTGTTGGCGCGGGTGTCCCAGAGCTTCGCGTCGCCCCAGTAAGCCGACGGCTGCAGCGGCTTCACGCTGGCGGCATGGCCGGGGCCGAGCGCCTCCGGCATGCCCGGATCCTGCACCGGCATCTTGAAGAACGTCACCTTGTTCGTCTTCGGATCGAGGATCGGCATGTTGTCGGTCGAGTATTCCGGCGAGCCGTACAGCGGCCCGTAGGCATTGACCGTCGGATTGCGCCGGTCGGAAGCGATCAGGTCGTGCAGATACTTGTCCGGGGTCGACCACTCCCAGGAGGTCACGACCACATTTCGCTCGACGCCCTGCGGCCGCGGCGGCTTGCTCTTCGGCAACTCGCCCTTGGCGACGCGATCGGTCCACTCGCCGAGATACTTGAACGGCACGCCGGCGAAATTCCCCGCGAGCTGGTTGGTCATCTGCTCGCCGGACTGGCCGGACTGGATCCGGCGCATCCAGGCTTCCTCGCCCGACTTGAACTCGCCGAACGCGGCCGGGATCGTGCGCGTCGACGCCTGCCCGAGCTGGTGGCAGCCGATGCAGCCGATGTTCTTCATCTGCTTGAGCCAATCGGCCTGCGTGAGCTTGTCCGGGATGTTGCTCTTGCCGCCGAACTGGTCGGCGTGCGGAATCTGCATCATCGAGTACCAGTAGATCGCGGGGTAGTACTGCGCCGCCGCCGCGTCGTTTGGCGCCGGCACGGCGCGCAGATTGAGCTGCTGGCCCGGCTCGCCATCGACCTTCGGTGAATCGACCAGGCCATAGCCGCGCACCCACACCTTGTATTTGCCCTTGGGCAGATCGGGCACGACGTAGCGGCCCTGGTCGTCGGTGACGACCATCTTGGCGTATTTGGTGGGGAGATCGGCGGTCTCCGCGATCACCCACACGCCGGCCTCGGGCCCGCTCGCGCCGGTGACCACGCCGCCGATGTCGTCGCCGTCGATGGCGACGGTGGTCTGGGCCCGCAGCTCCGCCGGCGCGAAAGCCAGCACGCCGGCGACACCGATCGCGGCCACGGTCGAATACAGACTGCTTCTGAGTCGCATTGCTGAGTTCCTCCTGATTATTGTTTGACCGCGCCGGTGGGAATGATTTCGGTTGGTGTGGCCCGCACCCCGCGCGTTGGGCCGGATTCTGCACAGTCCCTGCCCATCCGCAATAAGCTGTTACGGGCCGGGCACTGGGCCGAGGAACGCTGGGCGTCGTTCAGCGTTGGCCTGCGGGTGGCGGAACGAGGAGCGCATGGACATGAACGCCAAACCGCTATCGATCATCGCCGCGTCGGGTCTGCTGCTCGCGGCCACGACGTTCGGCTATGCCCAAGACCGGTCGCAGGACAATGCACCGGGACAGCGCATGCAGGATAAAGGGTCGGTGCCGGGCCAGCCCGGCGCCTCGGGCTACGCGCCCGGCCAGCAGATGCAGGACAAAGGCAGCAGGCCCGGCCAGCCCGGCGCCTCCGGTTTCGCGCCGGGACGGCAAAGCCCCGAGACCACCGGCCGCGGCGGCGATACGGACAAGGGCAGCATGGGTGATCGAGACCCGGATCGCGATCGCGGTGACGCCCGCTAACATCTGCTAGTAGCTGGCGCGGCGATGCAGCGTCCCCATATGAGGCGGTGCATACGGAGGCCGCCATGACCAGCCCGCTCGTCGTCTCGATCCCGCACCGCCTCGGCCGCGCGGAGGCGGCCCGGCGCATCCAATCGGGCCTCATCGCGGTGCGTACCAGCTATTCCGCGCTGCTCACCATCGACGAGGAGACCTGGACCGGCGACCACCTGGTGTTCCGGGTGCGCGCCGTAGGTCAAAGCGCGTCCGGCTCGATCGACGTCGCCGACGACCACGTGCGCCTCGAAGTGACGCTGCCGTGGCTGCTCGCCAAGCTCGCCGAAAAATTCACGCCGGCGATCCGCAAGGAAGGCACGCTGATGCTGGAGAAGAAGTAGGGCGGCATCAGCGCGCGCTCGAGGCTTCATCCGGGCGGCGCTTGCTGGTAAGGCTGGGCTGTTACTCTCCAGCCTGCCGTGCATCCATCGTGATCTCCCCTTCGACCCCTCCAGCCGGCAGCCGCCTGGCGCAGATCGGCCCGGCGCTGCTCGGCGCCTCGTCCTTCGCCTGTGCCGACGTGCTGGCCAAGGTTCCGCTGCGGGACGGCGCCGACGTGCTGACGGTCGCGACCTTCCGCGCGTTTCTTGGCATTGCGCTGCTGTTCCTCTGGCTGCGTCTGGTGGCGCGTCCGCCGGCATTGGGGCGGCGCGAGACGTGGATCGCGCTCGGGCTCGGCGTGCTGTTCGCCGCCAACGTCTTTCTGCTGTTCAAGGCGATCGAGACGACCACGGTGCCGATCGCGATCCTCACCTATTTCGTCTATCCGCTGGTCACCGGGCTGGTCGCGGCGGCGACCGGGCTGGAGAAGATCAGCTGGTGGGGCGCGGCCGCGGCGCTGGCGGCATTCCTCGGGCTGGCGCTCATGATCGGCGCGCATCCGACCGCGCTCGCGATCATGGGTGTGCTCGCCGCGCTCGCCGCCGCCGGCTGCCGGGTGGTGATGCTGATCGTGACCCGCGCCGCGCTGCATGGCGCCGACGCGCTGCAGATCACCTGGTACTCGCTGATCTCGTCGACGGTCGTGCTCGCGGTTGTCTCGCTGCTCACCTGGAATTGGCAGCCGCCGGCATCCGTGTCCGGCTGGGTCGCGCTGGTCCTGCTCAGCGTCGCGGTCACCACGGGCATTGGCGGCGTGTTCGCCTCCACCATGCGGATCGGGCCGTTCCGCACCGCGCTGTTCATGAACCTCGAGCCGCCGCTCGCCACCATCGGCAGCGTCCTGTTTCTCGGTGAGGTGATCACGCCGCTGCAGGCGCTCGGCGGCGCCGTCATGATCGCAGCGCTGGTCATGTTTCAGCTGCGGCGCTGAGATGTCGGAACTAGTGGAACCCCTGGCTTGTCAGCGGGTCACAACAGGGTCATCGTCCGCACGTAAAGCGACTTGGGCTCGGGGTTGGAGGTAATGCGGCACCCAGGAGGATGATATGAGCATTTTCGGAAATATCGTCTCGGCCATTTTCGGACATAAAACGGCAACCGCGGCGACCCAGACCGCCGGCGGCGGCGGGGCGGCGGCGGCCCCAGCGGGGTCATCGGCCGGAACTGCAACGACCGGAAAGCCGATATCTCGGCAGGAGCTCGAGGCCATCATCGAGAAGATCGCCGACGGTCAGGATGAAGATCTCGATTGGCACGAGTCGATCGTCGATCTGATGAAGCTCTTGAAGCTGGACAGCAGCCTTGGCGCCCGCAAGCAACTGGCGAAGGAGTTGGGCTTTACCGGTGCCCTCGACGGATCGGCCGAAATGAACATCTGGCTGCACAAGCAGGTGATGACCAAGCTGGCCGAGAGCGGCGGCCAGGTGCCGGCGAGCCTGAAGACCTGACGGCGCCGATCGCGGCTATCGCCTCGATTGTATTCGCGTGCCGGCCTCTGCCTGCCAGCAGGGGCCGGTAATATGTTACCGCTTAAGCCTTAATTAACCATGGCGGCCGCAGGGTTCGCAGCATCGGTATTCGTTACTAAGGAGCGCGCCGATGAACATCATCACGCTCGCCTCCCGCAAAGGCGGCGCCGGCAAGAGCACGCTGACCGCGCACCTTGCCGCCTGCGCCCATGCCGCCGGCCACCGCTGTCTGGTCATCGATGCCGACCCGCAGGGCTCGCTCACGCTCTGGCATTCGTTGCGCAAGGACGGCCAGCCGCCGTTGCAGAATGCAGCGCGTGGGATCGACCGCGCGCTCGCCTTCGCCGCGATCGAGGGTTTCGCCTGGGTATTCATCGACACCGCGCCGACCATGTGGGTGGTGGTGCAGGAAGCGATCCGCGCCGCCACCATGGTGGTGATCCCGGCGCGGCCCGGCTTCTTCGATCTTAACGCCGTGCGCGAGACGGTGGCGACCGCGCGCGAGCGCAACAAGCCCTATTGCGTGGTGCTCAACGCCGCGCCGGCCAAGCGCGACGAGCGGGAGGCGCGCGTGCTGGCGCAATCGCGCGCGTTCCTCGACCGGCACGGCATTCCGGTCTGGTCAGGGCAGATCAGCCAGCGCGCGGGCTTCGCGCTCACGCTCGCGGCCGGCGCCAGCGCCTGCGAGATCGAGCCGAATTCCATGGCTGCCGCCGAGATTGCGGGGCTGTGGTCGGCGATCGAGCGCTCGGTTGCGGCCATCAATGAGGCGCACGCGGCGGCGCGGACCGCGCCGGCGGAAGGGCAGGGGCAGGCGGCGTAGATCAGGACTCGCGGCGCCGGATTACTTGACCCGGTCCACGATCACCTTCGGGTCGATCATCTCGCCCGACCGCTCGTCAAGCACATAGATGCCGAGCTTGAGCGCCTCTTCGTTCGAGACGAAGTTCATCTTGTGGTCCGACCGCTTGAACATGAGCTGCAGGAACGTGAGATCGTCACGGATCTCCTGAATGTAGTCGGCGATCCGCAACACCATGCGTTGGGCGTCCACGACCGCGCTGGTCATGTCCTTGTCGGTGTATTCGGGCTTCTCCGCAGCGCTGGAGACGAATGAATAGAACCCCAGTTGCCCGGACGAGGTCTTCACCCGCCAGGGCTTGCCGGTCGCGGCGTCGCGTCCTCCCAGGAAAGCGAGCGCGCAGCTGACCAGGCATTTGGCGGGATTGCGGGCGATGACGGTGCGCATCTTCGCTTGATAGAAGAAGCGTCCGAGCGCAATCGACTCCTCCAGCGAGCCGGCGGTCGAGTCGAGATAGATGGTCATCGGCTTGGTGTGCGGCAGTTTCGAGATCAGCGCCTGGAAGGTCAGGAGATCGCCGCGCTCGATGCGTCCTTTCAGATCGATCTCGGTGATCTCGGCCTTGTCGCCGGCGCGCTGCGTGATCTCGGCGCCGGCCACCGGCTGCACGGCCGTCAGTCCCGCCATCAGGATCAGGCTGCAAAGCGTGCTAGTGCCGCGAACCCCAAGTTCGCACGATTTCGCGGCAAGTACGTTTGCGAACTTCGGGTTCAAGAGCGGCACTAGAAGCATAGAGTTGCTAGTGTCGCTTTGATTCCGAAGTTCGCATTCGAACTCGCTGCAAACTCGTGCGAACTTCGGAATCGCGACACTAGAGCGGCCCATGGATGCCTCCGAATGTCCTATGTCGCCGGCGTCAGTTCGCTTTCACCCGTTGGCGGATGAGCGAGGGGTCGATCAGCAGCTTGGTCTGCTCGTTGAACACGTGAACGCCGGACGCGATCGCGTCCTCGCTCGACAGCAGCCGGATTTGCTCGTTGGGCGCCCGCAGCATGAACGGCAGAAATGTCAGGTCCTCGTCGATGTCCTTGAAGTACTCGACCAGAGCGGCCGTGATGTCCTGCACGCCGAGGAACATGTCGTCCCGCTCCTTCTTGGTATATTTCTTGTTGGGATCGAACTTCAGGCTGAACTGATGAAATCCCAATTGTCCCATGGAGCTCTTGATGCGCATGGGCTTGCCGGTCTTGGAGTTGCGTCCGCCCAGAAATGCGAGCGAGCACGCGCTGTGGCAGCCGGTGCCGCGATTGACGACGGTGATGATTTTCGCCCGGTAGAAAAAGCGTCCCAGCGCCATGCCTTCGCCGAGGCTGCCACCGCCGGAGTCGAGGACCACCGCCACCGCCGTGTCGGGCGGCAGCGCCGAAATCTGGCTCTGCAGATTGAGCAGGTCGCCGGAGGCGACCGGACCTTTGTAGAGGAAGGCGACCGTATTGGGCAGGCTCGAAATGCCCAGCTCGGTGCGCGTGATCTCGGCCGCGGTGGCGGGGGCTATCACGCCGAGCGCGATGCACGTGGCCAGCACAGCCAGATGTCGAAGAGCTGCGCAATGCCCGGCCATCGAAGTCCTCTCCCGCGCGACATCGTTCGTGGAATCCATAACATGGCGATGGCGGCGCATAAAGCAGGCGTGCGCATCGCGCGGACACGCAACGCATCGGATGAAATGTCGCAGTGACGGGAGAGTGACGGGACGGCTTTACGGCAGCGGCTTGCCGCGCACGTCGGCGGCGCGTGCGATCTTGATCAGCACGCCGATCCCCTTGTCGGCGCCGTCGTGCTCCTGCTCGCGCTTGGTGAGCCGCTGGAAGATCGCCTCGCGCATCGGACCGGCCTCGTGCAACTCGGCGGTGCCGTAAAAACGCAGGAAGCCGGAGTCGAGCACGCCGTCGCGCTGCGCCTTGAAGTTGGCGTAGATGACGGCGACGCGCCGGTCGCTGCCGAGGTTGGCCAGCGCCTGCTTCTTGGAGCGCTCCCAGTAGGCGAGGTGCTCGTCGTCGAACACCAGCATGCTGCCCTTGGGCGAGATGTTGGGGCCGTCCGGCCCCTGGGTTGCGAGCAGGCACGGGGAGCCGTCGGTCCAGGCGTTGTAGATGAGGTCCTTGATCTTCTGGCTGATCGGCATCGATTCCCCCGTGTTGGTGTTCGCGGGACACACTAACGCGGCGACATGCACCGAGCCATGGCCGGCGGACGGGCGCTTAACCCCTCGTTAACCATATTCGCGCGAGGTTGGGCGCATCCGTATAAATGCGAGGCGGCGCACCCCATGAACGTCATCACCGTGGCCTCGCGCGGAGTCGGCACGGGCAAGACCACGCTGACCGCGCGGCTCGCCGCCGTCGCGCAAAGACAAGGCCGCCATTGCCTGGTCATCGACGCCGACCCGCAAGGGACGCTCGCCCTGTGCAATACATTGAGCGACGAGGGCGTGCCGCCGATCGTGACCGCCGAGCGCGGGATTACCCGCCTGCTCACCATGGCGAGCGGCAATGGCTACCGCTGGGTCTTCATCGACACGTCGTCGACCATGTGGGTGGTGGCGCAGGAGGCGATCCGTGCCGCGACCCTGGTGGTGATCCCGGCGCGACCCGGCTTTCGCGAGCTTGCCGCCGTGCGCGAGACGGTCAGCCTCGCGAGCTCGCACGACAAGCCCTATGCCGTGGTGTTCAACGCCGCGCCGCCCAAGCGCGGCGGCAAGGAGGCGCTGATGGTGCGGGAGTCGCGCACCTTCCTCGACAAGTACGGCATTCCGGTCTGGTCCGGGCAGATCAGCGAGCGCGCGGACCTCGATCTCGATGATGCGCCGGAGGCCGGCGATGTCGACGCGCCGTCGCTGGCGGCGGCCGAGATCACGCGACTGTGGGCCGCGATCGAGCGCTCGGTCGAGGCGGTGAACGCGGCGCACGCGGCGGCGGCCGGCGCGCAGGATCGGGCGGCGTGATCACGCGCTAATGCCGCTTGAAATACTGCACGGCGCGCTCGTGCTTCTCGGCGGCCGCACGCGTCTTGAACGTGCCGAGATTGCGGCGCCGTCCGGTTTTCGGATTGATCTTGCGCGAATAGAGGCGATAGCCGCCGGATGCGAGCTTGCGGATCATCGTCACAGTCCTGGCGTGAGCGGGTCTGTTGAATAACCGCAACAGGCCAGCGGCGGTTCCGTGGTCGCATCGACCAGGTTCAGACCCGCGCCACGAAACTGTCCACCACCTTCTTCTCGCCCGCCTTGTCGAACTGGATGGTGAGCTTGTTGCCGTCGATGGCGGTGACGTTGCCGTTGCCGAATTTCTGGTGGAACACGCGATCGCCCACCGAATACTCGGAGACGGTGCCGGTGGACTTGGCGACCAGCTCGCCCTCGATGGTGAGGGGCAGGCGCGTGCGCGGGCGGCCGCGATTGCCGCCCTCTCGTCGAGGGGGAGGGGATCCCGTGCCGGCGGCGATGCTTTCGTCATCGGCATAATACGCGTCGCCGTCATCGTCGAAACCGCCGCGGCGGTCCTTGGCGCGTTGCGCGCGCTGCCAGCCCGGTGTGCCGTAGCTCGAGCCGAAATGGGTCATCTCGTCGAAGCGCGAGGCGGCGTAGCCGCCGCTGAAGCCGCCCTTCGCTTCCATGATCTCCACCGCGGCCTCCGGCAGCTCGTCGAGGAAGCGCGAGGGGATGTTCGACGTCCATAGCCCGTGCATGCGCCGGTTGGCGGCGAAGTAGATTTTTGCGCGCCGGCGCGCGCGGGTGAGCCCGACATGCGCTAGGCGGCGCTCCTCTTCCAGTCCGGCGCGGCCCTGGTCGTCGAGCGTGCGCTGGTTCGGGAACAGGCCTTCCTCCCAGCCCGGCAGGAACACGGTGTCGAATTCGAGCCCCTTGGCGGAATGCAGTGTCATGATGGACACCGCCTCGCCTTCCTCGCTCTTGTCGGTGTCCATCACCAGCGAGATGTGCTCGAGGAATCCGGCGAGGTTCTCGAACTCGTCCATGGAGCGGATCAGCTCCTTCAGGTTCTCCAGCCGCCCGGCGGCGTCGGCCGAGCGGTCCTTCTGCCACATCTCGGTGTAGCCGCTCTCGTCCAAGATGATCTCGGCCAGCTCGGTGTGGGGCAGGGCGTCCTTCTGCACGCGCCAGCGGTCGAAGGCGGCGAGCAGATCGCGCAGCGCGCCGCGCGGCTTGGGCTTGAGCTCGTCGGTCTCGATCACGGCCTGCGCCGCCGCGGTGAGCGGAATGCGGCGCTTGCGGGCGTGGTCGTGCAGGAGCTGCACGGTGGCGTCGCCGAGCCCGCGCCTGGGCACGTTGACGATGCGCTCGAAGGCGAGGTCGTCGGTGGGCGAATGCACGGCGCGCAGATAGGCGAGCGCGTCGCGGATTTCCTGGCGCTCGTAGAAGCGCGGGCCGCCGATCACGCGATAGGGCAGGCCGAGCGTGACGAAGCGATCCTCGAACTCGCGCATCTGGAACGAAGCCCGCACCAGGATGGCAATCTCGTCGAGCGGATGCGGGTTGCCCGAGCCGTCGTTGCGCTGCAGCTGCTCGATCTCCTCGCCGATCGCGCGCGCTTCCTCCTCCGAATCCCAGCAGGAGGTGACCTGCACCTTCTCGCCCGGCTCGTCCTCGGTGCGCAGCGTCTTGCCGAGGCGGCCCTCGTTGTGGGCGATCAGATGTGAAGCCGCGGTGAGGATGTGGGCGGTGGAGCGGTAATTGCGCTCGAGGCGGATGATCTTGGCGCCGGGAAAGTCGTGCTCGAAGCGCAGGATGTTGTCCACCTCGGCGCCGCGCCAGCCGTAGATCGATTGGTCGTCGTCGCCGACGCAGCAGATGTTCTTGAGCGTGCGTGTCGGCGCCGGTGCATCCGCCGGATCTGCGGCCTCGGTCGGACTCGCCAGCAGCGCAGGGGGCGACGTGCTTTGCCCCAGCAGCCGCAGCCAGAGATACTGCGCCACGTTGGTGTCTTGGTACTCGTCAACGAGAATGTACCGGAACCGCGCCTGGTACTGCCGCAGCACCTCGGGCTGCTCGCGGAACAGCCGGATGCATTCCAGCAGCAGGTCGCCGAAGTCGGCGGCGTTGAGCACCTTCAGCCGTTCCTGGAAGGCGGCATAGAGCTTCTTGCCGCGTCCGCTGGCGAAGCTCGCGGCCTCGCCGGCGGGGACCTGCTCCGGTGTCAGCCCGCGGTTCTTCCAGCTGTCGATCAGGCCCGCCAGCACGCGGGCCGGCCAGCGCTTCTCGTCGATGTTCTCGGCTTCGAGCAACTGTTTAAGGAGACGGATCTGGTCGTCGGTGTCGAGGATGGTGAAGTCGGGCTTGAGCCCAACCAGCTCGGCATGCCGGCGGATGATTTTCACGCCGATTGAATGAAACGTGCCAAGCCACGGCATACCCTCGACAACCTCTCCGACCATGGCGCCGACCCGGGCCTTCATCTCGCGCGCCGCCTTGTTGGTGAAGGTGACCGCGAGAATGTCGCCGGGCCGCGCACGGTGGGTGGCAAGAATGTGCGCTATCCGCGTTGTCAGGACTCGGGTTTTGCCGGTTCCGGCGCCGGCCAGGACCAGCACCGGCCCGTCCAGCGTCACCACCGCCTCGCGCTGCTCCGGGTTGAGGTCGGTGAGGTACGGCGCGCCGGCAGCGGCGCGCGCTCGCTCGGCGATGCCGCCCGGTTGCGGCATCGGCGGCACAAGACTGTCAGGGCGCGGCAGGTTGCCCGGTTCGGCCATTCCAAGTTCCGTGCTGGGACCGGCGATTTTGCCGGCGATGCCGCAGGATTAGCGGCGAATCTCGGGGCTAAGATGGCATCCAGACAGGGGAATGGGGAGAGGGGCAAGACGGCAGTGATCCGGATTGCTGCCGGGGTACCGCCAGGAGTTGCGACAGCGGAGACCCTGGCGGTCCGAAGCCGCCGGGCAGCGAACGGCCGGTCGGCCGGCATCACGCGAACAGCAGCCGGTCCACGGAGTGGAGGTCCTTCGGGTCGAAATATTTCTCCGCCCATTTGTCGTCCGTCGACAGGAACCAGCCGGCCGCGACCGCGGCGGCCGTCTTCAAGGCCGGCGGCGGCTTTTTCTTGGCGCCCTTGCCCTTGGCGCTGCGGTCCAGGAAATCGAAATGATCGACCAGCGTGAGCGCCTCGATGGCAAAGACGGTCGCGACGTCGCCGTCGTGGATGGCCAGGAGATTGTCGCCGTTCTCCTCCTCGCCGCCGAGCGCCAGGTTTGACGAGCCACAGTAGACGACCGGATCGGGGCCGTTGAATCCGCAAACCACGAACTTGTGGTGGACCTGGTGCCCCACGCCGCCGATATTCGGCACCTGGTTGAATGGCGGCGGCAATTGTGTGCTGACCGGCTTGCCCGTCACCAGCACGCCGGTCTTCTGTCCCAACGGGTAGAGCGCGATGCCGCGCGGGCTGTCCGAGATCCCGTAGCTGAAGATGTTCTGCTGTTTGTGGAGGTCGTTGAGCGCGTTGTAGACGTCGCTCTTTCCCGTGTCGATCTGCATCACGGCGAACAGCACGCTGCCGACGGATTTTCCGGCCTGTCCCTCCTTTTTGATCCGATCGACGATGCCTTGCAGGATCGTGCTCGCAAAACCCTCCTCGTGCGGTGAGAAGGTGATCGTCGTCGCGGGCGTCTGTGATGACGTAACGGAAAACGGCTTGGTGGCCCACGCGGACTTTACGAAGTTCGCCTTCTTGACGTCGTCATTCCAGGACTCGTCGAATACACCGGCATAGAAACCGGCGACCTGCGGATCGTTGAAGATCAGCACGTGATTGGAATTCACATACAGGCCGGTCACGGAGAAATTCGTCGAGCCGGTCAGAACTTTCTTGGCGGAGCCATTGCCCTTGCCGCGAACGATGAACACCTTGTCATGGGCATAGCGGCCGAACTTTCCTCGTTTGATGAGCTTTTTCTCGCCGAACAGCTTCTCGAACTTGTCCTCCGCTTTCGGGGCCGAGGTGCTGTGATGCAGGGCCGCGTTGTCCAGGATGATCCGGACGCGGCCCTGCTTGCCGAGCTTCAGCAAGATCTCGATGAGGTCGGGCTCGTTGAGGTCGTAGGCGAATACGTCGAGGCGGAGATCCTGGCTGTTCAGTACCTCGTTCAGCAGCGCGAAAATCTTCTCCCGGGCGGTGAAGCCGAGCCACTCGTATTCATCGCGGTAGGTGAAGTGCTCGCCGGTCGCGTTGACCCCCGACTCCTGCGACGTGTCGAAGATCAGGTCCTTTCCGTTCGGCTGGATGCGTGCTTTTAGCCCGAAGTGGCGGACGAACGCCTGCGATTGCGTATAGCCGCGGGTGAAACCCAGCTCCAGGCCTTGCTTCTCGAAGCCGTCGACGTCGATCGCCACCGAGGCACTGAGCTTCGGGTCGACCGGCTGCAAGGACCCGTGCTCGTCGAAATATCGCGGCGTGACCGTGTAGGTGTACTCGCCGAGGAACGGCTTGATACCCTGGTGCACTTGGCCGGGCACATGGACCCAGCGGAACTTGTGGATCGGCGCGTTGATGCTCGAAGTGGCGGGCTCCGCCGGATCCTGCGCATGGTTCGCCGGCGTCTCGAACCGCAGCATGTTGTGAATGTAATAAGGCTGCTCGCCCTTCGGCTGGCACTGAATGGTGAAGCCGGCCAGGTTCTTGGCGCTTTTCCTGTCGGCGAGATTGAAGGCGAGGAGCGTCTTGGCGTCTCCGCGATATGCCCTTAGTGAAAACGAGTCTTTCTTGCCGCTGATGCTGGTCATGTTGCTGCTTCCTCAGTCCGACGGGGCGCCGGGCTTTGCAACCGAGGATATAATAGATTTATTACATGCAACTTACAGGACAGGGATCCTGAAAATAGCGATTACGAATGCTTTGAGATCAGCCCTTGTCGGGCATCGCGATCCGCCGCCCGGCCGCCTCGGGGCGCGGCAGATGGGCGTGTGATGATTTCATCCGGGCGAGGCAGTCGGCGACATCGGTGGGGAAGGCGGCGGTCTTGCCGGCCGCCATATCGACGTGCAGCGACATGTTCTCCGAGGTGGCGGAGACCCAGCCCTCGGTGGCGTGGAACAGCTGCTCGAAATAGTGCATGCGCTTGGCGTCGTAATCCAGGAGCTGGAACGTCACCCGCACCGGATCGCCGGCATGCAGCTCGCGCAGATAGCGCACATGCACCTCGGCCGTGAAGCAGGAGTGCCTGCGCGTCTTGACGTAGTCGAGACCACAACCGAGCAGCTCGAAAGCCTCGTCCACCGCCCGGTCGAACAGCACATTGTAATAGGCCATGTTGAGATGGCCGTTGTAGTCGATCCAGCCGGGCTCGACCCGCATCACCGAGGAGACGAAGGGCGCGAAGAACACCGGTTCGAGGTCGAGGCGGTCGAGCATGGGGCGACCTTACGATGCCGTGTCCGCCGCCGTCCACTTCGGAACCCACTTGCAGAAGCCGGATTCCGGGCCCACTTCCGATAGCTGACCGCAGGAATTTTGATCAAATTCGAATGACACCGATGGTCAATTTCAGCTGGCTCCCGGCCGCCTTCGCCCAGGCCTCCGGACGGCTGACCGACAATCTCAGCGAACTCGCCGGCAGCGCGACGGTGGCACTGGCGGTGACCGGACTGAGCCGCTCCGGCAAGACCGTCTTCACCACCAGCCTGATCCACAATCTGCTGAGCTCCGTGCACAATCTCAACCGGATGCCGCTGTTGTCGGCGGTTGGTGAGCGCCGGCTGGTGGCGGCCCAGCTGGAAGGCGCGAAGGCACATCGGCTGCCGCGCTTTCCCTATCTCGACAATATCGAGAAGATGGCGGGCAACACGCCGGACTGGCCCGAGCGCACCGCCGATCTCAGCGAGATCGGCGTTCAGCTGCGCTTCGCGCCGGCCGGCACGGTTGGCAAGTTCCTGACCGAGATCACGGGCAGCCCGGCGAGCCTCACCGTCCGTATCATCGACTATCCCGGCGAGTGGCTGCTCGATCTGCCGCTGCTCACGCAGAGTTACTCGCAGTGGTCGCACGCGACGCTGCGGCCGATGCGCAAAGGCGTGCGCGCCGAGGTCTCGGGCGATTTCATGAGCTTCATCGCCCAGCACAAGCCCGAAGAGGCGGCGAGCGACGAGGTGGCGAAGCAGGCGCACGATCTCTACTGCGCCTATCTGCTGACGGCGCGCGACCGCCACGGCCTGAGCTTCCTGCAGCCCGGGCGCTTCCTATGCCGGGGCTCGCTCGGCGACGTGCCTTATCTCTGGTTTGCGCCGCTGGAGATCAGGGAAGGCGTCGGCGGCTTCGCCCCGCACACGCTGGGCGCGCTGATGGCGGAGCGGTTCGACGTCTACAAGCGCGAGGCGGTCGCCCGCTTCTACATCGAGCACTTCCGGCACTATGCGCGGCAGGTCGTGCTGGTCGACGTGCTGCGCGCGCTGCTGGCCGGCCGCGACGCCTTCGACGACACCCGGCTGGCGCTCGAGGCCATCCTGGAGAGCTTCCGCTACGGCCACGGCGGCATCATCTCCAAGCTCTTGTTCGGCTCGCACATCGACAAGGTGCTGTTCGCCGCCACCAAGGCCGACCACGTGCCCGACATCCAGCGCGATCACCTGGCGGCGCTGTTGCGCAACATGGCGGCGATCCCGGCGCTCGAGGTCAAGAGCGGCAACGCGCAGTTCGACGTGACGGCGCTGGCGTCGGTGGTGTCGACTGCGGAAGAGAGCCAGGAGATCGAAGGCCACCGGGTGCAGGTGGTGGTCGGCCGGCCGGTGGGATCGCGCAAGCAGTCGAAGTTCTTCGTCGGCAATGTTCCGATCCGGCCGCCGCGCGCGGGCGCCTGGGGCACGCCGTTCCTCAACGTGCCGGTGTTCGAGCCGCCGGTGATCGATCCCTCGCCGGTCGAGGGCATCCCGCACATCAACCTCGACCTCGCACTCGAATTCCTGCTTGGAGACCGGCTGCGATGAGCAATCCCATGAACGATCCGCGACGCGCTGACCCGGACGCTGCGCCCACCGCGCGCGTGATCGAGGTCGATGTCGCCGAGCCCGATATGGCGGAGCTGCCGCCGCTGCGCGTGGTGCCGCCGCAGGTGATCGCGACCGAGCTGACCGAGCGCGTCACGCCGACGGAGCCGGCGATCGTGTCGGTGGCGCCGCGGCCGCCCGCCCGCCGGCGCGATCGGGCGGTCACCCTCGGTATCGCGGGGGTGGCGGTGTTCTTCGTCGGCTGGCTCGCCGTAGATGCGGCCGCCTGGGTGGCGGCGGCATTCGAGCGCGGCACGGCGCTGGGCGTGCTGGCCGCCACCGCGGTCACCGCCGGGGTCGTCGGCGCCGGCGCGGTGATCGGGCGGGAGCTCACCAGCCTGTTCCGGCTCAAGAACGTCGAGGCGATCCACCAGAAATTCGCCGAGAACCGGGTGCTGCCGGCGCAAGGCCGCGCGGCCATCGCCGACGTGCTCGCGGTGGTTCCGAAGGAACGCGAGACGCAGGCCGCGATCGAGGCCTTCCAGCGCCAGGTCCAGCTGCACCACTCGACCGCGCAGCAGCTGGAGATTCTGTCACGCACGGTCATGAAGGTGCTCGACCGGCGCGCCGAGGCCCATGTGCGCACCGCCGTGCTCCGCGCCTTCGGCATTACGGCGATCAGCCCCACGGCGCTGAGCGACGCCGCGTTCTTTCTGGCGTGCGGAGTACGGATGGTGCGCGGGATCGCCGCCGCCTACGGGCATCGGCCGACCGCCGCCACCACCGTGCACCTGCTGCGCCGGCTCGTGCTCGAGGCCGGCAAGCTCGGAGCGGTGGACATCGCCAGTGCCTCGCTGGTCCAGCATCTCGGCGGCGCGGTGACCGAGCGGATTGCCACCAGCGCCGCCGACGCCGTCTACGCCTCCTATCGCATGGCCCGGCTGGGGGTCATCGTCATGGACCTCTGCCGGCCGGTTCCATTCCAGCCCGACGACGTGCCCAGTGTCGGCTCGCTGGTCGGCAATGTGTTGCGGCGGCGCGCCGAAGGGCAGGTTCCGCCGAATTAGTTCCCGCTCACCCTCCTGTGGACGGCAAAAAAATCCCAGGAACCATTTACCATGGGCCGTGTTTGTTCGTCGGGACGTGAATACAGGGGACATCCATGACTATTGCTTCCTCCCGGATGGGATGCCCCGCGTCGCCTGCTCAGGCGACGGCGCGGGAAACTGGTTCCGACGAAGCGCTTATCAAGCGAATCGCCGACGGTGATCGGCTCGCCATGCGGCAGCTGTTTTCCCGGCATCAAGTGCCGCTCTACCGCTGGCTGGTTCGCATCGTGCGCGACGAGGCCTTGGCCGAAGACCTGCTGAGCGAGGTATTCCTCGACGTGTGGCGTCAGGCGGTGTCGTTCGAGGCGCGCTCGTCGGTTTCGACCTGGTTGCTAGCGATCGCCCGCTATAAGGCGTTGTCCGCGCTACGCCGCCGCACCGACGCGCAGCTCGACGACGAATTCGCGGCCGCCATCCCCGATCCGGCCGACGACCCCGAACGCGTGCTGCAGAACAGGGACCGGGAGGAGCTGTTGCAGCGATCCCTGGCCCGGCTGTCGCCGGAGCACGGGGAGGTGATCGACCTGGTCTACTACCACGGCAAGTCGGTCAAGGAGGTCGCCGAGATCGTCGGCGCCGCCGAGGCCACCGTGAAGACGCGCATGTTCTATGCGCGCAGGAAGTTGGCCGAGATGGTCGAGGCGGCTTAGAGCATGATCCCGAAAAGGGGGGTACCGGTTTTCGGAACAGATCATGCTCCAGCAATAAGTCAGAGCGGGATGACGATTCGAAGAAAAGTCACCCGCTCGCTCACTCCTTCAGGAACGTCTCGATCTCGCCGACCAGCCTCGCCCAAGCCGGCTCGTGTGCCAGCACGACGTGGTTGTCGCTCTCCAGCGTGACGAACTTGGCGTTGGGGATCGAGCGCGCGATCAGGCGTCCCTGCTCGAGCGGCGCCACGTTGTCGTGCCGGCAGTGCAGCACGAGAGTGGGAGCTCGCACTTTCGGCAGCAGCTCGAGCACGTCGATTTCGTCGCAGGCGTTGCGAATGCGGGCGGCGTTCTCCGGCGAGGTGGTGACGCGTTGCAGGTCCACCAGCGACTTGATGTGCTCGGGGGTGCCGTTCGGGAAGAACACCGAGCTGAATGCCTTCATGAAGGCTGAATGCTCGTCACCCCAGCCGTGGCGCAGGATGGTGAGAAAAGCCTGTGCCATTTCGGCCTCGGCTGCCGAGCCCCGCTTGTTGCGGCCCTGGGCATAGCCACCAAACAGGACGAGCTTGGAGACACGCTCGGGGTGCTGCACGGCGAATGCGATCGCCACCGCTGCTCCCTGGGAGATTCCGAGCAGGGCAGGGCGCTCGACATCGACCGCGTCGACGACAGTCTCGAGATCTCGCACGAACGCCGGAAACGAGATCTCCGCCACGTCGCGATCGGCGAGGCCGTTGCCGCGGCCGTCGTAACGGATCAGGCGGGAACGCGCCGCCAGCTGCTGCAGCAGCGGCGCCCAGATCGGGCTCTCCCAATCATATTCGATGTGTGTCAGCCAGTTGGCGACCTTGATCAACGGCGGGCCGTCGCCGACCGCGGCGAGCGCGAGATTGACGCCGTCGGCGGTCCGGCAGAACGTCACTTCCTGGTGCCGTGCCGGTGCCGGCACGGGCGCCGACAGCTCCGACGGTACCTCTCCCTCGCGCACCTCGCCCACGAAGCGGATGCCTTTGCGCGCCACCGTGCGGATCAGGCGCTGCTGCTCGCCGCTGTCGCCGACGGCACGGCGCGCGGCATTGATGCGGCTGGTGAGGGTCGAGTCCGAGACGATACGGCCCTCCCACACCCCGGCGATCAGGTCGTCCTTGCTGACCACCCGATCTCTATTCTGGATGAGGAACATGAGCAGGTCGAAGACCTGCGGCTCGACCGCCACGAATTCGCCCTTGCAGCGCAACTCGCGCCGCTCGGGATCGAGCACATTGTCCTCGAAGAAAAACAACACGTTGGTCGCCCGCCCGTTCCGGATACCCGCGGCGCTTCCGCCTGCGGGCACAATACACTGATTCCGCAATAGAAAATGAACTCCGGGCGCCGGCCCGCCTCGGCCGATAATCAACGCTATCTCAAGGACAAATCAAGGGCCGGTGAAAGTCTTTGGGCCGCCCCCGGGGCATCCTCCACGCATCGAAACGACCCCGTGCGGTCGAGACCAGCGGAGGCAGCCATGCAGCCCACCTACGTCCGTCGCCACCCCGACAACTCCATCGACTACGACTTCTATCGCCGGCGCGCCGCTCGGCTGCGGTCGGGGAAGGTCCGCAAATCCGTCCGGGCGGCAGTGCCGATGGTCAGGCCGCTGATCGCAGGGATGCTCCTGCTCGGCATGCTGTTCGCGATGCCGACCCGTGCTCCGCAACTTCCAGATCGGGCGGCGGACATGGCTGCGACCCAGGCCGTGGACACGCTCAAGGCCAACTAACGTCGAGGCGAGGGACGGTGGCGGGACGGAGCATGCATCGAACTGTCCTCCACGCCGAACAGGGGAACGCCGCATGGATAGCATCGTGGTTTTTCCCCTCGGGCTTGCGGCCTATCTCATCTTCTTCTTCACCTTTCTCTACGCCATGAGCTTCGTCATCGGCCTGCTGGTGCCGAAATGAAAGAGGCTTGCGGAGCGTGCCGTTTCCGCGCAAGTCAACCTGATCAAGGGGAACCGGCATCGGTAGGGATTTGCCGATGCCGGTGCTATGATTGAAGGCGTAAAGCGAGATCGCAATGGCACTGATGGAAGACACATCCGCGCGGCGCGACCCCAAGGCGGTGAAGAACGTCGTCACCGCGCTGGCGGCGAAATTCGGCAACCGGCTGGTCACCTCGCAGGCCGTGCGCGAGCAGCACGCCAATACGACCACCTGGATCGCCAACGAGCCGCCCGACGCGGTGGTGTTCGCGCAATCGACATCCGACGTGCAGGACATCGTGCGCATCTGCGCCGGTGAGCGCGTGCCGGTGATCCCCTTCGGCACCGGGACCTCGCTGGAAGGCCATATCAACGCGCCATGCGGCGGCGTCTCGATCGACTTTCGCGACATGAACCGCGTGCTGGCGGTGAATGCACAGGACCTCGACTGCGTGATCGAGCCCGGCATCACGCGCAAGCAGCTCAACGAGCACCTGCGCGACCAGGGTCTGTTCTTCCCGCTCGATCCCGGCGCCGACGCCTCGCTCGGCGGCATGGCGGCCACGCGCTGCTCCGGCACCAACGCGGTGCGTTACGGCACCATGCGGGACAACGTGCTGGCGCTCAAAGTGGTGCTGGCAAACGGCGAGCTGATGACCACGGCGCGCCGCGCCAAGAAGTCAGCGGCCGGCTATGACCTGACGCGGCTGATGGTGGGTTCGGAGGGCACGCTCGGGGTGATCACCGAGCTCACGCTCAAGCTCTCCGGCATTCCCGAGGCGATCTCCGGCGGGGTGTGCCCGTTTCCGTCGGTCGAGGCGGCGTGCAACGCCGCGATCGCGACCATCCAGTCCGGCATCCCGGTGGCCCGTATCGAGCTGCTCGATGAGTTGCAGGTGAAGGCGACCAATCTCTATTCCAAGCTGACGCTGCCCGAAGTGCCGGTGCTGTTCGTCGAGTTTCACGGCTCGCCGGCCGGCGTCGCCGAGCAGTCCGAGCGCTTCGGCGAGATCGCGGCCGATCTCGGCGGCGGGCCGTTCGAGTGGGCGACCAAGCCCGAGGACCGCACCCGGCTATGGCAGGCGCGCCACGACGCCTATTGGGCGGGGCGCGGGTTGCGCCCGGGCGCGCAGGCGGTGGCCACCGACGTCTGTGTCCCGATCTCGCGGCTGGCGGAATGCGTGACGGAGACACAGCGCGACATCGCGGAGGAGGGGCTCGTTGCGCCGATCCTGGGCCATGTCGGCGACGGCAATTTCCATCTCACTTTGCTGGTCGATACCGACGCCGCCGCGGAGGTCAAGGTCGCCAAGAATTTGTGCGAGCGGCTGGTCGAGCGCGCGCTGGCCATGGACGGCACGTGCACCGGCGAGCACGGCGTCGGGCAGGGCAAGATGAAGTATCTCGCCGGCGAGCTGGGGCAGCCGGCGCTCGATGCCATGGCCGCGATCAAGCGCGCGCTCGATCCGCACGACATCATGAATCCCGGCAAGATCGTCGCGATGGGCTAGCGCCGCCCCGCCCGCCGCAAAAGTTTCCCACAGGCGAGCCCCATGGCGGGTGCGAACCTTCCGGTTCGGGCCCCATCCAATCTGCCGGGAGTCCGCCGTAAGCCTTTGCTGCTCGACATAGATTTGCCGTCAATCTGACCCACATTGAGGCACCACTGGGGGCGCGGTGGAGCTAGGGTTACCGACCGGGATTGTGAGCAGCCGTGGCCGGCAGTGATGGTCCAGTGCCAGGAATCGTGCTCAACTCGTTGGCAATCAGGTCTTTTCCGGGGTGGCCCCGCGCGTGTCTTTCCGTTGCGTCGGACTGACACCAGTGCGAGGAAGATTTAAATCGGCCTGCGGTGGTGACGGCGCGTGCAGACAACGCTGCTCGGTTTTGCGATTGCGATCATCCTGGCGCTGCTAGCGGCGCTGGTCGGCCCCCTTTTGATCGATTGGGATAGCTACCGCGGCGAGCTCGAAGCCAGGGCGACCCAGCTGATCGGTCTCGACGTGCGCGTCACCGGCGCGATCGATGCCCGTCTGCTTCCGACCCCGAGCCTGGTGCTGCAGGGCGTGCGGCTCGGCCGGGCCGACCAGACCGTGCGCGTGCGCGCCTTGCGGCTGGAATTCGCCCTGGGCGCATTGGTGCGCGGCGACCTGCGCGTTGCCGATGCCCGGCTCGAGGGACCGGAGCTGGCGGCCGGGCTCGACGCCGCTGGCCACCTGGCCTGGCCGGTCCCGAAGATCGGTTTCGACCCTGAGCTGGTCGCGGTCGAGCGGCTCAAGATCCGGGACGGGCGTGCCGTCCTCACCGACGCGGCGAGCGGCTCGCGGCTGGTG
>Ga0126377_10000050_pt1 | contig 50925 bp, 45 predicted proteins | sample PanSoiMetPlot_22_FD_92647 | JGI IMG/M metagenome (GOLD analysis project Ga0126377, IMG submission 92647) | Tropical forest soil microbial communities from Panama - MetaG Plot_22 | ecosystem: Environmental > Terrestrial > Soil > Tropical forest > Bulk soil | place: Panama | collected 2016-02-17 | reverse complement strand
TTGAGCATAGGCAGGTCGTGGCGTGAACGACACCACGCCGCCACTCAATAAACTGCCCCCGAGGACAAGGCAGGCGAGGCCAAGCCCTCGAACAAGCCACCTACGAAATTTCATCCCCCACGCACCCTTTATCGTCCCCTTTGGATACCCTCAACACCTCGGATACCGCACGAGAAAGGTCGTTCCCCAGAACGCCCGTACTACATCAACGCCGCGGCTACAGACCCGCTGCGCAACCAAGTACCTCCCCAAACTCTCAGTTTCCCCTTACCCCCCGAAAAGTTGCGACCTCCCTACGACGCGGGCCAGAGGTGGAGGATATCGTTGTAGGTTGCGAAGATCATCAACATGACCACGATCGCAAGCCCGATCCGAAAGCCCACCTCCTGGGCGCGTTCCGAGAGCGGTTTTCCCCTTACGGCTTCGATTCCATAAAACAGCAGATGGCCACCATCGAGCAGCGGCACTGGAAATAGGTTGAGCAAGCCGATCGAGACCGAAAGCACTGCCGCGAGGCTGAACAGCGACGGAAGCCCTTCGCTCGCAACCTGGCCGGACACCTGGGCGATCCGAATTGGCCCGCCGAGTTGATCCGCGGCCTCGCGACCGGAGATGACCCCGCCGATATAGGACAAGGTGCGCTCGACGACGAACCACGTCCGTTGCACGCCTAGCTCGAGCGCTTTGAGCGGCCCGACGGGCTGAAAGTGGGTGTCGTCCGGAGAAGGCGACCGCGTGATGCCGAGAACGCCAATGCGATGTACGTTGCCGAAGCGATCCTTGGATTCGCGGAGCGCGGGAATGGCCTTGAGAGTGACATGGACGCCGCCGCGGTCGACTTCGAACGTCAGCATCTCACCCGCGCTGGTGCTCACGACCTGCTGCATGTCGGTGAAACTCTCGATCGAGCTTCCATTGATGGTCAGAACCAGATCGCCGGGCTTGAACCCGGCAATTTCCGCGGCGCTGCCGGGTTGAACCGCATCGACGCGAGGCGACGTACTCGGCTTGCCGAAGGCCATGAACAGGGCAGCGAAAATCACGATGGCGAGAAGGAAGTTCGCGATCGGACCAGCGACTACAATGGCCGCCCTTGCCCACACCCGTTGATGAATGAAGCTGTGGCGGCGCTCCTCTTCGCTCATGGCGGCAAGCGCCGCCGGATCGGGAACGCTCGCGGCGTTTTCGTCGCCGAAGAATTTTACGTAACCGCCCAGTGGAATGGCGGATACTTTCCAGCGGGTGCCGTGGCGATCATTGAATCCGAAAAGCTCCGGCCCGAACCCGATCGAGAAAACCACGACGCGGACACCGCACCTACGGGCAACCACGAAATGGCCGAGTTCGTGGAAGAACACCACCAGTGTTAGGACGAACAGAAAAGGGATGAGATAGCCGAGCACGCCGCCCCCCAGCGCGTTGATTCCCGACAGAAAATCGAAATTCATCGGCTCTCGTTCCCGCCCGTCCCGACCCAGATCTGCGAACACCAAGCTCTACGGTGCCTTTGCGGCAATTTCGGGTAAGAGCCCGCGTGCCAACAATCTCGTATTATGGTCAATAGATAGTGCTTCGTCGGCGCTTTCGGGCTCCCCAGTCCAATTTCGCGACATTGCAGCCTCAAGCGTCGCCTCCACGAGGGCAGATATCCCGGCAAAACTCAGCCGGCGGGCGAGAAATTCCCCGACCGCCACCTCATTGGCGGCGTTGAGGACGGTGGGCGCCGCCCCACCCGCCTCCAGGGCCCGCCGAGCAAGGGTCAAAGCCGGGAAACGCGCGAGATCGGGCTCCTCGAAGGTCAACGTCGCAGCGCGCGCGAGGTCGAGCCGGGGGGCCGGTCCCACGATTCGCTCGGGCCATGCAAGGCAATAGGCAATTGGGATGCGCATGTCCGGGCTTCCCAGCTGCGCAATCAGCGACCCGTCGCAAAACTCAACCAAACTGTGCACGATCGACTGCGGGTGGACGAGCACGTCAATCTGCTCGGGCGCAAGCGCGAAGAGGTGATGCGCTTCAATGAGTTCCAGCCCTTTGTTCATCAAGGTTGCGGAATCGATGGTGATCTTCGCACCCATGGACCAGTTGGGATGCTTGAGCGCTTGCTCCACGGTCGCCGTCCTCACGGCCTCGGCCGGGGCGGTCCGGAATGGGCCCCCCGACGCGGTGAGGATGACACGGCGAACATCTTCCCGCCGGCTCCCGCTCATCGCCTGAAAGAGCGCGTTATGCTCTGAGTCGACGGGGAGCACAGTGGCGCCGGCTGCCGCCGCGCGGCGCATGAACAGCGCACCGGCGCAGACCAGGGATTCTTTATTGGCGAGGGCGACAATCGCGCCACGCTCGGCTGCCGCCAGCGTGGGCTTCAATCCGGCGGCGCCGGTAATTGCCCCGATGACCCATTCCGCAGGTCGCTCGGCTGCCTCCATCAAACCGCTTTCGCCCGCCGCCACCTTGATGCCGGTTCCGGAGAGCGCGGTCTTGAGATCGCCAAACGCGGCGGGATCGCCGATCGCGGCAAAGCGCGCATCGAGCTCACGCGCGGCCGCTGCGAGCGCGGCGGCGTTCTTGTTGGCGCTGACCGCCTCGACGCGAAAACGTTTGCGCTCGCGCTTGAGCAGGTCGATCGTGCTCGCGCCAACCGAGCCCGTGGCACCGAGGAGCGTCACCGTGCGCTCCGCCGGCGCTCGATCCAATGCAGCGCGCAAAATGTCGGGCTTCATAAGTCACCAGATCAATAGGCCACGGCCCGGCGCCTCGAAACCTCCGCGCAGCAAGCCGATTAGTGCAGCAGCGACGCTGGCGGTCACGAAGCCGTCCAGCCGATCCATCAGCCCGCCGTGTCCGGGGATGAGATGGCTCGAATCCTTGGCGTGGAATCGACGCTTGAGGAGAGACTCGAATAGGTCTCCACCCTGGGCGAAGACTGACAAGGCGAGGGCAAGCACGGCGAGCGCGAAGATTGCGGTCAGCGCAGCCAGGTTCGCGACTGCGACAGCGGCGAGGATGGCCGCCACCAAACCTCCAACGGCCCCGGCCCAAGTCTTATTGGGGCTCACTTGCGGCACAAGCTTGGGGCCTCCGAGCGCGCGTCCCGCGAAATAGGCGCCGATATCGGTCATCCACACGATTGCAAATAAAAAGATCACGGCGAGGAAACCCTCCTCCTCGTCGGTGCGCAGCACGATCGGCGCTACCGCCAGCGCACCCGCATAGACAACCGCGCCGGCGATCCAGGCGCGCCGCTGAGCGAGCGTCAGCGCCGCCACGCCCAGTGCTCCCATGGCCAATACGACAATTGCCGCCAAGGCGTGTCCCATGCCCGCGAGAGCAACGGCAAGAGCAAGCGCCGCGCCGCCAATCAAAAGCATGGAACGTTCCTCGCTCGGCGCCACGAGCGAGATCCATTCCCATAGCACACCAATGGCTGCTGCACCCCAGAACAGGGCAAACGCCCAGCCTCCCAGATAGGCGGTCCCGATCGCGAGCGGCACGAGCACCAATGCCGAGCACACGCGCAGCACAAGCTCGCTGCTGCGAAGGGTGCCGACGCGCAAGGGGCGGTCCGCGCCGGCCACGGACTACGACCCGGTGCGCGCCACGAGACCGCCAAAGCGGCGTTCCCGCCGGCGATACTCCGTGATCGCGCTTTCCAGTGCAGCGCGATCGAAATCCGGCCAATAGGTCGGCACGAATACGAGTTCGCTGTAAGCCGCTTGCCACAACAGAAAATTGGAGAGCCGTTGCTCGCCGCTTGTGCGGATGATGAGATCGGGATCGGGCAGATCCGGTGCATGGAGGTAGCTTGCGAGCGTGTCGGCCGTTATCGCACCAATCGACAAATCCCCGGCCACGGCCGCGGCGGCGATACGCCGCGCCGCCTGCGCAATTTCCTGTCTGGCGCCGTAGTTGAAGGCGACGACCAGGACGAGCCTGCTATTCTCCCGCGTCAATTCCTCGGCTTCCTCGAGCAGCCGCCGAATGTCGGGATCAAGGTCTTCTCGCTCACCGATGACGCGAACGCGCACGCCACGGCGATGCAGATCCGCCAGATCATGACGAATGAAGCGCCGCAGCAATGCCATCAGTTCGCGAATTTCGGTGGCCGGTCGCGACCAGTTCTCGGCGCTGAAGGAAAAAATCGTCAGAATGCCGATGCCGAGATCGCCGGCGGCACGCACGGTGCGCCGCAGCGCTTCGACGCCCCGGCGATGGCCTTCCCCCCGCGGCAGCCCGCGTGCCGCCGCCCAGCGGCCGTTGCCGTCCATGATGATGGCAACGTGCCGCGGCACGGCGAAGTCGCCGATCTCACTGTGCAGCGGTCCGCTCTTCGGCATCCGCTTCAACCTCACACCGTGAGGATTTCCTTTTCCTTGTTTGCCAACATCCTATCGACCTCGGCAATCGCGTCATCCGTCGTTTTCTGCACCTGCTCGGAGGAGCGCTTGCCGTCGTCTTCGCTGATCTTGTGGTCCTTTTCGAGCCTCTTGAGCACGTCAAGGCCGTCGCGCCGCACGTGCCGCACGGCGACCCGTGCTGCCTCGGCATATTTGTGCGCAACTTTGACTAATTCCTTGCGCCGTTCTTCGTTGAGCTCGGGAATGCGCAACCGCAGCACTTGGCCTTCGGTCGAAGGAGTGAGACCGAGATTCGAGGCGGCGATCGCCTTCTCGACCGCATGCACCATCGACTTGTCCCACACCTGCACGGAAATGAGCCGTGGCTCAGGCACGCTTACGGTAGCGACCTGATTGAGCGGCATGTGCGTGCCATAAGCTTCGACCTGTATCGGTTCGAGCAGGCTCGCCGAGGCGCGGCCGGTGCGCAGTCCGCCTAGCTCCTGCTTCAACAACTGGATTGCACCCTGCATGCGGCGCTTGAGCTCGTTGATGTCGTGCGTCGGGTTTGCCATGGCGTTCCTCGAACAAAATGATCGATCCCGGCTGACTTGTTGCGCGCGAGGCGGTGATAGGCACTCAATTGCCGACGACGGTGGCGCGCCCTTCCCCGCGCAGCACCGCCGTGATCGCTCCCTTTTCGCGGATCGAGAACACGATGATAGGCATACGATTTTCCCGAGCAAGCGCGAAGGCGGTGCTATCCATTACTTTCAGGTCGCGTTCGAGCGCCTCCTGATGGGTCAGCCGGTCAAAGCGTTTGGCACTGCTATCGTGCTTCGGGTCGGCGCTATAGACGCCGTCGACATCGGTGGCCTTGAGCACCGCCTCGGCACCGAGCTCGGCGGCCCGCAGCACGGCGGTGGTATCCGTGGTGAAGAACGGATTGCCCGTGCCTCCCGCCAGGAGAACCACCCGCCCCTCGTCCATGTGACGCAAGGCGCGGCGCCGTTCGTACGTCTCGCAGATTTGCGGCATGCCAAGCGCCGACATGGTGCGGGCTGCTAAGCCTGCTTTTTCCATCGCGCTCTCGAGCGCGAGCGCGTTCATCACGGTGGCGAGCATTCCCATCAGGTCGCCAGTTGCACGCGGTATGCCTTTTTCGGAGACCGTCACTCCGCGAAAGATATTACCGCCCCCGACTACGACCGCGATCGCCACGCCGAGGTCCCGAGAAGCGCGGAGATCGGCCGCAATCCGTTCGAGCGTCGGCTGATGGATGCCGAACCGGTCGGGGCCCATGAGGGCCTCGCCGGAGACCTTCGCCACGACGCGCCGGTAGATGGGTTTCGTCATTCCAAGTTTCGCGCGCTAGCGCCGACGCAAGCGGCACGGCACGGGTAGCCCATACCCTCACCTCGATGTCACCAGCGCCGCGACCTCACCACCGAAATCGCTGTCGGGACGGTCAATGCCCTCGCCAAGGGCATAGCGTACAAAGCCCGTGACGCTGATCGGAGCCCCCACCTTGCCCTCGGAATCCTTGATCGCCTGGGAAACGGTTTTGTCCGCATCGTGGATGTAGGCCTGATCAAGCAGGCATACCTCTTTGTAGAAAGTCTTGAGCCCCGATTCGACAATCTTGTCGATGACATTCAGGGGCTTTCCCTGGGATCTGTACTTGTCGGCAAGTACTTCCTTCTCGCGCCGGACCAGGTCCGGGTCGAGGCCGGAGGCCTCTATCGCTTGCGGATTGGAGGCCGCCACGTGCATCGCAAGCATGCGGCCGAAGCGCTTGAGCTCCTCGCCCTTGCCAGTCGATTGCAGCGCCACGAGAACCCCGATCTTTCCGAGGCCTGGCTCGACGGAATTGTGCACGTAGCTGCCAATGATGCCATTTGCGACGGACAACGAGGATGCTCGTCGCAGCGACATGTTCTCGCCGATCTTGGCAATCGTGTCGGCAATCCCCTCTGCCAGCGTGATGTCGCCGATTTTCGCCGCCTTTATCTTCTCCACGTCGGGGCCGACGGAAAGCGCGACGTTCGCGATCATCTTGACCAGACCTTGGAACAAATCGTTACGCGCCACAAAATCGGTTTCGGAGTTGACTTCGACCACGACGCCCTTGGAGTCTTCCATGGCCACGCCGATCAGCCCCTCGGCGGCAATACGGCCGGCCTTTTTCGCAGCCTTAGCGAGTCCGCGTTTGCGCAATAGATCGACAGCCTGCTCCATCGCGCCGGCCGTCTCCTGCAGCGCCGACTTGCAATCCATCATGCCTGCGCCCGTACGTTCGCGCAGCTCCTTCACCATTTGCGCGGTAATGTTGGCCATATGTATCCCTCTATCCGCTCCACTTTCGTCATCGCAAGCTGCATTTGCGTAAGCCCAACTCGCAATACACCCGAGGTCCACTGCCTGCGGGTCGCGGCGCGATAAAGACCGGATGCCGATCGCAGTGCTGTGCTATTCTGCCGTCAGCTCTTTCGACTGGGCGATCCAGCCTTCCACCCGGCCGGGCAATCCGACCTCCTCACCGATTGTGCGCGCGGCGTCGGGGCCAATCCCCGCGATTTGCCAATAGTGGAAGATCCCAAGGTCATTGAGCTTCTTTTCGATAGTCGGTGACACATGGTGCAGTTTCTTGAGATCGTCGGCGACGCCGCGCGGTCCGGACAGCACCTCGTAACCGGGACCTTCGGTCGCCGGCGGTACTTCTTCCATGATCGGCTCGGCGGCGGCCCCGGTATCTACCCCAAGCTCGCCTTGAGCACGCGAAATGCCGTCGATGGCGGCCTTCGCCGCGAGATCGCAGTAGAGGGTGATGGCGCGGCTGGCATCGTCGTTCCCGGGCACCACGTAGGTGATGCCATCAGGGTCACAGTTGGTATCGACCACGGCGGCGACCGGCAAACTGAGCCGCCGCGCCTCCTTGATGGCGATGTCCTCCTTGTTCGTGTCGATCACGAACAACAGATCGGGAAGGCCGCCCATGTCCTTGATCCCGCCGAGCGCACGGTCAAGCTTGTCGCGCTCGCGCTGCAGCGTGAGCCGTTCCTTCTTGGTGTAGCCCATGGCCTCCCCCGATGAGAGCATGTCTTCGAGCTTGCGTAGTCGGAAGATGGACTGGGAGATGGTCTTCCAGTTGGTGAGCGTGCCGCCGAGCCAGCGCGAATTGACGTAGTACTGCGCCGAGCGCTTGGCCGCCTCCGCGATGGCATCCTGCGCCTGGCGCTTGGTGCCCACGAAGAGAATACGCCCGCCGTTTGCGACCGTGTCGCTCACCGCCTGCAACGCGCGGTGCAGCATTGGCACGGATTGGGCGAGGTCGATGATGTGGATATTGTTGCGGGTGCCGAAGATGTACTCGGACATCTTCGGATTCCAGCGATGGGACTGATGGCCGAAGTGGACGCCAGCCTCCAACAGCTGGCGCATGGAGAAGTCGGGGAGCGACATATCTTATTCTCCGGTTGAGCCGCCGCGGACCCGTGAGCTCATCCTTCCTAGCGGTCGGAGAAGCCACCGGACGGCTGTGACGCCAAGGCCCGCGTGTGAGATGACGGGGCTTATATAGGCAGCAATCGGCCCACGCAACAGCGAAGCCGACGCATTTCTCCTAATCCTGCAGGTCGGTTCGGCGGAATTTCTGTACGCGCTGCCCGGTATTCACCTCCGAGGTAAAAATGTTTCCTTGGCGGTCGACGGCGATGTTGTGCACGACCGTGAACTGGCCAACCTGCCGTCCGGTACGGCCGAAGCGGCCGAGCGTCTCTTTCGAAGCGCGCTCGACAATGCCGCCCCGTCGACCATGTAGATGAACTTTTGATCCCTGTCGGGCGAGAACACGAGATCGAAGACCGAGCCCGCGGCGGTTGGCGTAGCCGTCCGCGGCATAGACCTCCTTCGCCGCGACGTCGACGGCGACGTCCGCCGGCGAGCCGAGGCGGGTTGTGGAATTGCTGTCGTTACCTTCCCCCTTGCTTGCCGATCTGCAGCACGAATTTGCCGTCCATCGTGAACGTGAGGAGCTGCCCATCCTTCTTGCCATTGCCGGCAAGCCAGACGAAGTCGCCGTCGTCGACGAAGATGCCGTGCTCGTTCTCCGGCCACTGAAAGCCGGCGCCCAGGCCGCCCCAGTGGCGGACCAAATTACCTGCTTGGTCGAATACCAAGACTGGCGGCGCCGCGATGCAGCACTTGGCCTCGGGCGGGCTCTGCTCGGCGGCGCGCTCGCGCGGCGTAAGCGTGCCGGGTCGGTGCACAACCCAAATACGGTCGTATCGATCGGTAGCGATGCCGGAGACCTGTCCAAGTATCCAATTGTTCGGCAGCGGTTTCGGCCAGAAGGGATCGACCTGAAACTGCGGCACCGCGTTTTCGGCGTGTGCCGGGGTCAGCAGCGCAACAATGGCAGCTAGCCACACAATGAGGATTTTCATGCTCTCCTCCCCAGCGCGCCCAGGATGCCTGCCTCGGCCGTCCATGGGGGAGAGTAGCGCGGCGGAAGACGGATTACACCGCTTCCACTGCCACCACCCCGGGCACTGCTTTGATGGCGCCAGCAATCTGCGGCGAGACCTTGAAGCGGCCGGGGAGCTTCACCTCGACCTCGGTTCCCTCACCGAGCATCAGCACCAATGCGACCTCCCCATGATCCCTCGCCGCGCCCGTAGGGCCTTCCAGCCGCTTGGCGACGCTTTCGATTGGCGCCTGGTCGCGCAGGAAAACGCGTAGTCCCCTGGCGAGCCGGGCCGCAGCCTGATCGAGCGGCTCGACCACCTGCATGCGCGCGCGCACGTCGTCGCCTTGCAGCTCGGCCGAGAGCGTCAGCAATACCGCGGCGCCCGGCTCGAGAAGGTCGCGGAATTGCGCCAACCCTTCGGAGAACACGACGGCCTCATAGTGTCCGGTCGGATCGGACAGCTCGATGATGCCCATCTTGCTGCCGGTGCGCGTGCGCCGCTCGGTGCGCGCCACTACCGTACCCGCGACGCGGCCGGCGCTCGCGCCCGCGCGCACGGCGCGAGCAAACTCGGCCCACGACTGCACCCGCATGCGCTTGAGCGCAGCCGCATAGTCGTCCAGCGGATGGCCGGAGAGGAAGAATCCGATGGCAGCGAACTCCTTCTGCAGCCGCTCCGCTGGAAGCCATGGCTCGATCTGGCCGAGCGCGACCGGCGCGCGTGCCGCGGCGCCGCCAAACAGTTCCGACTGCCCGACGACGAGGTCATCGTGGGCGCGCTGCGCGCCAGCAAGCATGGCATCGACAGCGGCGAATACGCGCGCGCGATTGGGTTCGAGCGAATCGAAGGCGCCGGCCGCAGCGAGGCTTTCGAGCACGCGCTTGTTCACCGCGTGCGGATTGATGCGGGCGGCGAAATCCGACAAGTCGGCAAATGGCCGCCCGCGGCGCGCTTGGACGATCGCCTCGACCGCTTGGCGGCCCACCCCTTTGAGCGCGGCGAGCGCGTAGTGGATGGTCACACCTTCCACCTCAAAATCGACCCCGGAACGGTTGACCGACGGCGCCTCGACCTTCACGCCCAGGCGCTCGGCCTCGGCCCGGAACTCGGAAAGCTTGTCGGTATTGCCCATGTCCAGCGTCATGGAGGCAGCCAGAAACTCGACCGGGTAGTTCGCCTTCATGAAAGCGGTCTGATAGGCGACGAGTGCGTAAGCGGCGGCGTGGCTTTTATTGAAGCCATAATCGGCGAAACGTGCCAGCAATTCGAAAATCGCTTCGGCTTGACCGTGTTCGATGCCGCGCTCGACGCAGCCGGAGACGAACCGGCTGCGCTGTTTCTGCATCTCGCTGCGGATTTTCTTTCCCATTGCGCGCCGCAGCAGGTCGGCCTCGCCGAGCGAGTAGCCGGCAAGGATTTGCGCCGCCTGCATCACCTGCTCCTGGTAGACGATGACTCCAAAGGTCTCGCGCAGGATCGGCTCCAGCTTGGGATGGATGTAGTCGGGCTCATCCATGCGATGCTTGCGTGCACAGTAGGTCGGGATATTGGCCATCGGACCGGGCCGATAGAGCGCAACCAGTGCGATGATGTCCTCGAAGCGATCCGGGCGCATATCGAGCAAGGCGCGCCGCATGCCCTGACTTTCCAACTGGAAGATACCGACCGCTTCGGCACGCGCGAGCATGGCGTAGGTTTTTTCGTCCTCCAGCGGGATTGCCGCCGGATCGATCTCGATGCCGCGGTTGCGCAGGAGCGCTGCCGCCTTGTCCAGCACGGTGAGCGTCTTGAGACCGAGAAAATCGAACTTCACTAGGCCCGCCTGCTCGACCCATTTCATGTTGAACTGGGTCACCGGCATGTTGGACTTGGGATCGCGGTAGAGCGGGACCATCTCGGTCAGCGGGCGCTCGCCGATCACAATCCCGGCCGCGTGGGTCGAAGCGTGCCGGTGCAGTCCTTCAAGCTTCCGCGCAATGTCGAATGCGCGAGCAACCAAAGGATCGCTGTCGCGCGCGGCCTGCAGGCGTTGCTCGTCGTCGATGGCTCGGGCAAGCGTGACCGGGTTGAGCGGGTTCTGCGGCACGAGCTTGCAGAGCTTGTCGACTTGCCCGTAAGGCATCTGCAACACGCGGCCGACGTCGCGCAACACGCCGCGCGCCTGCAAGGTCCCGAAGGTGATGATCTGGGCGACGCGGTCGCGCCCGTAGCGCTCCTGCACATACGCGATGACCTCATCGCGCCGGTCCTGGCAAAAATCGATATCGAAATCCGGCATCGAAACGCGCTCGGGATTGAGAAAGCGCTCGAACAGAAGTCCAAAGCGAATGGGGTCGAGATCGGTGATGGTGAGTGCATAGGACACGAGCGAGCCTGCGCCGGATCCGCGCCCCGGCCCGACCGGAATGCCGCGCGCTTTCGCCCACTGGATGAAATCTGAAACGATGAGGAAATAGCCGGGATAGTTCATCCCTTCGATGACCTTGAGCTCGAAGTCCAATCGCTCGCTATACTCTTCGAGAGCGTGGCCGGACGCGATGCCGTGGATCTTGATCCGCTGTTCGAGCCCGACCTCGGCGCGATTGCGCAATTCGGCGGTCTCGTCGACGGCAGCGCCGTCGACGACGACCGAGAAGCGCGGCAGGATCGGCGCCTGCACGCGCGGTCGGAATGCGCAGCGCCGTGCGATTTCGACGGTCGAGGAGACCGCCTCGGGCAAGTCGGCAAAGAGGCCAGCCATCTCCGCGCGGGTCTTGAAGCGATGCTCGGGCGTGAACTGGCGCCGATCGGTTTCGGCTATGAGGCGCCCCTCAGCGATGCAGATGAGCGCATCGTGGGCCTCATACTCCTCCTGGGTCGCAAAGAGAGGTGCGTTGGTGGCGACGAGCGGGATGCCGCGCGAATAGGCAAGCGCGATCAGCGCCGGCTCGACGTCGCGTTCGGAGCTGCTGCCGTGGCGCTGCAGCTCGATGTAGAGCCGATCGCCGAACAACCGCTCGAGCGCCGTGCAGCGGGATTGCGCGAGATGACCTTGCCCGGCGGCAATGGCCGCGTCGAGCGGGCCGCCCGGCCCACCAGTCAAAGCAATCAATCCGTCGGTGTCACCCTCGAGCCACGACAGGCGCAAATGCGGCGGTTCGTTCGGCGCGGTTTCAAGGAATGCCCGGGAATTGAGCCGCATGAGACTGCGATAGCCGTTCTCGCGCGCGGCGAGCAGAACGATCCGCGGGCGATCCACGGCGCCTCCCGCACGCGGAAGCGCGTCTTGATCGGCAAAATCCATGGCCAGCGCGCAACCGACGATCGGCTGGATGCCCACCGCCGCCAGCTTGTCGGAGAATTCAAGCGCACCGAACATGTTGTCGGTGTCGGTGAGCGCAAGCGCCGGCTGACGGTCGGCCTTGGCGAGTTCGCACAGGCACGCGATGCTCAAGGCGCCCTCGAGCAGCGAATAGGAAGAGTGCACGTGCAGATGGACAAAGCCGGGCATTCAACCCTCAGCGATTCTGAACCCGGCTTGCAAATGTGAGGGCGAGTGCGCGGGCTGTCCATCGCAAGCGATGGGCGCGCAGCTCAGTTGTCCCCAACCTCATGGTCAGGCGAGCGGCTGGCGCAGAGCGGCCGCCGAAGCGATTCAAAGCGTCGCGATCACCTGTGCCCAGATCGCAACCATGCCCAAAAACAGCGCCAGTGACGCCAAACTGGCAGCTTCTTCAACAACTGCGCGGACCATGCTCATCCACTCCACCTAGAACGAGGCATGAACATAGTTCATGTTCTGTTCTAAGTCAACCTACGTGGTCGCGGTGCCGTTGGGAATGGTGGGATTTTCGAACTCAATCCAGCTCGACCACGAGGCCGTCTTTGAGGGTGACGCGCCGGTCCATACGCGCGGCAATGTCCATGTTGTGCGTGGCGACGACGACGGCGAGCCCGGAGGCTTGCACCAACTGAGTGAGCGCGGAGAACACGTGCTCGGAGGTACGCGGGTCGAGGTTTCCGGTGGGCTCGTCGGCAAGGAGGATGCGCGGCGCGTTGGCCACCGCGCGCGCGATCGCGACGCGCTGCTGCTCGCCCCCCGAAAGCTCCGCCGGCCGGTGTCGCAGGCGCTCCTTCAAGCCGAGATAGCCAAGCAGGTCGCCAGCGCGCCGAGTGGCTTCCCGACGCGAGAGGCCGCGGATCATCTGCGGCATGATCACGTTCTCGATTGCCGAAAATTCCATCAGCAAATGATGGAATTGATAGACGAAGCCGATCTCAGTGCGGCGGATACGCGTGCGCTCGGCATCCGTGAGCGCGGAGGTCGCAACCTGATCGATGTAGACTTCGCCACCATCGGCATGCTCGAGCAGACCTGCGATGTGCAAGAGCGTCGACTTGCCGGCGCCGGAGGGCGCTACCAGCGCAACGGATTGGCCCGGCCAGATGGCGAGCTCGGCGCCTTTGAGGATGTCCAGCGTAACGTCGCCTTGGCGATAGTGCCGGTCGATCTCGTGCAGGAACAGGATCGGCGGCTCTTCGTCGCCGCGCGCGACGCCGGTCTCCGACCTTGACTCGGCGCTGATCGTGTCACTCATAGCGCAGCGCCTCGACCGGATCGAGGCGCGCCGCGCGCCAGGCCGGATAAAGCGTCGCCAACAGCGACAGCATGAGCGCCATTATCAGTACCGCCGTGGTCTCGCCGGCATCGAGATCGGCGGGAAGTTTCGACAAGAAATAGAGCTCGGGCGAGAACAATTCCGTATTCGTCATCCACGACAGGAAACGCCGGATCGACTCTATGTTGAGGCACACGAGCAGCGCCAATAGAAAGCCGACGAGCGTGCCGACCACCCCGACGGAAGCGCCCGTGACCATGAATACCCGCATGACCGCGCCTTGCGTTACGCCCATGGTACGCAGAATGCCGATGTCGCGACCCTTGTCCTTCACCAGCATGATCAGGCCAGACGTGATGTTGAATGCCGCCACGATCACGATGATGGTCAAGATGAGGAACATGACGTTGCGTTCGACTTGCAGCGCATTGAAGAATGTGGCGTTGCGCTGGCGCCAATCGATCAGGAAGATCGGGCGGCCGGCGGCCTCGGTGATCAGCCTGCGCTGATAGTCGACCTGATCGGGTTTCTCGACATAGACCTCGATTGCGGTCACGTCGCCGGCGCGATTGAAATAGGCCTGCGCCTCGGGCAGCGGCATGAAGACGAAGGCTGAATCGTACTCCGACATACCGACTTCGAACACGGCGGCGATGCGATAGGCTTTGATCCGCGGCGTCGTGCCCATGGGCGTGATCGCCCCGCGCGGAGCAACAAGGGTGACGCTGTCGCCGGCCCGCAGCGACAGTTGATCGGCGAGCCGCTTGCCAATGGCGACTCCCTGCCCTTCATCGAAGCCCTCGAGCGTGCCCTGCCGGATGTTGTTGGCAACCGAGGGAAGCCTGGCGAGATCAGCGGCGCGCACGCCGCGGACCAGCACGCCGGACGCATTGAACGGCGATGACGCGAGCGCCTGGCCTTCGACAACCGGCGCGGCAAGTGTGACGCCGGCCACCTCGGAAACGCGATCGGAAACCGCTTCCCAATCCGTGAGCGGCTGTTCCAGCGGCTGGATCAGGAGGTGACCATTGATGCCCAAAATCTTGTCCAGCAGTTCCTTGCGAAAGCCGTTCATCACGGCCATCACGATGATCAGCGTGGCGACACCGAGCATGATGCCGAGGAACGAGAAGGCGGCATTGACCGAGATAAAACCTTCCTGTCGCCGCGCCCGCAGGTAGCGCAGCGAAAGCATCCATTCGAATGGCGCGAAGGGATGGGTGCGGGTCGGCTCGTTCATCGATCTATTCCCCGCGTCTGAATTCTCACACGATTCTGGCCGTTTCGGGCCTTTGGCGGAGGCGGAAGGCAGCTTCAGCCTGCCAGCCGTTGGGTCGCATCGGCCTCGCTCATGAGCTCGCGGCTGCCGTCCGCCCGCTTCTTGATCTCGATCTTGTTCTCGGCGAGGCCCTTCGCCCCGACCAGGATTTGCCAGGGAGTGCCAATGAGGTCGGCGGTGGCGAATTTCGCGCCCGGCCGCTGGTCGAGGTCGTCATAGAGCACGTCGACGCCCTTGGCGGTGAGTTCCCGGTAAAGCCGCTCGCAGGCGGCATCGGTTTCGGCCCCACCCTGCTTGAGATTGAGAAGCGCGACCTTGAAGGGTGCCACCGCCTCCGGCCATTTGATGCCGGCCTCGTCGTGGAACGCCTCGATGATGGCGCCGACCAGACGCGAGACACCGACCCCATAGGAGCCGCCGTGGACCGGGCGTTCGATCCCGTCGGCGCCCGCCACGACCGCCTTCATCGGCTCGGAATATTTGGTGCCGAAATAGAAGATCTGGCCTACCTCGATGCCGCGCGTGCGCAAGCGCTTCTGCAGAGGAACATCGCGCTCGAAACGCAGCGCGTCGTGCACATCCTCGGTCGCGGCATAAAGGCTGGTCCACGGCCGAATGTACGGCATCAAGTCCGCTTCATAGTCGATGCCTTCACCGGGAATGGGAAGATCGAGTACGTCGCTGTTGCAGAAAACCGCGGACTCGCCGGTTTCTGCCAGAATGATGAACTCGTGCGAGAGGTCGCCGCCAATGGGCCCCGTCTCCGCCGCCATCGGAATGGCTTTGAGTCCCATGCGCGCAAACGTACGAAGGTAAGCGACGAACATTTTGTTGTAAGAAATCCGGGCGGCGGCTTCGTCGATATCGAAGGAATAGGCGTCCTTCATCAAAAACTCGCGGCCGCGCATCACGCCGAAGCGAGGGCGCTGCTCGTCGCGGAATTTCCATTGGATGTGATACAGGATCTTCGGCAACTCGCGATAGGAACGAATATAGGCGCGGAAAATCTCGGTGATCATGTCTTCGTTGGTGGGGCCGTAAAGCATATCCCGTTCATGTCGATCCTTGATGCGCAGCATTTCCGGGCCATAGGCGTCGTAGCGCCCGCTCTCGCGCCAAAGATCGGCAAGCTGCAAGGTGGGCATCAGCAGCTCGATGGCACCTGCGCGGTCCTGCTCCTCGCGAACGATCTGCTCGATCTTTTTGAGCACCCGAAAGCCGAGCGGCAGCCAAGCGTAAATGCCGGCAGCCTCCTGGCGGATGAGGCCTGCCCGCAACATCAAGCGGTGGGAGATGACCTCCGCCTCTTTGGGCGTTTCGCGCAGGATCGGCAGGAGATAGTGGGAGAGGCGCATGATGGTCCGAGAATCGAGGGGGTCGCCGAGTGAAACCGGAACGCGGGCAAAAAGACAAGGGCTATCAAAGCCTTCCGAACAGTTCGATTTGTCCGGGCAGCGCGTTACGGACCAAGAGGTTGCGGCAGAAGGAAAGGCGCAATTTCACATCCTATCGCAGTATTTTGCGTTTTGATGACAATGCCCGCTGGATCGGATAGCTTTGCTGAAGCGAGGCCGAGCGCGAACTTAACGCGCGCTATCGGCGGCGCGGGTCCAAGTCTTGGGAGGAGTAGTCGGCGTAAAGCCGCAGCCGTCTCGATCAAGCGCTTAGAGTTCGAGGCGTAAGCGTAGTGTAGAGTGAGTTTGCGTCTTGGGAGCAGGGTTATTGGCCCTGCTCGATTTTTTTAGGCGCCAGTATCGGCGCAGACGAGCATCGCAATTTCGGGCGGCGACGCCGACGGCCACGGACATTCCAAAGCGCGCGCGTACCAAACGGCGCACAGGAGGAGGAGCGCGACGAAAATCAACGAGCCGAGCAATATCCCCCAGCCTTTGTCAGGCTCTTCGTTTGGTTGCTTTGAGCCCGGTGCGTACATGGGGGCCTTCGGGGCGTTTCGCTTGGATCGAGGGGCATCACCAGCCGACGCGATCGGCTTCGGCTTTTCGTTCACGTTCGGCTTCGCGCTCATAGAGCTGCGCGGTGGCACGCTCGCTGACTTTCTCAAGAGCACGGCTCCTGCGTCGGCGGCGCCACAACATGCTCCCGTAAAGAAGGGCGACGCCGAGCCCTGCGACCATGAGAACGTCGATCACAAGCCAAAGCCATCCGCTGGCATCGCTGTCCATCGCCTGCGCTCCTGTCGTCGCGACGAGGGTCAACGCGACAAACGCACTTGCGATCCAAGAACGGGTTGGCGAAAGTTCGGGATCGGCTCTATCAGAACCTCCACTGATCCGTCTAAACAAATGAAATTATTTAGGTATCTCATCTCAGTCATGCGCAGCGTATGAACACATTTCGTCCTAACGGAGCCTAACGCCGATCAGCGCGGCGAGATCATCGAGCGCGATGAGCCGGTACGCGTAAATCACCTGCCAAGCCGCAAATACGACCGCCGCCACAATGGTCGTCCAAACCAGCTTGCGCTTGAGGCCGGGGATCGCGGGCGCGCCGGGATCGCTGCCGGGGGTGATCGTTCCGTCCTCCTCTTGGCTGCGCACGCCCCAGGGAAGCACCGCGAACAGCACGATCCACCAGATGATGAAATAGATCGCAACCGACGTTGCCAGCGACATCAAGCCTGCTCGAGCTCGATGAGAGTGCCGCAAAAATCCTTCGGATGCAGGAACAGCACCGGCTTGCCGTGGGCCCCCATCTTTGCGTGGCCATCGCCGAGCACACGCGCACCCTGAGCTTTGAGTCGATCGCGCGCTCTCTCGATGTCGTCGACTTCGTAGCAGACATGGTGAATGCCGCCGTCGGGATTGCGCTCGAGAAATTTTGCAATAGGCGATTCCTGCCCGAGCGGCTCGAGAAGCTCGATCTTGGTATTAGGCAAGGTGATGAAAACCGTGGTCACGCCGTGCTCGGGCTGCGGCATCGGGTCAGAGATCTGCGCGCCGAAGGCGCGGCGATAGACCTCCGCCGCCTTGGTCACGTCGCGCACCGCGATCGCCACATGGTTGAGCCTTCCGATCATGTCATCTCCGCGATGCGCCACTCACCCGGTTAAATCCTCATTCTCGTGCCTTCGTGATTAAATATACAGGCCATTCGGGCGCAAACGCCGGCCGCCCCGATGCTTGCGGAGCGGTTTTGCGCGTTAGCTGGTGAACCCGGAGGCTCCTTGGAGTCATGCAAGGCGGAGAATTAGTTTCACGCCAATAGTGAACTTATGTACTTCCACACAAAGTATTTGCCTGTTTTTTATTAAAGCAACAGTCGTTCCATGGCTTGACATGTTACAGCATGATCTGTTCGTCCCGCATTGCTTCAATGCCGCGGAAAAATTCGCTGCCAACCGTTCATCCTCCCGGAGCAATTCTTCTCTTCCATCACCGCTTTGAGTGAAGCAAATGAGATCGAAACCTCCGATGTAGTTCGGGGAAGACTTACCGTCAGATCTTACTCGCAAGTCCTCGAGTATTTTGTCCTGAGGCGACTCTGCGGCCGCGCTCATCGCGATGAGAGTAAACGAGAGAAGACACAAAAGAGCTCCGCCGATGCCGGCAAACCGCTTGGCTCGCATCGTCACAAGCATCGATAATATCATTCGCTGCGGCGCCCTCAGGATGGTGGCCTGTTATATCAAACCTCCAGCACATGCACGTGACACGTGGGCTTTTTGTTCCAGGCGGCACCCAGCACGGCACGCACGGCACTGCGTATCGCTTCGGCGACCGCTTCGGGATCGCGCCGGCGTCCACGCGGCATCGACTCGAAAGCTTCCACTGCCGCATCGTAGGCGATTTCCTCGATCCGCCGGCCTAGCGTATCGATTTCTGGAATGCCGATGAGCCTCACTTGCGGCTCGCAGAACAAATCGCCGCGTTCGCTCAGCGCGAGCGCGACCGAAACCATCCCGGCAAAGCCGAGCCGGCGGCGGTCGGCCACGGTGCGCTCTTCTGCGCTGACGATGATCGAGCCGTCCCTGTAGAGCCGTCCCGCCGGCACTTCGTCGATCTTTCCCGGCTCGCCTGGGGCGAGGCGGATCAGTTCGCCGTCGCGGCAGAGAACAACAACCTCGACGCCGGCTCGGCGGGCGACCTCGGCGTGCTCGGCCATGTGCAGCGGCTCGCCGTGCACCGGGATCAGCATCTGCGGCCGCACCCAGCCGATCATGTCCTGAAGTTCTTGGATCCGCGGATGCCCGGACACGTGCACCAAATGGGTGCGATCCGTGATGACTTCGATGCCCTGCGCCACGAGGCCGTTGATTACGCGGGTGACCGCCTTCTCATTGCCGGGAATCGCACGTGAGGAGAAAATCACGCGATCTCCGCGCGATAACGCCACTTCGGGATGGTCGTCGTGGGCAATGCGCGACAGCGCCGCGCGGGGCTCGCCCTGGCTGCCCGTGCACAGCGCCAGCACCTTGTCCGGCGGCAAGTGGCCGTAGACTTCAACCGAGCGGAATTCCTGCACGCCATCGAGATAGCCAGTCTCGCGCGCGACCTGCGCGATGCGTTCCATGGCCCGCCCGACCAGGACGACTTCGCGCTCACAGGCGGCGGCGGCCTGCGCGATGGCGCGCATCCGCGCCACGTTCGACGCGAAGGCTGTAACGGCAACCCGCGCGGGAGCGGTGCGGATGAGTTCGGCCAAACGTTTGGCAACGTCGGCCTCGGATGGAGACCGCCCATCGCGGAACGCATTCGTGGAATCCCCGATCAGCGCGAGACAGCCCTCGTTGCCGAGCGCACGCAGCTTGGCTTCGTCGGTCGGCGCGCCGACAACCGGCGTTGGATCGATCTTCCAATCGCCGGTGTGAAGCACGGTGCCGGCCGGCGTGCGGATAATGAGCCCGTTCGACTCCGGGATGGAGTGAGCCATAGACACGAGCTCGATATCGAAGGGGCCGAGCACAAACCGGCCGCCGAGGGGCAGAACGTTCAGCGGGATTTCGGGTGCGCCCGGCTCACCCTGCCGCTTCGCATTTATCAGCGCCGCGGTAAACGGCGTGGCATAGACTGGAAGCTTGAGCCGCGGCCATAGGTCGAGCAACGCGCCGAAATGATCCTCGTGCGCATGAGTCAGCACCAGGCCGAGGAGATTGCGCCGTTCTTCCACGAGATAGCGAATGTCCGGCATGATGAGATCGACGCCGGGCAGCGCCTCGTCGGCAAAAGCAACGCCAAAATCGACCGCGATCCATTGCCGGCGCTGCTCGTCGCCGAAGCCATAAATCGCGAGATTCATGCCGATCTCGCCGGCGCCGCCCAGCGGCGCGAACACGAGTTCATCGGAGGCGCGCATGTCGCGAGTTCCAGTCACGTCGCCCTGACGGAGACGGACGGCGGGTCCAGGAACACATCTCCCGCTGCGATGGTCATGGTGCCGCCGTCGGGCAGGCCCAGCACCAGGCCGCCGGACTCGTCGAGGGCTTCGAAACGACCGGCGAGTTCGCGCTCCGCAAGACGCACGCGCACGCTTTCGCCCACACCGGCTGCGCGGGCGAGCCAGTCGGCTCGTATGGTCGAAAAGCCCTCGCCGGCATTCCATTGCGCCAGTCGTCCAAGCATCTTGACCGACAGCGCGCTGAACAGCATGGCCGGTGCAACCGCCACACCCGCCGCAGCGAGATCCGTCGCAGGAAAGTCGGCATCAGCTGGATGGACTGCGCAATTGACGCCGATTCCCACGGCGACCGCGCTTAAGCCGCTCTCCGTCTCAATCAGGATGCCGGCGAGCTTCGCTCCGGCCAACAAAATGTCATTCGGCCATTTGATCGCCAGCAGCGGCTTGAGGTCGGCGGCGACATCTACGAGCGCGTCATGGATTGCCAGCGCGGCAACGAAGGAAAGCTGGGGCCAATGCTCGGCCGCTGCCAGCTGCGTGAGCAGGAGACTTGCATGAAGATTGCCCGGCGGCGATATCCACGCGCGTCCGCGCCGGGCGCGCCCCGCAGTCTGCCGATCGGCGGTGATCCACAGCGGGCCGTGCTCGCCTTGGTGCGCCAGACGCAAAGCCTCGGCGTTGGTCGAGCCAAGTACCTCGTGAGCGACGTGCCGCACGCCCGCCGCGGTCGCCCTGGGCTCGAGTTTCATTCAGGGTCAAACTTCATCAGAACAGCGACTTTGCCGCGGCGTCTGCGGCCTCCACCAACGGGCTCGGATAGACGAAGAAAAGGAGATTGAATAAGCCCGTTGCCGCCAACACGGCCTTGAGCTCGTGCGGCATCGGCTCGAAGGGCTTCGCCGGCTCGTCGAAATACATGGTCTTGACGATCGCGAGATAATAATAGGCGCCCACCACGCTGGTGACGACGCCAATAACGGCAAGCGTGAATAGCCCCGACTTGATCGCCGCCAAGAACACATAGAATTTGGCGAAGAAGCCGGCGAGCGGCGGAACTCCCGCGAGCGAGAACAGGAGCATGGCGAAAAAGAACGCCATGGCCGGTTTGGTGCGGGCAAGGCCGGCGAGGTCGGCGATATCTTCGACCATCTGCCCCTCGCGCCGCATGGAGAGGATGCAAGCGAACGCGCCAAGCGTCATGGTGATGTAGATCGCCATATAAACGAGCACGCCTTGGACACCTTCCTGGGTCCCCGCGGCAAGCCCAACAAGGGCGAAACCCATGTGCCCGATGGACGAATACGCCATCAGGCGCTTGATATTGCGCTGGCCGATGGCGGCGAAAGCGCCGAGCGCCGTCGAGGCGATGGCGACGAAGACCACAATCTGCTGCCATTGCGTCAATATCCCGGGAAACGCCACGATGGTGGGGCGCACGAACATGGCGATGCCAGCGACCTTGACCGCGGCGGCAAAGAAGGCGGTGATCGGCGTCGGCGCACCCTCGTAGACGTCGGGCGTCCACATGTGGAAAGGGACGACCGAAATCTTGAAGCAGAAGCCGGCGAACAGGAACACGAGCCCGAACACGAGTCCCAGGCCTGCGGCGCCCGCATGTCCCTGGCTTACTGCCTTGGCGATACCGGCAAAACTCACCGTGCCGGTGAATCCGTAAACCAGCGACGCTCCGTAGAGCAGCATCCCGGAGGAGAGCGCGCCGAGCACGAAGTACTTTAGCCCCGCCTCCGTCGAGCGCACGGAATCGCGATCGATCGCCGCCACCACGTAGAGTGCAAGGCTCATGAGTTCGAGCCCGAGATAGAGCGCGATCAAGTCGGCGGCCGAGATGAGCATCATCATGCCGGCGGTCGAGAGCAGGATCAGGATCGAATATTCGAACGTTGCGCGCTTCTCGACCGCGAGATAATCCGAAGACATCACAATCGCCGCCGCCGATCCGGCCAGCGCCAGAAGCTTGAGGAAGCGGGCGAAATCGTCGACGACGAAACTGGCCTCGAACGTGACGAGCTTGCCCGCGGGCAGCCAAATAACGACGAGTGCCGTGAGGAGCAGCAGCAGGACCGCGCCGCCTTCGATGCCCTTGCTCGCCCGTTCGCCGCGGAACACGCCGACCATCAGCAACAGCATGGCGCCGACGGCGAGCACGATTTCCGGCACTGCCGGCAGCAGCGTGGGAATTTCAACCGTTTCGCTCATGCCGGAGTTCGCAACCCGTGATCAATGCGCCAACATCGCGGCGGCCTTCGCCGCCCCGACGGCGCGCTGATAGTTCTCGAGAAGTTGCGCAATCGAAGCCGCCGATAAGTCGAGCACCGGCTTCGGGTAGACACCAAATAGAATCGTGAGCGCGACCAGCGGACCGAGCGTGATGATCTCGCGATAGTCGAGGTCCTTGATCGCGGCGAGGCTCGGCTTGACGAGGGGCCCGAAAATCACTTTTCGATAGAGCCACAGCGCGTAGGCCGCCGAAAAGATGGTGCCGGTCGTCGCCAGCGCCGCCACCCAGGTGTTGATTTGAAACGTGCCGATTAACGTGAGGAATTCGCCGATAAACCCCGTGGTACCGGGCAACCCTATATTGGCAAGGGTGAACACCATAAAGGCCGCCGCATAAAGTGGCATGCGATTGACGAGACCGCCGAAAGCCGTGATTTCGTGCGTATGCATCCGATCGTAAACCACTCCGACGCACAGAAACAAAGCCGCCGATACGATGCCGTGGGAGATCATCTGGAAGATCCCGCCGGCCACGCCCTGCACGGTCGTGGCAAAAATGCCCATGGTCACGAAACCCATGTGGGCGACCGAGGAATAGGCGATGAGCTTCTTCATGTCCTCCTGCGCCAGCGCGACCAGCGAGGTGTAGATCACCGCCACGACGGAAAGGGCAAAGATGAGCGGCGCGAGATCATGCGAGGCCGCCGGGAACATGGGTAGCGAGAAGCGCAGGAAGCCATATCCCCCTAACTTCAACAGAATGCCAGCAAGAATCACCGAGCCGGCTGTCGGCGCCTCCACATGAGCGTCCGGCAACCACGTGTGAACCGGCCACATCGGCAGTTTCACTGCGAAGGAGGCGAGAAACGCGAGCCACGCCCAGGTCTGCAGACTGTGCGGGAAGCCGTGTCGCAGGAGCGCGGGGATTTCCGTGGTTCCCGCGTTCCAATACATCGCCATGATCGCGAGCAGCATCAGCACGGAGCCGAGGAACGTATAGAGAAAAAACTTGAAAGCGGCATAGACGCGGCGCGGGCCGCCCCATACGCCGATGATCAGGAACATCGGAATGAGACCGCCCTCGAAAAACAGGTAGAACAGCACGAGGTCGAGGGACGCGAAGGTGCCGACCATCAGTGTCTCGAGCACCAGGAACGCGACCATGTATTCCTTGACGCGGTGCTGGATCGGCAGCCAACTGGCGACGATGCAGACCGGCATCAGCGCCGTCGTGAGGATGACGAACGGCAGAGAGATGCCATCGACGCCGACGTGATACGTGATCGCACCCGCGAGCCAAGGGTGTTTTTCGACGAATTGAAACTCGGCCGAAGCGGGATCGAAGCGGTAGAGCAGGATCAGCGAGATCACGAACGTGATCAGCGTCGTCCAGAGTGCGATCCACCGTGCGTTGCGCTTCTCCGCCTCGCCATCACTGTGCATCAACATAATGAATAGCGCGCCGACGAGCGGCAGGAAGATCGTGACGGAGAGGATAGGCCAGCCCATCATCAGCCTGCGCGCGCGCCGAACATGAACCAGGTGATCAGCGCCGCAACCCCGATCAGCATGGCAAAGGCGTAGTGATACAGGTATCCGGTCTGCAGCCGCACGGCGCCACGAGTCACGTCGAGCACGCGTGCGGAGATGCCGTCGGGCCCCAGACCGTCGATCGTCGAGCCGTCGCCGTATTTCCACAGCGCGCGGCCGAGCCGCAAAGTCGGGCGAACGATCAGAAGATCGTAGATCTCGTCGAAATACCACTTGTTGAGCAGGAATTTGTAGAGCGGCTCCTGCTGGCGGGCGAGCTCGGCTGGCAGCTCCGGTCTCCGAATGTAGAACTCCCAGGCGACGACGAAGCCGATCGCCATCATCAGCGTCGGAGCGATACCGATCAGAAGCGGAATACGGTGCATCGCTTCGAAGAGATGGCTCCCGGCCGCGAATTTGAGTGAGTCGCCAAAAAACTCGCCGACGTCGTGGCCCACGAACAGGTCTCGGAAAGGATAACCGGAAAAGATCGCGCCCGCGGCAAGAAAGCAGAGCGGAAGCACCATGACGAGCGGGCTCTCGCGCGCAGCTTCGTAGTGGTGGCGGTCGTGTGGAGTGCCGTGGAACGTCACAAAGATCAGCCGCCACGAATAGAATGCGGTGAGCGCCGCCGCGATCGCCGTCGCGCCGAAAGCATAGAGCGCAATGGGGTTTCCACTCACATAGGCTGCCTCGATGATCGCATCCTTCGAGAAATAGCCGGCGGTGAGCGGAAATCCGGTCAGTGCGAGCGTGCCGATCACCATCGTCCAATACGTGAGCGGAAGTTTGTCCTTGAGCCCGCCCATGTGCCGGATGTCCTGCTCGTGATGCATCGCAATGATCACGGAGCCGGAGCCGAGAAACAGCAGCGCCTTGAAGAAGGCATGCGTGAACAGGTGGAACATGCCGATCGAATAGGCGCCCGTGCCCATGGCAACGAACATGTAGCCGAGCTGCGAACAGGTCGAATAAGCGATGATGCGCTTGATGTCGTTTTGCACAAGCGCGATCGTGGCGGCGAAGAACGCAGTGGTGGCGCCGATGAAGGTAACGAAGGCTTGTGCGGTCGGTGCCAGATCGAACAACGGCGAGAGCCGCGCCACCATGAACACGCCTGCCGTCACCATCGTAGCGGCATGAATGAGCGCGGACACTGGTGTCGGTCCTTCCATCGCGTCGGGCAGCCAAGTGTGCAGCAAGAACTGCGCGGATTTCCCCATTGCTCCCATGAACAAGAGCAAGCAGATCAGCGTCAGCGCATCCACGTCCCAGGAGAGGAAATGGATGGTCTTGCCGGTGAGCGCGGGAGCTTGCGCGAAAACCGTATCGAGCTCGATCGCGCCGGTCATCGTGAAGGCGGCAAAAATGCCGAGCGAGAAGCCGAAGTCGCCCACGCGATTGACGATGAAGGCCTTGATCGCGGCCGCATTCGCCTCCGGCTTGTGGTACCAGAAACCGATGAGCAGGTAGCTCATCAGGCCGACCCCCTCCCAGCCGAAAAACAATTGCACGAGATTGTCGGCGGTCACCAGCATCAGCATGGCAAACGTGAACAACGACAAATAGGAGAAGAAGCGCGGCCGGTACGGATCCTCCTCCATGTAGCCGATGGAGTAGAGATGAACGAAGGACGAGATTGTGGTGACGACAACGAGCATGACGGCCGTGAGGGTGTCGATGCGCAACCCCCAATCGACCTTCAGCTCGCCGGCAATGATCCAGGGAAAGAGCGTTACGCGGCTGTCGTGATGGCCAAACCCGACATCGGCGAAGGCCAACCATGACAGAAGCATGGCGGCGAACAGGAAGACGGTGGTGACGAGTTCGGCGGAACGCGAGCCTGCGGCCGGCGGTTCCAGCGGTTGCGGCTCGCTGGGCGAGGCGTCGAGAACGGCATGCGCGCCATGCGGGGGCGGTACGCCGCGCGGACGGCTCTCGTCCACCGGGCCATGCGCGTGACTCTCCGCGCCGACATCCGGCGACCCGCCGGGAAAACGGGCTCGCGCGCCGGCGAGGGCGATCAGAGCCGCGATGATGGCGCCGAGGAGCGGCAGGAAAACGATCGCGTAATACATCCCGCGCTCAGCCCTTCATGAGGTTGATGTCCTCGACCGCGATCGAGCCACGATTGCGGTAGTAAGCGACCACAATAGCAAGCCCGATTGCCGCCTCCGCTGCCGCGACTGTGAGGACCAACAGCGTGTAGACCTGCCCGACCAGATCGCCGAGAAAGGCGGAAAAGGCGACCAGATTGATGTTGACCGCGAGCAAAATGAGCTCGATCGACATCATGATGATGATCACGTTCTTGCGGTTGAGGAAAATGCCGAAAATGCCGATCGTGAACAGGATCGCGGCGACCGTGAGGTAATGGCCCAGCCCGATGGTCATCTCGTCCCCTTCGAATCTCCCTACAGGCCCTGGCCCGGCCGCACCTTGACGATCTCGATGGCACTCGACTTCGTGCGTGCGATCTGCTCGGCGATGTTCTGCCGCTTGACATGAGGCTTGTGCCGCAGCGTCAGCACGATCGCGCCGATCATCGCAACCAACAGCACAACGCCGGCCGCCTGAAAGAAATAGACGTAGCGGGTGTAGAGCACGTGGCCCAGCGCTTGGATATTGAGTACGCTTGCGGCCGGCGGAATGGGCGCCGCGATCGTTTGCTGCACGTTGGGACCGACCGTCCAGCCGACCAGTACCAGAACCAATTCGATCAGAAGAATGGCGCCGATAAACGCGCCGATCGGCAGGTATTGTAGAAAACCTTGACGCAGTTCGGTGAAATCAACGTCGAGCATCATCACCACGAACAGGAACAACACCATGACGGCGCCGACATAGACGATGATCAGAATCATAGCCAGGAATTCGGCGCCCAGGAGAATGAACAACGCGGCCGCGTTCACGAAGGCGAGAATAAGAAACAACACCGAATGCACGGGATTCCTCGCTGCCACCACCATGACCGCGGCAGAGATGCACACGCCGGCGAACAGGTAGAAGAACAGCGCTGGAAAGAGCATTGCGCACTTACCGGTATGGCGCATCGAGAGCGATATTCTTGGCGATCTCGCGCTCCCAGCGGTCGCCGTTGGCAAGCAACCGCTCCTTGTCGAAGTAGAGCTCCTCACGTGTCTCGGTCGCAAACTCGAAATTGGGGCCTTCGACGATGGCGTCGACGGGACAGGCCTCCTGGCAAAGCCCGCAGTAGATGCATTTGACCATGTCGATGTCGTAGCGCGTGGTCCGACGCGTGCCGTCGTTGCGGCGCGGTCCCGCCTCGATAGTGATTGCTTGTGCCGGGCAGATCGCCTCGCACAATTTGCAGGCGATGCAGCGCTCCTCGCCATTGGGATAACGGCGCAGCGCGTGCTCGCCACGAAACCGTGGCGAGAGCTGCCCTTTCTCGAACGGATAATTGAGCGTGGGCTTCGGCTTAAAGAAGTAGCGCAGGGCGAGCACGAACGCCGATGCAAACTCCTTGAGGAATACCGAGCGCGCGGCCAGGTCGAGTTTCATGGCGCAATCCTTTTCACTGCGGCGCGGTCAGTCCCCGAGCATGCCACCGAGCCAATAGCCGATGCCCGCGAACACGATGATGTCGGCCGCCAGCACGGCGCGCCGCAGCAACGAGATCTCCTGCTCCAACGTCTCGCCTTCGGCCGCGCCGTCGGCACGCGAGCGCAAGCCACGCTCGACGAAGGTGACCAGCGGCACGTAGACCACTGCCGCGATGATCGTGCCGATGACGGCCCCGACGAGCCCGACAAGCGACAAGTTTATCATGCGGTTCACCCGTCATTTCGCGATCAATCCGCCGTACTGCAAGACGCCGGCTACGATTGCGACCATCGCGAGCGAAAGCGGCAGGAATACCTTCCAACCCAGCCGCATGAGCTGATCGTAGCGGTAGCGCGGAACGATCGCCTTTGCCATCGCAAAAAGAAAGAACATGAACAGACATTTGAGTACGAACCAGATCACCCCCGGGATCCAGGTGAATGGCGCGACCGGAAACGGCGGCAGCCACCCGCCAAGGAAAAGAATCGTCGCCATTGCACACATGGTGAGGATGGCGATGTACTCTCCGAGGAAGAAGAGCATGTATGGCGTCGCGGAATATTCGACCCCATAGCCTGCGACCAACTCGGATTCGGCTTCTACCAGGTCGAATGGCGGCCGGTTGGTCTCGGCCAGCGCGGAGACGAAAAAGACGACGAACATGGGAAGCAGTGGGAGCCAAAACCAGTTCAACATTCCCCACTTGCCGTTCTGCGCCTCGACGATCGCCGAGAGGTTGAGCGAGCCTGCACAAAGCAGCACCGTAATGAAGACGAAGCCGATCGAGACCTCGTAGGACACCATCTGCGCGGCCGAGCGCAAGGACGCGAGAAACGGATATTTAGAGTTCGACGACCATCCCGCCATGATGACTCCGTAGACCATGAGCGAGGAGATGGCGAAGATGTAGAGCACCCCGACGTTAATATTGGCGATCTCCCAATTGGCATTGACCGGGATCACAGCCCAAGCCGACAGTGCCAGCACCGCGGTGACCAACGGCGCCAGGAGAAAGACGCCCTTGTTGGCGCCCGCCGGGATGATCGGTTCCTTGACGACAAATTTGAGGAGATCGGCGAAGGATTGCAGCAGACCCCACGGTCCCACCACGTTAGGCCCGCGCCTGATCTGCACCGCCGCCCAGATCTTGCGATCGGCGTACAGCACGTAGGCGGTGACGAGCAGCAGAACGACCAGCAACAACACGCTCTGCGCGAGAATGACGATCAGCGGCCAAAGGTAATTGGTCCACAGCTCCGACATGTCAGCTATTCCGCCGCAGTGAGCGCGCCGTGTCCTTCGGCGATCCTTGAGCACTCCGCCATGATGGCGGAGGCGCGCGCGATCGGATTGGTCAGATAGAAATCGTCGAGGGCGCGGCCGAACGCGATCTTCTCGAAGGCGCCGCCACGCGCGGCAAGCGCCGCGATGTCTGCACGCTCGGCCGGCACCACCTGATGGAAGCGCTGCAGGTGCGGATGTGCCTTGAACAGCGCCCGGCGCAGCTGTGCAAGCGAGTCATAGGGAAGCTTGTGGCTGAGCACATCAGACAGCGCGCGCAGGATTGCCCAGTCCTCGCGCGCCTCGCCCGGCGGGAAAGAGGCGCGGGCGGCCATCTGCACACGTCCCTCCGTATTGACGTAGATGCCCGATTTCTCCGGGTAGGCCGCGCCGGGAAGGATGACATCGGCCCGGTGCGCGCCGGCATCGCCGTGGGTGCCGATATAGACGACGAAGGCGCCCGGGGGGATATCGATTTCGTCGGCGCCGAGCAGGAACAGAAAGTCGAGTGTCCCGGGGCTCGCCATCTCGGCCGCGGTGCGGCCGCCGGGGCCGGGCATGAAGCCGATGTCAAGGGCGCCGACCCGCGCTGCCGCGGTGTGCACGACCGAATAGCCGTTCCAGGCGCCTTTGCCGGTGCCCTGCGCGGCGCGCGCGGCGAGCGAAGCGATTGCCGCACCATCCGGGCGCGCCAGGGCACCCATGCCGACGATGAACAGCGGGTGCTCGGCTTGCTTGAGCACTGAGCCGAATGCATGCGCGCCCGTCGCCACGTCGGAGAGCGTCTGCGGACCCGCGCCGAGATACTCGTAAGGATAAGTGAGGTCGGCGCGCTCGCCGATCAAACCGATCGCAAAGCCGCCCATGCGCCAGCGTTTGCGGATGCGCGCGTTGAGCACGGCCGCTTCCCGCCGCGGATTCGAGCCGACGATGAGCAAGGCGTCGGCCTCATCGATTCCGGCGATCGTGGCGTTGAAGACATAAGTCGCCCTGCCCCAGCGCGGATCGAGCGCCGCCCCGTCCTGCCGGCAGTCGAGGTTGACGCTACCGAGCCGCGTCAACAAATCCTTGAGCGCGAAGATCTCCTCGACCGCGGCAAGATCGCCGGCGATCGCGCCGATCCGTTTAGAATCGGTCTGCTTCAACTTAGCTGCGATGACATCGAAGGCGTCCGCCCAGGACGCCGGATGAAGCCGGCCGTTCTCGCGGATATAGGGCTGATCAAGCCGTTGCGAGCGTAAGCCATCCACTACGTGCCGCGTCTTGTCGGAAATCCATTCCTCGTTCACCTCATCGTTATCGCGCGGGAGAATGCGCATGACTTCGCGGCCGCGGGTATCGATGCGGATGGCCGAACCGAGCGCGTCCATGACGTCGATCGATTCCGTCTTGTTGAGCTCCCACGGACGCGCGGCAAACGCATAAGGCTTGGAGGTGAGCGCGCCGACTGGGCAAAGATCGACCACGTTGCCCTGCAGCTCGGAGGTCATGGCCTGTTCGAGATAGGTGGTGATTTCCGTGTCCTCGCCGCGGCCGATCGCGCCGAGCTCCGGCACGCCAGCCACTTCGGTCATGAACCGCACACAGCGGGTGCAGTGAATGCAGCGGTTCATGATGGTCTTGACGAGCACACCGACGTATTTGTCCTCGACCGCGCGCTTGTTCTCCTTGAAACGGCTGGAATCGACCCCGTACGCCATGGCCTGATCTTGCAGATCGCATTCGCCACCCTGATCGCAGATCGGGCAATCGAGCGGGTGGTTGATCAGGAGGAATTCCATCACGCCTTCGCGTGCCTTGCGCACCATCGGGGTCTTCGTGAGAACCTCGGGCAGCTCGCCATTCGGCCCTGGGCGGGAGTCGCGCACGCCCCAGGCGCAAGAAGCCACCGGTTTGGGCGAGCCCTTGAGCTCGACAAGGCACATGCGGCAATTGCCCGCGATCGACAACCGGTCGTGGAAGCAGAAGCGCGGGATTTCCGCGCCCGCGGCCTCGCAAGCCTGCAGCAAAGTGTAGTCCGCCGGGACGTCGATCTCTTTGCCGTCGACGATGAGCTTGGTCATGCTCCTCTCTTCGCTCTTCACGCGCACCGCGCCGCTTTCCACAGCCGCGCCGCCGGCAGACTTTCCCAGCCGAAGGCTTGCTCACTCGGCCCCTGCTCCTGCAGATGCTGAAGCCGCTCAATGGCCTCCCCCACCGCAGGCCGATGTCCGGCTGGCACCCACCACATGACGAAGTAACGCTCGTCCATCCGCTCGAACCACTCGTGGCGGCGGCCATAAAAGCGCTTATGCACGGTCTGCCAAACAAACCGCTCGAGCGCCTCGACGGTCTCCCATACCGATAGGTTGATCGCCATGCGCGGGTCGCCATCGAACGGACGGGTCTCGATCGCGCTTCCGCTGTCGTCCTGGTAGCGCCAAACAAATCCGGGGCTTTGTTCGGCCAAGCCGTTCACGAGCGCAAGATTATTGACGAAGTCGGCCATGCGCGGATCGCCGATCTCATAACGGAGGCGACCGATATTTAGCTGGGCGAGGTGGAGCGTTGTCATGGTGTCCGTTCGTTACTCCGCCGCCACCTGCACCGGCTCCGGATGTGGGTTGGCGCTGTACTCATCGATGCGCCGCTCGATCTCGTGCCGGAAATGCCGAAGCAGGCCCTGCACCGGCCAGGCCGCGCCGTCTCCGAACGCACAAATAGTGTGGCCTTCAATCTGAGTCGTGACCTCCATCAGCATGTCGATCTCGTGCTTGTGCGCGCGGCCTTCCGCCATGCGGCTGAGCACCCGCCACATCCAGCCCATGCCCTCGCGGCAGGGCGTGCACTGGCCGCAGCTTTCGTGCTTGTAGAAATAGGAGATGCGCGCCATCGCGCGAATGATGTCGGTCGATTTGTCCATCACGATCACGGCGGCCGTGCCGAGGGCGGATTTGAACTCGCGCAATCCGTCGAAATCCATGAGCAAATGTTCGCACTGATGAGCCGGAATGAGCGGCATCGAGGAACCGCCGGGAATGACGGCGAGCAAGTTGTTCCAGCCGCCGCGCACGCCCCCAGAATGGCGCTCGAGCAGCTCGCGCAGCGGGACCCCCATCGCGTCCTCTACGGTGCAGGGCCGCTCCACGTGGCCGGAAATGCAGAACAGTTTCGTGCCGGTATTGTTGGGCCGCCCGATGCCCGCGAACCAGTGGGCGCCGCGCCGCAAGATGTCGGGCACCACGGCGATCGATTCGACGTTATTGACGGTGGTCGGACAGCCGTAAACACCGACATTGGCCGGGAATGGTGGCTTTAGGCGAGGCTGACCCTTCTTGCCTTCGAGGCTTTCCAAGAGCGCCGTCTCCTCGCCGCAAATGTAAGCACCGGCGCCGTGGTGCACGATGATATCGAAGGGAAAGCCGTGGACGTTGTTCTTGCCGATGAGCTTGGCCGCGTAGGCTTGGTCCACCGCCGCCTGGAGGCGCTCGCGCTCGCGGACAAATTCGCCGCGGATATAGATGAAGCAGGTATTCGCCCCCATGGCGAAGCCGGCGATCAGGCAGCCCTCGACCAGCAGATGCGGGTCGTGCCGCATGATCTCGCGGTCCTTGCAGGTGCCGGGCTCGGACTCATCGGCGTTGACCACGAGATAATGCGGGCGACCGTCGGATTGCTTGGGCATGAACGACCATTTCAAGCCGGTCGGAAAACCGGCTCCGCCGCGGCCACGCAGCCCGGAAGCCTTCACCTCATTGATGATCCAATCGCGGCCCTTCTCCAGGATGACCTTGGTGTCGTCCCAGGCGCCCCGCGCGCGCGCCCCCTCGAGGCCCCAGTCGTGGAGGCCATAGAGATTGGTGAAAATGCGGTCCTTGTCCTCGAGCATCATGACCGCCTTTTTGCGGATGCACCGCCGACTGGAGGTCGCGGTCTCGGCTCCTCCCGCACATTGGCCGGATCGCCCGCCTTTTTTGCTTCGGCATCGCTCAGCGCCGGCTGCTGTGGTTGCCGACCATTGCCCCGGCCATAGAGCGCGGGATCGGTGAGCGTGGTCGGGCCTCCGAGCGGAGCCGAGAGCTGCCGCGCGACCTGGGGACCGGGCTTGACGGTCTTACCGGCTGCAAGATCGTCTAAGATTCTAGTGAAGCTCTCGGGGCTAAGATCCTCGTAATAGTCATAATTGGCCTGCGGCCCACGGGCATTGATGCTGCTGATTTGTGCCATAGGCCCGTTCACGCAGGCACCCAGGCATTCGACCTCGGTCCAAGAAAACGTCCCGTCGGTAGTCACTTCGAGCGGCTCGCCGATCCGCTCATGGCAGAGCTTGATCAGCCTATCCGCGCCACGCAGCACACATGGCGTCGTGCCACAGAGCTGAACGTGGAAGCGGCCGACCGGCACGAGGTTGAACATCGTGTAGAAAGTCGCGACCTCGAGCGCGCGGATCTTCGGCATTCCAAGGAGGTCCGCGACGTGTTCGATTGCCTTCTGCGGCAGCCAGCCGCCGGCCTGCTCCTGCGCGCGCCACAAAAGCGCAATGACGGCGGAGCTCTGCCTGCCTTCCGGATACTTCGCGATCTCGCCCTTGGCCCAATCGAGGTTCTCGACCGTGAAGGCGAAACTTTTGGGCTGAATTGCGGGATCGGCGAGGCGACGCACTGCCATCAGCGATCGACCTCCCCGAACACGATATCGAGCGAGCCGAGGATCGCTGTGATGTCGGCGAGCATGTAACCCCGGCACAGGAAATCCATCGCCTGCAAGTGGGCGAAGCCGGGCGCACGGATCTTGCACTTGTACGGTTTATTGCCGCCGTCGGCGATGAGATAGACACCGAATTCGCCCTTGGGGGCTTCGACAGCGGCGTAGACCTCGCCCGCAGGAACGTGAAAGCCTTCGGTGTAGAGCTTGAAGTGATGGATGAGCGCCTCCATGGAGCGCTTCATCTCGGCGCGCTTGGGCGGGACGATTTTGTGGTCATCGACGGCGACTAGTCCCTTCCCTTCGGAGGCGCAGAGCTTCTCCAAGCACTGTTTCATGATCTTGATCGACTGGCGCATCTCCTCCATGCGGATGCAGTAGCGATCGTAATTGTCGCCGTTCTTCCCGACGGGGATGTCGAAATCGAGCTCGGAATAGCATTCATAAGGCTGCGCCTTGCGCAGATCCCATGCCGCGCCCGACCCGCGCACCATCACGCCGGAGAAGCCCCAGGCCCAGGCATCGGAAAGCGTGACCACGCCGATGCCGACGTTGCGCTGCTTGAAGATGCGATTCTCGGTCAGCAGATCCTCGAGATCGTCGCAGACTTTGAGGAAGGGACCGCAAAACGCAGCGATGTCGTCGATGAGCTTGGGCGGCAGGTCCCGATGCACGCCGCCGACGCGGAAATAGGCTGCGTGCAGGCGGCTTCCGGACGCGCGCTCATAAAATCCCATGAGCTTTTCGCGCTCTTCGAAGCCCCAGAGCGGAGGAGTGAGCGCCCCGACATCCATGGCCTGCGTGGTCACGTTGAGGAGATGCGACAACAGCCGTCCGATTTCGCAATAGAGCACGCGAATGAGCTGCGCGCGCTTGGGTAGGCTAAGCGCGAGCAGTTTTTCCGCCGCCAGGCAGAACGCATGCTCCTGGTTCATCGGCGCGACGTAATCGAGCCGGTCAAAATACGGAATTGCTTGCAGATAGGTCTTGTGCTCGATCAGTTTCTCGGTACCGCGATGCAGGAGCCCGACGTGCGGATCCACGCGTTCCACTACCTCGCCGTCGAGCTCGAGCACCAGACGCAATACGCCGTGCGCCGCAGGATGCTGCGGTCCGAAATTCAAGGTAAAATTGCGCAGCTCCGGTTTGGGGGCGGCGGTGGTCGGCGTATCGCTCAAGTGCCCGTCCCTTCTTGCTAGCCTTTGCCGTCGCCCGCTTTTCCATCGCCCGCCTTCTCATCGCCCGGCAGCGGGTAGCCTGGCCCCTCCCACGGCGAGAGAAAATCGAAGTTGCGGAATTCCTGTGTGAGCCGCACCGGCCCGTATACGACGCGTTTCTGCTCATCGTCGTAGCGCAGCTCGACGAAACCGGTGAGGGGAAAATCCTTACGCAGTGGATGCCCCTCGAAACCGTAGTCGGTCAGCAGCCGGCGCATGTCCGGATGCCCGGTAAAGAGCACGCCATAGAGATCGTAGGTTTCGCGCTCGAACCAGTTCGCGCCGGTAAATACGCCGATGATCGACGGAACCGGTGTCACCTCATCGATTTCCACCTTCACGCGGATGCGCAGGTTCTGCTTAGGCGACAGGAGATGATAGACGACGTCGAAGCGGCGCTCGCGGCCCGGCCAGTCGACCGCGGTGACGTCGATAAGGCTCCAGAACTGGCACCGCTCGTCGTCGCGCAGAAACGTGACGACCTTCACGATGTCGTCGCTGATCGCGCTGATCGTCAGCTCGCCGTTTGCAACGCGATACCCCGTGAGCGAGCCTGCAAGCGCGCCGGCGATGGTCTCGCCGAGTTTGTCGAGCCTATCGTCCATTGCGCGACTTCCATCAACGCTCGATCGTGCCGGTGCGGCGGATCTTCTTCTGTAGCAACAACACGCCGTAGAGCAGTGCCTCGGCGGTCGGTGGACAGCCGGGGACGTAGATATCGACCGGCACAATGCGATCGCAGCCGCGCACAACCGAATAGGAATAGTGGTAATAGCCGCCGCCGTTGGCGCACGAGCCCATCGAAATGACGTAACGCGGCTCCGGCATCTGGTCGTAGACCTTGCGCAAAGCGGGCGCCATCTTGTTGGTCAGCGTCCCCGCCACGATCATCACATCCGATTGGCGCGGAGACGCACGCGGCGCAAAGCCAAACCGCTCCGCGTCGTAGCGCGGCATCGACATCTGCATCATCTCGATCGCACAACAAGCAAGCCCAAAGGTCATCCACATGAGCGAGCCAGTGCGCGCCCAGATGATGAGATCATCGCTCGCGGTGACGAGAAAGCCTTTGTCGGCGAGCTCTCCGCTCAATCCGGCGAAGAAGGGATCGTCCGCGCGCGCGGGGCTGCCGGTGCGCGCATGGAGCATACCTTCCCCGGGCGGGGTGAGCGTGCGCTCTAATCCCATTCAAGGGCTCCTTTGCGCCATTCATATATGAAGCCGACGGTGAGAACGCCAAGGAACACGATCACCGACCAATAGCCGTAGAGACCGAGATCGCCGAAGGCGACGGCCCAAGGAAAAAGAAAGCTCACTTCCAGGTCGAAAATGATGAAAAGGATCGCGACGAGGTAGAACCGCACGTCGAATTTCATGCGGGCATCGTCGAAGGCGTTGAACCCGCATTCGTAGGCGGAAAGCTTCTCCGGATCGGGAGCCTTATAAGCCACCATGAAAGGCACGATCAGGAGGCCGAGACCGATGCCGAGCGCCACGGCAATGAAGATCACCAGCGGCAGGTAATCCAGCAATAGTTGGTTCATCGGCGACCTCACCTCCGATGTTCCGGCCCCGTACGGAAAACCTATCCCCCGCCCCGCGGCCAACGTGCCGTAGGCGCTCGCGAAATTCCTTCAGATCGGATCCGTTCCAAGGACGGGCGCAGGAGCCTTAGCGCAGCGCACAATGCTAGGCAAGCCGCCGCCTAAGCAAGTTCGAACCTGCCAACGGCGGCAGCAAACCGAACCCGTTGGGTTTGATCCATTCCGCCTCTGTGAAGCCCTGGAACTCCGCCTTGTCCCCGCGCTAGGCTCCGCTGCAAGCACGCTTTCGCCCCCTCCCCGGAGAACGGTATATGCCACGCAAGGTCATGATCTCATGCGCCGTTACGGGCTCGGCGGACACGCCCGGCCGCAATCCGGCGGTGCCGGTGACGCCCGAGCAGATCGCCCAATCCGCGATTGACGCCGCCAAGGCGGGTGCCGCCATTGTTCATGTTCACGTGCGCGACCCGAAGACCACTCGCCCGAGCATGGAGACCTCTCTCTACGAGGAGGTCGTCGATCGGATCAGGCAAAGCGGCAGTGACGTCCTGATCAATCTGACGACAGGCCCGGGGGCGCGCTTCGTGCCGGGCAGTGATGACCCGCTGAAACCAGGCCCCGGCACCACGATGAAGACGCCAGCTGAGCGCGTTAAACACGTCGTCAAGTTGAAGCCCGACATCTGCAGCCTCGATATGGGCAGCATGAATATGGGCCCGCACGTTTTCATCAACACGCCGACTTACCTCGAAGCCATGGCAGTTGCGATCCGCGATGCAGGCGTGCTGCCGGAGCTCGAAGTATTCGAAACCGGTCATCTCCTCCTGGCCAAGCGCATGATCGAGAACGGCCAGATCAAGCCGCCCGGGATGTTCCAGATCTGCTTGGGGATCAGCTGGGCGCAACCTGCTACTCCCGAGGCCATGACCTATATGCGAAGCCTCTTGCCCGCGGCTTCGCCGTGGTTCGCGTTTGGCATATCGCTGCATCAGTTTCCGATGGTCGCGCAGGCCGTTCTGCTTGGCGGCCATCCGCGGGTCGGCCTCGAAGACAACCTTTATCTCGAAAAAGGCAAGCTCGCCCCGAGCAACGCCGCGCTGGTCGAGAAGGCTGCCAAAATCGTTGAACTGCTCGGCGATGTCGTCGCCACTCCTGCAGACGCGCGCGCAATGCTCGGGCTGAAAGCGGCGCATTAGGCGCTCTGCACGTCAAGAAGGCGGCGGATGGGCCTTGTCGTCGATCTTTTCGACATTGATGCCCTTCGTTTCGATGGCATAGCGCTTGGTAACGAGCGCGCCCGCGAGGCTGGTGCCGACCAGAATCAGCAGCAGAAGACCGGTGCCGATGTCCTTGAGCAGGATTGGAAACAGAAACGCGGTCAACACTGCGCCAATCTTGGCGAAGGATGCCGCGAATCCAGCTCCCGTGCCGCGAATCGAAATCGGGAACACCTCCCCCGCGATCAGGTAGGTCATCGCGTTTGGCCCGATATTGGTCATGAAGCTGAACAGCATGAAGCCCGCAAAGAGCAGCACGGCGGATAGCGTTCCGCCGACGTGAAGCGACAGCGCCGCAATCAGCAGGCCAACGGCGCAGCCGATGAAGCCGAGGATCTGAAGACGGATGCGGCCTACGCGATCCGCCAGCAGCACGGCAAAGACGATTCCCACAATCAGCAAGATGTCGATGAATGCCGCCCCCTTGCTGGCCAGAATCTCGCTTTGGACGAGTTCGGCGGTATTGCGCGGATGATCGACGCGCGCGCCGATGAGTGTCGCCAGGATGGTGGGCGTGAAGATCCCGATGCCGTAAGTGCCGAGGTCCTGCAGAAACCAAGGTACCGAGGCCAAAATGGTCCGGCGAAGATTTGTGCCGTGAAACAGCCTAGACCAGGGCGCTTTGTCGGCACGATGACTACGGCCAGCTTCTAGATGCTGTAGAATCACGCCGCAAAAGTCGCTCCGTGGCGGCCTGAGCCTCCTCGACGCGCCCGCGAAACATCAGCCAGAGCGGGCTTTGCACGTGAAGAAACGACCGATAAGAACCGGCAGCGCGAGCACGAGCGTGCTTGCATACATCCAGCGCCAAGCGCCGAGGTCAGGATTTTCAAATAAGATCAAGAAGCCGACGGCCGTCCCCACCAAGCCGCCGACCGCCTGAAACCCGAATGCCGCCAGCACCATTCGGCCCCGGATGGGGCTGGGAATGCTTTCGGAAATCATCAGATGAGCGGTCGGATAGTCGCATCCGAGCGCAACGCCGATGCCCACAAGCGCTGCGACCGCGATGACATAGGACGAACTGAACGCCAAGATCACGGTGAAGATGGCGAAAAGAACCATCTCGGCGATGAACATCTGTTTTCGGCCATAACGGTCGGCCAACCCGCCGAGAAGCGTAGCGCCGATCAGGATGCCGACCAGCGACGACGCGACGACGACGCCTTTCTCGGTTGCCCCCAACGCGAACTCTTTTCCCATCAGCGGCAAGGCCACGCCGGTGGTGAAGACGACCATGCCTTCGAAGAACTTGCCGGCCGTGGCCAATCCCCAGATCAGCCACTGCATATTGGTGATGGGGGCGTAGCGGACCGGCGTCGCGTCCGCCCAGAGTGGGGTCTCGTCGATGTAGTCCTGGACGGTCCTACCGGATCCCCCACTGCGACTCCGCGGCGTGCTGTCCGAGGTCATGGCGTGTAGCCGCAGAGAATTCACCGAAGAATAGAGGCGAGAGGTGATACGGGCGGGGAGAGAAGCCTAGACTCGCCGGTATGCTGCTTCCAGCTGCGTCGGCTGTCAGTCACACGCTTGTCGGCTCCGCGCCTTCCGCCTTAGCTTGTCCAGCAGTGAGGAAAACCACGACGGGTCCCATGGCGAACGAAACGGCGCAATTGGCCGATTACGCGTCGAGTTGCCGCTACGAGCATATCCCGCCGGACGTCATCGAACGGGCCAAGCAGTGCATCACGGACACGATCGCCGCGGCGATCTTTGGCTCCAGCCTGTCCTGGAGCCGCATCATTGTGAAGTTTGCGGAAAAGAACGGCGCTCGCGGCAGCAGCCGAATTCTCGGACCGGGCGGAGTGCGCGTGCACGCGCCGGCGGCGGCCTTGGCAAACGGCGCGCTCGCGCATGCCTTCGAGATGGACAATCTGACCTGGCCGAGTACCGGTGTGCATCCCGGCGCAACGCTGCTGCCTGCCGCACTCGCGATCGCCGAGGAGCGCGGACAAGGCGGCAGCGAACTCATCACTGCGATTGTCGCCGGCGCCGAGGTCATGATCCGCATCGGCCGCGCGACGCAGCATAGAAACGAGAGCCGCGGCTTTCATGCGCCCGGCACCACCGGGCCGTTCGGTGCCGCCGTCGCCTGCGGCAGACTGATGAGCTTCGATAACGAGCGCATGCAAAACGCGCTGGGCATCGCAGGCTCGCTCGCCTGCGGATTGCTGGAATTCGCCCGCGCGGGCAACGGCGCGATGGTGAAGCGTCTTCATCTTGGACGAGCCGCCGAAAGCGGCGTGCTCGCCGCTTCCCTCGCCGCCGACGGCTTTACAGGTCCGGCGAGCGTGCTCGAAGGCGAGTTCGGTTTCCTGCGGGTATTCTGCGGTGACAACATCGATCCGCACGAGCTTACTCGCGGGCTGAGCGAGAGCTATGCCACGCGCTCGATCATGCTCAAGCGCTTTCCCTGCCACATCACGGCGCATACCTCGGTGCAGGCGATATTGGATTTGCGCGCCGAGCACGGCTACGCGGCCGCCGATGTCGTGTCGATCCGCATCGGCGGCAGCGAAAAAATGGCGAAGGTCAACAACATCCCCGCCCCTGCCGACATCATGATGGCGCAATACAGCGTCCCCTTCTGCGTCGCTCTCGCTCATGTCCGCGATCCTCGCAATCCGCATTCTTTCGACGAAAGCGCCTTGCGCGAGGCGCAGATCCGCTCGCTGGCCGAACGTGTGAGCGTCACGGTCGCCGAGAACCGTCCGACGCCGCTGGCGGCGCATGTCACAGTTACGCTCAAAGACGGGCGCGTGCTTGCGCGCTCGGTCGCGGAGTTCAAAGGAACGCCGGAGCAGCCGCTCGATCGAGATGAGCTTCGCGAGAAGTTCCTGATGGCGACCCGGCAGTGCCGCGCCACCGAAATGGAAAAGATGTTCGATCGGCTGCAAAACCTGGAATACGAATCCAATCTCGATTGGATCGGCGTTTGCAGCTGATAAGGCGGTCGGAACCAGCCGTAGAGAGCGCGACGCGCTGCGTCTTCGATTACGCGAAACTGGCGGGAGCGACGGGGCTCGAACCCGCGACCTTCGGCGTGACAGGCCGACGCTCTAAACCAACTGAGCTACGCCCCCGCGGGCGCGTTTGCGGAGTTAAATGCCGCCTACCGCCGAGTCAAGGCAGCGCGCAAAAGGGCACGCTGCGACGACCAGATTAGCGGCTGGGCTTCGTCGACATGTGCGTCCAAGCCCCGTCGTTCGCCGCTTTTCGGGAATTGGCATTGAAAAAACCCGCATTTTTCGGCAATAAGTCATGGTCAGACCCTATCCGAATCGTCTAAATGCCAGCGTCGAAGCGGGCTTTGACGACACTTTCCCGCAACCAGGAGGGCCAGCCATGGCAGCGAAGAAACCGGGTGCACAAGCGACAGTGACCCTGAAGCATCTCGCCGCGAATCTCTCGGAGTCCCATGAAATGTCGAAGAAGCAGACCGAGGCGATGCTCGGGGACTTGGTGAACTTGGTGACCAAGCACCTCAAGAAGGGCGATCGCATCCGCATCGGCGGCCTCGGGATCCTGGTGGTGCGCAAGCGCGCAGCACGCATGGGACGCAATCCCGCGACCGGTGAGCCGATCCAGATCAAGGCAAGCAAGAAAGTCGCCTTCCGAGCCGCCAAAGAGCTCAAGGAAGCGGTTTGACGAGGACCGCGCTGTACGCCTTTCGCAATCCGCCGGCGACCTCTCCCGAGGGCGTCGGCGGATGCTCCTTTTAGCACATCATTCTGCGGCGCGCGATCGAGCGCAGTCTGCCGCCCGAACGGCCGGGAGCGCGAAAGGCTGGTGGGCGGTGACGGACTCGAACCGCCGACATCCTGCGTGTAAAGCAGGCGCTCTACCCACTGAGCTAACCGCCCTCTCCGAGCTTTATTGCCGCCGTGCGTGGCCGAGGCAAGGCTGGCGCAGAGGGGCCCAGAAGATAGCGCAGACAGTGCCGCGAGCGGCACCATCAAAATCCCGTGTTGACGCAGCGGTCAAAAATCAGCCCGCAGGGTGCCTCGCCAGTTTGGGCGCGCGGAATCCCGCAGCGATAGACTCCTGTTCGCACATATACGCACCCGTTGCCGTCTTGCCGTAGCTGCGGCTGCCGGTCGGGGTAAACCTTCGATACCGGATTCACCCACACAACGGCATCGCTCGGACAACTCGCTTTGGCCTCTGCCTCCGTCGTGTACTGGCCCTTATCCAGGGGGGATTTGCGCGGCGCGACCGTGATGCCGCGACACTCGGCCACGAAGGCGCGCTTAGTCTTGCCGTTCGCTTGAATGGCCGTCTTGTTCGCGGCCCAGTCGCAGTTGCATTCCCTTGCCGTCTTCGGATCGGCGCTCGCCGATTGCGTTTCGAAGCGCCCCGCGGAGGGAAACTGCCGCGTTGGCTAACTGCAGCGCCGCCCTCTCCGTTTTGCGTCTTAAGCTTGCTCAGTGCGCGGTAAGGGTCGAGGAATCGGCTTCGACCGCCGGCTCGGTGCTCACCGAGGTTTCGGTCGGCTTGGCCTTCTCCTCGTCCCATTCGATCGCCTCGGGCTTGCGCACCAGTGCGCGGGCCAAAACCTCGTCCATGCGCGAGACCGGCACGATGTCGAGGCCCTTCTTGATACTGTCGCTGATTTCGACCAAGTCCTTGGCATTCTCTTCCGGGATCAACACCGTTTTCATGCCGCCGCGCGAAGCCGCGAGCAGCTTCTCTTTCAAGCCGCCGATTGGCAGCACACGGCCGCGCAAGGTGATCTCGCCGGTCATCGCGACGTCGCGGCGCACCGGGATGCCGGTCATGACCGATACGATGGCGCTCACCATGGCCACGCCCGCCGAGGGGCCATCCTTGGGAGTGGCACCCTCCGGCACGTGCACGTGGATGTCTTTCTTGTCGAACCGAGGCGGCTCGATACCGAAAGCGACCGCGCGCATGCGGACGTAGGAGGCCGCGGCCGAGATCGATTCTTTCATTACGTCGCGCAGGTTGCCGGTGACGATCATCTTGCCCTTGCCCGGCATCATGGCGGCTTCGATGGTGAGTAGCTCGCCGCCGACATCCGTCCACGCCAAGCCGGTCACGACGCCGACCTGGTCCTCGTCCTCAACCTCGCCGTAGCGGAACTTGGGCACGCCGAGATAGTCCGCGACGTTCTTCGCCTCGACGGTGATCGACTTCGCCTTCGACAGGGTGAGCTCCTTCACCGCCTTGCGGATACACGTGGAGAGTTCACGCTCGAGATTGCGCACGCCCGCCTCCCGCGTGTAGCGGCGGATCACCAACAGGAGCGCCTCATCATCGATCGACCACTCGCCGTCGGTGAGGCCGTGCTTGGCGGTCGCGTGCGGGATCAAATGCTTGCGCGCGATCTCGACCTTCTCGTCCTCGGTGTACCCGGCGATGCGGATGATCTCCATGCGGTCCATCAAGGGCGGCGGGATGTTGAGTGTATTCGCCGTTGTGATGAACATCACGTGCGACAGGTCGTAGTCGACCTCCAGGTAATGGTCGTTAAAGGTGTGATTCTGCTCCGGGTCGAGCACCTCCAACAAGGCGGATGACGGGTCGCCACGGAAGTCCGCGCCCATCTTGTCGACCTCGTCGAGCAAGAACAGGGGGTTTGACGACTTCGCCTTCCGCATCGACTGAATGACCTTGCCTGGCATCGAACCGATATAAGTGCGCCGGTGACCGCGGATTTCCGCCTCATCACGTACGCCGCCAAGCGATACGCGCACGAAATCGCGGCCGGTCGCACGAGCAATCGATTTGCCGAGCGAGGTCTTGCCGACGCCAGGCGGGCCGACGAGACAAAGAATTGGACCGGTCAGCTTGTTGGCACGCTGCTGGACTGCGAGATATTCGACGATCCTTTCCTTGACCTTTTCCAGCCCGAAGTGATCGTTGTCGAGAATCTCCTGGGCAAGCTTGAGGTCCTTCTTAACCTTGGTCTTTTTGTTCCATGGAATCGACAGCAGCCAGTCGAGATAATTGCGAACCACGGTCGCCTCGGCCGACATCGGCGACATCTGGCGCAACTTCTTAAGCTCGTGGGTTGCCTTCTCGCGCGCCTCCTTCGAGAGCTTCGTCTTCTTGATCTTCTCCTCGATCTCCGCGAGCTCGTCCTTGCCCTCCTCGTCGCCAAGCTCCTTCTGGATCGCCTTCATCTGTTCGTTGAGGTAGTACTCGCGTTGCGTCTTCTCCATCTGGCGCTTGACGCGCGTGCGGATGCGCTTCTCGACCTGCAGGACCGAGATTTCGCTCTCCATTAGTCCGAGCACTTTCTCGAGCCGCTCCGTGACTGATGGCGTCTCCAGAATCAGCTGCTTGTCGGGAATCTTGACCGCTAGGTGCGACGCGACGGTGTCGGCGAGCTTGGCATAGTCCTCGATCTGTTGGACGACACCGACCACCTCGGGCGACACCTTCTTGTTGAGCTTCACATAGTTTTCGAACTCGTTGATGACCGAGCGCGCCAGCGCCTCCGCCTCGACCTGCTCGCCGGTCGAATCCGCAAGCACGAGGGCGGCGGCCTCATAGTATTCGGCACGATCTGTGTAGCTCTCGACCTTCGCGCGTGCCGCACCCTCGACCAGCACCTTGACCGTACCGTCCGGTAGCTTGAGCAATTGGAGCACGTTCGCCAGCGTCCCGATCTCGTAGATAGCGCCGGTCGCCGGATCATCATCCGAGGCGTTCTTCTGCGTGGCCAGCAGGATGAACGTGTCGGAGCGCATCACCTCTTCCAACGCCTTGATCGATTTTTCGCGCCCGACGAAAAGCGGCACGATCATGTGGGGGAAGACAACGATGTCGCGCAACGGCAAGACTGGGTAGGCCCGGCTCTGGCCGGGGATGAGAGGGGGCTTTGGCTTTGCGCTGGTCATGGCCCGAAGTCCTTATTGTTGCGCCCCTCGCCGTAACCCGCTTGATTGGCGTCACGGTCGAGTGCTGAGTGGGCCGGCATGGGCAACACGGATCGTAGATAGGGGCTTACCGTGTACGCCGGAGGGTGGATACGAAACCCTCCCCGGAGAATTTCGATAGATCCTCTAAGCATTTCGCTCACATCATAGGTGGCGACGGCGCGCGCCCGTGTCAAGTAAACCCGAAAATTCAAGGAAATAGCACCCTTGGGGGCAACCGGCGAAGACGCGGTCGGACGAATCGGGAATGCCCGTCGCGGGTCGCGGTTGCGACGCCTTCACGCGCTCGCGTCGCCCGTCCGATCCGCCCGGTCGGCATAGATGTAGAGTGGCCGCGCAGTGCCTTCGACGACCTCTTTCGAGATCACGACCTCCTCCACGCCCTCGAGGCTCGGCAGGTCGAACATCGTGTCGAGCAGGATGCCTTCCATGATCGAGCGAAGCCCGCGTGCTCCGGTCTTACGGTCAATCGCCTTGCGGGCGATGGCGCCCAGCGCCTCCTCCGCGAGCGTAAGATCGATCGACTCCATCTCGAAGAGCCTTTGATATTGCTTCACCAGCGCGTTCTTTGGCTGAGTGAGAATGAGCTTGAGCGACGGCTCGTCGAGGTCCTCGAGTGTCGCAACAACCGGCAGTCGGCCGACAAATTCGGGGATGAGGCCGTATTTCAGGAGGTCCTCCGGCTCCACATCGCGGAAAATTTCGCCGGCCTTGCGGTCCTCCGGCGCCAAGACCTTGGCGCTGAACCCGATCGAGGTCGACCGGCCGCGCGCCGAAATGATCTTTTCAAGCCCGGCGAAGGCGCCTCCGCACACGAAGAGGATATTGGTGGTGTCGACCTGCAGGAACTCTTGCTGCGGATGCTTGCGTCCGCCCTGTGGCGGCACCGAGGCGATGGTCCCTTCCATGATCTTGAGCAAGGCCTGTTGCACGCCCTCACCCGAAACATCCCGCGTGATGGAGGGGTTGTCGGACTTGCGGCTGATTTTGTCGATCTCGTCGATATAGACGATGCCGCGTTGGGCGCGCTCGACATTATAGTCGGCGGATTGCAGCAGCTTGAGGATGATGTTCTCGACGTCCTCGCCGACATAGCCCGCCTCGGTGAGCGTCGTCGCATCGGCCATTGTGAAGGGCACGTCGAGAATGCGTGCCAGCGTTTGCGCCAACAGCGTCTTGCCTGAACCGGTTGGGCCGATCAGGAGGATGTTCGACTTGGCGAGCTCGACGTCATTGTGCTTGGTTTGGTGGTTTAGCCGCTTGTAGTGGTTGTGGACCGCAACCGAGAGCACCTTCTTTGCGTGATCCTGACCGATCACATAGTCGTCGAGGACCTTGCGTATTTCCTTTGGAGTCGGGATGCCGTCGCGCGACTTCACCAGCGAGGATTTGTTCTCCTCGCGAATGATGTCCATACACAGTTCGACACACTCGTCGCAAATAAAGACGGTCGGACCGGCGATGAGCTTGCGCACCTCGTGCTGGCTCTTGCCGCAGAACGAGCAGTAGAGCGTATTCTTCGATTCGCCACTGCCGACTTTGCTCATTCCATGTCTCCGCCGGCCGGCCGCCCCGCGCGCAAACCAGCCGCCTTGCCGCCAAACATAACAGTGGCTCTTTTAAGAGTCCGTAGCACCAATGTCACACGCCTACAGGGTTTTTGATCCAACCTCGCCAAATCACCCTAGCGAACCACGGTAGTGCCGACATAATCAAGGTTTTATTAATCGATCAAAATCCAGTTCCATGTCGACTTTTGGGCGGGTTCGAAGCTAGCAAAACTGGGCGCCGCCTCGCACCATCGGGCCCAATCATGCGGCGTTCGACACATCCTCGGGCCGCTTATCGATGACCTTGTCGACCACCCCCCACTCCACCGCCATCTCGCTGGTCAGGAAGTAATCACGCTCGAGCGCGTCCTCGATTTTCTTCAGCGGCTGACCAGTATGCTTTACGTAGATTTCGTTCAGCCGCTTCTTCAGGTTCAGGATCTCCTGGGCGTGCAGCATGATGTCGGTCGCCTGCCCCTGGAAGCCGCCGGACGGCTGGTGCAGCATGATCCTGGAATTGGGCAACGCAAAGCGCATGTCCTTGTGTCCCGCGGCGAGCAGCAGCGAACCCATCGAAGCGGCTTGGCCGATGCACAAGGTCGACACTGCTGGCCGCACAAATTGCATGGTGTCATAAATGGCGAGCCCGGAGGTGACCACGCCTCCCGGCGAGTTGATGTACATCGCGATCTCTTTCTTCGGGTTGTCCGCCTCCAGGAACAGGAGCTGAGCGACGACCAGCGTCGAGGTCACGTCCTCGATTCCCCCGCTGATAAAGATGATCCGTTCTTTGAGAAGCCGCGAGAAGATGTCGTAGGCGCGCTCGCCGCGGTTGGTTTGCTCGACCACCATCGGCACGAGCGTATTCATGTAGGTCTCGTAGGGATCACGCATGGCTCAACCATCCTGCTCGGCGGCTCGCGACGGCGGGAAGCCCCCGTGCTGCTCCACGACCGCCACGCATGTTTTGATACACTCGCCACAGATATATACAGACGGGCCGGCCACAAGTCGCCCAACCTCCTCGGCGTCCTTGCCACAAAACGAGCAGCGCAGTGGTGATCGCGACTGTAGCAATCGGCCGATGACGGCAAGCTTCCGTGTCATGCTCCTATACTCACGATTCGCGCGATACAACACCAGGGCCGACTTTTGATCCAGCTTCCGCCGTAACCCAACGGGACGGTTACGAAGGACCGGAGGCGGCTTTTTCGTCTTCCTCGTCCTCGAGAAGGTCATCACGTGAGACGTTCTTTTCGGTCACGGTGGCGAGCTCGATGAGGAAATCGACGACCTTCTCTTCGAAGATCGGGGCCCGGACCGCCGCCACCGCAGCGGGATTCTTGCGGTAGTATTCCCAGACCTCCTGCTCGCGCCCGGGCAGTTGGCGGGCACGTTCGACGATAGCGCGCGTGATCTCGTCCTCGGTGACCGAGATCTTGTTTTTTTCGCCAATTTCCGCGAGCACCAGGCCAAGGCGCACCCTTCGCTCCGCGATGCCGCGATATTCCTCGCGCGCCTTCTCCTCGGTGGTCCCTTCATCGGCAAAGGTGCGGCCCTGCGCCTTGAGGCCGTTCTCGACCGTGGTCCAGACGTTCTTGAACTCGTCCTCGGCGAGAGTCGGGGGCAGAGCGAATTTGTGCATCTCGTCCAGCCGGTCGAGAAGCTGGCGTTTGAGTTTCTGGCGGCTAAGGCCAGTGTGCTCTTGCTGCAATCGCCCTTTAACGGCGTCCTTAAGCTTATCCAGCGATTCTAAGCCCAGCAATTTCGCAAATGCATCGTCAATGGTGACTTTGCCCGGTGCTTCCAGCGATTTTACCGTCACGTCGAATTCGGCGTTTTTTCCCGCAAGCTGCGCGTTCGCGTAATTCTCGGGAAAGGTGATCTTCACCACGCGCGTTTCGCCGCCGCTCATACCGACGAGCTGATCCTCGAATCCCGGCAGGAAGGTCCCGGCTCCAATATTGACCCCGACGTCGCCACCAGTGCCGCCTTCGAACGCGGTGCCGTCCATCCTGCCTGCGAAGTCGATAACGACGCGGTCGCCTTTTTCGGCCTTTGCTCCCTCGGGTTTGGCCGCAAACGGCCGGTTCTGTTCGGCGATCCTCTCGATCGCTTCGTTGAGCTGCGCATCAGTGACCTCCGCCACCTGCCGTTCGAGTTTGATCCCCTTAAAGTCCGCCAGCTCGATCTTGGGCAATATTTCCAGCGCCAGCGTGTAGGCGAGGTCGGACTGTCCGCCGATCACTTTTTCGACGGCGGTATCTTCGTTCGGAATCGTAACCTTCGGTTCCATAGCGAGCTTGAGACCGCGCTCGCTGACGATCTTGGCGTTGAGCTCGCGGATCACCGTCTCGATCGTTTCGGCCATCACCGCCTTTCCATAGATCTTTCTGAGGTGATTGACTGGGACCTTTCCCGGACGGAATCCGCGCAGCTGGACGCGATACTTGAGTTGGCCTAGGCGCTCGACCACGCGCGCCTCGAGGTCGGCGGCCGGTACCTGCACCTGGAATTCGCGCTTGAGGCCTTCGGAAAGGGTTTCGGTGACTTGCATGTGACAGACTACTGTTTGGCCATCGGCCAAGTTCGCCGCATCGGCGTAACCCGGTTGAGCCGTTTTCAATTCGCGGCGTGGTGCGGGCGGAGGGATTTGAACCCCCACGACTTTCGTCACGGGAACCTAAATCCCGCGCGTCTACCAGTTCCGCCACGCCCGCCTCGAGGACAGCGACTTGCGCTGGGGCCGAGCGGCGCGGCTTATATCATGCTCAAAGTGCGCGGCACACGATAAAAATAGGCGGGCATGCGGGCCTTCTCAACGCAGGCTTTGGCGCAGCCTGGTGAGGCTGGCATGCCGAGTGCGGTTCGAACATGGCGCTGGTGCGTCCTGCGATCGACACCAACACGCAACTCGTAAAATCCGCCGCATCAAGGGGACCCGGGCGCACCCTCTCATGCCGGGTTAATCGAACAGTCGGCGATAAATTGCGGGCATGACTTCGGGTAAGTCTTCCGCAATCAAACCGGGACCGGCGGCCAGGCCCGTCTCCCCGTGCAGCCAAACCGCTGCGGCCGCGGCCTCGAATGCTGGTATTCCCTGCGCGAGACCACCGGCCGCCATGCCAGCAAGCACGTCCCCCGCCCCGGCGGTCGCGAGCCAAGGGGGCGCATTATCGGCGATGGCCGCGCGCCCGTCGGGGGCCGCAACCACCGTGTCGGGGCCCTTGAGCAAGATGACGGCGCCGGTTTCCCTCGCTGCGCGACGGGCCTTCTCAAGTTTTGAGGGAGCATCAACCTCAAGCCCTTTGAACAACCGGCTGAATTCTCCTTCATGAGGGGTCATCAGCGTGGCCCCGGTTCGCCCTCGGGTGACCGCTGCCAGGGCTTGCGGCTCACCAGCAAAGCTGGTCAGCGCATCGGCGTCGAGCACAACCGCGCGCTCGCCCGCGAGCGCTGCAAGAACCAATTCCCGCATGGGGCGCCCCACTCCACCTCCCGGTCCGAGCACCACGACGTTGCGGCGGGGGTCGTTGAGAAACTCGGCGAGCTCGTCCGCGCCGTCGACCGGGCGCACCATGACGGCGAGACTCGCTGCCGCGTTGACGGCAAGCGCCTCGCGCGGCGTGGCGATGGTGACGAGGCCAGAGCCTGCGCGCAACGCGCCGCGCGCGGCAAGGCGCGCCGCACCGGTGGACGCTAGACCGCCGGAGACGACGACCGCATGGCCCCGCGCATATTTGTGACCGTCGATGCGCGGCGGCGAGAGGCGCTTGCGCCAAAGCTGCGGTCCGTTGGTCCAGACGCTCGGTGCGACGTGATCGAGCACCTTCGCCGCAATTCCGATGTCGGCGACCCGCACTTTTCCGCAGTGGAGTCGACCCGGTAACAGCGCATGGCCGATCTTGCGACGAAAAAACGTCACCGTCTCGGTGGCGTTCACTGCGACGCCCATCACCGCGCCCGTGGTGCCATTGATCCCGCTCGGCAGATCCACCGCATACACGCTGGATGCTGTGTTTGTGGCCTCGATCATGGCGCGCGCGAGGCCTTCGACCGGCCTGTCGAGGCCTGCCCCGAACAAGGCATCGACAACGACATCCGCGGGCGTCACGCCCGTTGGCGCGGCCGCCGCTGAAGGACCGCGCCAACGTTGCGCCGCGATTGCCGCATCGCCTTTGAGCCGGTTAGCATCACCTACGAATAGAGTTCGCACCCGGTATCCCCGCTCGGTGAGGACACGCGCGGCAACAAAGCCGTCGCCTCCGTTGTTGCCGGGGCCTGCGACGATCGCGACGTGCTGGCCGGGGGGATGGCGCGCCGCGACGGCATCGGCAACCGCCCGGCCCGCATTCTCCATAAGCTCGATGCCGGCAAGCCCACCGGCAATGGTGCGGCGGTCGGCCTCTGCCATCTCCGCGGTGGTGAGCAATTCATGCATGGCGCAGAGAGTAATGTGCCATGCCATTGCGCGCGACTCGGGCTTAATTCTTTCGTTCGCAGCGCAGGATAGGCCCCACTGATCACAAAATAGGCAAATTGCTCAAACTCTAATCCCGGCTATGCTGGAGGGGACCCAACCTGCTCGATGCAGGTGGGCCAAGCGACTGATGGATGGCAGGTTTTTTCACCCTCGGCGGGCTTGGCATGGACCCTGCTAACCGTTGGCGCGGCGCTGCCGGCCGGTCGCCGTCGGGAAGCCACGGGAAGGAAACGCGATGAAGAAGATCGAGGCGGTGATTAAGCCCTTCAAACTCGACGAGGTGAAGGAGGCGCTGCAGGAGGTCGGACTGCAAGGCATCACTGTCACGGAGGCGAAGGGCTTCGGACGCCAGAAGGGCCACACCGAGCTTTATCGCGGAGCCGAATATGTGGTCGATTTTCTCCCCAAGGTAAAGATCGAGATTGTGCTCGGCGACGACATGGTCGAGAAAGCAATCGAGGCGATCCGTCGCGCCGCCCAAACCGGGCGGATCGGCGACGGGAAAATCTTCGTCTCGAACATCGAAGAAGTCATTCGGATCAGAACCGGGGAATCCGGACTGGACGCCATCTGAACCGCTGGGCCCGCACCACCGCTCCCCGCGGCCCCTCCGAG
>Ga0126377_10000049_pt1 | contig 52321 bp, 74 predicted proteins | sample PanSoiMetPlot_22_FD_92647 | JGI IMG/M metagenome (GOLD analysis project Ga0126377, IMG submission 92647) | Tropical forest soil microbial communities from Panama - MetaG Plot_22 | ecosystem: Environmental > Terrestrial > Soil > Tropical forest > Bulk soil | place: Panama | collected 2016-02-17 | reverse complement strand
GCAAATGTCGATATCGAAAGACCCGAAATTCTCCGGTAGCCGGAAGCCGGTAGAATAGTTGAAAGCTCCCAAGTAGTTCGTAAAAGCAACGGCGTTGATCGGGCCATCGGATCAGCGCCGTTTCTGTTTAAGCCGTGATCATGAACGCGCAGGTGAGCATGGCGAGGCCGAGCGCGGTGACATTCACGCGCGGATGCGAGAACCCGAACCCGGCCATGAGAAATAGGACGAGCGCGAGGATCAGAAACAGGAAGCGTAGAGTCAGATGCATGGGAGTCTACTCCTTCCGGTCCATTGTAAGTGGCTGTTCTGTCGTCCCCGATTTTGCGGGCAGCGTGTACAGTTTCTTCCGTGCGGCTTGGTACGCTGGCGTCTGAGCGAAACACGCCAATACATCTTCGAAGAAGCGACGGAAGATTGGCGTGTACGCCGATTCAGCCGGATGATGTGTCATGTAGGCGTAAAGCTCCATAGTCGCCTGCCGCATGTCTTCGGGCAGAGAGTCCCAAACAAAGTCGTCGGGGATCTGCATCTCTTCTGTGAGCGGCTGCTCCTTAAGCCAGAGCCAGAGCCCGCGCTCCATCGCCTCGGTGAGGCGCATGTTGTCCCTCTTGATGTACGAAAGCACTAAGCGGGCCACATTCGCATCGATGCGCACGGTGTGTTGCGACTTGGGCTCTTTTTCCCGGGCTTTATTAGGCCCACGCCGCTTGGCTTTCGGCGTCTGATCTGGATTGCTATTTTCTTCTGCCATCATTGCTCCTTCCCGTACATCTTCAGCCGCCCGTCGAAGTCGGCCTGATCGAAGAAGTCTACTTGCGGCTGGCCGTAGAACAAGCCGCTCGACCGCACAGACTGGTTGTACAGGCACACCCGCTTATCATTCTGCGCGACGGCGCACAACACATCGTGAATGGTGAACAGGCCCTGCCTGACTGCCTGATGGTGCCCGTCATGGCCTTGGTTGATGATGGCCTTCTGCTGTTCGGGTGGCAGCTTTTCCAGCTTCGAGGTTGGTTTGAACATGTTGCTTGGGGTCACGAAGACCACGGCATCCGGCTTTCCGGCGTCTACGCAAAAGCGCAGTCCATCGAAGACGGCATCCTTTTTACGGCCATCGTTGAGCCAGTTCTGGCCGAAAGTTTCCACGAACCGCGCCTCTATGCGCTTCATGCGGTAGAGCGGCGAGCCCTCATGGTAAACCGCCATCAGGCAGATAAACTGATTGCGCTGCACATCGACCTTCGCCATATTCAGCGCCTGCAGCGCGAGGCCCTGGAGGATGGCGTCCGTCATAGTTCCTCGATCTCGTAGTGCCCGCCGCCGAAGATCTCAAACCAGGGGCCGATTTCGTAGCGCTGCACCATCATGACGATGCCATGGTCGGGATGCAGCATGATGCCCTCGCGCAGAATGGCGAAGGGCGGCTTGTCGGCGAACGCGAGCATCACGGCGGTTTTGCACGCGACCAGCACGGTGGCATGCGCGGACTTCTGCGGCGACCCATGCGGGTAGACCTTGACGGTCGAGCCCTTGGTCACTGCGTTCTCCTGCAGAGAGAGCACGCCGTCAGCACCGGATTACCCGGATGCATGCCGAGAGGCAGAACGCCTGTGCCCTGGCACCAGGGGCAGACCTCGTCTTTCGCGAGCAGCGGCACCACTATGCTTTGTACCGGCACCGGCAGCGTCTGGCCGTCGAGATACACCGGCGGGCGCGACTGCTCGATCCGGTCAGAGACGATCTGCACGCCTTCTCTGGTGCCGTAAATCGTGGCCACTACCTTGCCGTCGCGCACGACCTCCACTATGGTTTCCTCGCGCCGGTCGGGATGGATGTGCGGCTTGGTGCGCAGCCGCAGGATGCTTCGTTCCATTGCGTCAGGCCTCTTCCAGAAGTCTGGCTCGCGCCTGCGCGTAGCACTGCTTGGCGAACTGGCGAAATTCCTCCTGGGCCGCAGTGTCCGTATCGAACTCCGTCTTCTCTTCTTCCAACAACTGACGAAAGGCCTTGCGGATGATCCTCTGCCGCTGCTCGACCGGCTCCTTCATCAGCCATACGAAGAGCGCCTCTGTGAGCCGTTGGTAATCTTCCGGCAACACGTGATACAGGAACCGTGGCACCATGAGCGGCTCCAGGGCCGCGTCTTTTTTCAAAAGCCAGAGTTGAAGTCCCTGCTCTACTGCGTCGGTGACGGTCGCGCCCTCGCTCTCGGCGCGATTCTTGGCAACCGTGTACAATCGCCGCTCTTTGAGACGCACAGTAAATTGCCGCTTGAGTTTCTCGCGGTTGTACTTCCGTTTGGGTGTTTCGTCTGTCATAGCTTTTTCAGATCAATTTCCACCGGCATCACCATACCCCTCGGATCAGTACCCATGCGGAAGAACCGCTCGTTGGGATTGGGCTCGTCGAGGAACTCGATTTCGATCATGTGGAGCCGGAACTCCGCGAGCGCCTCCCCGTGTTTTTTAGCAAGCTCGGGCAGCAGGTTGTCCAACTCGATTTCAGGCAGATCCACGCGATCCTCGAACGCGAGCTTCCGGCCCGCATAGCCGCGAATGGCCAGTCTGATGTTCACCGTTCCGGCTCCTTTGGCTCTACTGCTTCCCAAGTCCAGCCGAGCAGCGCCCACATCCAGAAACGCCGCCAGAGGTTTGGCCGGAAGCGCCGGAAGCGCATCAGATACTCGCCATAGATCCGCAATTGCGATTGCGCCGGTGCATCCGGTGAGAGCGACGGGTCACGAAAGATAGGCCGGTCGAAGATCATGAGATTCTGTCCCGAATCACGGCATTCGCCTCGACCGGCTTGCAATTCGGACTGATATTATCAGCCCCCTTCCGCAAACGCCGCGCCGTGCGCCGCTCCAGTTTCACCACCTTGGTGGTCTCGTTGATGTCCACCACTTCCCACAATCCGCCGCCGGTCGCAACGATAGCTCCGATCTTCCTTTCGTCGAGGGTAAGACCGTTCAAATGCATCTGGTGTTGTTTCGCTTGCCGACGAGCCTTCATCCACGCACCGCCTGCTCGGATAGCACCGCTGCAGATTCAGAGGGCGTCGGAATCCGTTCGCAATCGAGAAATTTCCAACGGAACCACAAGGTAGATTCGACATCCCATCCATATAAATTTTCGGGGTGGGACAATCGCGTTGCAATTTGTCCGGCTGCTGTGAGATGCATAGCATCGTAGTGGCGGGCGATGGCTTCGAAATCCGGCCACACGATGCGCGTCCCCGGCAAAGGATTTGGCCAAGAACGTAAGAGCATTCTCAGATTGCTCAAAGTGTCTATCAACAGAATCCGGGCGCTAGGATCTGGCTTCAGAAGAAACCAGTTCTTTTTATATGGCGTACTATCGCCAAACATCGAACTACACTCTTCCACCCAAGCGGAGCTTCCATCCTCATAACTGGATGTCCAAAAGCCGCCGTTCGGCTTAACGAACTTCCAGTTACGAATCGGATCAACGACGGGCCGCAACCTACCCGCACCACTGATGTGTAGCTGGATGGCATTCAATTGGAATCTCTTGAGTCTCATGACATTACTCCGATATTTCTGGTATCATCCATGCCGCGTCCGAGAGGGCGTAATCCGGGCGGCAGGAAGAGTTCTACTGACCGAATGCCGCCCTCAACTTCTTCCGCATTTTCATTCCGGCCTCCGCTGGCTGGCATGAACCTCACGGCATTGTTCCGCGCACTGGTACAAACACTCGCCGCTATGAATCTGCGTGACCGGCATCACCGCGCACCAGACCGTGTGGCCGCAGGAGAGCAACACGGCGAAGCCGGGATCGTCGATCTCGACCTTCACCACGTCGCGCGGCTGCAGTAAGGTTTCGTCAACGGTTCGTTTAGGTGCCATCGTATTTTCCTTCCTTTACCGCCAGTGCCCCACGCCCGCGAACACCAGCATGATGGCCACGAGCGCCGCGAAGGCCGCGAGCATCAAGAGGCCGGAAAGCAGACCACCATTCTGTCCCATGGTTACCCTCCTAACATTGACTCTTCTCCGGTGGAACCCAGTTCCCGCCCAACGCGATCCGCAAGTACGGTAAAGCCTCATCGAGCGGGATCTCTCTCCCGTGCCGCCAGAACGTGTAGTCGAGCACCGGCTTCACCGGGCGCACGTACGGCAGATGAAGCCCGCCGCTCTTAATCTCAATTCCATCGCTTGCGATGGCGACGAAGACCTCTGGCCGGTCGGGGATCGCGGTCTCATCGATCAGAATCGGCGCGGTCGTTGCCAACTTGTCGCGGTGCGGAATGTGATCGCCGGTCGCCCATTTCGGCATCGCGAGGTACGGGCATGTCGCGAGCGCGTATTCCATGCAGTCGCGATGCCCTGGCAGATCGAGGAACCAGCCGTGCGGATCGAACGCGGAGAGCGGCCCGCCGACAAACCACTTCCACCTGCCGAGAATCCCGCCGCAGAGCGGGCACAGGCCTCCGCGCACGGCCTTCAGGTGCCGCCGGTCATCGTTGACGGTGAAGAACGGAGTGCCGTCGTCCGCGACCAGCACGTTCCACGGCACCACATAGCCGCGCTTATCGACCGGGCGGTCCCTCAAGCGTGCGGGCATCGTGATCATGTGGTTTCCGCTGCCACCTCGACCGCCTGAAACTTCACGAGGCGGATCGGCTTGCCGTAATGTCGGGCCTGCTCCTGCATCTGCGGCTGCAGCCGCGCCAGCTTGTGCAGATCGTAATTCATCGCGCACAACGGGATGTAGCCAGCCGGAACGAGTCCCTGCTTGATGCCGACTTTGCCCGAGCCGTGCTCGTCCTCGCCAATCCATGCATAAATAGAAAGCTCGGAAAGGGAACTCACACGGCCTCCCGTACCAGTTGCGCCAGCTTCGCCAGCTTGCGGAGCAGCGAGATATACGCGATGCGCTGCGGATGCTGCTTCGGCAATGCCAGCCATGCGACGCTCGCGAGCGAATCCTCGATGACTCCGATCTCTTCTTCGGTCAGCTTCAGTGTTTGCATTTCTTTCTAGGCCTCCAGGCTGCGCTCATTTGACGGACGCTCCTTTCACTTTCGGTTTGGCTGCGGTTGAAACCACGTAGAACGGTCCACGGCGGGCAAGTTGCCAATCGACGAGCGCCGTATAATCGCTGGCCGCGATCACTTCCTTGCCGTCGGTGACATAGTAGGCGAATCCCGGTTTGAAGCGCAGCCTCACGATGATGTTCAGTTGTAGGCCCTTGCGCCGGAACCGCGCGATGATGCTGGCCCGCTCCATCTCCTCGGCTGAGAACAGCCGCCGCCGGTCGATCTCGATGGTCTTGATGTATTCGTGCTCGCACCACCACTGCAGTTGGCGCGAGCTGATCCCCGCGTACGCGCAGACCTGCTTGCTCGTGAACAATTGGGTTGTCGAGTCGGGCGTGGTCATTGGTGCGTGATGTCGAGGTGCCAAGGCTCGCCTTTCGTCTTCGTGTATGCCGAGTAAGAGCCGTTGAACGAACGGTTCTGCCAGCGCTCGATTTCCATGACCACTTTCCAGAGGCGATCCATTTCGATTTCGAGCCAGCGGACAGATCTTGCGATTTTGCGTAGTTTTAAATTGCGTTTTTTCATGTCCTCACCCTTCAAACTTTGATCTTCACTTCCACTGGCGGCGCGGGATCGCCGCGTTTCGTTTTCACACGCATCGGATACCAGACCAACTGCTTGTACTTACCGAACAGACCGCGCCCTTCGCGGTAATCCGAGAAATGACCACGGCAGATGCGCAGCGCCCGCTGCAGGCCGTGCTTCTCGCTGCCTCCTTCCTTGCGAAGAACCTGCTTCAGCGGCTCGATCACGAGCGTCTTGTATTTGGCAGGCCACTGGCCGGTCCTCGCGTGATATTTTTTCGCGAGCGGCTTATCGACAGTGTTCTCCACCACCGTTACGTTTTTGCAGTGTAGAAACGTGATCGCGAGCAGCGCCGGATGCGTCCAGGTGATCAGGCTGCGCATGATCTCGTTGTAGATGGGTGATGCCAACGATTGCATCCAGGGCCGTTCGAGCAGAGCACCGCGTTGGTCGATTGCCAGGAATATCGAGCCGTGCGGCCCCTCGATTCCAGGTTTGAATTTTCCGTAATTCAGGAATATCTCGATCCAGAGAATCCACCGGCACCCATCCGGCAGACCTTGGCTCTCGACATCCTCGCGATCCAGGCCGGTGATGAGCATGCCGACGTGGCCGTCCTGGATGTAGCCGCGCATGTCGGTGTCGCCCCTCTTGTCGCTATGGATCTGGTTCGGCATCGCGTATTCGACCCAGAACTGCGGCCACGGCGGCGCGAGATTAGGAAAGTGCTCGACGAGATCCCAATCCTCCTGGCCCGTGTCCTTGTAGTAGTAGTCGGCGACATTCTGGCCATAGAGTACGATCAAGGACGGGTCCATCAACATGGGCGTGATTTGCTGCGATAGCCTGCGCCACTCTTCTTTTTTTCCCTCAACAAACCATGGCGCTACCCAACACTTTGCAGCCCGAATGTCGTCGATGAACCGTGCCATAATGTGCCAAAGCCCTGACCGGGGTAATCGTCAAGATCGTCGTCGATTCTCCCGTTCTTGCTATCTAAAGTCCGGGGCGGTTGGTCAATGCGTCGTCTGACTGCCCCGGCTGCCAATTCCCTCTCAGGCCGCGCCGCTCTTGATCTCCTGCACCTTTTCCGACTTCGGATGCAGCCCATAAGTCTTCGCGTCGAAATAAGCCGTGAGCGGCAGCGACGGATCTTTTCTCCAGATTTCGGTGCCCTGGAACTCGCGCCATGCATCCATGCCTTCGCGCGTGATGTGGAAGCCGCGTCCTGGCCGGTACGCAATCCACTTCTGGATGAGCATCGAACGGAAGGGCCGCTGATCGTAGCGCTGCGCCTGCTCGATGTTCATGTACTTGCTGGAGCCGAGATCCACGAAGGCGAGCAGCATCGGATACTGCCGGTTGCTCAGGCGGGTCATGCGAATCTCCTGCTCTCTGCGACGCGGGCAAGCGTCACGACGTGATCGTCGCAGTAGGCGCAGCAGCGGCCCTCGTTGACCGGCTGCGCGTTATTGGATGGCTCGGGAAACGATTCACCGCAGATGGAGCAGATCTGAGTCACCTGGAGGCGGCGTCTGCGGATGATCGTCCAGTGCTCGTGAGTAGTCCGCACGATGAGGAGATGCCTATCATGCAGCACCCCCATCCGCTTGGCAAATGCGCGGGCGTCTGCTTTGGTTGGGAAGATCATACGACTGCCGCTCCGTTGGCCTGCTGCGTCTCACGCGCCATCCGCACCGTAATGCCCTTTACCGGCGCTTTCCCTTTGACCCAGGCGCTCTGCTTTGCCCGCCGCGCCTTGAGCATCTTCTCGATGCGCCGTTGCCGCTCGGCCTTCGGCAGCCGGTCCCACGCCTGCTTCTGTTGCGTAGGCTGGCCCGATTTCGCCTTGGCCCGCTTGGCGAAGCGTTTCTGCATTTCAGTGCGCCGCTCATTCGGCGTGAGCTTCGCCCAGTAGCCTGATTTCACCGGCGTGCCCTTCGCCGTGAGCCCTGCTGCTTTGGGCCGCCCGCGTTTCCGTGCTGTTGCCGCCGCCGGTGCCTCGGCCTCGCCCAATCTCAGCCGCACATCCTCGATCAGTTCGCCCAGGATCTCGTGGGCATGCACCATCCCCGGCAGCATGGCCGCCAGTCCTAACTTTGCGTATTTTGCGTCGTTGTGTTTAACCATCTAATTTCCTCTACATTCGTCGTTGTTTTTAAGCAACATCCCGAATGGTCAAAATAATATGTAAAACATCATCTAAACACAATGGTCTCGGACATCAAAATTCCATCTTTTCCAATTTGATTTCGTATGCGAGATCACTATCAAGCCTTGCATTACGGCTGCGTTACAGCATTTACCCGGTTTAGCGCCTGCTGAATCGCACCGTCCAGGGTGGCGTCCTCGGCCTCGGCGGCCTGATTTTCGCGGCCTTCGCCGTTGAGTTCATACAACCTCACGCACCATCGTTTTTGGTCGCCGGTGAGCACTTCCGCCCATCGCAATTCCGAGAGGTCGGCGAGCCATTTTTCGAGCGCGTCCTGGGTGGTCATTGCTTGGTCTCCTGGGGTTCGGCTTCGGGCGGCGGCCACGGCAGCACACCGGCCTCGGTCGGATCTTTCAACGGGCATCCGCGCGGGCAGGCGATTTTCTTGATCTTGATGAGTTGCTTCAAGTGATCCGCCCACTGCGGCAGGGCCACCCATCCGTCGTCATCGCAGACCGGGCAGCGGATCATAGGGACTCCTTTCAAACTTCATGAGCCCTCCTTATCGGGATGCTTCTGGAGGTTCGAGTCCCTCCAAAATCCGTAAAGCGCTGGCAGAGATCTTTTGGTCGTCACCGCTGCGAACGGATGACCAGACCATAGATTCAGTCAGTAGCAGAATCTCGCCTTTATGTTCCTGAACGCGGAAGCGGACTCGCTGCTCGCATCCGCACTGAAGCTCAATCGCTACGCCACGGTCGGGCCATTGATGCTCCCAATCGGCTAGATGCGTTCCCTCCACAGGTTCGTCGTCGGCGATTTTATTCGACCCATGAATTGTTTTTACCCTTTCGATCCAAACCTGCGAGCCATGGCAGGACGAACAGCGAAATAAGAGTGGACCAATTCTCGGGTTGTATTCGGAATTGAGAAAGGCGTCTAGGTTAATCTGCTTTTCGACCAGTTTCGCAATAGAGTCCTTCCATGACTCATGCTGATATCGGAGCGCTTGAATGATCATGCTCCAATCCGACGGCGCTTCCAGATCCGCCCCAAAAGTGGGAAACAGCTTGCGCCAAAATTTTTCTGGACTCATTGATTCGTCATTTGTCATAAATTCCTCCCGTACAACTCCCCTCGAAATTCCGGCGGATGCAGACACTTTCTCGCGCCTTCGTACTGACAATCCACATCCGGCATCTTGCCGCCGCGCGTGATGTACCAGCCGGTGTCTTCGCAGAGATTGCACTTGTATACCGGAGGTGCCCAGTCGCCGCTCGGCAGGCGCACCGCATTCATGGTCACCGGCGAGAGTTTGCCCGGCGAATCGAACATGCTGTAGATGTCCGATGGCAGCGGCGCACGGATCTCACTGCGCAGCCAGTGTTCCGCCCAGTGTTCGGCCACCACGTTGTTCTTGGCCGTCTGCAATGCCCTCACAAGCTCCAGCACTCCTTCCGGCGAGCGCGGAAACTTGGGGAGCACCTTGAAGCGGTTGACGATCCGCAGGGCTTCTACTTCGAGGACCGACATAATGCCAACACCTTCTCGTTCATGCTTTCGTCATCCATCTCCGCGAACGATTTCGGACGCCAGTTAGCCGCCGCTATCGCATCCTCGTTGGGCGGCATCTCCCACTCGCCTTCGTTGAACCAACGCCACAACTGCGGCACGTATCGCGGCTTCGCTTTCCACCACCGGCACCACTGCGCGTGCGACGTGCGGATCTCCTGCTCCGTCGTTCCACCCGCCAACACCGCGTCCAACTCCGCTGCGGCCCTGCGGCTGTTCCCCGGCATGGGGTGGACCTTCTGGAGGTCTCGCAGTAATTGCTCGTTTTGCGACTTCGCCGGTGGTGTCCGGTGTTGGTGTTTGGGCCTTTGTTCTTCGACCGGAGGGGGAGCCGCCACCACCGCTGGCTCGGGTGCCCGGTTCTCTGGAATACCACTAGCTTCCTGGGCGGCGGCGGGAGCACCCTTTGGTTCAGAAGAAAGCTTCGTTAGTTCAGTAAGGATGGCAGCGAGAAATAGTGTCAGGAATGATATGTCATTTTTGACCGCAGAATGATGTATCAAAACGGGTTTCTGACGCGGCTCGGGTGCAAATAGAGAGAGTTGTTTCGGTGGTCGCGGAAGCCGCCGCCATCGCTCTTCTTCGGTGATCCGGTAACTCGACGCGCGATAGCTCCGGTCGGTCTCGATGATGCCAGCCTGCCGCAATTGCCGTAGAGCCCGGTTCACCGTAGCTACAGAACAGTTACATTCCTTGGCTAAGGTCTCGATCCTTGGATTACACTGTCCGGTCTTGCTGTTCCGGTGCCACAACAGCCATGAGAGAATGGTCTGGGTGTTCTTACTCAGGCGGTTCACCACCGGGTGGATCGGCGTGGGCCGGAAGTGTTTGAGCGGTGTAATATGCGACATCGTTTGAATCTCCTTAGTGCAGAAGTCTGAGGGGCCTTTCCGGGGGGATGGGTTTCTACGGCCCATCGCGCAAGACACCGAGCGCCTTCGGGTATACCGGAAGTTACCTGGAGGCGCTTTTTTTATGGGCCTCGCGCCCGCCCTTCGTGCTGCGGCAGCCATGCCGCCAAATCTTCGAGCGATGAGCAGACCAGCACGATCAGCCGGAACGCTTCCAGTTGTTGGTGCTTCCGCTCCTGGGCGTCCGACACAACGCCGCCGCGCTCACGCTTGAACTCGATGAAGAACGAGCGATGCTCACCGTGGATCGCGCAGTAATCCGGCAGGCCCGCCGGGAAGCTCACCATGCGCTTCTTGTCGATAGTCCAGTAGCGACCGCTCGGGATGCGGATGGTCAGGTAGCCGCGCAGGTTGAGGAATTGCGTGCAGGCTTCGACGACGTGCTTCTCCAGCACCTTCGGCTGGTAAGGCGTCAATCGAAACCGCTGGCTCATACGGCGGCCCGCCGCATCTGTGCCATCAATCCGGCGAGCGCCCGCTGGCAGTCGCGGCAGTTCACGGTGTCGTCGAGCCGGTCGTACTTGATCGAGTACCGCGTGCGCGGCACCGTGGGCAGTATTTGCCAGCAATAGGCCCGCCTCGGCACGCCGAACAGCACGAGATGTCGCTTGCCTCTACCGGGATCGCAGACCTTCATTTCGACCTCGTGCGAGAGCACGCGCGGCAAGATCTGAAGCTGTTGATGCAGGGCCGCGTTCTTGCTCGCGTTGTCGGCGCAGTTAGGGCACACGATGGCGAGTTCGGGGATCGCGCATTTGCAGGTAGGGCACATTATTGGGCGAACTCCCTGGCGATCCACACGACCGCTCTGCGACCGCTGCGCGTGTTGCGGTGCCGGTTGGAATCCATGACCAGATCGGCGTTGCAGAGTTCGATCCGGCGCGGGCGTTGCGTGCTCGGGTTCATGCGCAGGACGGCCTGCATCTCTTCGTCGGTCGCCCCTTGGTGTCGGCGTTGGCGAAGTAGCGCCAGGACCTTGCCGCGCAGCGTGGCGGCATCCGGCTCGATGGATTCCGCCGCCGCGCGGCTGGTCTCCGAGTGCGCGACGTAGGGCGGCTCGGGTTCGGGTTCTGTCGAATCGAACTCGAAGTATTCCTGGTTCACGAGGCCTCCAGTCGGGTGAGCGCGTGCCGCCGCAGATTGCCGACGACCAGCGGCAGCGGCGCTTTGGTCAAAGGACCGATGATCCGGTCGCCGTCGCGCGTCCGGTAGATGACTTCGCCGTTCTGCACATCGAGCACTTCGATGGTGAGGCCGAGCGGAGCTTCGAGCAGGGTGCCGCAGCGGAGCGCTTCGCACTCGTCGGCGATGCAGTCGAGTTCGCGCCGGAACTCCGCGTCGTCGAACACATCGCCGCAGTCGAGGCAGGTGATCTCGGTTCCGCAATCGTGGTAGCCGGTTTCAGCGCAGCGACCGTAATCCCACTCGTTGATGCGGACGTGGTCGTGGAAGCAAGCCGCAAGCTGATCGGTCATGCGGCACCTACCCTGTACAGACTTGTACAGCGAAGGGGTGAAATATGGACAATATGGAAATCTATGTAATTGAAAGCAAAGCTAAGTAGCTGATTCCACGTGTGGACAAAACAAGACCTTCTTCTATTTGATAGCCTCGTAAACCACTGATTCCACAATCCGCAAAATATACTGTACAGAAAACCTGTCCAGAACCCTGCTATACTCTGGACATGACACGACGCCCCCTCAAAGACAAACTGACGCTCTACCGGCGGCATGCCGGTAAGTGCGCCGCCATCGGCAAGACGCTCGACCAGTGCGATTGCGTGCTCTGGTGCCATGGGCAGATCGGTGGAAAGATCATACGCCAATCGCTCGACACGCGCAGCCTGAGCATCGCCGACATGCGCCGCAAGGATCTGCTCGCCGGTGATCCCAACGGCCCCGATGGCGGCAAGCAGAAGATCGCGGTCGGCGGCGAACTGACCATCGAAGCCGCGCAGGAGCTTTTCCTGAAGTCGAAGAAGGGTTCGTCGGACAACACGCAGAAGCTGTACCAACGCTCGCTGGAGCACTTCCGCCTCTACTGCGAATCGCGCCAGATCACGCTGATGCGGCAGATCGAGCCCCTGGTCATCGAGAGCTACTTCGAGGCCAACGTGGATTGGGCGCAGCGCACCAAGATCGGCAGGCTCACCTACCTGCGGGTCTTCTTCACTTACGCCTCCAAGCGCAAGTTCATCGCCGAATCGCCCGCCGCAGCCGTCGCCGTGGACGCGCCCATCGATCAGCCGCGTTCCCCGTTCACGCATGCCGAGATTGCCAGGATCTTTGCCGCGCTCGAAAATATCGGCGTGCAGGATCACCGGCTGGCGCAGTACCGGCCCAAGCGCCAGGGCATCGCCGCCCTCGCCAAGAGCGTCAAGCGCTTCCGGCCCCTCAAGCACGACTACGAGCGCGTCCGCGCGTTGATCCTGCTGATGCTCTATAGCGGCATGCGGATCTCCGATGCGGTGTGGCTGGAACGCTCCTCGCTGCGCGAGGACGGCCTGCTCGAATACCGGATGATCAAGACCCGCGCCCGCATCAAGCTGCCGCTGATCCTCAACCCGCTGGCCGTCGAGGCCCTGAAGGCCCTCCCCGCATCGCGCACGTACTTCTTCGTGGCGGATCGGGAAGGCGACTACAGCGAGGCGCGGCAGGCCCTGCGCAAGGGGCAGCACTTCCAGAAGCATCTGCCCGCCCGCGCCTACGAGCGCGAGATGCAGGCCGCGATGACCCTGGTCGGCAAGGTGCTCCGGGCCGCCGGTCTCGAAGGCGGATGCCACCGTTTCCGCGATACCTTCGCGGTGAACATGCTGGTCGGCGGCGCGGACATTTTCGCAGTCTCGCAGATGCTCGGCCACAGCGATGTCAAGATCACGCAGAAGCACTACCTGAACCTCGTCCCTTCGTATCGCGAACGCTTGAGCAGCAAGACCTCAGTCCTCAACTACCCTGCACCGGCTTGCCCGCAACCGATGGCCGTCCCGGCGTAATCTCCCGGCCTGTCCTGGCGCGGTACACCCGCCGCGCCACACTCTCAGGGACGCGAAGCGAAACATACACCCGCTTCCGTCCCTTTTTTAATTTGCCCGAACCGAATTTAATAACACCCGGCTCATCCAGAAACCAGGGGCGCAGGCTGGCAATCGACATGTGCCACGCCTTCGCCAGTTCGCCCAGTGTGTAGTGCCGCTCCAGGAAGTCGGCGCGGTCGAGTGTGGACTTCTCCATCGCCATCATCGGGTCCTTCCTTCCTCGTCGGGAACCATCGCTAATCCCATCGCGTGGACTAGCTTCCGCACGTTGCCTAGCCACTCGGTGAATTGCAGATTGTGGTCGTGCTTCAAAACCCAACAAAGCACCGACGCGCGGGCCATCATGTCCTGCAGCACGCCGTCGTCATGGATCACCTCACGGATCTCTTCATCGACCAGAATGCCGGTGATCGAATCGTGCGCGTGCGAGATATCGCGGAACGAGCGCATCGGGCCGGTCTTGGGATCGGCGGCGATGTCGCGGTTCATTAGAATCTCCGCGACCAGGAACTCGCAGGCCGCTTCCTCGCCGGGATACTCTTCGCCGGGAAAGACGCGGGCAAAGGCGGTCTGGAGAGGCATGCTCATGCGATAGGCCTTTCCGTCTGGTCGATGGGTGGGTGGACACATTGCCATGAAGCGGGAAGCTCGTCAAGCATCAGATAGCTCATCGGTACTGCGTCAGCGCCGCTCTCTCGCAGGAGGAGTGCCAAGTTAACCCGTACAACGGCGACCTTGAGTTCCTCCACTTCGTGTTCTCTGGCGGTACGCCGCCAATGGACCTTGGCCTTCGATCCACAAGCTGGACAATGCCACTGCTTGGGTTCTCGGTTATCGCCGAAATCCTTCGTTCTGACTTGGCTCTCCCGGACGTTGCAATTCTTGCTGGAGCAATAGATTTCCGTTACGTACATCTCAAACATGCGCTCACCTCTTGCCACCCTTCAAGGCAGTTGTAATCAATCGGGACTCACACTCGCGGCCCATTTGGAAAGCCAATACCCAAAACGAAACGAGTACGTCGTGTGGGTCCATTCCTTCGCTGAGAGCCATCAGCATCTTCACCGCCGCCGTTTTCAGCAGTCCGGCGCTTAGGAGAACGTTGCCAACTAATTGGGTTTGGTCTAAATGGAAATCGCCAGCCTTCTTGTCATCACGCGCAAAGCAAAAGTATTCCTCTAGTTCGCTCTTTGTCAGATCGCGCATGCTGATTCTCCTTCGTCCTCGTCATCCTCATAGTCGGCAACCCCCTCGTATTCGTAGTCGGCAAATGCGCGGTAGTAATCGACGCCATAACTATCGGCACGCCGTTGCTGATCGAAGACGTGCTCTGCCAGCCAATTCGAGCTTGAGTTTCGCCACGGGCTGAACGGCTTCGTGCCTGCTAAGGCCCAACCCAGGAATGCCGAAACGGGAGTAAGTATTCCCCATCCGCCGCACGGCGTGCTCAATGACATCCAGCGAATGCGCAGGAGTAGCTCGCCATCCAAATCCACGAACACGGGACGCCGCGCGGTCGCCCAGGTCTTACGCGGCCACTTCCACCGGAATGTTACCGGCACGCGATTGGTCAGTTCGGGACCATGCTTCTGGGTCTTTCTGAAATGAAAGTTCTTACCGCAATCTTTGCCATCGGCAATCCAAATCAACTTGGTCCCGTAGAATTGCTCACGCTCGCGAATCTCGGCTACCGATAACGGACAATGCTGGAACTCTAGAATCCATCCCCGCTCGCTGATAACATCGGCCCGGTGCTGGCCGACGATGATCTCCTGGCACTCGCGCGGGAATCTGTTCTTCCAGGTGTAGTGCCACGGGCTTTCAGGCTCTGACCACGGATCGCAATCGATGGCCGACTCGTGTGCCCAATGCCACTGTACAATCTCGCCGCACTTTGCTAGGACGGTTCGCCCGCACAGTGGGCATGTGCCCAGTTCCCCGGAAAGTGCTGGACTCTGCTGGTGCCCCCGGCTTGTGTTCGCCAGGAACATCAAGCCCGCTTCTGCAGCCAGTCGCGCTTCCGCGCCAAGTCGAGCACAACATCGAAGGGCACGCGGAATTGTTCCCGCGTACCCTTTAAGCGGAGAGTGATGATGCGCGGGGAAAGCTCGACGATGATCGGCCTGCCCCGCTCCTCGATGGCCGTCTCGCGGACGACCGGCCTCGCGATGGTGGTCATCTACTCCTCCAGCTTTCCGTTGAGGATCGAGACCTTCAACTCGTCGGCGATGCGCTTCCGCGCCGCGCCGAATGCCGCACGCTTGGCCTCGTCGGCCCGCACTAGCGTGTACCAGAGCACCAGCTTGCACTCCTTGATCCGGTAGCGCAGCAGGGCTTGGATCGGCACCGTGTCGCCGCCCAGGTACACCGGAATCTCGATGGTGAACACCTCGGGCACCTCGACGGTGCCGCCGCCGACGGTAGTGCGGATCGTCTCCGAATACCGCAGTTGGATCTGCCCGCTCTGCGTGCGAGCGCCGCTGCCGAACTCGACCTCCGACTTCCCCTGCAGGTCGCGGCAGATGTCGATGATGGCCGCAGGCGTCGGCTGCGAGATCTCGACCGCGTGCTGCTCCAGAAATTCAGCGAAGCCCATCTGCGTGAACTGCTTGTTGTTGCCTTGAGTCCAGGCGTCCCATTCGACCGAGTGCCGCAGGTCCAACTGGACGACATGCTCGCACCAGCGTGGCGCATCGTTGCCCTGGTGATAGTCGAGGTAGCCGCTGATCCGCGAACACGGCTCGTAAGCCATCACCAGCGAGTGCTCGTCGGCGAAGTCGTTGTAGTAGCCGATGAAGCTCTCGGCGTCCAGAACGGTCACGGTCTCCTTGATCCGCTCCGGCTTCGCCTGATGCTCGTTGAAGACGTGTTTGTCGAGAGAGACGATCTGCGCGTCCCTCGGAATCACCGCGAAGGGATGCGTGCCACCCGGCACGTCAATGACTGCTCCGCTGGCGCGGGCCAGCATGGCAATCGATTCCACGGTTTTTTCGGTGAGTTCGGGCATCGTTATTTTTTCTCCTTCCGTTGTGGATTGGATTCCCCGAACATAGCGACCTGATCCGGGTTATCTCTGGAAAGTTGCCCGTTCGCGCCCACAAAAAACGCGGACTTACCTATTTTGTTTTCCGGCTTTTTTAGGGTCGTCGAATGCAGCGCTTCGATTTCGATGACCGCGCCGCCCATCGCCAAGCGGGATGGAGCGAACGAGAGCTTGATGGTCAGTTCGCCCTTTCCAGCATTGTCCAATACCGCGCCCAAGACCTCGTTGAACTTAGCATTTAGATCCGCCGCGACAAGGCCGGATCTCATTTCGAGTAAGACCGCGAGTAAGTCGGTCGGTGTTCGTTCCATTGAATTATTTACCTCCTGCAACTTTGGCCCGCCGCGCCGCTGCTTGGCGACGTTCGCGCCAAAACCGTCATAGCGGGTCCAGCTTTCCGTTCCTGCGGCCCACATTGTAAAGTTCAATGATGCGTTCGGCGACGCAGCGCGAGACCGAGGCATGCCGGAACTGCCGCAGGCCTCTAGCGTCACCGATCAAGCCGGAAGCGCCGCCGGGATACTTGGCTAGCTTCTTCACAAGCACGGGCCGGTCGATGGTTCCGTTGAAGGTTTTATATAGCGTCCCGAGACCTTCGATAAGCTTGCCTTCGACCGCCGCCGCCGTGCGGCCCCAAGCCGCAAGCAACGTGTCGAGTGTGAGAATCAAAGTGTTGCCGCCGTCAAAATTCCAGACGTTCATTAGTACGGTGATGCAGCAGAGATGTCCGTCGGCGCTCTGCCGGTCCACGCGCAGGCTGCGCTCGGTGGCGATCTTAGCGATGCTCACCGCGTTGTTGTGGCCCGCCCGCCGCGCATTCTCGTACTTGTCGTAGGCCTTGACGACCGCGCGATTATTCAGTTTCAGGAAAAGCTCCGAGGCGCGGGCGTCATCCTTCACTTCGGTGTGGATTTTGACTTCCACTTCCCACTCACCGAAGCCGTGGTCCATCAGGGCACGCCAGCGATGCTGGCCGTCGATAATCCAGATCGCGTACTCGCCATTGATGGCATACTCGACACCATGGAGCACGCCAATAGCATCCAGATCGAGGTCCTCTTTTAACTGTTTCAGTTTGTGCTGTAGAAGTTCACGCTGTGCATAAGGATGTGTACGCAGCTTCTGTGCCTCGACTTTCACTAGCTTCGATTTGAGGGTGCGTGCAGGTGCAGATATGGGTGCGAGAGCGGCCTTCATATAGTCACCCTCAAGCGATTTGCCAAGATCCGCAGTTCCTTCGAGGTCTCGCGGCTGATGGCGATCCAGGTCTGCTTCTCCTCTTTGGTGAGCATGGGTGCAATCAATTGCACATCGAGTTCGGCGACGCCCCGGCAGAGCCCGCGCACACGGGAGAGAACATCGATCATGGTGCGCTTGGCGGCGTTTCCGCGCCGGTTCATCCAGTATTCAGAGGTGAACGCCTTCTGCGTGGGCGATTTGGGGACGATGCCCGTCGCTTTTGCAGCCGTAATCTTTACGGGATGCTTTTCACGGCCAGTGACCTTTTCATACGCTTTGCCCACGGTAGTTTCACCGCGCAGGACCCGATTAAACTCCTCCGGGTCGCGGTTCTTTACGGTCACGGCTTCGGAGATCGTTCTACCGCCGACCTGTACCGCCTGACCGGCCATGTCGCGGGCTTGCCCCTTAATCCTCGTTCCCTTAGCTTCAGGCAGGAATGCCTGAAGCTGTTTTTGGTGGTCGCCGTGCCGCTCCCTGCCCGCTCGTTGCTGGCGCTCCTTCGCCTCTTTCCTTAACATCGGCATCAGACTGGCTCCAATAGCTGCCCGCTGCGATGTGGTCAGATGCCGCCGGTGAAGATTCTTGGAGATCACGAAGAGCGCGGGAGATCCGTTTACCGGCGCATCGTCGAATCGCGGATCTTTACCGGCGAGCCTACAGGCTTCCAACCGATTGCGGCCATCGATGATCTTGCCCTCGTAAAGCAGGATTGGCTCGATCAGGCCGTGCTGTTTAATATCGTCGGCAAGCAGATTTAAATCCGCCCCGCCCATCATGGGGAAGAGTTCCGCCGCCGGGTGAATTGCTAGCGCTGTGGTTGTAGCTGTTGTGTCCATCCTGCACCTGCCCGCTTGTTTATTTCTGTGGTTTTTCCTGCTCCTCCACGAGTAAGCCCTGCTTCGCCATCACCTTTTCGTGCGCCGACGATTTTTTCTTCGGCTGTTCCGGTGGCGCTCCTTCGGCTGGCTCTTCGTTGACCTTGATAAGTTGCGCCCAGGTGAACTCACCATCCTTGAGGCCCTGGTAGACCGGCGTGAGATCTTCGAGATCCTTGACCGTGAGTTGCTCCAACGGCTTCCCCAAATATTCTTTGAGCATCGCCGCCGAGATGCCGAGACCGGCGAACTTATCGAGCACCTTCTTTTTCGCGAGATCCGGGTCTTTCGCTGTTTCGCTCTGGTTGGTCTGCAGGATCAGCGCACGCGCTTCGGCCAGTATGTCGCTCGGTAACAGCCGTTGGCCCTGATCGCGGATTAGCTTCGAGCGCTCGGCACCGATCAAATTCCGGGCTTCGTCCTTTGTCGCCGGGAGCAGAAACACCGTATCGCCGTAGGAGTTTTCACGCGTGCCGATCACTGTGCGGCCCGCCTTCATTTCCTTCCGCTCAACCAGTTTCTCGATGGTGGACTCGATCAGGTAGGAGACGTTGTTCTGCACATCGCCGACACCGACCGCGAGTTGGGTGGAGTGAACATCTTCGCGGATGATACGCGCCACGATATGCACATTCTGGAAATGCACCAGGGCCGCCTCGATGAAGCGCACGGAGAAATTCTCGGCGTAGGCCTGCTCCCATTCCCCAGTGGTCGGGTTCTTTTTGCGGCCCACCGGCTTGCGATACCATGCGCTTTCCGCGAACCCCGGTCGGCGGCAGTCCTTGAGGATGTTCTCGCGGAAGACATCAATATCGCGCGGCCACTTCTTGGCCTGCAGGATCTTGGCCTCGATTTCGGCCTTCGCCGCTGCCGCAGCCGCAGCCGCCACGGCAGTCTCGCTGCCGACCTGGATCTCTTCGCCGAGATCCTGTCGCACGGCCACTTTGCCGGTCTCCGCGCGGCGTGCGATCTCTTCATTTGTTGCCATGGGCTTTGCTCCTCCTAAACAATTCACGGTCTGGGCACGTTCCGAAATGGTAGGTGCCGTCGGGTTCGTAGATCCCCATCGCGCCGTTCCGGTGGCGGACCAGCACCACGGCGGCCTTGCAGTTCGGCCCCCGGCAGATGCTCTGTTCGCCGACCTGCGCGAGTAGGAAGAACATGCGCTTCTGCGCGGCTTTGGCCTCGTCCATCAACTTCGCGATGCGATTCATCGCACCAGCGAGATCCTGGATCAAAGCTTCGGTCATGCGGCCTCCTGGTCCTTCAGTTCCGCCTTCGCCTCGGCGAACGCATCCGCCGTGAAGTGGACGCGCCGGTAGCCTTCGACCGGCACGGTGAACGCGGCGGTCTTGGCCTCGCGCTCCTCGGTCGGCATGGTGAACATGAGCATCTCGGCGAGCGCCTTCCAGTCGGTCTTCTTGCTATCTCTGATCCGCTTGTAAGTAAACTTGCCGCCCTCCCAGAAGAGCCCGTCGTCGTCGCGGATGGCCAACTTGATTTCGTTTTCGAGCAGCGCCTTCCTGGCGGCCACGCGGGTTTCTTCGATGCGCACCTGGGTGTAGGCTTCGAGCTTCTCGACCTCGGCATCCTCCGCGCGGCGGATCGCGTATTTGTTCCTCGGGAACATCCGCTTGAGCCATTCGGCGCTCGCCTGCGATCCCGAGATTGGCGGAAGCTCACGGCCCTCGGGGCCGAACTTGCGCCACCATTGCGCGGCGTAGTCGATCATCACGCGCTCGCGCTCCAGGTCGCGATGCACTTCGATGATGCGCGGCAGGGGTTCGCCGAGGATCATCACCACGAGTTCCCACACGTCCATGTCGAAGATGCTCTCGTACCACCAACACTGCATCACCGCGTATTCAGGCGCTTCGTCGATGGTGTGGCCCCAGTTACCGCGCTGATCGGGGAAGCAGCACTTGAGTTCGATTCCGCGCTTCTCACCGGCGCGGAAGGCGTCGGGCGTGGCGATCTGCCAGGGGCGTTCGGGATGCCGCCGGGTATTATCGCAGCGCTCGACACGCTTGCCGGTCATGTACTCGTAGAGCGCGATGGTGGTCGGCTCGATGGCCTTGCCGAAGCGCTGCCGGTCGTTCGGGCCGGGGCGGTAGATCCGCTCGGTCGAGCGCTTGCGCATGGCGACCGAAAACTCATCGAGAAAGGGATGCGCGTTAAACAGAGCGCCGATCTCCGATCCGCCCAGGCCGGTGTCCCGAATGGCATGGTCAATCATCGCCAGCGCTCCATTTCCGGGTGCTCGCGGTAGCGGAAGTAGCAGACGACGCAGAGCCACAAGCTATCGAACAAGCGGGTGCCGGGGAAGGTGTGGCAGCTATCGCAGCGCCAACCGCCTCCGGTGGCAAAAGAGCGCACCGCCAACTCGACCGGGTTTCTGGACACACACGTACCCTCTGTGCTGGACATCGCATTTTTACCTCGTCAACCTAGTGGGAATTTAGTTGGCGGCAGCCGCCGCCGACCCGTTGGCTTTCTTTCTCGGACGACCACCGACGTGTTTGGCCCGCTGCATGGGCTTGCTGCCGCCGCGCCGCTTGATGGGCGGCACCGGCTCGCCCGCCTCCTCGAAGCCCGCGACGAACTCCTTGCGCTCCTTCGAGGGGCAGGCCTTTGAAATCAGATCGTTTACAAATCGCCTGCGGCTATAGGGCAGGCCGTATTGCTTCTGGGCTAATGCCTGACATTCGTCATCGATTAGGGCCAGATTGCGCCGCGTGAGTTGGAGGGAGACCGGAATCAGCTTATCGTCGTTCATGATTTGCGTACTCCGCTGCTAGCTAAAACTGCCATTACCTGGGGCCGTTTTCTGCAACTACGAAAGCGAATCGAAAACGACCCAGGAATGAAAGCGATGTTAGTCCTGTTACGGGAGCTTGTCAAGATAAACAAGCAACTTTTTTTCAACGGGATACGCGGACAAGGGCATGCTGTAATCTACATAGCAATTCAGATATTTTCTGTTGTGTATAGAAGATATTTTTTACGCTAGTTTCAACCCATGCGTGGGGATTGCATATACACAACATGAAACACTATGAAACTTACGCATTTTTGAATGGCTGGACGATAGTCGGAATACATTAAAGATCACTTGTAGAAGACTGTAAGCGGCACTATCATTCAGACTGTCCCCGAACGATACTGGACCACATACTAAAACATAGTGTTAAATCAATGTTAGAGTGGCTACATCAGAGCCTATAAATGTCATGAAAACGGGCATGGCCGAAACGGTATCGATGGAGGGCAAGCAGATAGCGACAGAGCGGGATGAGAAGTTCCGCAAGGCCGTCGGTCTGGCCTTGTCGGAACTGAGACGCAAACGGGGGATCAGTCAGGAAGAGTTAGCTCGCCGCGCGGGACTCGACCGATCCTTCATGTCGGGGATGGAATGCGGCACCGCAAACCCCACCTTGGAGACGCTGAAAAGCATATGTCCTCACCTCCGGGTGACGATGAAGAAGTTCGTGGGGACGGTCGAGCGCTATTACTACGCGAAATGATTTGTAGTGTTTTACCGGATCAGGCGGGCGGCTGCGTGAGGCCCCTGTCGGTTTTCCATGCAGCCACCTGCGCATCCGGCACTTCGATCTCCGCGAGCGCTGGCGCAAAGTCTGAGATGATCGCCGCTAATTCAACGGCCAGCGAATCCTCGGTCGCGTCGTCGTTGAACGGATTCAAGTACTGCCGAATATTATTCAGCGTCCGCTGGTCCTGTAAGCAGTAGGCCATCGTGCGCTGAACGTAGAGATCCACTTGGGAGAGAATCCGCTCGGCGAAGATGCGGAGGCGGATCGCCGCGTCGGGCGTGTCTGCGGTCGGCGCGGCCTCCTTGGTCCTAGCCGCTGCCCACGAGAGCAGCGCGACCAGATTGCGCTCGCGCACGTGCGCTTGCTGCGGATATTTGGCGAGCAGTAGTGTGGCGCTCATAATTAGGAATTTTGCTTATTGACCGTCGCCTCTACTGCGGCCTGCAGTGCAGTATCGGTGGCGAGGGATTTCCCTTCTGCGTCCACGCCCGCGTCCTGGATTGCCGCATCCTCGACGACAAAAGGTTGCAACTCTGCTGCAACCTGATCCGGCTGTTGAGCACAACGGAACGACCACTTCACCAATGCCGCACGTTGCGATACCGGAGTTGTTTGGATGCCCACGGCGTCTGAATACTTCACTGAGGCGACTTTGATTCGCCCGCGAAAAGTAAAGTCGTTCATTAGTGCGGCTGATTCTTCGTAAGTCATATTAGTTCCTCCTCAGTTCTGAAAGTTGCCGATGCAGTTGCTTCACCGCAAGTACTAAGTGAAACAGTATGTGCGTAGGCTCATAGCAGAGCAGGTCTGTTTCTTCCGCTTCCGGGTACAGCCGCTGCCGCACGGAGTACACGCAATCCGGCATCACCTGCTGCAGTTCCTGCGCGATGATTGCCACTGAGCGCTTACCTTCTGCAAATCCGCCCGCGCCGTTATATTCGAACGCTACAGGTCGAAGTTGCTCGATCACCGACAGCCCGCCTTGAAGATCCGCCACATTCCGCTTCAATCGCACGTCTGAACTGAAGTTGAATGTGACGTTATATCTGTTGTTCGGCCCGTCCTCCGTGCAAGCGGGATTGGATGATCCCCCAGAAGTGAAATTTAGAATCGGCCTTGGCGTAGAGGTACCTACTGCAGTTCCGCCCGCTTGCACCACGATGCCGCCCGCCGCGATCGCCACGCCGTTGACCCGGAACGCGCCGGTACAGTTGATGTCGCCGGTCACATCGAGCGGATAAGCAGGCATGGCATTCTTCGCAATGGCCACAGTAGCGCCTGCAATTCTGATCGCTTCCGTCACGCCACCCGATGCGTTGATCGCACTATCAATAGCGAAATAGGTATTGCCACCGGATGTACTCTTCATGGCCAGCCGGTAGACCCATTCGCCTCCTGTGCTCTGCATCCGTATGCCGCCGTTCACACTCCCGGCAAACGCTACCGGAGCCAGCGCCAGCATGTCAGCCGGACTCGTCGTCCCGATGCCCACGCTGCCTGTACTGCGCAACGTCACGACAGCGTTGCTCGCTGCGCCTCCCGGTGCTGATGAAGCGAGAATCTGAAAGTCGTTGTTTGCACTGACAGCGGATTGCAGCAGCCAGTTATAGTTACTGGTATTTGTTACATTCATCCAGATGCTGGCACGATCAAAAGAACTGATAGTCACGCCGTCGATGCTGGCCGTTGATATTACCGCCAAGCGTGAGCCTGGGCTCGTCGTCCCGATGCCCACCGATCCGTTCATAAAAATAAACTTACTCGCATTGAAGCCTAGCGGCACAACATTGCTGCCAGCATCGTTGTAGGCTCCGAAGCCGACAGAATTGCCCGTTTGGGAGTCCAGACGTATGCCTACGTTGGCATCCGTACCAGCGTGTACCTGAACAAGATTTAGGGGATTCGTCGTCCCGATGCCCACGTTGCCATTACTATTGAGCACGATCATGCGATCCGTCCACGCAGACCCGTTGAACGTCGCAAAAACAATATTGCCGCCAAGGGCGGTCGATGGCGAACTGAGGCCGATACTCGCCGCTACCGTAGGTGTTGAATCTTTCCACCATTGAATATTGTTAATGGTGCTGGATTCGCTTATCGAGACGTAACAGACCGGCCCGGTTGCAGTGTCGTGAAATTGAGCGGGGCCGCTGCCTCGAACATCTAAGCTGCCTTGCGGATTCGTTGTGCCGATGCCCACGTTCCCCGCCGCCGTGATGTACAGGCGAGTCAGATTGTTAGTCGCTAGGTGCAGCGGGCCGTTCTCATAGTTCCACAAAAACGCATTGCTGCTAGTGGCAGTAACGCCAACGGCAACACCACTAGGTGACGCGGTATTCGTCCATCGCGTAGACGATTCCACTGCGCCACCCGCAACTTGCATCTGTCCGGTACTGACAGAAAAGGTGCTCGTGCCAATCAGGATCTTCCCCGCATTCTTCAGCGTAAATCCCGCCCCGTCGATATCGGAAGTCCACGGCGTCTGACTGCCCGCACCGCCGCCCGCCGCATTGAAGGTTACGTTCGTCGCGCCCGCGCTGCTGGATGCGCCGAGCGTGACGTTCGTTCCGGCAATCAAGTTGAGGATGCTCGCGATGCCGTAGCTGGTGGAGTTGACGCGCACATCGAGCCCGCCCGCGCCTGCGGCCCATTTCAGCTTGATCGGCGTGACTGTCGTATCGACGGTGAGCACTTGCCCGTTTGTGCCGATGGCCAGATTAGTCGGCGCACCGGCTGTGCTGCCAACGATGAGATCACCTGCAGCAGTCATCGGGTTACTCATGCCGCCACCGGTGCCCGTCGGCACGCCCCAGGTCGCATCTTCGCGCAGGAAGCGAGTAGCGCCCGCCGTCGCGCCGGGATCGGGCACCATACCTTTCGCATGAGGTGCGCCGGAAGCTCCGAAGATGACACCCTGCAGCGTAAGGTCTGCCGCGAGGGTGCCGCCACCTGAAAGCCCACTACCGGCAGGAGTATTGATGGCCCGCGAAGTCGGTACGCCGGTCGCGGGAGGAGCGGCCCACTTAGGAGCGCCACCGGCCAGATCGTAAGTCAGCACCCAACCATCGGTGCCGCTGCCACCCAACCGGGCAGGCACGCCGCTGGTGCCGCCGATGATGATGTCGCCCTTTGTCGTCATCGGATTGGTTGCGTAGCCGGTGATGGTGACATTGCTCAAGGTCTGTCCGTTGCCATCGACAGCGCCGGTCCATTTCTGAGCGCCCATTGTGATCACGCCGGTCGCGCGATTGACGGCGAAAGGCGTGCCGAGCACGGTAGTGCCGTCGTCGGCATAGCGCACGATCTGGAAGTTGGAGCCCGCGTTCGCGCCGGTCTCCGCAGCCGCGTCCTTGCCGACGTTCCAGCGTGCCTTGTTGTTGGGAGCCGCGCCTTGATCCAGTTCGATGCGGCTGGACCCGTCCGCTCCGGGCGTCATCACGAGCGGCGAAAGCTGGCTGGTGAATCCGCCCGAGCCATCGAGGATCACGTTCGATAATTTGAAGCCGCCGCCGTTGACATCGCCGCCCCACGTCCGGTCATCGAGCGCCAGATTATTGAACATCTGGGACTTCACGCGGTCGGTCGGTTGATAATCCGTTCTGGATAGCCAGGGACCAGCCATGCTTAGTTACCTCCTACGGGTTCTATACAAGTGCGAAATTGCGATTCCAACACCCACACCTAAGAGCAAAAAGATGATGGCCTCCAGCATCGCCTTCATTCCGCCGTTTTCTCTTTGCCGTTCTGAAGCTGCGGCACGACGCGCGGCCCCACGCCCAGGTCTGGAGCTTCGCCGCGAAAACGCACGATCACATTTCCTTCTTCGATCCGTGCGCCGACAAAGTCCTGGATGCCCAAGCGCTGGATCACCTCCTGCGTCAGTTGCCGTTGTTGCTGCTCGATCTGCGGAAGCTGCGCCTTGGCGGCTTCGAGTTGGAGTGTCGCTGCGCCGATATTAGCCAGCGTCTGCTGATGCTGCCGGTTCAATTGCTCTGACCGGAATGCTTCGCTCTCGTGTAAGTTATATGCTCTTTCCATAAGTCTCCTTGTTAAACCACCGAAATAATAATGCCCCCGCGCACGGTGACGGTCTTGCCATCCGCTGTAGTGAAAGTAGTCGGCCCAGTGACCCCGGTACTCCCGTAAGCCCTGAAGCCCCCGCCCGCGCCTATCGACGCCGTTCCTCCGGTATCGATCTGGCCATTCGTATAGATTCCGCCTTTGCCGCAGAACTGCCCGTCAAAAGTGATAACCTGCACGCCGGTGCCATCGTAGTAGGCACCCGCACTGGTGATCATCGCCTGCGAATGGCCTCGAATGGACAACGACGCGCCGGTGATCCCGCCCGCGCTATCGACGCCGCCGTCGCCGACGAACTGCCAGGAAGAGTTGATCACATTTCTGCCATTGGCCCAGATCGCCGAGCCGGTCACCGTGCTGCTGGAACTGATCGCGCCGGTAGTATTCACGCCGCCAGAGCCGTTGAATTGGCCTCCGGTAGTGATCACTGGAATATTCGGAGAGCCCTTCACGGAATACTGCGTCGCGATCATGTCGGAATTCAGCGTGAACGAACCCCGAACGGTGACGTTGCCGGTTTCGTCCACGTTGAAGTTGACTACCGGCGTGAGGCTGCCGTCCCACAGAGTGAAGTGCGAGCCGCCTACGCCGCCATCTCTGCCGCTCGCCAACTCCACATTGGCGTTGTGCGTGGTCGGGGAGTTCATCGAGAGCACCGTCCAGAAGGTGCCCGCATCGTTGCCGGTCTGCTGGCCGTTGTAGGTCACGAACGCGCCCGCCCTCACCGGCGAAGTGATCGTGCCGCTCGGCATGTTCAGCACAATGCCCCGATTGATCAGAATGCACTGGTGCCCAGTGCCGGTGCGCGTCATCGAGATGCCGGGGAACTTGTAGTAGGTGGAGGTCGCTACGTCCGCGACGAAGGCGTCGTAGCCAAAAAGCAGTGTCATGGCCGCGTTGGTCGGATTCGTGGCGCTCGGATAGTTGGCCATGTAATCGATCTGGAACTTGGAAATGTTCCGCATCTCTACGGTCGAGCCTTGCGGATTGGATGGGTCCATGCGAGCCAGCATCCGCCAGTCGGCAAACGACTGCCCGCCGTAGGCAAATTCACGGAACCAAGCACCCTCGATGGTGCTCTCGTTGCCGACTTGCCCCTGGCCGACCCGCGCACCCATGCGGCCCACCTCGATGCCAGACTTATTGCGGATCGAGATGTAGGGGTAGCGCGATCCTTGTACGTCGAAGCCGCCGACAATCACCACGCCAGCTTGCGTGGCGTACAGCGGCGCATTCGTCGGATTGTCGCCGCCGACATACAACTCCGCGAACCAACCACCGAAGACCGGATGCGGGCTCGGAATATCGGGTGTCCCCTGATTGTTCTGCTCACCCATCCAGGCCCGCAACACGTTGGAGGAATTGTAGACGGCGATCTGTCCATTCTGGCTATTTCCAAAACTTGGGTTGGTTCCCGGTACATAACCGGGCTTATCGGGCGTTCCCGTATCCGGCGTCGTGCCGCCGCCAACCCGCAGGATCGAGCCGACATAAATTTTGGCCGAGATGACTTTGTCCACTTTGAACTTGTCGTCGCCTGGAGCAGATGGCCAGCTAAACTCGTCTTCACTGAACCAGTCTTTCGGTAAGCGGGAAGCCAGTACATCGCCCGCCATCGGCGTAAAGTTCACCGTGACCTTCGGCGTTGTGCCCGCTGCCGGATAGCCCATCACAATCGTGTTGCGCTTCCCTTGCTGATCTCGCGCGACAAAATAGAAGTCCCAGGAAACCGCTGCTGGCGCAGGCTCCCAATCGGTGATGATCGATGTCGCATTCTTAGGCGCGTCCCACCACTGAACGTTCGTGGTCGCCCCATTGGGGTCTTGGTCTTTCACCACACGGGCAATTGAGACGCCGCCGAAGCTGTTGTCCGTGGAATTGATCCAGCCTTTGATGGTGTGGGACATCATCACCACGCCATCGCTATTCAACTGCTGCGTGGTATCGACCGTCGCGCCGCTGATCGTGACCTGCGGTGTGTACTCGTGGCCCTGCCCGCCTGTGCCCGGAGGTCCGATATTCCAGATCGCCGTCGGCGTCGCCGCGCTGAGATTGTTGGGATCGTCGGCGAGCTTCCCGTCGCGGCCCACCGAGATCGCCGCTACAGTCCAGGCCTCAGGAGAGGTGGGCCAATCGATCACGCGCAGCGGCAGCGGTGAGACGGAGCTACGGTCGAACTTGCGGGGCGGCACCACGCCCACACGCCAGAACTCGACCGCACCGAAGCGGACCACGTCCGGGTTGGTCCAGTTCGCGGTGACGGTCGCCCACAGCGTGCCGTCAGGTTGCCACTCGTGGCGCGGATTCGTGAGCGTGAAGCCGGTGACCGGCGGCACCGTCTGCTGGCCGTCAGGCGGATACTTGATCGAGACCTCGACCATCGGCGTGACGCCGCGCACCGGCGTGTTGGAGCGCCCGTTGATATCCACCGAGCAGAAGTAGACGTTGAACGTTTGCGTCTGCGCGTCGTAGATCTCCGACACCCAGGTTTCGGGATGATTCACCGCGAGGAAGCGCTCGCTCGCGCGGCGGTTGTTGTCGTCGGGGTACTCGAAAACGATCTGCACGCCACCGAACGTAGTCAGGCCGGGAGGCAGGGGAATCGTATCGTCGGGCGGCGTGTATCCGTAATGCAGTTGGTACTTGGGGCCGTTTGGGTTGTCGAAGTCCTCAACCACGTCTACGGTTGGATTGGTCACCAGCCACGTGTATTCCTGCCCGCTCTGGTAGGAATCCCGCGCCGCTGGAATGGTCACTTGAATATTCGGCGTCGGATTCGGCGCGTTGGCCCGCGTGATCTGCGAACTGACGACCTTGTTGTAGGCCTGCAGGTATGCGCGAATTTTCCTCTCGATGGTCTTGCCAGCAATGCGGAAGGTGGCCGGGGATTCCGCCGTGTCGGTGACGTGCTCCGGTATCCACTTGCCCGCCATCTGCGTGGTGTCGTCCATCGTGACGGTGTCGTCCATCGGCGCGAGCGCGGTCTCGCTCATGTCGGGATCTTCGAGGAAGACGCCCACGCCCGTAAAGTTGGACGCGGTCGCGGCTGCGTTCTTGGTCCAGTTCACGCGCACTTCGAAGACGCCGCTGTAGATCTCTTCGACTTCGGCGGTCCCGATGGTGACCGGCGGCGCATCCGGCGGAACGTAGGGCTGGCCCCCACCGGGCACGCTGCTTGTGATTTCGAAGATCCAGTTTCCGACCGGCATATCTTATTTCTGACGCGTCAACAACAGCCAATAAATCACCAGAAGCACGATGATCGTAGCGACCCCCAAAACGACAACCTCTCCAATTTCCATATCGCTATCCTGCGGTAAACCTGCCGATCTGACCCGGCGTGATGGTCGCCATCGTCGAGCCGTCCGAGAGCGTCTCTCCGGGGTAGGCATTCACTAACGCATTGAATGCGCCGCTCGGCGCATCGTTATAAACCAACAGCGGCCTGCCCTGGTAAACGTAGAGCGGCGGCAACTGGATCGACACATCGTTTGCGCTCGTATCCACGCGCAGGTTGTGATCGATGGCGAGCGCCTGCCAGGGCAGCGATGTCGCCGGATCGAGTTGCTCCGGCCCGATCTCGCGCGTGGTCGGCGGCTGGCCGAATACATAGATCTCGCGGAAGCAGGCGAACTCCTCGTCGGTGTAGCGCCCCTGATCATCGACCAGGAATGCGCCCACGAGCACGACCACATCGCGCAGATTGTCCACGCGCATGCGGATGGTGAGCGTGACTCCATCCCGCGCCGCGTGAAGCTCCGATGACTTCGAGAAGTACACCCACTCCGGGTCTTCGACGATCAGGACGGATGACGAATCGGGTATCGTATCCCACGAGGGCGCGATGCTGATCTTCGTCGCATCGTTGCCGGTGATGTGGCGGAACTGGCCTGCGCCCGCGCCGCGCAGGATGCGCACGATGCGGTCCTTCTCCTCGCCGGGACGCAGGCCGGGTGAGCCGAACTGATTTCGTGAGACGAAGTTGTCCCACATCGAATCGGTGTAGGAGTCCGCGTCGGCGGCGGTCGCGGTCGAGCGCACGATCAGCACGTCGCCTTCTTCGACGGAATCCTCTGGAGCGCCGCGCACCGCATCCGGCGTGACCGTGAGAGTGCCGGTCGCCGAATCGAACGCGGTGACCTGGAAGTTCCACAACGGCACCGAGCCGTCGGACTGGTCCGCGAGAGCGCTCAGGATGCGCCCCACCCAGTTGTCCGTCGAGCCGATAAAGTCGTTCGCCTGGATCTGATTCGCCGCCGGTACGCCGGTCACGAGCACACCGGCCACGCCCGAATGCCAAACATGTTTGGCCCGCGTCTCGATGGCCCGCGCGGCCTGCGATGGCAACCCCTGCGTCATGTCATGGACCGGCCCGGTGAAAGTAACGGTCGCCGGAACGTCGCCCGCAACGGTGTATTGTTTGGCAATGCGCCGCCGGTCGAGGCCCGCCCACACGTCGTAGGTCGCCCAGGTGCCCGGTGCCGGTGCGACCGTGATCAGAATGCTCACGTTGACCAGCGTGGCGTCCACGTAGAGCGCCGAGAGATTCGAGGGCGTCGCCGGTTCCGCGTCGGTGTTGCGCACGGTGATCGCGGCGTAGACTGTGACCGGCCCCGTGATCGAGCCCGAGCCCGGTGGCCCGAACTTCATCTCTAAGATACGCGGCTGTTCTGGCACCACAAACTGGTTGATGGGGAACTCGCCACCGATGTACACCGCCGGGTTCCAGGTGCCGTCGCGCGTGATGTTGTAATCCTGCTGCAGCGCGAAGGTGCGCTCCAATGGATCGGTGTAGAGCGGATCGCCCGCGAAGGGCGCGAGGCCGTTGGGCATCCACGCTAGGCCGTTGGGCGCGGGAAGCTGTTCGGGCCGCGAAGGCTCTGCCGGAACGTCATCCGGTTTGGGACCGGCGTCGAGGTCATACATCGAGTCGGTGGTCGGCGTGGTCTCGATGTCGATGGAGTAATCCGGGTTCAGCGTCCATTGCCGCACGCGGCCTTCGTGGCGTCCGTTGGGTAAGTCCGTGTGGTCGAGCGAGATGATATCGCCGACCATGGTCTGCAGGCCCAGGATGGTGGTGCGGAAACGGATACGCCGCGCGGCCAACTGTTCGGCGAGGGTGGTGCCGCCCAACTCTTCGCGCAGCCGCGTGGTGACGATCCTGGCGCACTGGCTTTTATTCGAGACCCCCACGAAGTTGATGGTGTTGGGCGTGTACTGCGGCGAGTCGGCGCTGCCCTGATAGCTCGCGTAATCGATGTCGTACACCGTGACGTTGTTGAGTTGGTTATCGAACTCCTCGTCGCCGAACTCGCCGATCAGCCAGTTGAATGCCGGGGTGTGCGGATTGATCTGCAGGCTTTTGAACAGGATCGTGTCGCGCGTGAAGGCGTTGCCCGCAGGCACGCTGGAGTTGATGCGGATTCCCGGCCAGAGCTTCCCGTTGACGAAGGTGTAGAAGCCCAGGCAGCAATTGCAGATCTCCTGCAACCAATCCTTCAGCGGTTTGCGCTCCTTGAGCGAACCGCGAAACGGGAACTGCCGCTCGAAGCCCGTGCCCACGATCTTCGTCACGCTGATGTCGCAGATATCCGCCGCCGCGATGGCCTGATTCACATCGAAGAGCGCTTCCATCGTTTCCACGGGAACGCTCGAAGCATTCGCCGGATCGACGCGCAGGCCGTTGGCACGAAGCCATACGTTGATCAGCACCCAGACGGGGTTCGCGAGGCCGTCCTTCCACACCCGCGCACCGGGCGCGGTCCAAGTCCACCCGCCGATCCCCGCGATCACGGTCACCGACATGGCGCGATCAGCGACATCCGAAAGCTGCAGGCCCTTCTCGTCGGTGCGCCGGATCTCGGCGAAAGCGAGGCCCGCCGCGTAGGTCGAGTTGGGCGGCGGACTCAGCGGATTCCAAGGTGCCTGATCCAGGCCGAAGTAATCTTGTGTCGGCGCAGGATCATGCCCCACGATGCCGCGCCATCCGCCGTAATGCTTGGGATCGTGCGGCGGCTGGCCGTCGAGACGCTGCCGCACCAGATCGATGTTATATCCTCCGATGGGGCCTTCGCCGACAATGCCGAGCGCCGAATAGAAATCGCCTTCGTCGCGGCCACCGGCCACATCGCAGGTGACCACCAACGATTTGTCCGTGTAGACTTCCTGGATCGCGCGTTGATACACGGTGTCCTGCGCGACCGTGACGCTGGTGAACACGGAGCGCCCGAAGCCGATCACGCCGGTCGAGTTGTCTTTGACGCGCACCTTCTGCGGCAGCACCACCAGACCGCCGAAACTGTGCGGGACGCCGCGATCATTGCAGGCCTCCCAGGACTTCGGGCAATCCGGCAGGCTCGACGTGCTCGGGCAATAGCGGCCCTTGTAGACCTTCCAGCAGGTGCGCGTGACCATGCGCGTCGGATAGCTCAGGCCCAACTGGTACGCGCCATCGGAGACCGGCAGCGTGAAGGTGCCGTTGCCCAGATCGATGGCCCATCCGGTCACGTTACCGGCCCACAGATGGACCAGCGTGTTGCCCGCCGGATCGACGCGGAGCAACGAGAACTGCAGGTAGGCGCGGAAGAGGTTGTAATCGAAGTCCCCGTTCCCGTCCTTGTGATTCACGAGCTTGGTCCAGGCATCGTCGGCGTTGCCGAACTGGAAGGTAGTGCCGTCGGAGGCCTCGCCCAAAGTCTGCGAGAGCCCGCCCCAGGTGAGCAGGCGCGGGATGAATGTCGGATTGCCCGCGATGCCGTTGACCTGCACCAGCCGGTTGGATACGTAGATCGGCAGGTTGCCTTTGCGGTCCTGGATGGTGACGAGCGGGATGATGGTCTGCACCTGCTGCGTGAGCGCCGCGTTGAAGGCCGAGCTTGGAAAACGCGAAAGGACTTCATCGGCGGTATAGACTTCCGGGGTGGTCACTACTTCGCTCAAAGTGATGCCGGGATCGCCGGTGATCATGCCGACCAGTTGATTGAAGGTGATGTTCGGGTTCTCGTAGCGGCAGAGCACCATCTCGAAGCCCGCCCCAGGCCCGTAGATGTACTTGTAGTTGAACTGAGCCAGCGACCCCTGAGCCAGTTGCCAGTGAGCCCGCAGGTCGTCTAATTCCGTGCAGGAGAGGTATTCCTTGCGCACGCGGAAGCGCCGCACGGGTGCGCCTAATACAAAGCGCTGCTCGATCTTGAGGCCCGGTTGATCGAAGCCGTGGATCGCAAGCGACGGCTGCAGGTCCATGCCGGTGCCGTAATCGCTGCGCAGGGGGAAGTCGCCGATGACCGGCGGATCGATGATCGCGATGGGGCCGAGATTCATCAGGCCACCTCGCGCAGGCCGAACGCGGCGTTGCGCCTGGGGATCAGGATGTCCTCGGTCCACTGCCCGTCGAAGACCACCGCGTAACGGCCCGCCGATGCGCCGCCGGTAGGATCATATGAGAAAGGCGGCGCAGTCTCGCGCGGGTTATAAAACCAGAACGGGTTAACCAGATTCGCCTTATAGAAATTGCGCAGCGTGGTCCACTGCGCTTCGGTCAATTGCTTGGTGAGCTTCCAGTACCGGCGCGGGTTGATGGCGAGCGCGGCTCGTGTGGAGAATCCGCTCTGATAAGCATTGAGTAGAGCTTCGATGCGCTGCTCTTCCTGGAACGCGCTCGAAAGCGAATTGGGGAGCACCACCGTCGGGTTCGCGGGTTGGACGTGGTTCGGCACTAGGCGTTCACCGTGAGCGGATCGAAGAGCGCCGAGCGCAGCGCCGTACGCCCGTTCCCCGAGGCCGCGCCGCTCGCGGTCGCCTGCGACACCGATGCCGGGTTGCCTTCGAGCACGTTCACCACGCGGCCCTCGAAGAGCGCATTCGCTTGCGCCGGGTTGATCTGCAGATAGAGACCGGCGGTCTGCCACTGCGAGGTCGTCACGCCGGTGTACGGGTTCTGGACAAGCTGGCCATTCGAGTACACCGGCTGCGTCTGCAGGCTCCCTCCCTGCTGCGCGATGGCCACCGGATAGAGCGGTCGCGGGAGCCGCGCCTGCTGCCCGGTCGCGAGCGCATACAGGCGCACGATCTCCTGGACCTCCTGCGAGCGCACGGCCACGTCGATGTTGCCGCCGTAGCGCTGCTTGGCGATATCCACGATCTGCTGCCGAATCTTTGCGTCGGGGATGTCGATGCCGTAAACGTTCTTGACCGCCGCCCGCACCTTCTCGTCCAGGGTCTTGATAAACAATCGCGCGATGCCCGCGCCGAGGCCCACGACTGCACCGACGGCTGCGCCGACGGCGGTTCCAATACCCGGCACGATGCTGCCGATGGCGGCACCAGCCGCCGCGCCGCCCAGTGTAGTTTCGGCCACGCCGACCGCGCCGCCGCGCCGCAGGCCCGCCGCGAAGAGACCGGCACCGGCACCGAGCAGTGCGCCGCCCGCTGGCGTGAGGCCGATCAGATGGCCCGCCGTGTATCCGGTCAGGGCCGCGCCGCCGACCGTGGCGATGTCGCCCAAGGTGCCGCCGATCTTCAGGCCCGCCGCCGCTACGCCCAATCCCAGACCGGCGACCAGTCCCTCCGCGCCGGTGAGGCCGAGCGTCTTCGCGAAGCCATAACCCGCGAGTGCGCCGCCCAGGCCGGTCTGCACCAGAGCGCCCAGGCCCGAGCGCGACAACCCGCCGAGCGCTGCCGTGATGCCGACCGATGCCGCGAGCGAGCGGAAGCCGGAAGAGCGCAGCACCGACCGGAGCTTCTCCGTCGCGGTCGCCTGTGCCCACGGGATCACCTGAGTGCTGCCGTTCCTGATCACCGTGACCGGCTTGCCGACGTTGAAGGCTTCGCGAGCCCGCGCGAGTTGCGAAGGATTGTAGGCCGGTGCCGCCGTGATCGAGCGGATGCCCAGGCTCGCGAGCGACGGGTACGGCACCGGCGCGAGCCCGCCCGGTGGAAGCTGGCCGGTGGCCGCATAGTAACGGTCGTCGTACTCGCGGTTCGCCTCTCCAGTCCCGCCGCCCTCGGTGATGGCCTTGAACGTGGTGTCGCTCACGCCCACCGGCGCGGGCAGTGCTACTCCAGTGCCGCCATAGCCGAACGCCGCGCCGAGGATGCTGCGGCCAAAGCCCAGGCCGGTGTACCCGGTGCCCGGTGCCTGCCGGGTGAACGAGACCGGCTGGCCCGGTCCCTGATAGTATGCCGTCCCGTAGCCGAGAAGTTTGTATAGCGCGATGGCGAACTGGCTGGTGACGATTTCTTTCAGCGCGTTGATGAAGGTGTTTTTGAAAACATCCGCGATGGCCTTGAACACCGAGGTGGACTTCTGCGTGAAGGCGTCGAAGATCCCGCTGGTGAAGTCCTTGATTTTGTCGAAGGTCTGCCGGGACTGCGCGAGGATGGCCTGCTGCACTTCCGCATTCGCGCGGATCGCGGCCTCGCGGATCGCGGCATCGGTCACCTGCTGCGCGATGTCCTTCTGCAGTTGCCCGAGCTTTTCGAGCGACTCCCGGCGTTGCTGGTAGATCCTCTCGTCGGTCACGCCCGCGAGCCGCAGCCTGCCGAACTCCTTCTGCACCTCGCGCTCGGTCTCGACATCGATTTGTTCTTGCTGCAGCGTGTTCCGTTCCCGCAGGCCTCTGATGGTGATGTCCCGCTTCCGCTCTTCGAGGATCACGGCCTGCTTGAGCGTGGCCACCTCGACGGCCTGCAGCGATTCCAGTTCGGCCTGGGTCCGCTGCTCGATCCCTTGTACGCTCTGCTGATAGCGGAGGTCGGCGAGCTTCTCGGTGTCCTGCCGCAACTCGTCCCAGATCTGCAGCGCCTGCCGCGCGGGTTCGATCCAAAGCTGATCGATCAGATTCGAAATGATCTTGACGCGGGCCTCCGCGATCTCCGCGAAGTTCTCGTTCAATTCGGCATCCAGCCGGATGTTGAGTTGGCGGATTTTCTCAAGGGTCTGCAAATCGACATCACGAATGAAACCGGGCGAGAGCGGCTTGTAGCGCCGGTTGCCGAACTCATCCACGGTAAGCGCCCGGTTGCGCTTGATCTGCTCGCCCTCTTTGATCAACTGCTCGATCCCACGCCTTCGCTGGGCCTCGATGGCGACCCACAGGTACAGCGTCTCTTTGCTGGCTTCGGTGGAGTTCTCGAAACTCTTGGCTTGCTTGGCGATGGACGCAGTCTGCGCGGAGTTCACGGCTTCAATCGCCACCAGTGTGCTCTTGCGCTCGTTCTGGAGTTGCTGTTCCGCTTGGATCTCGGCCTCAGCGGCTTCCTTAGCGAGCTTGCGCTGCTCCAGCAATTCCTTGGTGGGAGGCGGTTCCGGCGGCGGCGTCTCCGGGCCATACGGCGGTTTTTCTTTGATGGGCGGCGGCGGCGGAAGCAGTTTATCCAGGGTATCTCCGGCCCAATTGATCAGCTTGTCTCCCAGGAAGCTCAAGATGCCGCTGGTCGGCGGCTGCGTCTTCGAGCCGAAGACCGCGCCAGGAATCAACGTGAGGCCTCTCTGTGCCGTCTGGATCGTGTTGATGGTTTGCAGGAGTTGATCCGCAAGTTTCAGGGCTTCAGTCAGAGGGCCGACGAGCGCGTCGCCGAATTTGCGTTTGAACTCCTCGAACGTATCGTGAAAGTCCCGCCACCCCTGGAGGAGCGTCTGCGTGGGGAGGTCGCCCTCTTTTACCTTCTGGTTGAAATCACTGATGACTTTGGTCAATCGGAGTTCGATCAGTTCGCGGTCGGTCAGAAAACGTTTGAGTTGGTTTTCTCTCGCCGTTTCGGCATTATTTAGATCCACGATCAGGCCGAGTTCCCGCAACCGGCGCGTGTTGCCGCTCGCGACGGAAAGAGAAATCGCCTGCGCATTTTCGACCGCGTCCCTTCCGGTGATCCGCTCGATGCTCTGGGCGAGTTTGCCGATGGCCGCGATCTGTTTGGGATCGGTGATGCCTTCGAGCAGAGACTCATTGATGATCTTGGAAGCCTCGACCCCTTCGAGATTCACGTCGCGCAATTGCGCCTTCAACAGATTCATCGCCTGCGTGCTGATATTGGCGGTCGCCGCGAGAGAGCGGTTCGATCCCTCCAATTCCTCAAACTGCGCGGCGCTCTTGACCGCCTCCTTGGTGAAGTCGGCGAGCGTGCGGGCCAACTGCGTGATGCCGCTCTGCGCCACGTTCGCGCCGAGCAGTGCTTTGAAGAGTGAATCCGTGAAGCCGGTGACGCTCGCGGTGGCCTTCTTGGTGGATTTCTCGGTGGTGTCGCCGATATTCTTGATCTTCTGGTTGAGTTGATCGATGGACTTCTCTGCGCCGTCGGCGGAAAATTCGAGTTGGATGTAGATTTTATTGGCCATCTCGTTTCCCTCGAATCTCCTCGATCTCGAACTTCTGCCGCTCCTCCGCCAAAATCCGCAAGAGCCGGAACTCGCGATAGCTCACGTCATGGAGAGTCAGGTGGAAGCCCGACTGGAGCGCGAAGTCCAGATCGATCACCACTGACAGACGCTGGCCGGAAGGCGACCCCAAATATTCCCCCAGTAACTCGGCGGGACATTCCGCGCAGGGAACGGCTGCTTGCGCGGTCGCGAGCGGTTGTGCGTTCAAGACCTCGGGGCACTCGTGCGCTCCGGGGCATAGGCGGCTGCGCCGCATCATCCGGTGAAAGATGAAACGCGGCGACGGCGCTTCCGGCCAGCCGCCGCCGGTTAAAAAAGGCTTTCATCGTTGAGCGGCTCCAGTTCGTTGTCCACTTCGCGGATCACCTCGCGGATCACCGCGTCCTTGTGGATCGCCGGGATGGCGTTCGCGTAGTCCTCGCTCGCGCCGCCGCAGGCCTCGTAGAGCTTCGCGCCGGGTTCCACGTAGAGCCGGTATTCGGTCTGCCCGCGCGAGTTCTGCCACTGACGCGCGGCCTTGTGTAATTTGTGTACCTCTTCCGCCGACGGCACCCGCTTGACCGTGTGGCGCACGGTGCCGCCGAAGACGCGAAGCTCGACCTCCGCACCGTCGCCCACGAGCCCGCTATCGACGACCTGCGCCTGCCCGAGAACGTTCATCATCTTGGTGGCCTCGAAGGGCGTGAGCGCGGGGCTCCCATTGAGGCGCACGCGCTCGTAGATCTTGAGGTCCACGTCGCCGTAGTCGGTCTCCATTTCCGTGTTGCCGCGCCCCAGTTGTTTGACCATGATGCGGCACTTCCTGCCGCGCTCGCCCCAGGCCTCGTCGTCGGGAAATTTGACGGAAAGCTCCGTCGCCCCTGCGGACACGGTACGCGCCCGCGCGACGATCTCCGCTTGCGAATCGAATTTGTAGTTCACTTCCCTTTTCCTCCAAAGAACTGTTACGCGCCCGCTTGATCGACCTGGAACGTGGCCGTGCCAACGGTGATGTGGCCGGTGCGCGGCGCGGGATCGGTATTCGCCGACACGATGTAAGTCACGGTGCCGTCGCCGGTGACCGTGCCGGTGGGCGCGGTGATGGTAATCCAGGCGTCCGTGCTCGTGGCCGCCCAGGTTGCCGTGGATTGCACGTCGAAGCTCTGGCCGCTGGCACCGGCAGCCGGGATGCTCGCGCTCGCGACCGGCAGCGTCTCGGTGGGCGGCGTCGCAGGAGGCACCGGGCCTCCAGACATCAGCGCCAGGATGCCGTCGAACTCCGTGGTCGCGGACATGGTGATGTAGTCGCCGCCGCCGACCGGCTTGAGCAGCGTCATGGTGCAGTCCACGTTGACCACGCCGTCGGTGTCGCCGTTGACCACCGACGCGAACACGCACCGGGGAATCTCGATGTCCATGCCGTGCTTGGACGGACCCGCGCCGATCAGTGCGCCGACCAATTTGATGGACGCCGGTCCCTCGGTCGGCGGCTGCGCCACGAGCGCGTTGTATTCGGGCGACCCCTTGGCCGCGCGGGCCACGAAGCGGAGCGTGCATTCGCGCGTGTTGTACTCCATGCGCCCGCGCACCGCGTAGCCGTTCTGCGTTCCCGAGCCGGGATAGAAGCCGCTATCCAGGCGCACGTTGTTGGTCCACCGGAACTCCAGCGAGATGAAACTTTTTGCCAGCACGTAGTCGATGCCGTTGATGGTGATCTGCGCCGACGCGGCATTCAGGAAATGCTCCGTGGTGACGGTTGGCCAGGGCGTGATGCCGGAGGGCGCGTTGACTCTGCCGGTGCCCACGAAGTTGGCTTGCACCCGGCAGTTGTTGCGCCCGGGTCCGCTCTCCATCAGGATGGTGAAGTCCGAGACCACCATGCCCACGGCGGCGCGGTCGATCACCGAATCGGGCGGCGTGCGGATCTGTTCCGCGAAGGTAAACGGGGTGAGGTTGATGCACTCGGTCACCGGGTCCGATGGCACCGCGCTATAGGTCCAGCCGGTACCGGCGGCGGTCTTGGAGGCCTTGCCGGTCGCAAAGCAGAACAGCCACGCGAGGAACTCCGACGACGCATACTTCTCGACCGGCACCGCCGCGTCCATGTGCGACGGGAAGATCTGCGTGGGGAACTCGTCGCCTTTGCCGATATCGTTGGCGTCGTTTTCGGTGACCGGCGTGATGACCGAGAGCGCCGGGTTGGTCTTGGTGAGCGACCACATCTCGGTGGGGAGATTCATGGTCGCGACATCGGCCTGCGGTTTGAAGCCGAATGCGATCTTGGTTTCTCTTACATTCGCGGGGCAACTCGCGGTAGCCATTTATTCGTCTCCTGTTTCCTTGGTCGCCGCATGAACGGCAAAGTAGTCAACACCTTCGGAATCCTGGATGCGCTCGATGGAAGGGATCTCCGTCCGGTACACGCCCTCCATCACCGGGCAGAAGCGCCATCGCTGGCCGTCGCCGGGATCGGGCACGCCGTTTACGAGCAGCGTCACGAGGCGCAGAGCGCTTACGCCTTTACGCTGCGCACGCACGTAAAACAAATGGTTGTGGAGCCACTGCGGCATCTCGTCTTCGGTGATCTGCGTGTCGTCCCAACCGACCAGCACGCTGCCCGGTTCCTGTTCGTAAGCCGCCGCCGAGAGCGAATTGAAATCCGGGTTGTTGTCGATGTACGGCATGATCCGCATGGGATCGCCGCCGAGCGCCGCCACAAGCTCGGGAACGCGCCGCAGCGCGTCCACCAAGGCGTTGGTCAGATCTTCGAGATCAACCATTGATGGGCACCCAGGCCTTCTTCAGGGCGTCGCCGTAAAGGTCGTTGGCCTCCTTGAGGATCGCGACGGTGTCCTTGCCAGAAAAGCCGATCATGTTGTCGTACTGCACCGCGCGGTTGGCGTGGGCGCGGGCCTCGCGCGTGGAGTTCTCCGCGCGGATATTGCCGTTGATGGCCTTGCGCAGCGCGAAGTTTTTCACCAGCACGCCGGTCATGCGGTTGTCGCGGATCGGCTGGCCCCGGATGTTGCGGTACTTCTTCTTCTGGAAGATGTACTTCTTCGAGAGCGGCTTGGCGTTCTGGCCGTCGGCGTTGACGCCGGTCGCCCACCGGGCCTTCTGCTGCTTGACCATCTCTTCCCCGAGCGCCTGCTGCTGGCCGCCGTCGAGGCGCGGAGGCCGCACGCGCCCGGTTCGCACCTTGGCCGTGAAACCGTTAGGCATACGTGTCCTCCTGCAGCACGAGGCGCGAATAGCCGTAGCGCGTGGCGTCGATGCGCACCACGTCGAAGACCTTGCCATCCGATTCCACGGCGTCGCCCTTATGCGGAAGCGCGGAGAAGTCCGAGTTCTGCACCCAGATGTTCGAGTAGCGACCGGGCGAGACCTCTTCGTCCTCCGCGCCTTCCTTCCAGATCACGGACACGACGAGCGCCTGAGTATCGTCGCGATCCGGCCAGTAATTGACTTCCTGCCCGAACTCCGTCAGGAGCACGGCCCACAGCGTCGGGGCGTGGACCGTATTGAACGGGTTGTCGGCAAGAGGAGACATCGGGTTAGCCCCAGGCGATGTCCTGCCTTGCGCGGCTTTCCGCCGTGTGGCCTCCGGGGTCGCCGTTGTTATTCACCCAATACTGTGCGACTTGACCGGCATTGCGAACCGCGCCGTTATTGAACTCAAGCCACGGCACATCGCTCGAAATGCTGTACGGCCCGCCGGTGTAAGTCAATGGCGGGGCCGCGTAGCCGATGGGCTCAAGGTCAGCTAAGATCAGCATCAATTCCATCGCGGAAGTTACCGACAGGCAATATGTCGGATTGATTTGCGTGGGCGGGAACCCCGGTGGGTTGACGACGTAGATGTTGTCCCAGAAATCTGGGCGATACGTAACGGCGGTCGGCATCGGCAGATCTCCGGCCTCGAAGATGTCCCTTACCTGCTGCACGGAAATCCGCTTGCCCTGTTGTACGGCGACCTCTTTTCCCTGGCTCATAAGCCTCCCTTTGAAAATTGTTTTTGCGGCCATGCGAAGAGCCGAGCCCTTGGGGAAGTGAAGCTCAGACCCGGCCCTCGCTAGTTCCTTCGGCGTCGGTGGCGTTGCCGAAGAGAATTAGAGAACCTTCGCTTTGAAGCTCGCGTTGGGCCGGTACGGAACGATCAGCGGAGCGCTCTGAAGCATGATGAAGCGCACGCTCGGATCTTCCTGCAGCCAGGACTTCGAAAAGTACGAGACGGCCTGCAGACCGGCCTGCTCGTCGCGGATCGCGCCGTAGGCCTGCACGCCTTCGAGCTGCCCGCCGGTCAGGATGACTGTGCCCACCGGAAGGATCGGCTTTTCCACGCCGTCGGCTGGATCGACATACCAGCCGCTGTACACGAAGATGTTGAAGCCGTCCACGGTGCCCATGAAGACGCCGCCCTCGGTCAACTGCGCGTCGGGGATCAGCGAGGGAAGCTGCCCGAAGCTGCGGATGATATTCAGGCGGTCTTTAATCGTGGGGTCGGCGCGGAACACTTTCCACACGTCCACGGTCATGATCACGTCGAGCAGTTGAGCGCCGGTCTGCTTGAGGCAGATCTGCGCCCAATCTTGCAAGTCGTCGAGCGGCTTCGCGGTACCCGCGTTCCACAGCGTCGCCGCCGTGATGGTGTTGCCCGCCGCGCGTCCGAAATCGAGCAGCGCGGTCGGATACTTGTCGCCGCTGATGGTGAGCTTGCCGGTGGCGAGCACCTCGCCGCACATCACTTCCTGCCGCCGCCGCAGCATGTTGATCTGGTCCTGCAGATCTTGCGCGACCATCGCGCGGAGACGCGCCACCGGAGTCAGGGTGCCGCCGATCTGCTCGCCCGCGCTTCTCTTGAGCGGACGGTTCATATCGAACACCCGTTTGTCCTTGATGTACGCGGGCTTGTACGTGGCGGTCTTGAAGGTCTGCGACTCCACGATTTGCCCTTCGACATACGGACTGACGAAGGGCGCGAGGCGGCGAGCCCCGTTCAGCGTGTCGAAGTGGATCTCCTCCGAGGTTTCGTTCTGCGTGTTGGGGAAGTAGCGGTCGAGCAGGAATTGCGGATTGCCGAGCAAACTCGCAACGACTGCGTTCAATACGTCTGTTGAAAACAGGTCTGCCATTTTCCTTTCTCCTTTGACCCTCGCGGTCGCTGCGGCCTGCCTTCCCCAAAACAAGCCGCCGCTTACGCGCGGTCGAATTTCTATCCGGCTTGGGTGACGGCGAAGGTTTGGTCGCCGATGGTGATGGAGCCCGAGCGCGATACGCCGGTGGTGTTGGCGGCGAGATTGTAGGTCACCGTTCCGTTGCCGGTAGTCGGCCCGGTCGGAGCAGTGATGGTGATCCATGGGTCGGTCGTGGCCGCAGTCCACGGATCGGTCGCCGTGGTGGTCACCGCGATGGTGTCGCCGGTCTCGCCGTTCTTGTTACCGGCGGGCTCGCTCGTCGGGCTGAGAGTCACCGCGACCGGAGGCGTAGCGGGCGGCTGTTCGGGCGGCGCTTCGGCCAGTTTCGGCGCGGGTCCGACGGTCGCCGAATCCGGCTTCACCAATTGCCCGCTCTCGTCGATGGCGCTCAGGATATAGACGCCCAAGTCATGCAGAAGCGCGGTATGCACCGAGTGCGCCCCGGCAGCGGGCCACGTGATGCCGGTCGCCAGGAACTTGCCCTGGACATACACGACGCAGGCAGCGTCGGCGCTGGTGGCGTCGCAGTCCTCGGCGACGATGGCAGAGGCGGCGTCCGTCTTAGTGTATTTGCCGGTTGCGGAGGCGACGCCGACGATGGTGCCGCGTTTGACGACGCCAGCCCCGGATGTCATGATGCCGCTGCGCGAGACGGTCTCGGAAGCGACCAGTTGGTCGTAAGTAAAATCAGTCGATGAAAAACTTGCGGGCATGTTTGCTCTCCTCTTTCTGTGGCGTTAGCTCGCCTGTTGCATGCGCCGAGCCTTGGGCACGAACTGCAGCACGGCCCGCGCTTCGGTCTCGGCGTCGTTCTGTTTGTCCTCTGGCGGTTGTCCTGGCCCCACCTTCGGGTTCGGGATTTGCGCCATCGCAGCCGCGAGCGGGTCTCGCTTGGTCTCCGTCGCATTCTGCGGCGCAGCGGCCAACGCGGCCTTCGCTTCGGCGACGGTCATGTTGGTCTTGTAGGCGAAGTGCTGCGCGAGCACGGTGCGGCCAACGGCTTCCTCGGACTGGATGATCTGCTGGCAGCGCGAGCGCTCCTCGGCGATGACGGCTTCCGCCGAGATAGCCGGTGCGGCGGGCGGTTGCTGTGGTTGCGGCTCGGCGGGCGGTTGAGCGCCCGCTGCGGTTCCTTGTGGCACGTAGGTGACCTCCTTTGAATTGAGTTCTTCGACCAGACCTTCGAAGTTGCCAATGGCGTCGATCATGCCGACCTTCAGCGCCTGCGCTGCGGATAGCTCGCCGCCTTTGCCGAACTTCTCGATCACGGTCTCGGCGCTCACGCCACGGAAGCTCGCCACCTTCGAGATGAAGAGTTCCGCCGCGATATCGACCTGCTCCTGAATCTGGGCGCGGCCCTCGGCGCTATCCAGATCCGGTCGCTTTCGTGGAGACTGGCTCGACACGAACTGGTAATTCTTGATGCCCTGGCGCTCCTGCGCGGCCTTGTTGTCGCGGATCGCCGCCACCACGCCGATGCTGCCGACGAAGGCGCTCTCCTCGGCCACGATGCGGCCCGCCGCCGCAGAGAGCCAGTACGCCGCCGACGCGCCGGTGCCGCCCACGTAGGCGGTGACCGGCTTGATCTGATTCAACGCGCGGATGCGGTCGGCCAACTCGTTGGTGCCGTCGTACTGCCCGCCGGGTGAGTTGACGTTCAGCACGATGTGCTTGATCAGCGGGTTCTCCACGGTGGCCTGCAGATCGGTCGAGAGGTCCTGGATCGAGACGGCACCGGAGAAATGCGTGAACAGGTTCGCATAGCGGAAGATGGGACCGCTCACGTCCACCACGGCGACCGCATCGCGCTGCTCCACGCTGTAGGTGTTTGCCAGCGGCCTCCCGATCCGCGCGGCCACGGCATCCAGGTCGGAGGCCTCGTGCAGCGGCTGTTGGACGATGTCGAGGATGGTTCGCATCATGTCCTCGGTGATGGCCCACGGACGCTCTTCGAGCAGCGAGAGGATGCGGATGTGTTCTTTGCTCATGCGGCTTTCTCCTGTGCGGGCGGCACTTGATCCTCCTGGCCGGAGCCGTCGCCGCCGTCTGACGGGGTCGTGTCCGGGGCGGCGGCGGCGGCTGCGGGTTGCGGCGTTGCGGGCAGGAGGTCCAGTTCCTTCATGCGTTCGCGTTCGAGCGCACGCTGTTCGAGCACTTCGTTCCAGTCGAGACCCTGCTCGGCGCACTCGACTTCGAGCGTCGAGACGTAATTCTCGATGCGGATCTGCGCGGCCTGCGCTTCCTTCACCGGATCGATCCATCCGCGTCCGGGGCCGATCCATTTCGCGCGGCAGTAGTACGCCCGCGTCTCGTAGCTGAAGTCGGCCTCGACCTGACCGGAAGAAACCGCTTCTTCGAGCCACAGTTCGTACACCGGCTGGCACCAGTAGGTCGCGAGCCACACGCGCCGGTTGATAAAGAAGCGCCACGCTTCGAGCAGCGCCGCGCGGGCGCTCGAATAGTTCGACTTCGAGAAGTCCTTGACGACCAGTTCATACGGCAGCCCGAGAGCGCCGCCGATCTGCCGCAGGATGGTCTCGACGAACGCCGGGAAAGTCCCCACCGGCCTCGACGGCGTGTACGGCGTGAGCTTGTCGCCGGGATAGAGCGGCACCAGACTGCCGCCTTCGAGTTGCACGCGGTAGTCGTTCTTGCCGGTGAGGTACTTGTTGGGATCGGTGCCGATCAGTTCCGCGAGCGCCGCCGGGTCCATGGGCGTCTCGATCACACCGGCGACAATCGCGTTCACGATGGCCGACTGAAGCTCGGTACGCTGGTAGGCGTCGAGCATTCGGAACTGCTCGATGACCGGCGCGAGGATCGGAGCCCCCCGGCTCTGGTCCACCCGCGTCTGCTCGAAGATGTGGATCACCCGCTTCCGGCCCCACTCGGTCTCAGCCGGTACGCGCGTCCAGGTGCCCGCCGACGACGCGAGGCCGATCCCACGCGCGAGCAAGCCGTAATCCTTGGGCTGATCCTGGATGTAATACGCGAGCGGCTTGCCGTAGTCGTCGATCTGGATGCCGCCGCGCAGGTTCCGGGTCGGCACCGGCGACGTGCCGGGATTTGACAACCGATCCGTATCGATCAACTGCAGGCAGGTGCGCCACGTGGTGTTGGTGCGCTCCATCCACAAGGGCAGCGCCAGCGCTTCGCCGTTCTGCAACGCGCTGCGGAAAACCAACTGCGTGAGCCCGTTGAAGTTCTGCCGGTAGGCGGCATCCGCCGCGCACGACTCTGCCCAGGTTTTCCACTGGCTTTCCACGTCGCGCGACCACTCTTCCGCCCAGGTGATGTCTTTGCCGAGCGCCCGGTAATCCGGCGTGGCCGCGAGGCGCAACCCGATGCCGACGACGTTGTCCTGCAGCGCCTGAAACGAACCGGCGGCGACACCGTTGTTGCGGTCTAAGTCGCGCGAGCGTGCTACTAAGTCGCCTAACTCAGGCAGTAAGTCCGCGTCCGCAGGAGCAAGGCGCGGAATCCAGTTACTAAGTTGCTTACGCCGGTGGGAAGCGCCCGCATAAGCCGTGTCGTTGTTATAACACTGAGCCTTGAGCGCATCCGACCAACTCTTCCGGTCGCCGATGCCGAGCGAGATCATGGGCAGGCCTCAATCGAGATCACGCGCCTGCGCGGGTAGTCGGTGACTCCGTTAGCTGCCGCGCACTGCCGCTCTAGCCCGTCGATCACGCGCTGCAGGTCGCCGATCTTGCCTTCGGAAAATTCGACGTGCCCCAATGCCGGGGTGTCGATAACCGTGGTCTGCCCGCCCGAGACCATGAGGTAATAGGCCTGCTTGGCGAGCGCGAGCAACGCGCACGGATCGTCTATCGGTACACCGGCGCGGGGTTTGAGTTTAATCGGCATAAGAAGTTCCTCAGTCCAGGAATCCCTCCCCGGCTTTGAAAGTGGTGAACTTCGGCGTAGGTGTGCGCGGCGCTTCCGCGTTATCCACCGGCTTTCGCGCCGACGGCGGCACGATCTGCGAAGGCTGGTCCACGATGAGCGCCTTCTCCAGGTCGGCCCACTTGGCGTACGTGTAGGCTTCGATGCGCAGCGCGGCGGCTGCGGCCCGCGCGTACACCCGGCAGTCCAGCGCTTCGTTGCGGTCGCGAATCTTTTCCCAGGAACTTTTGCGGTAACCGGCGACGGTCTTCCACACGAGGCGCTCGGCGCAGATCTGCTCGAAGTATTCCTTGGAGTACTGCGGGAAGTGGCAGAAGCCCACCGGCCACGCCTCGCCTTTGTCGTGATCCGGCACCGAGGTGCGCAGCCAGCGGTAAAGCTCTTCCTTGCCAATGCTGGTGTTGACCGGCCACAGACGGACGCCGTAGCGCAGAGCCCTGCCCTGCGGCCCATGCTCGATCAATGACGGTGTGCCGACGAACGACGGCGTGCGCACCGGATCGCCCTTGACGCCCATCACGCGGGCGGCGGACATCTTACGCACGAAGTCATATACCGGCAAGGTATTGAAGCCGGTGTCGATGGCCATCCGCGCGATCCGCACCGGCTGGCCGTAGGCCGTGGGGAAGTCCTCGTCGAGAAGCTTCGCCAGTTGCTCGTACACCGCCGTCTGCGAGGTGTCGCCTTCGAACACGCGGTAATCGACCGACCAGGATTGCTTGTCGCGGCCCCACGCCACGATCTCGACCTCGATGCGGCGCGTCTGCACGTCCGCGCCTGCGGTGAGCAGGAGGCCGCCGCGAGGGACGACGCCGATCTGGTAGCCCTCGCGGCGCTCGTAGAGGCGGTCTACATCTGGCACCTCCCCTTCGTCCTGCCAGGGCAGCCCGAGGATGGTGTTCCAGAAGACCTGGAGCTTCTCCACGTCCCTGCCGCACTCCTCGTGCTTCTGCGCGATCTGCGCCCAGGAGAGCCAGCCCACCGGCGAGTAAAGCGAGTTCAGATGGAAGCCGCGAACCTTGCCGTCCCCTTCCGCCGTGGGCCGCCATTCGCCCAATCCCAGAATCGTGTTCTTCATGTGGTTCGGGATGGGGAACTGGCAGGCCTCGCAGATGTACCGCGCCGAATCGGGGTCGCCCTTCTTCCAGTTGAGTTGCTCGAAGCGCAGCGTCTGCTTGACTTGGCACTTGGGGCACGGCACGAAGAAGTAGGACTGATCGCTCGTCTCGAAGAACCGCGCGATCCGCGAGCGCCCTTCGATGGTCGGCGTCGAGGTGATGAAGATCTTCCGGCGCGGGAAGTTGGTCGTCCTGGCAATCGCCAGTGCACACGGCTCGCCTTCCCCATCCACATCGCCCAGGTATCCATCCACCTCGTCGAGGAACAGATACCGGCAGGGCATCGAGCGCAAGCCCTTGGCTGAGTTCGCGCCGGTCATCACCAGGATGCCGCCGGGAAATTCCTTCGCCAGGATGGTGTTTCCCGAGTCGCGCGACCGCGAGTCTTTCACCAGCGCTTTCAGACCGGGGCAGTCTTCGATCAGCGGAGCGATGCGCTGCTTCGAGTTGCGCTTGGCCATCTCCGTAGTCGGCTGCACCATGAGCATCGGCCCTGGCGCGAACTCGATGTTGTAGCCGATCCAGTTGTTGCCGCTCTCCGTCTTGCCCACCTGACTGCCAGCCATGAACACAACCATCTCGGCCCGCGCCGACGGCGAAAGCGCGTCCATGATGGCTTTGAGGTACGGCGTGCGCGACGTGCGCCATGGCCCCGGCTCGGGCGAGCTTCGCGTGGTCAACATGCGATGCCCGTCGGCCCACTCGCTCACCAGTAGCGGCGGATCGGGCCTCGCACCGGCACGTGCGCCCCGTACGTAGACGCTGGCGTCGTCGAGCACCGGCGTCATGCGGCCCTCGACTTGATGAACGCATCGAGAGTCTTGCGGATCTCCTCGATGAGGAGGTCATGCACGACCCGCGCGTCGGTCTCGGTCGCGATCTGCGAAGCGATGCGGTCGGGGATGTTGAGCATCGCATCGCGGTACGCGCGGTAAGTGTTGAACGCCTCGTCGTAAACCTTCTGCGCGTCCACGAGCTTGCCCTTCTTCTGTTCAAGCTCCAGCCGCTTGATCTCCGCGTCGTAGAACTCCCTGGCGCTGCGGCTCTCGTTGTAACTGCTGCGCACCGACGCCGCCGGATGCTCGCCAACGGCGTCCACCTGAATTACCGGCGCTTCGGCCTGCTGCTTCTTCGCCCAGGTCGCGCGACGGGTCGAGGCAGCCTTCTGCTCGTCTTCACCGGAGCGCTGCTTCCTGGGTTTGCCGCCGGTCTTCTCCCAAGCGATGTCGGCCTCTTCGACATTGATGAGACCGGACTTCGGGTCCTTCGAAATGCGCCCGCGCTCGATGGCATACTGCACAGAACGCGGAGCTACACCTCGATGACGTGCGTAAGCATTGACACCCAGAAAGCTCATGGCAACCAAAAACCGTGATACACTCGGCTCGGTTGTATTCGAGTTAGCTTTCTAGTGCTTCGTGGGCCGGTCAAGTCGTTGACCGGCCTTCTTTTTTGCGATTCCAGGGCCTTTGAGCACCGATTATGTGTTAGTCGTCTATGTTGTGTCAACACAACACTTGGCTGTTGACTATACACAACATTTCCAGGCACCCGCCACAAACCCCCGAAAATTTCTCTTGACTAGCCTGTAACTCGCTGAAATTTAAGGCTTTAAGTGTCTGTGGCTAGGCAAGCGGTGCGGGCGCGAAGCCCGCCGACCGTTTCACCCCGGGAAGGACCCATAGAATCAACAACTTAGCGGGAATGACGCGGTCCAGATTTCACCCTCGGAAAACCGGGCCGAAAAGCGAGGGTTAAATCCGGGGATAAATCGAGGGGTTAAATCGAGGTGAATTGACCCCACATTTAACCCTCGGTTTAACCCCGAGGTGAAATTTCGGTGTGTAACCCCCGTTTATCCCACGCCGTTCGATGGGAGCAATACACCTTGCGTTGGTGCTATATGGTTTACATAAACGCTGTTAAGTCGTGCGAATTCAGGGCTTTAAACGCGGTTTTAGCCCATCTTATAAACCTCACTTATACAAAGGCGGGGTTACATTCGACCTCCCTGGTAGCGGGTTCTAGGCACGCAGGGACGGCACGCAGGGACGGCACCAGGACGGCACCAGGACGGCACGCAGGGACGGCACCAGGGACGGCACCAGGGACGGCGGCAGGGACGGTGGCAGGGACGGTGGCAGGACGGCACGCAGGGACGGCACCAGGACGGCGGCAGGGACGGCACCAGGACGGCACGCAGGGACGGCACCAGGACGGCACCAGGACGGCGGCAGGGACGGCACCAGGACGGCGGCAGGGACGGCACCAGGACGGCGGCAGGGTAAAAATAGAAACCCCCCTGTAGGTTCAACCTAAGCAGGGGGGTTTAGATCGCGCGGGAAGTGAGGGTTAGTTATCCAGCATGGCCACCAAGCGCAATGGACCAAATAAACTTGCCCATTTCGATGACGGCCCACAGAAACAGGACCATTTCGAAGAGCAACGGTTTCAGCACGTGTAAGCCCTGCTGGATAGCTTTGATAACTTCGACAAAACGCAGCATGTTACTTGACCCTCGATTCTGAATATTCCATATGCATGTCGAACAACCGTTTGAACACGTCTTGAGCGCTATAGCGCGTTTCCTGTGCTTCCAGGAACGTGTACCGCCTAAGAACCTCCAAGCGGCATTCGATGACCCATCCGTCCGTTTCCAGGTATCGCGCACGCACGCGATCTAGATCCAGTGCAGCGTCATAGCGCGTGTCATACTCCTGACGGAACTGTCCGTGTTCTCTGTGGTAAATCTCGATTACGTATTTCATGGTTAGCGATTCCCTTTCTTACGTGCGGAGTACATCACGAGTGTTTCGCCGGTCGCGCTCCACATAGTTGCTTCGGAGTACGGACGGGGTCCAATATTCCTGATTAGGATCGATTCCCGAATGAAGGGTCTAACACCCTTCGGAAACGCGAAGTGTATAGACTTGTGTGTCGGTGTTTCCGTCCGTCTGGTAATTCTTGCTCTAAGCTTCATTGGTTGTTACTCCTATGCTCCTAACTGAATTAATTTGAACTGCTTGGTACCACTGCCATGCACCACGATTGCAATGTCCTTACGCCCATCACCTTGGTAGGTCCCACTGCACAGCTTGCAACGTTCGCACGTGGTTCGCTTACCAGCCTCATCGCTCGCAGGGCAAACAATCTCGCGAGCGTTTAAGGGCGATTCAACCGATGTGCGTACGCGAAACGTACGCCACCCATCGGCCTTTGCTGCAACGTACTCGCTCTGAGAGTCAACACTGGCCATGAGCCATTGGCGGTACTCCGCGAATGCTGGATTAGCCCATTGATGCGTGTATCCGGTCCATCCATCGGATACGCGCGATAGTTCCGCGACTATAGCCGCAGGAATTAGAACAGGTTCGCCATAGGCACCGAAGCGAACCTTACGACGAACCTTGCGACGTTCAAAAGCTTGCGAGTACTCACTAATAGGAAGGAACGGGTATAAGCCGCGTTTGTACGCCTTCCAAACGCCCAAAGGCGCATTGGCCACGCGTACATAACAGGTACGCTTCTTTCCGCCTTTACCGCGATGCTTACAATCCAGACAAACCTTAACGTCCGCACCAATCTTGATCGCTCGCACGGGGTTTACATCGCGAGCAAGTATCCACACTTGGATCATGTCGCCGGTTTTGGGGTTAGCCGATTTGCGAACAAACCCCGTCGCGATAACTACAATCTCCGAATTCTCAAATAAGAGATAGCCGTTCGGCTTACTCCGTTGCTTACCTTGCTTGTTAGTGGACATATCAAGGCAAGATTAGGACATAGGGTATGTACGGGTGTTAGTAAGTGGCACGACTAACTAAGTTAGTTAGGCGGTTTTTTAGGTAGGTCGCGGAGGGGTTAAACCAGGGGTGAATTGACCCCACGTTTCACCCCGCGTGTAACCCCGGATTTAACCCTCGGGGTGAAGCGGAGGGGTTAAACGGGGTGGACCTCGCCCCAACCTCTGTGGAGAGGTTTCAGAAGGGACTTTGCGACGTTTGTGGCTTCTAATTCAGACTTTTGTTTGAAAAGTCAGGAAGCTTTTTCCTGGGGAAAAATCTGGATTTCGACCGGAGGGGTATGGTTCTGAGAGCGCCGCCCGAAGAGTTTCGGGAAATGCGGTGAAACGCCTGCGTTTTCCGCGTGGGATTTATCCCGCGATTCCGGTCGGCGCATCCGGCGGCACGCCATCATGGTATGAGGAGTAACTGTTGAGACGAATACTTTGGACCTGCGGCCTGTTGACCACGGCGGGGATCTGGATTTTATGGTCGGATCGCGATAGGCCAGCGTACGTGCCGCCCGCAGAGCCCGCAGCCGCGCCGCGAGCGCTCACGCTGCAGCAGAAGGCCGAGCTTGTCTGCAGGCTCACGACCGATGCCCGGTTGCGGGCACCGCACACGGCCTACTGGTCCAAATACAAAAAGTTCAGAGAGATCGGATCGTCGCGCTACTTATTAGAGACCAAAGTCCAAGCCGAAAACTACTCGCGCGAACTGGTCTGGTCTCTCATCGTGTGCCAAGTGAGCACTACGCAGGACGGCGCGGAAATCGATGCCCGCTCTGCAAATGTCGATATCGAAAGACCCGAAATTCTCCGGTAGCCGGAAGCCGGTAGAATAGTTGAAAGCTCCCAAGTAGTTCGTAAAAGCAACGGCGTTGATCGGGCCATCGGATCAGCGCCGTTT